>Ga0210409_10002460_pt1 | contig 21942 bp, 20 predicted proteins | sample IncBWH17MmetaG_FD_161649 | JGI IMG/M metagenome (GOLD analysis project Ga0210409, IMG submission 161649) | Forest soil microbial communities from Barre Woods Harvard Forest LTER site, Petersham, Massachusetts, United States - Inc-BW-H-17-M | ecosystem: Environmental > Terrestrial > Soil >...
GCTGGAGGGCGTTCCATTGCGAGGGGGCCGCCCTGTCCACCGCTGGTTGGTGGTCGACGATCGGGGTGTGCGGCGTCTGGATCTAGGGCGCGAGGCATGGGTGGTCGATTGGAGTCAGCCGTTTGGCGCCACCGTGCTGGCGAGCGCGGACCGCGCCAGATTGCTCATTGCGTTCACGACGCCGCATGCCGTTAGGCACGTGGCCGCTTTTGTGAACGACGCGCAGGATGCGGCCGCCGCTCCCACGCTGATCGCGCGCGCGACGACGGCCGCCGACAGCGATCTGCAGATGGGCGACGATGCCGTGCTAACGGCGTCGGATGCCGAGAGGTTGCTGACCGAAATCGTGCGCCGCGTGCCCCTGGCTCTCGACCGCGCGTACCTGTCCGATGCGAGCGGCGAGCCGGTGGTGCTTGAACCTGCCGAACTTCGCGTAGGTCGTCAGCGAATCGACCTTTATGCGCCGCTCGAGTGGCGGGCGATGATCTTCCACGAGTGCGGCGTCTGCGCCACGTCGGTTTTCCAGGCCACTTGGGTTCGCCAAGCCGGTGCGGAGGTGGTGCTGGTAGCGCCGGTACCAGCAGATGGTACGTGGCTCCGCGATGCGCACGTCGCCGTGCGAGCCGCCGGCGAAGGCCGCACGGTACAGAAGGCGATCGCGCGCGACATACGACTCATGCAGGCCGTGGTGGGTGAGTCGCCACCGCGTGATCTCCGGCGGGCAATTGACCGTCTGTTCATGCTTCCGCTGCGCCGGGCGCTCGATGGAGCGCCTCGTCTTGTGCGCGCGCCGTCTCCCCCGCCCCGAACGCTGGGGCCGCGCGCCTAAGACTGCGCCACGGTGTGCTAAGCCTCGGCACCCGCGATGTCACGGTTTTACGTCACGACGCCGATCTATTACGTCAGCGACGTCCCCCACGTCGGCAACTCTTACACGACCATCGCCGCCGACGTCCTTCGGCGATACCAGCTGCTGCGCGGCAAGGCGAGCCGAATGCTCACGGGGACCGACGAGCACGGACTGAAGATCGAGCGGGAGGCGCAGGCGCGCGGCATGCCGCCCGCGCAGTTCGTCAGGGAGATGAGCGACCGCTTCGAGGCCGCGTGGCCGAGGCTGGAGGTGAGGGCGGACGACTTCATCCGAACCACCGAAGCGCGACACGAACGCCTCGTTCAGGAGCTCTGGCGCACCATAGAAAAGGCGGGAGACCTTTACCTCGGCGAGTACGAGGACTGGTACTGCGTCGGCTGCGAGTCCTACAAGACGGAGAAGGAGCTTCTGCCGGGCAATGTGTGCGCTCTTCACCTCAAGCCCGTCGAACGCCTCAAAGAGGAAACGTATTTTTTCCGTCTCTCGAAGTACACGCAAAAGCTCCTCGACTGGTATCGCGAGCATCCGACCTTCGTCGAGCCGGAGACCCGTCGCAACGAAGTCGTCAGCTTCGTAGCGGGCGGCCTCAAGGACCTTTCGGTCTCGCGCACCAGTTTCCATTGGGGGGTGCCTGTCCCGGGCGACCCGAAGCACGTCATGTACGTGTGGTACGACGCCCTCGCGAACTACTGGACTGCGCTCCAGGACACCGAGGAGCACAGGCGGTTCTGGAACGAAGGGACGGTGATCCATCTAGTCGGCAAAGACATCCTGCGATTTCACGCGGTCTACTGGCCCGCATTCTTGATGAGCGCCGGGTTGCGTCTTCCGGACACGGTATTCGCTCACGGCTTCCTTACGTTCGGCGGCCAAAAAATGAGCAAATCGTTGCGCAATTCCGTCGACCCGATCGGGATCGCGCGCGCCTTCGGCGAGGTCATCAAGGGCGGAGAGGCGGCCGGCGCGGACGTGCTTCGCTATCAGCTCTTGCGGGCCATCGCGTTCGGGCAAGATGGAGACTTCGACCTTCGGGCCATGGTCGAGCGGTACAACGCCGACCTCGGCAAGAACCTGGGAAACTTGCTCGCGCGAACGCTCGGCCTGTGCGCCAAGATGACAGGGGGAAAGGTGCCGCCCAAGGGCGAGTGGATGCCCCTCGAGAAGGAGCTACACGCCGCGATCGACGGACATCGGCGCGAGGCGCTCGCGGCGTGGGACCGAATCGAACCCACTCGCGCACTGGAGAGAACCTGGGCGATCGCGTCCGCGGCGAACCAGTATGTCGACCGTGCCGCGCCTTGGGCGGAGGACAAGAAGGGAAATCGCGCGCGGGTCGACACGATCTTGAACACGCTACTGTCGGTGCTTGGGGAGCTGTCGACTCTCGTGTGGCCAGTCCTGCCGAGCAAGAGCGACGAAATGCGCAAGCAGTTGGGGCTCTTGCCCTTGGCGCCGAGCATCGGTAAGGATTGGCTCGCTGCGGGGGTGGATGCGCGAGCGGCGGGTGAGGCGCTGGCGTCCGGCTCGCCGTTGTTTCCGACGATCGACGAAGACAACGCACGCGCCCTCGTGGACGCGCTGACGCCTCGCGTGGAAGGATGCGCGGCCGCGGCCGAGACCGCGCCCGCGGCAGCCCGAGCGACGGCGGCTGCTGCCGAGACTGCGACAGCGGCCGGGACCGCGAGGGGCGCCGTAGTCGGCTACGACCAGTTTGCCGCGGTCGATCTGAGAGTCGGCGTGGTGCGAACGTGCGAGCGGGTTCCGAAGAAGGACAAGCTCCTCAAGCTTGGCGTCGACGTCGGCGAGGCGCAGCCGCGAACCATCGTGGCGGGCCTGGCCCTCTCGTTCACGCCGGAGCAGCTCGTCGGTCGGCGGGTCGTCGTGGTCGCTAACCTGGCGCCCCGCGAATTCGGAAAAGGGCTCGTATCCCATGGGATGCTGCTCGCAACCGGGCCGAGCGAGCGACTTTCTCTGGCCACGGTGGAGGGCGACGTCGCGCCTGGTGCGACCCTGAAGTGAGCGGGCGTAGTCGCCGCGCGCTAGCTAGTTACCAGAGTCCGCGATTCGTCCTGTTTCGAGATCACAGGGAGACGGGGAGACAGAGAGATTTGGTGCGGAAAGACACTAGCGTGCCAAGCGAGCTTCCCGGGCCTTCCAGCGCACACGTGCCTTTTCTATCTCTCCCTCACGCGTTCTCAAGGGCGCCTTCGCGGTGAGCGCAGAGAGCAGGCGCTCGGTGATTTGCGCCACGTCGTCAACGCATTGCTCGAAGGACTTTTGATCCGCCGTGGAGGGTTTAGAAAGGCCGCTGACCTTCCGCACGTATTGCAGCGCGGCGGCACGGATTTCCTCCTTCGTCGTGGGTGGCCTGAAGTTGTAGAGGACGCGAATGTTGCGGCACATGGCCGCACGAGTATGTCACCGATACTCGCCCCGCGCCGCCACCGCCGCGCCGCCGCTCAGAAGTATCCGAGGAGGCCGCCCGTCACGCCGAGGAAGAAGACCTGCGACCAATTGGATTGCGTCACGGACATGCCAGGAGAATCCGTTTCGGTCGAGTGGCCGCCGGTGAGGGGGATGTCTGCCGTCACGCCGATCGTGAAGCCGAAATGCGGAACCGGCGTAATGACGAATTGGGGATCCAAGTCGAGAGCGAACTGGTTCACACTTGTGGTTTGCGTGGTCTGCGGGTTGGGGTTCAACGTCACTTTGGAACTGCTGGTGTAAAACGACAGGCCACCACGAAGCCAAAAGGCGAACAGGTCTGTCAGCGGCAGGATGTAACCGACGCGCGGAGCGACTCCGAGCAGCCAGGTGCCCGCGTTATCGCCCTTCACCGTTTGTTGCGTTCCGTTGGGAGCAGTCGCGTCAGTGCCGCTGCTTCCGCCCAGCGTGAAGAACAAGACGAGGTCTCCCCCGACCGTCAGGTTCGGAATCACGGTGTAGTCGAACCCGACGCGCGGTACGGTGAAAAACCCTTCCGCAGCGCAAGACCCGCTCGTCGAACCCCACAAGATCGACATCGACGACTCATTGCAGAAGCGCGTCACCTTGGTGTTCCCTGGGCTCGGCTGGTCCTGCCTGCTGCTGGTAAACGCGAAGATCGGAACGAGACGGTCCGCACTGATGATGAATTGCCCTTGCTTGCCGAAATCGGGGCGACCCTGCGCCTGCGCCTGGGCAAGCGATGCCGTAAAAAGCACTCCCACGCTTGCTGCGACTGCCGTCAGCCTTCGCACCATGAGCATGACCTCCTCGCGAGCGAGACTACTCGGAAGAGCGCGGCCGCGTCGAGTTTGCGGCCGAGATGCGACCGCGTAACAGCGGACGCGGCCCTGGCGGCGTGTCGCCTATCGTGAACGCGGCGCGCACACGCTGCGCGATGGATTCCACGTCGCGTCGGCGAGCCAGCAAGCGTGCCAAAGGCTCTCCGCGCGAGACGCGCGCACATGGCTTTGCTTCGATCAAGATGCCGACGCCGTGGTCCACCGATTGGTCGGCTCGCGTGCGTCCGGCCCCCATCGATACAGCGGCGAGGCCGATTCCCAGCGCATCGATGCCGACGACGAACCCGTCCGAGGGGGCCTCGATGATCACTTCTTCGCCCGCCACGGGAATGCGAGTGCGATCGGCGACGACGCGCGGATCCCCTCCTTGCGCCTCGATCATCCGCTCGGCCGTGCGCGCGGCGAGCCCGCTTTGAATGGCCTTGTCGAGTTTCGCACGCGCGTCCGGCTCGGTGTGCGCCGCTCCACCCAGGAGGAGCATCTCTGTTCCTAGACGCACGGTGCACTCGACGAGGTCAGGCGGGCCCCCGCCGGCAAGGAGGTCAAGCGCTTCCCGGGTCTCGACCGCGTTGCCCACAGCGACACCAAGCGGCGCGTCCATGTCGGTCAGGAGAGCGACGGCGCCTTTACCTGCGCCGCCCGCGACGCGCACCAGCGCCTCGGCGAGCGCTCGCGCGTCCTTCTCATTCTTCATGAACGCGCCCCGCCCGACCTTGACGTCCAGCACCAGCGCGTCGATTCCCTCAGCGAGCTTCTTGGACAAGATCGACGCGACGATGAGGGGGATGCACTCTACGGTCGCCGTAACGTCGCGCAGTGCGTAGATTCGTTTGTCGGCCGGTGCGATCTCGGCAGTTTGCCCAATCATGCAGCAGCCCACCTCGCGCACCGTGCGCGCGAATTTCTCCGGCGTGAGCTCGATGCGAAAGCCTGGAATTGCCTCGAGCTTGTCGAGCGTTCCCCCGGTATGTCCGAGGCCGCGTCCGCTCACCATGGGAACGGGCACGCCGCAGGCGGCGACCAGCGGTGTGAGGGCGATGGAGACTTTGTCGCCCACCCCGCCTGTCGAGTGTTTGTCGACCTTGATGCCCGGCACCTCCGACAGGTCGAGCGTGCGCCCGCTTTGAAGCATCGCCTGCGTCAGCGCGACGGTCTCGCCGTCATCGAGGCCGCGGAAGAAAACCGCCATCAGCCAAGCAGCCATCTGGTATTCGGCGAGCTCACCGCTCGCCAAACCCTCGACCAGGCGCACAATCTCCTGGGCGTCGAGCCGCCCACCGTCGCGCTTGGCCGCGATGAGCTCTACGAGGGTTCGCTGCGCCACGGGTCGAAGCCATACCATCCTGGCTGTGTGCGTTGCTATCGTGCTGCCCATGGCTCGCGCTGCGCTCTTCGTTCTCGGGGCATCGCTATTGCTGTTCGGTTGCTCGAAGGGCGACCCGCCATCGGCCTCCGAGTCGGCCTCGGTCTCCGCCTCCGCATCGGAGTCGGCGACCGCGACTGCGTCAGCGACCGGGACAGCGTCCGCGACCGCGACCGCGACCGCGTCTGCGCCCGCGCCCGCGCACACGCCCACGCCCACGCCCGCGCCCACGCTCGCGTCCGCGCCGTCCGCGCCCCCCCGCGCGCCTACGACCGCCAAGCCAACGCCCACGTGCGGCGACAAACCGCTTCCGCTCTGTCCGCTGCATGCGTGGATGAAGGCAAACACGGCTCCTGCCCTGAGTGCGGAGGACTACGGCGCGCTCGTCACTGCGTTCGAAAAAATCGCTGGATTCGCGCCGCCCGGCTACGCCCATTGGCGATCAATTGCGCGCGACGGAGCGGACGCAGCGCGCGTGGAACAGCTCGATGCTGTCAAAGCCGCGTGCCGCGGTTGCCACAATCAGTACAAGGACCGTTACAAGAAGGAGATGCGCGACCGCCCCATTTAGCCGCGTCGACGCATCTACGCCGCGCCGTAACCTCGATGTCCATCCGTCCCATGCTGCGCCCGAAGACTCCCCGCGTCGGCCGGCCGACCGGCAAATTCACCCAGCACCGGAGGCTCGACCTGCTTCGCGAGAAGCTCTCGGCGCATGCCGCCGGCCTAACGCTCGATGATCTTGCCGCGATGTTGCGCGTGACCACCCGATCCGTCCGTCGATACTTGCACGAGCTATCGCTCGTCACCGAGCTCGAGTCGATCGCAGTCCGCCCTGGCGGCGCCCACGTCTGGCGAATCAAGCCGAGCGAACGCGGCCGAAGCGTCAGCCTGCGCCGCACGCAAGCGTACGCGCTGCTGGCCGCACGCCACGTCTTCGACGTGTTTCGGGGGTCTGCCCTCTTCGATGAGATCGACGTGGCGTTGCGGGAAGTGGCGCAGGTCGCTCGGCGGCCGCTCGTTCGGGCGGCGGTTCGCGGCGACATCGGCAGCGACGCGCGCCTCGAAGAGCGCTTTGCGTGCGTGCCACCGGTTGCGCGTGTTTACGCGACTCGAAGCGACGACATCGATGCGGCCTTCCAGGCGATGGCCGAGCTTCGGGTCTTGAGGTTTCGCTATGCGGACGAATCCGACAAAGAAGTGCGCATCACGTCGCACCCGTACGCCCTGGTCATTCAGGGTGGGGGCATCACGTGCGTCGCCCACGATCTCGGCCGATCCCTTACGCGGGCATTCATTTTCGACAGGATGCGCGAGCTCGAGGCGAGCGACGGGGAACGATTCGAACTGCCGCCCGATTTCTCAATCGATGACTGGCTTCAAGGCGACTTCGGCGTGGCTCGCGCCGCGCGCACGGTCAAGTTCCTCGTCGAATTCGAACCTCGAGTTGCCGACTCGGTTCGATCCCGGCGCGTACACCCCTCGCAGAAGCTTGCCCTTGCCGCCGACGGACGCGTTCGAGCCTCGATCGCGCTCCCCGAGGCGCCGGAACTCCTGGCTCAGCTCCGGAGCTGGATTTTGGGTTTTGGCTCGGCCGTGCGGGTCCTCGAGCCTCGTGAGTTCGCCGTGGAAATTGCCCACGAGCTTCGCCACGCAGCCGACCGTTACGGCCGTGTGAGCTAAACTTTACGGAGAAAGTCGATGGCCATCCACCCGCTCCCCAGGCTCGTCGAGGCTCCGCCGGTCGCCGCCGCCCAGAAGAGGCCGCCGGTCGATGCCAGGTCGCTCGCATACAAGGAGCTGCGTCGCGGTCCTTGGTGGCAGCGGATTCCCGCCTATCGAGGGGTCGAGGAGCCGACCTTCCTTGATCACGCGTGGCAGGCGAAACACTCGATCACCAAGGTTGCCAAGCTCGTCGAAACCATCCAGGAGCTCGTCCCTGCCGGCTTCGTCGACGATCTGGAGAGGGGCATGCGACGCGCCCCGATGAGCGTCCGCGTCAGCCCCTACATCGTGTCGCTCATCGACTGGGAGCGCCCGTACGAGGACCCGCTGCGCACGCAGTTCTTCCCGCTCGCGTCCCGACTCCTGCGCGATCATCCGAAGCTGGGGCTTGACTCACTTCACGAGCAGGCGGACTCGCCCGTCCCAGGACTGACGCACCGCTATCCCGACAAGGCGCTTTTTCTGCCCCTGGATACGTGCCCCGTCTACTGCCGATTCTGCACGCGCTCGTACGCCATCGGTCTCGATACCGAGGAGGTCGAAAAGGTTCGCTTGCGGCCGAACGAAGATCGTTGGCGCCGCACGTACGAGTACATCGCGTCGCGTCCCGAGCTCGAGGACATCGTCATCAGCGGCGGGGATGCATACCAGCTTCGTCCGCAGCACCTGCTGGAAATCGGCGAGGCGCTTCTGGCCATTCCCAACGTGCGCCGCATGCGCTTCGCGACCAAGGGGCCTGCGGTGATGCCGATGAAGATTCTGACCGACGACGCGTGGGTCGATGCCCTGACGCGTGTGGTCGACGGAGGTCGAGCGCAGCGAAAAGACGTCGTATTGCACACGCACTTCAACAGTCCCAACGAGATTACGGGCATCACCGAGGACGCGATGGGGCGACTGTTCGAGCGAGGCATCGTTGTGAGAAACCAGACCGTTCTCATTCGCGGCGTCAACGATACCGTCGAGACGATGACGCTCCTCGTGAAGCGACTGGGGCACGTCAACGTGCACCCCTATTACGTGTACATGCACGACATGGTTCGAGGCGTCGAGGACCTGCGAACGAGTGTGGACACGGCGCTGCACATCGAAAAACACGTGCGCGGCGCCACGGCGGGTTTCAATACGCCGTCGTTCGTTGTGGACGCGCCCGGGGGCGGAGGGAAGCGCGACGCACATTCGTACGAGTACTACGACCGGGATACCGGGATCAGTGTTTACGCCGCGCCGAGCGTGAAGCCGGGGCAACTGTTTCTCTACTTCGATCCGCTGCACCAGCTCGCGACGCACCAGCAGCGCCGCTGGACGGACCAAAAGGAGCAGCAGGCGATGATCGACGACGCGCTCGGCAAGGCGCGCGGGCGGGCGTGGTAGTATCCCGAGTCTGCAATTCCTTCGGAATTGGGGACTCGGGATACTACCTCCGGCCCTCGTCGGGCTGGTGCCCGACGACGCCGGAGGGGATGGTCTAGTGGGGCGCTGCGCGCCCCTCGCCGCTCCGCGTTCGCTACGCGGCGAGCCTCCCCGGCGTCGCCTTCGGCGAACGACTTCGCTCGCGCGAAGTCGCAGCGAGAAATAATCTGCACGACTGTATCTTCTCGCTCTCTTCTCTGCTTCTCTGCGTCGTGCGACAGCACGACGTTCGCCGAAGGCGATGCTGGGGGAGGCTCGCCGCGTAGCGGCGAGGGGCGCGCAGCGCCCCACTAGACCGTCTCCTCCGGCGTCGTCGGCGTCAGCCGACGAGGGCCGGAGGTAGTGACCTGAGTCCGTCATTCCTCTACGAATGACGGACTCAGGTCACTACCGAGCGAGCGCCGACTCCGGGTACTGGAGTCTGAGCTGCACGTCGATTCCGTTGGCCTCATCGCCGTGGCCCAAAGCGCGTTGAGCTTGCTCTTCGACCGCGAGTTCCTCGGGAGCGAGCTGATGAGAGCGGAGCGCGCGGGCGGCCCGGATTGCACGAAGAGCGAGCTCGGGATTTCCGGCCGCGAGAGCCCTACGCGCCTCGCTTACCAACGACGCCTCGTGGGAAAGCGAATCCTCGGCGAATCGCGGTTTCGCGGCGTGGGCCGGTGCTGACGGCGCCTTTGCCCGCGAGGTTGCGCTCTGCGTCGGCTTCGCATCTCCCGCGGTGGCGGCCGATTCCCGCGCCGCCGGACGCGGAGGACTGACCGCGCCGGCGAGCTCCACGGCCTGAGGCGCAACCGATTTGGTCTGCGGGGTATGGGGCGCAGCGATGGTCAAAAGCAGAGTCGCGAGCCCCACGGTGACGCTGCCACCGAAGAGCCCCCCGATGGTGAACAATTTCGTTCCACTCGCGCTTCCGCTCACCACGCTTGCGGTCGTGGTGGCTGCGCCGACAGTGCCCCCGACGACGCCCGACATTTCAGCCCAAATTCGAGAGCGCGCGCCGGCGCTCGGAACGTCCGCTTTCGCGGCCTCGAGCAACTTTTTGGTCGCCGACGACAAGCCTGCTTCGTTCATCGTTCGACTCCTTGGCGCGCGAGTGCCGCTTCCAGCTCCGCGCGCGCGACGCGCAGGCGCGAGTACACGGTGTTCAACGGGATGCCGATGACATTCGCGATCTCCGGCGCCGTCATCTCTTCGATCTCGTGCAGCACGAGGACGACTCGGCGCCCCACGTCGATGTTTTGGAGCGCTCCATCGAGTCGAGAGAGCGCCTCGCGGTGGGCGATTTCGTCGGTCTGCGTGGCGGCCACGCTGGCGCGCGAGGTCGCATCGCCACCGTCCGGATCTTCGGGGTGTCGCCTGCGGTGGCGGCGCGCATCACTGGCAACCCGCAGCACGATCTGAAAGAGCCAGGCGCGAGGTCCGTGGCCCCGGTCTTCGAACTCGTCGAAGCGGCGGTGCGCAACCACGAACACTTCCTGCGTCCTATCTTCCACCTCCGAGGTTTGCACGCCGAGGCGTCGGAGGTTACGCCACACGAAATCTACGTGTGAGTCATACAGGGCGCGAAAGTTGCGGGCGCGCGCCTCGGTCGGTGCCGCCGGCACCGCGGGCACCGCAAAGGGCTCGAGCGTGGGCCTCGACGCTGGAGGCGAAACCGGTGCGAGCGTGTGCGCAGCGGCGCTTTGCGAGCTCACAGATGCCGAATGGCCGCGTAGCGGGACGTCCGTCACTGAAGTCTCCAGGCGAGACCGAACTCGCCCCGTCCGGAGAAAATCGGCGTGTCTAACCGGCTGTCGTGTATGACATTGACCCCTGCAAGCCCGCGCAACACCAAAGAGAAATCGTTGCCCAATTCGCCGCTCAAATCAATGCTCGGCCCGGGCGCAACGTAGGCTAGCAGCAGACTCGAAACCTCCAGGGCACCGGCGTCGACGCCGCCACACATGTCCAATTGGAGGCCCCGGCGCGTCTCGTAGCGGCCCGTCACGCGAAAACAACCATCCAGCCGTGCTGCGGCCCACGTGCTCGACGGCCCGGCCGCCGGAAGCGACTCGCCCACTGCAACGGCGGGCCGCAAGAAAAAACCTTTGGCGACGGCAATCACAAGAAACGGCGTTGCGCCCATCAGCGCGCTGCCCCCGCCGATACCCGACATGATGAAACCCCCGACGCCCAGCTCGAGGGTTGCCGGGTCATCGCGTTTGGACGGGGCGTCGTCCGGGGGCAAAGCCGGATCGGGCAAGGTCTCGCGCGCTTTCGGCCCTGGAGGTTGCTCGGCGGAATCGGCATCCGACTTTGCATCGTGCTCTTGTTCGCTGGCGGCCGTCGCGGTGCGCGGTCGACGGATCTCGGCATCCAGTACGAGCGAGGCCCAGATGCCGACCGCGTGGGCCAAGCCCTCACAGTCCGTTGCTTTGCCCGTGAACTCGCGATGCCCGACTGCAGCGCCGGCCTCATCGGTGATCTCGCCGTCCGCCTGCAGTGCGCGGGCGGCCGTCTTGTGGATGTGCACGGTCACGAGCCACTCGGTGCCGGGAGCGCGCGCTCGAGACAGTGCTTCTTTCAGCGCGGCTTCCGCGTGTTGGCCGTCCGCGCACTTGGCGGTGCTTTCGAACACGATCCGAGGCGGTTCGGCGGCGTCCAACGGTCTGCTCCTGAGCTGCATGGCCGGGACCTTCGGTTATTGTCACCGGACCTTAAAATTGCGTCGACTTGCCAAGGTGTGCCACGTGGCACAATGCAAGCAAGCACACACAGTCTATACTTCGTGACCAATGCGTGTTTTCGAGGCCTTCGCAAAGGTCGGCGCCCTTGTGGGCGCCTTTCTCATAGCCAGTTTTGTGCTCGCGCCCCGTCTGCACGGCGGCGGGCTCTGGCAGGGACTTGCGCCGGCGATTGCGGCGGGCACTTCGACCGCCGACCATCGACCCGCACCGTACGACCTAACGCAGCTCAGGGTCGTGAACGAGGTGCTCAAAACCATTCGCGACCGCTACGTCGACCCGCGGCGTGTCAAGTCGAAAGACATGCTGCTCTCCGCTCTGGATTACGTGCAGAAGGACGTGGCGCAGGTCATCGTCGTTCGCGACGAGGGGAGCCCGTCGAAGGTCCGCGTGCGCGTCGATACGCAAGAAAAAGAATTCCGTGTCGACGATGTGGTGGGTCCCTGGGACGTGAGCTCGCACCTGCGCGAAGTCTTCGCCTTTTTGCAAGACGGCCTCCGCGGGACCGACGTCGACCTACGCGACGTCGAGTATGCGGCCTGCAACGGGATGCTGCACACGCTCGATCCCCACTCGGTGCTTTTGTCCCCCGAAGCGTACAAGGAAATGAACCTGACGACGCAGGGGCAGTTCGGCGGCTTGGGCATCGTCATCTCGATCCGAGACCAACAGCTCACGGTCATGAACCCGATGCCCAACACGCCGGCGGGTCGGGCCGGAGTGAAGAGGTACGACCGGATCACCAAGATCAACAACGAGTCCACGCTCAACATGGGACTGAACGAGGCGGTCAATCACCTGCGCGGGCCGCCCGGGACCAAAGTGACGGTGTGGATTCACCGTGACGGGACCGACGGCTGGGCGGGCTCGAAGCCGATCGATCTGACGCGGGAGGTCATCCACGTTGCATCGGTCGAACACAAGCTGATGGACAGCGGGATCGGATACGTGCGGATAAAGCAGTTTCAGGCCAACACCGCGACGGACCTGCAGTCAGCGCTCGCGGACATGAAGAAGAGCGGCGAGCTGAAGGGCCTCGTGCTCGACCTCCGAGGCAATCCCGGCGGCTTGCTCGACCAGGCGGCCAAGGTGGTCGATTCGTTCGTCACCGAGGGCCCGATCGTCGCGACCGTGGGCAATCCCAGCGAGGGGCGCGAGGAGAAAAGCGCGCACGGCGACGGAACGGAGCCCAACTACCCCCTGGCGGTTCTGGTCAGCGGATCGAGCGCGAGCGCCAGCGAAATCGTGACTGGTGCGCTCAAGAATCACGATCGCGCAGTCGTCATCGGGGAAACGACGTTCGGAAAGGGCAGCGTCCAGCTCGTCTTCACCGAGCTTCCCGACAAGGCGGCGCTCAAACTCACCATCGCGCAGTACCTCACCGAGCCGGGCGACGTTTCGATCCAGGGGGTCGGTGTGACTCCCGACATCGAGCTCGACGCGATGACCGTCGACCCGTTGGAAATGGATCTCACGGCGGATACGGGGGCCATCAAGGAACGCGACCTTTCGCGAGCGCTCTCCAACGTCCGCGCCAAAGAAGGCGGGCGGCCGATCGAGGTGGTGAAGTACGACCTCTCCAACAAGAATCGGCTTGAGATCCGCGAGCGCGGCGGTGATCTGGACGAGAACTTCGAGCTCGACTTTCCAATTCAGTTCGCGCGCGGCTTTCTCGCGCATGTGGTGCCGGGCAAGCGAACCGATCAGGTGCGCCAGGCGAAGGCGTACATCGCCGACATGCGAAAGGCCGAGGTCGACAAGGTCGCCGACGAGCTGAAGGGCATTGGGATCGACTGGACCGATGCCCCGCCGGACGTGGCCGCGAGCCCTTCGCCGGTGGCCCCGCCCGGCGTGGAAGTGCGCGTCGAGTCCGATCGACCGAACAACGAGGTGACGGCCGGCGATCCGATGAACCTCAAAGTGACCGTCACGAACAAGGGTCCACTGACGCTCTATCGTCTCTTCGCGGTGACCAAGAGCGAAGACCCCTTGTTTGACAACAAAGAGCTGATCTTCGGCAAGCTCGAACCGGGGAAGTCGCGTACGGCTTCGGCGCCTGCGGGCTGGTGCGACTTCAAAGGCCACAAAGTCGGCTCGACGGCGCAGCTGCCGAAGGACACACCGCGCGTATGCGTCATACCGAAGGAAGCTCTGATGCGGGCCGATGGCGTGAAGTTTCACTTCGATGAGGCGCGCGGACGCGTACCAGCGGACGCCGAATCGCGGGTCACGGTCAAATCGCTCGATCGTCCTGTGTTCGCCTATTCGTACGAGATCATCGACAACCGCCGTGGTAACGGTGACGGTCGCGCGCAGAAGGGCGAGGGGATGACGATGTACCTGTCGGTGAAGAACATCGGCAAAGGGCGCTCGTTCGACACGATGGCGAACCTGCGCAATCTCTCCGGCGAAGGAGTCCTCCTGCACGATGGTCGTTTCGACTTGTCGGGCATGATGCCGGGCGATACCAAGCGGGTTGCGTTCACGTTCGACATCGAGTCCCAGTTGCAGGACCCGGACGCGAAGCTCGAGCTATCGATTCGAGACGACGACCTGCGCGAAGGGGTCGACGAAAAGGTGCGCATTCCCATCGTCGAGGCGATCGCGATAGCGCCCGGGGGTGGAGCCCAACGCGCAAAGGCGAGCGGCGCGGATTTGCTCAACGAGCCAAGCGCATCGGGCCGCGTCTTCGCACGGTTGCCCCCCGGCGTCTCGGCACCGGTCGTGGGCTCCGCCGGCTTCTACGTGAAGCTGGCTCTGGGCGAGGGTCGTTTTGGATTCGCCCGCGCGACCGATCTCGAACGGAGCGCGAGCGCCGGCGCCGCGCAGGTTGCCTTGGAAGACACGATGGCGCACGCGCCGCCTGCTCTCGAGATTCCACAGCCGCAGCTCGCGACGCGCGACTCGCACACATTGGTGCACGGGACAGCGAGCGACGACGCGCGCCTGCTCGATGCGTACATCTTCGTCGGTTCACGGAAGGTTTACTACCGCTCGAATCGAAACGGCGCGGATCCGAAACGGATGGCCTTCGATGCCGACGTGCCGCTCCGGCCCGGCGTAAATGTGGTGACGGTGGTGGGGCGAGAAAATCCGGACACGCAGACCCGTCGCACGTTCGTGGTGCGCCGCGACGGACCGACCGGCGAGCTCCTTCAAACTCCTAAGACCGAAGAAGAGTTGAGTGAGACGGCTTCGGGCGACGAGGAGTGATGCCCGTTCGGCTACACGTCAACGTCGATCACGTCGCGACGCTGCGCAATGCGCGCGGCACCCCATATCCGGATCCGGTGCGCGCAGCCGAGGAGTGCCTCGAAGCGGGGGCCGACGGAATCACCGCTCACCTGCGTGAGGATCGGCGGCACATCGTAGACGACGATATAGGGAGGCTGCGCGCGCTCGTGCGTCGCTCAGGTCGAACGTTCAACCTGGAGATGGCGGCGACCGACGAGATGGTGCGCATCGCCTTATCGGTCCGACCCGAGATGTGCACGCTCGTTCCCGAGCGTCGCGAGGAACGAACGACGGAGGGGGGGCTCGATGTGATGGGTGCAGGCGATGTCCTCGCGCGGCGCGCCAAGGCGCTTTCGCAAGACGGCATCAAGGTGAGTTTCTTCATCGCCGCGGAGGCGGGACAGATCGAGGCGGCGCGTGCGCTCGGCGCCGCGCAGATCGAGCTGCATACAGGCGAATATGCTCACGGCAAGGAAGGCGAGCTCGGGCGTTTGCGCGACGGAGCGAACCGCGCCCGGTCGCTGGGTCTCGAGGTGGCCGCCGGGCATGGCCTCACTCAGGACAACGTGCCTGCACTCGTCTCCATTTCGGTCATCAGCGAGCTCAATATCGGCCATGCCCTCGTCGCGGACGCTGTGTTCTTGGGGATGCGCGGGGCTGTGCGCGCGTACCGCGATGCGATTGGGCGGGGGCTTCACTGATGCGCGCTGTCCTCTCGCGCGGACAGATGCGCGCGTTCGACACGCACGCCATCGACCAATGCCATGTCCCTAGTTTGGTGCTCATGGAGAACGCGGGACGCGGCTCCACAGATGTTTTGGTGCACGAGCTCCTCGGGGGCGGCTCGAAAGGCGCGCGCGTCGTCGTCGTGTGCGGCACCGGCAACAACGGGGGGGACGGTCTGGTCATGGCGCGGCACCTTTTGCGACGCGGCGCCGCGCCGGTCGTGTTCCTTGCGGGTGACCCGCAGCGGGTCTCCGTCGACGCACGCGCGAATCTCGACGCGTGGCTGGGCCTCGGCGGCGAACTGCGCGAGCTCTCCTCCAGCGCGCCCCTATCTGGGCTCGTCGATGCGATGGCGCGCGCCGACGTGGTCGTCGACGCACTGTTCGGGACGGGGCTCGACCGGCCGGTGGGCGGCTTTCTCGCGGACATCGTTCGCGCGCTGAACGCGTCCCGCGGGCAGCGTTTCTCCGTCGACTTGCCGTCCGGGCTGGACGCGGACACCGGCGTCGCCCTCGGGGTCGCCGTCGAAGCCCGCGTGACTGCGACATTCGCGCACTACAAACTCGGTCTGCTCACTCCCCACGGCGCGCAGCTCGCGGGACGCGTGCACGTCGTCGATATCGGAGTCCCTTCGGCCCTCGTGGAACGCGTCGGCGCGACCGCAAACCTTCTGGAGGCGCCGGACCTCGTTCGATGGCTGCCGCCACGCGCCCGCGGTTCGCACAAGACCTCGGCCGGTCACGTCGTCGTCATCGGAGGTTCGCTTGGAAAGATCGGTGCGCCGCAGCTCGTCGCCCGCGGAGCCATGCGCGCGGGCGCGGGCCTCGCCACGATTGCCTCTTGGCCCGATGCGATCACCTCAATCGAGCCGCATGTGCTGGAAGCCATGACCGCGCGCATCGACCCATCCCGCACGGTCGAGAGCATCGACGCGATCCTTGCCGGCAAACACGCGGTCGTCGCCGGGCCGGGCCTCGGGCTCGGCGGCGAGGCGCGAGCTCTGGTCGAGCACGTCCTTTCGTCCTTCGCCGGCCCGATCGTGGTGGATGCGGATGGCTTGACGATGTTTGCGGGGCGATGCGATCCGCTGGCCCGGGCCAAAACCGCCATACTGACGCCGCATCCGGGCGAACTCGCGCGACTCCTAGGCAAGACGCCGGCCGACGTGGAGGCCGATCGATTTGGAGCGGCGCGCAAGGCCGTCGCGGCGACCAAAGCGGTGGTCGTCCTCAAGGGCGCGCACACCATCGTGGCTTCGCCCGATGGTCGCCTTGCGGTTTCGCCCGTGGCCTGTCCAACCCTGGCCACGGCCGGGTCGGGCGACGTTCTCGGCGGCGTCGTGGCCGCTATGGCTTGCTCACTTCCGGCGTTCGAGGCCGCCTGCGCAGGCGTCCTGGTGCATGCCCTCGCCGGCGAGGCGTGGTCGCGGTCCCACGCGGGCGCCGACCGAGGCATGCTCGCGTCGGAAATTGCGGATTTGCTGCCGGAAGCCCTAGGGAGCTCCGAAAAAACGGAGCAATAGCGCAGAGAGCTCCGCAGGGTGCGTCCAGTGCATCATGTGTCCCGCGTCCTCGATCTCGGCGCGCTGCAGCGTCGGAAATGCTCCGAGCCTTGCCTCCTCGTCGAGCGGATGCCAGCCCAGCGGCCCGCCCGATACGAAGAGCACGGGACACGTGACGCGGCGGGCGAAGGCCCTCCAGGCCTCGGCGAAGAAAGGGACCGGCGCCGGCGTCGAGTGCAGCACATCAGCCTTCCAAGCTACACGCCCGTCGGGCAGCGTGCGCGCGAGCGCGTCGAGGCACGTCTCCAGTACGCTCTCGGGAACGCGCGGATGATTGGCGGCAAGCCTGCGCAGCGCGTCCTCGCGCGAGGGATAAGATCGCTCGGGTCGGGCTCGGACGGCCCGCACTTCCTCAATCCAGTACCGCATGCGATCAGGCGCAAGGTCGTGCGTGCTATCGGGCGGTCCCGCTCCCTCGATGACGACCAATCCGGCGGCTCGCTCGACAAACGACCCCGCATACTGGGTTGCGACACTGCCGCCCATCGAATGGCCTACAAGAAAGAGCCGAGAGCCGACCGGGACAAGAGCGTCCACGAGGTCGGCCACGTCGTAGATGTAGTCCGTAAAGTAGTAGTAGCCGCCCGGCGGGACCCGCGGAGAATCGCCAAAGCCCCGCAGGTCCGGCGCGATCACTCGAAGGCCGCGTGCGGCGAGAGAGGTAGCCACGAAGTCCCACGTTCGAGCAGCGTCCATGAACCCGTGGAGGAGAAGCACCGTCGAGTCCGCGGCGGGCGCGGGCCACTCGAGGACGTGGAGTAGCAATCCATTCGCGGGAACGCTCAGGGAGGTGGGGGCGGTGGACATGTTGTCGGGGAGTTCCGCTGAAAAGACGAGCCGAAGTAGACGAGTGCAGCTTGCTGCACGAGTCTACGTAGGACTACGGAGCGAAGCGTAGTGAATGTGGAATGTGGAACGGGAATGGGAATGAGGAACGGAGGTGTGACGCATGCCGTCGGGCGGCCAGGTGTTTACGTCATGCGTTGGTCTTTGTCTTCAGGGACACGCGGGTTGGACTATCGGACACGACCCTGGTTGCGGGCGTGGCCTTTGTGGGCTTTCTCCGCGCGAGAAAAGGATGGCACCGCGCTTGCGACACCAATCGAACCAATCATGCAACAAACGCCGATGTCCGAATTTCAGACCAGCCTTGCAGAGCTTGTCCCGGCTCTTCGCGCGCGCGCGATCCGCCTCTGCGCCGATCGGTCCGCCGCCGAAGACCTCGTGCAGGATACGATGGAGCGCGCCCTACGCTTCAGCAGCCAATACGAGCGAGGTACGAACGTCCGTGCGTGGGTATTTCAGATTCTATTCAGTGTCTTTGTCTCCGGCTGGCGGCGACGTCGGCGCGAACGTAACGCCATCACGCATTTGGCGAGCGACCCATGTGCCTGGACCGTGCCGAACGGCTGCGCGGCTCCGGATGCGGGCGAAGGATCGCTCAGCCGCGCAACGCGGCAAAAGCTCGATTCTCTGCCGGAGGGGTTCCGGGCAGTCGTTCGACTGGTCGACCTGGAGGAGCATTCGTACCGCGACGCGGCGCTTCAGTTGGGCGTTCCGGTCGGCACGGTCATGAGCCGCCTGCATCGCGCGCGCAAGCTGCTCGCGGAGCAGATGGCGGCGTAAACTATGAGGCATTTCTCGGCGCCCACGGCACATCAGGTACACCGGCGATGACGTTGGCCTGGCGTGCAAGGGCGAAGAGCAAGTCGCTAAGGCGGTTGAGGTAGACCACGAGCTCGCGCCGAGGGGGCGCGTCGTCGAGAGCGAGGACGGCCCGCTCCGCCCGCCGGCACACGGTGCGCGCGACGTGAAGCGCTGCGGCCTGGGGGGATCCGCCAGGGAGGACGAAGTTTCGAAGGGGCGGGCAAGCAGCGTCGGCCTCGTCGATGCCGCGCTCGAGGCGCTCGATGTCAGCATTTCCCAAGAGCGGCATCGAAAGCTTGCTTTCCCGCCCGGGGACGCACGCGAGCTCGGCGCCCAGCGTGAACAGGTCTTCTTGCACCCGAGCAAGGAGCGCGTCCATCGCGGCGTCCAAGGGTGAAGCGCGCGTCACGCCGATGGCGGCGTTCGTTTCGTCGACGGTCCCGTAGGCGGCTACGCGCGCGCTGGTCTTGGGGACGCGCCCGCCACCGAACAGGCCGGTCGTCCCATCGTCGCCGGTCTTCGTATAGAGCTTCATCGCGGGTCCTTACGGCGCGAGCATTTTTTCCGCAACTCTCGCCGCGGGGCGACCGATTGGGGGGACAGAACGAGCAGCCCCCTGCTCGCGTCCACGAAAGGAACCACGATGAGCAACCTCAATGGGGTGGCGTCCATGTCGCCAGATGCGCTGCTTGCTTACTGCCGCCTTCAGCTCCACAGCCTCGATCAGGAAACCAGCGCACAAATCCAGGTCCAGAACACGGAGTTGGACGACCGCAAGGCTGTCGAAAAGGTACAGAGCACGCTGGAGAGCTTCGGGACCCAGGGGCCACAGAACGGAACCCAGATGGCCAACTGCGTCTCCGCTTTCGACGATGCCATCCAATCGCTGGCCACCGACGATCCGGTTCGCGCCCAGCTCGACCAGCAGCGCGCGACGATGATCAGCACGTACCACTATCACGCTGCCGAGAACACTTCGCAAACCATTAGCTCTCTAGCCCGCTTGGTGGGCGCAAACGGTGATTTGGGTGCGACGGCCGAAACATCTCTCATCCAAATGCCAGCGCTAACGACGCCGACCTCCGACACGCCCAAAGACGGCCAGTGGGCGGGAACCACTGGAGCCTTGAGCAACCTGGTTACGGACATCAAGAGCGACGCGGATATCCGAATGCTTCAATTGCAGGATCTGGTCTCGGAGCGCCAGCAAGCCGTCCAGCTTTTCACCGGCATGATGTCCAAGACGGACCAGACCCTCGAAGACCAATCCAAGGCCATCGGTCGGTGAGGGGGACTTGTCATGGATCCGCAGCAACTCTCGTCATCGACGCGGCGTCACTGCGTCCCCGCAACGCGCTCGCGAGCAGTCGAGGCCATCTACGCCACGGCGCATTGGCTTCTTGGGCGAGAACGCGCTCGCGACGCAGCCAAGGTGTTTCGTTTCATGCTGCAGATTGCGCCGCGAGACGAGCGCGGCTGGCTCGGCCTCGGTGAGTGTCACGAGCGCATCGAACAGCCGCGTATCGCGGCGGAGCTGTATGGGGCGGGAAGCGTCATCGCGGCAAGACCGGGTTCGGTGTCTGTCCGATGTCTTCTCGCCCGGGCTCGCACGATGTCGAAGCTCGGCCGCAGCCGTGACGTCGAATGGACGTTGGATACGGCGGAGCGCGCTGCGACCGACCAGGGGGACTCGCAACTCGTGGAGCTCGTGGCGGCCGAGCGGCGGAGGCTGTCGTGAGCACAATCGCGGCGACAACCCCGATCACGGCTGCAATCGCACTCCACGGGAACGCCCCGCCACCTGCGAGCCGCGAGGCACCCTCGTTGCTCGCAGACCCCATACCGGGCGCGCTTGGCGGGACCGACCCACTGTCGATCCTTTACCTCTTCGAGTCGAGGGACCAGCAGATCGGCGTCGACGAGGGAACCAAGAAAATCGAGGCGCTGCAAACCCAACGGCACAAGGCGCTCCAGCAGGAGCAGCAGGCGATCCAACAGGCGGTAGAGGCTTCGAAGGACCATAGCTTCTGGGACACGCTGGGGGGCATTTGCGGTGAAATCGCGAAGGTCGCAGCGGTCGTTGCTTCCGTGGCTGCGGCCGTGGCGACGTTGGGAGCGGCGACGCCGGTCGCCGCGGTCGCCGTCGCAGGAGCGGTCCTCTCGACCGCCAGCTTCGCCGATAGCGAGCTACACGTTTTGCGCGCGCTTGGTGTCGACGAGTCAACGGCGGGCTGGGTCGACATGGGAATGTCGCTAGGCGGTGCCGCCGCCTCGTTCGGTGCCGGGATGTTTGCGAGGGCGGAAGTCGCCAGGAGCACGCTCTCGATCATCGGCAGGGCGGGGGCCGTGACGTCCGGCGCCGCCCAGATCGGCAAAGGGGCTTGCGCTTTCGGAGCCGGCGATGCGAAGGCGCGCAGCGATGAGGCCGAGGCCGACCAGGTTGCTGCGCAGGCCCAGTCCGATCAGGCAGCGCGCAGGATGCGCCTGGCAATCGCCGATGCGCAGAGCTCCGCTCAGCAGTCAGAACAAATCATGGAGGCAATCGTGAGCACCAAGGCGATTCAAAACGAGACGACGCTAAACGCCGCGATCGCGGTGCGAGGGTGATGCCATGACGATGCTGAGTCCTATTGGGCAGCTCGCAGTCCTGCTGGTGCGCGCAGACGAACAAGACCGCACGTCCGCACGCCAGATCGAGGATGCCGCGGAAGAGGCGGCCACGAAGGACGCGAACGATCGCGTTGCGCAAATTCGCTCAAAAGCCGACGCTGAGCGCGACGGCGCATTCGCTAGCGGCATCGCGGAAATTGCGGGCGGTGCCTTCGCTGTGGGCGCAGCGTTCTTTCCTGCAGCGAATGATGGGGATCACTGTTCTCAGCCCTCCGCGGCCGATCGCCGCTTCGATTGGAACGCGGCGCTGAACGGTTGCGCGAAGGCACTGCCAGGCGTCGGAACCATGTTCGGCGGTCAATACAAGGGAGTGGCCGATCGGGACGACGCCGACGCCGCGCGATTCGAAGCCCAGTCGCAAGCCGACATTCGCCGCTACGACCGCGCGCAGAGCGATGCGCAAGCGGCCGACCAATCGATCCAGCGGGTCGAACAATTCCTCGAGCAAACGCAGCAAACGGAGAACGCTACGCGACTTGCTGCGGCGACTTTCCGCGCGTGATGGGACAGCCATGAGGCGCGGGACCGTCTCTCTTCTCCTTTCGATCACGGTATCGACGCTCGCTGCCTGCGCGCAACCCGCGCCGCTTCCGGCGAAGGCCATCGCTCTCAACCGCGAAGGTGCGGTTGCCATGGCCGCCGGCGACCTCGAGAGGGCCGAGGCGCGTATCGCTCTGGCGCTCGAATACAATCCACGGTTCACAGAGGGCTGGGTCAATCTC
>Ga0210409_10002461_pt1 | contig 21933 bp, 15 predicted proteins | sample IncBWH17MmetaG_FD_161649 | JGI IMG/M metagenome (GOLD analysis project Ga0210409, IMG submission 161649) | Forest soil microbial communities from Barre Woods Harvard Forest LTER site, Petersham, Massachusetts, United States - Inc-BW-H-17-M | ecosystem: Environmental > Terrestrial > Soil >...
TTCGGCGGCGACGGCGAGCTCCCTCACGAGCGCGCCGCTCTTCGGATCGAGCGCGACGATGCTCTCGCCGCGGGCGAACCAGACTTGCGCGCCGTCGAAGGTCACGCCGTGGATGTGGTCCATGCCGGGATACGGCCCGTATTCTCTCAGGATCTCGGCTTGCTGAGATTTGTTTTTTGTAGTGCGCGTCTTCGTCATGAACCAACCCTAACCCACCGGCAACGCGCCTGGGAGTAACAATGTTGTCGCGAATCCACCAAGTGCCGGCGCGAGCCACCGGAGGGAGCGGCCGCGTCCGACGGCGCGCACCGCCGCCGTTTCCTTGAGCTGGTGCAACGCGCGCTGGACGGTTCGCTGGCTCGAGCCGAGCGCACAAGCGAGCGCGGAAGTTGACCACGACTCGCCGCCCTCGAGCAAAGCGAGGATCGAGCCGGCGGGTCCGTCGATCGGCGGCGCCAGCACGACGACCGCGCGGGCGCTGACGGGTGCGAGGGCGAAGCCACGCGGAGTTGCATTGATGCGAGCGACCGGACGCAGAACGGCGCGCAGGCGGCCAAGCTCAACGCGAAGCCGGGCCCGGTGGGACTGGTTGACGATGCGAGCTTTGAAGGCGCGCCTGATGAGCTGATCGCGCGACACGTCGACCGGCCAGGCCTCGGCCAGGCCGGAAACGAGGTCCAACAGGATGGGACGTCGGGCAAGCGACACACTGCCACCCGGACCGCGAACTGCGTGCCGGCAGCCATCGACGACCAAGGCGCCGGAGCCGAACAGGGCCTCGACTTCATCGAGCCGGAGCAGGCGAACCGCGCCGGCTTGGATGAGGCGCGCCGACGGTGCCGACAAGGCGCGTCGGGCCCGGCCAATCTCGGCGACCAGGGACGGGATGCCGGCGGCAACCGCGGCAGCGTGAGCACGGTCGAGTGCGATCGTGGCGTCCGCTACCCGGACGCGGCGGAGAGCGAGCTCGGCGCGGGTGAGCTCAGCCCGGGCCGCGAGCGGCGGCGGCAATGCGCCAGTGGCCGCGTCAACTGCAGCCAGGCGCTGCTCGGCCGCCTCCAGTTTGCCGGTGAGGAGTTGGCGACGCGCCCCGAGCAACCGGGCATGGAGGGCATTGGCGCGGTCGCCGAGTGCGTCGAGCCTTTGTGCGGTAGCATCGAGCGTGTGCGCCGGCGATTTCAGATCACGCGCGGCGAGGGCGACCTCGGCCTCAGCGACCTGACAGCGGGCCTGGGCGAGCGGTTCGCCAGGGCCAAAGCCGTGAGTGGCGCGTCGCAGGAGTTTGCGTGCCCGCGCGTAGTCGCCGAGTTGAGCCATCGCAATGCCGCGCAGCGCGAGCGCAGGCGGGTCGTCGCGCAGCGCGACGCGCTTGAGCGCACTGAGCGGATCGCCGGCTGCTAGTAAGCGCGCGGCCGAAGCAACGAGGGAATCCATGGCGGCAGGATAGTATGGGCACGTTCGGGGTAAAGCCGGCTTGATCATTCCGCGCTGGTTGACACCAAAGGTGGCCGTTGAGCTTTGGCTGGATCTTGAACTATTACTAATCTTCATTTCGGTTGCTTAACTGGCGGAACCACGACCATGATTCGTCGTGACAAGGCGCTGCTGAGACGCGATCGTGAACGAGACGCTTGGGACAAACACCGGGCCGATGCTCTTAGCGCTTTTTGAGGATTGGACGCAACCGTGTGATGATACCTATTATCGGGCTGCCATTTTCGATCGAGGGTAGTCGAAGGCGCGCGTTCTTCGCCAGCCGGCACCAGACCGCAAAATGCTATCTCCTGGCGCAGGGCGTGGCCATTATGCTCGCCACTTGGCTTTCATTTGCTCCTCATGCTTTTGGGTCCGGTCTGCAAGTAGCCTCATTCTGTTGCGATGTCACGCCGCCGCTCGGCCACCCGTTGTGCGGAGGATGGATCAAACCCTTGGAAGCGGTAGATGAGCCCCTGCTGGCAAAAGGCATCCTCCTTTCTGACGGGAAGAGCCGCTACATCATCTGTGCCGTGGACTGGTGCCTGTTGCAAACAGGGGGTTACGACATGTTCCGACAGAAGCTTGCGCTCGCTGCGGAGATCCCCGTTTCGCACGTTGCAGTGCAAACTGTCCACCAGCACAACGCGCCTGTTGCCGACGTGAACGCGCAACTGCTGTTGAACCAGGTCCCTGGAGCCCCACCACATCTCAACCTGGATTTTATGCGGGAGGTCACGGATCGAGTCGCGCTTGCCGCCCGGAACTCATGCCGGCAATTGCGGCCGTTCACCCACATCGGCTTTGGCAGTAGCCGCGTGGAGCAGTTCGCCTCAAATCGCCGCGTCCGCCTCAACGACGACAACATTCATCCCCGGTATTCCTCGACTCAAGATCCCCTGATGCAAGCTGCAGCGGAGGGTCTCATCGATCCCTGGCTGCGGACCGTGACCTTTTTCGACGGGGACCGTCCTTTGGTTCGGCTTCATTATTATGCCTGTCACCCACAGAGTTTCTACGGGGACGGGCGCGCCACTTCCGATACCGTGGGCCTGGCACGGCAGCGGCTGGAACACGAGGAGGGCGTAACGCAAATTTACTTCACAGGCTGTGCGGGAAATATCACAGCGGGCAAGTATAATGACGGTTCACCCGCCGCTCGTGCGGTACTCACCGATCGGGTCTATGCGGCTATGAAAAAAGCGATTGCCAGCAGTCAGCTCGTTCCGGTGACGACGCTGCGATGGACGACGCGCGAGGTTCGGTTGCCGCTGCGCAAAGAAAACGAGTGGCTCCCGGAGACTTCACGGGCCACGATGTCCGACACAAACGCTCAGACGGTAGCGCGGCTGGAGGCGGCATTGAACCTTGCCTGGATTGAAAGCGTGCGACAGCGACCTGGCCTCGAAATCAGCCGTCTCACCCTGGGACCGGTCAATATCCTCCATTTACCGGGAGAGGCCTTTATCGAATATCAACTCTACGCTCAAAGCCTGCTCCCGAAAGAGTTCGTCGCCGTCGCCGCTTACGGGGAAGGCGGTCCAGGTTACATTTGCACCGATGCCGCGCTGAGTGAGGGCGGCTATGAGCCCACCGAATCGCGGGTAGCGCCTCCAACGGAGTTCCTCTTAAAGTCGGCCATCGCCAAATTGTTCCAGCCAGGTCCGGATCTACCCTTTCCGCCTGTCTACGCCGACAAACTTCACCTGCTTTCCTGGCGCGATCGAAGCGGCGTGGAACATCCGGTAACAAGCCGGCAAGACTGGTCAAAACGGCGCGCCCATATCGTGGCCAACATGGAATCAGTCATGGGCCATATGCCCGAGCCCAGGCGCAAGGTGCCCCTGGATGTCCGCGTTGCCGAATCCGTGGACTGCGGGAAATTTACTCGAAGAAAAATTGCTTTCAGAGCGGAAAGCCAGGATTGGGTGCCGGCTTTTGTGCTGGTGCCCCATGGGCTGAAGGGCAAGGCGCCCGCCATGCTCTGCCTGCACCAAACCACCGCCATCGGCAAGGCGGAGCCTGCCGGGCTCGGCGGCTCGGAAAATCTCCATTACGCACAAGAGTTGGCGGAAAGAGGTTATGTCGCATTGGTTCCGGATTACCCAAATTTTGGCGATTATCCGCTGGATGTTTACGCTATGGGGTACGCTAGCGCGACCATGAAAGGCATTTGGAACCACATGCGGGCGGTGGACCTGCTGCAGTCACTCCCCGAAGTCGACGCCAATAAAATCGGCGTCATCGGCCATTCGCTTGGTGGTCACAACGCGCTATTCGTGGCGGCCTTCGACTCGCGCATAAAAGCCGTCATCACCAGCTGCGGCTTCAATTCCTTTTTCGCATACGCCGACGGTAATCTTGCCGGATGGAGCCACCGCGGCTACATGCCGCGCATCGCCACGCTCTACGGCAACGACCCAAAGCAGATGCCGTTTGATTTCACGGAGGTCCTGGCGTGCGTCGCGCCGCGACCTCTCTTTATCAGCGCGCCAATGCAGGATTCCAACTTCCCCGTCACCGGAGTCATGGATTGCGTTGCTGCGGCCAAGCCGGTTTACGCCCTACTGGGGGCTAAAGACCGATTCGTGGTTCAGTACCCGGCTTGCGGGCACGACTTCCCGGTTGAGGTGCGCGAAAAGGCATATCAGTGGCTCGATCGTGCGCTCAAATGACCGCGACCTTCTGATCGGATAGGCCTTGCGCGAGCGATCCTATGGTTTTGGCGGATTAATATACCGGTCCGAAAGCCACTGCAAATCGCGGTTCCTGAAACTGCCGTATCTTGGCGCGGGAGCAAAGCCAGTGTAGGGCGAAAGCGACGGCGTGCTCGGCTCTCTCCAGCTCTTGATTTCACTGTGGCCATCGGCGAACGAGAAACCGGCAGAACCGCCGTGCCGGTAAGCCGGAAAGTTCTGCCAGGTATCCTCGTTGACCAGGACAGCGAAGTACCCGTCATCGATCGTGATCCCCTCGTCCACGAAGACGAAGGCCATCGCCGGCGCTGGCCGATTGATCTGCGAAGTCTTGCTGTAGGCGGGAGCAGTGGTGGGATTGTTGCCCAAAAAGATCGGCGAGACCCCACTCCCGTTCCAGGAGCCGCCATCCATTTGTCCGCTGATCGAGTAACTCCGCGCCGGAGGCAGGGACAGCGTGATCGGCTTCCCATCGACAATCGACTGACTCTGGCCTGGACACACATAAATCTTGATCTGGGAGTTGTAGGGAAACAGCAGTCCCAGCCGGATGGTCATGAGGTTGGTAGCGCCGGGTAGGTTGTAAGCGAGATTGGCACCTGCCCCATCGATCCACGCGTGCGAATCGTCAATCGCATTCGGAGGCATGAAGTCGTTGTAGTCCAGAGCATACATGTGCCAGCACACCTGCAACTGCCGCGTGTTGCTGAGACAACTGGCGGCTTGCCCCTTCGCCTTGGCACGGCTTAAGGCTGGCAGGAGCATGGCGGCCAGAATGGCAATGATCGCGATCACAACCAGCAGCTCGATGAGCGTGAAAGCGCCAGCGCCCGTGCTACGCCTTCCGCGATGAACTTGGCGAAAAACACAACGCCCTGTGCTTTGTTCTGAAACCGAAGGTCGCACTTTCATAGATGTGAATTGCTTTCAGCAAGTCTACACTATTCAAAGTCGGTTGGGAAGTGTGCGTTGAGACGCACAGGGTTGAATTGGGCTTGCCTGGCTGAGCTTGATTCCGCCGGCTCCCAAGTCTTCTCCGCTAATACCTGTATCAGAATGGTATCCTACCTGTGAGAATGACGTTTCTGTGCATCAAGGCATTATCAGTCACGGCGAACTGGCAACCAACCCCCACCGTCAGTCCCACCCTCTTATAAATTGGAAAACGTCCGAGCAGCAGGCCGGGCGTCAAAAAGAGCTGATTCAAACCATCATGCTTTCCATTTGGCCAGAAGGTGTAGTTCGCCTCCACCTCCGGCCAGAAGAACCTGTCGATTTTGTATTGCAGAGCCGTATTGAACAGGATGGGGGTTCCGTTCCCTGTTTTCACGGCCCCATTGTCCGGAATCGTAACACCCAGCGTGCTTTGAAAATCAAACCTCCCCCACCCCTTCCCGAAGGCGATCGTGGGTGTATACATGAAATGGTGGGAGGTCCAAGCCGAGCTGCCGTTCGGCACGGAGAGTCCGAAAAAGGCGGTAAGGATATAATCGCCGTTATCCGCATTGGCGGAGAGGATGCGGTATTTCATCAAAAAAGTTTCGTCTGCCCACCCTGACTTTTCAGGATGCGTGTTCTCAGTCTGCCACGCCGGAATGCCAATAATAACTTCGACTGGCTTGGCTGGAATCAACTCCAGCCCTTTTCCGCCACCATAGCTGGTTATTTGGTGACCTCCCGGAATGGACTCCCAGAGCTGGTCGTAGCGGATTTCCTGCTCCAGCCGCGGGGTTACAGTGACGAGAGGCGTTACCCAGTGTGGCTGCTCTTCCTGGGTTTCCGTCACCCTGGGGAACCAATCCTTGAAATAGTCGATTACCGGGCAAGATGTCGAGGATTCGCTCGGGGCAGGTGCGGTAGTGTCCCCTTCTGCGGTTTTGGTCGATTCGGCCGTTAGCAGAAACAGCCCCATGCCGAACAAGGGCAAGAAAACGCGGAAACTAAAGCTGGAACAGCCAACGTATGTGGGCCGAAAGGAAGATGTAGTGAGCTTCATGGCCGGCCATTTCAGCAAAGCCATTATATTTTGTCAAATATATCGACTTGCCTGTCCTTGGCTACGTCCAATATGGACTCTCGCTTTCCGTCCGCGACCTAAGACGCGATGTCGCTGAAGCGATTGAAAGGGCGAGGCAGAATGGTATACTACGGCTTCCACGCCTCATTAAAGAAGCCCGTGTCGAGGATTTTTCCGGGCGCAGTGTCGCTGGCTGGGACGCTGGTGTCGAGGATGGCCCAATCGGGCAATTGCGGGGTTTGGAGCGAGTTGTTGGGGTCGGATTTCTCACGGATGGTTGGGCCGCTGTTCAACACAATGTAGCGGTTGGGCTGTTTTGGGTTCGGGTAAATTAGCAACGGTACCAATGTATCGCCGCGCCAACTCTTCGCACCGAGCCTGATCTCGCCGCTTTTCCAGCTGAGCGGGGTTTGTGGCAGGAGTTCGGCGAGCTTGCTATTGCATTCCGGGTCGCCAAACAGGATCAGGTTCCTGTTTTCAAGATCCTCGGACGTCAGCTCGGAGATTTTTCGAACCGGCAAATCGCCGCGGAACACCTGGCGCCAGCGGCGGACGGTGTACGCAAGTTCACGCTGGTAGAAAGCCTCGCGCACGGTGGAGCTGGAACTGCCGTCCGGTGGCACGACCACAAACGGTTCCATGAAGGCGTCATCGATGGGGCCTTGCAGATCTGGCACCTTGCGCAACGCTGCGCGACGCGCGGGATGTTCGATGTGCCAGTAACCCTTCTCCAGTTCCAGCGCCAGCATCGTCGGCCCTGCCGTGCGCTGGAAGCTCTTCGGGCTGGCGTTAACGGTTTGGCCGTCGATGCTCACGTCGAGGCCCGCCAACCGATTCTCCGGGAGGCCCGCCACGTTGATTTCCAGGTGGGCGACGTTGCGCGTGGTTAGCTTCAGCTGGGCGACATTCCACTCTGCATCGGCGCGGCTCTCCGCCCAATGCTGTTTGAGCCCGGTGACTGTGAGCCAGAACATCCGCGCGTATTTGAGCGTCCGCCCCTGCCAATGCACAGTCGCGGGGGCTTCGGGTTGGCCCTGGATCAGGTGGTCGCGCGCCCAGGCTTCGATTTGCTTGAGCACGTCGGGATGATATTGGTGGCCCATCCCCGGACCGATGAGGTGCGTGAGCGTCCGGCCCTCGGCCTGGAAGCTCTCCGTCATGATGTCTGCCGCCATTTTTTGCCCGTCAACCTCCCCGCTATAAGCAAGCACTGGAATGTTGAACAGGTTGCGCACGTAATCCGGCACATCGTACTGTCCCCAGAGCGTCTGGATGTAGGCGGGCGGCAAGGTCTCGGGCGTCATTTTCATGAAACGCTTCACGTCGACAAAACCCGCGCCCGTGTGCAGCGCGCACCAATGATCCGCGTAATGGGCCCCCACGTGCCATGCTCCCGCGCCGCCCATGGAAAAGCCGGCCAGCATGATCCGCTTCTCATCGATCTTGTAGAGGCGCTTTACCGCCTCGATGGCTTCGAGCACATCGGTCTCGCCGGCCAATTGGAACCCGAGGCATTGCCGGCCAAACGGATGGAGAATGATACCGACGCCCGGCTGAAACTGCCCGGGCTTGTGCAGGCGCTCGGCAATAAAATGCATATCCGTGGCCTTGTCCCCACGACCGTGCAGCCAGACCGTCAGCGCGACAGGTTTGGACCAATCCAGGTCCGCGGGAATCTCCAAGCCGATGGGCTGGGGCGAGCCGTCGATGGTGGAAAAGAAACCGCGGGCCAGTGTGCCTGTCTGCCTGGGCCACGACGCGCGGTGCTCCTTTAACTCGGCCAATCGCGTTTGGGCGAGCGCGAGCAATTCCTCGGCCTTGTCAACATCCCTGGGCACATAGAATTCGCCATCCGTGAGCGCGTAGTGAACCGCTTTCAACAGCACTGCCACATCGGCAAACAGCGGATCCCCAGTAAATGGTTGGGCAGTGGTAGTGACCTGCTGCAACTTCTCCTCCAGAGCCTGGCGCGCCTCGACGGGTATCTCGATACCGCGAGCAGGCAACCGGTACGATGAGGCCCGCGCCGGCGGGGCTTTGGCTTGTGCCGCGTTTTTTTCCGCCAGCGTTGGCGCCAATTGGCCTTGAGCGGGCGGTGTCTGTCCCACGGCCAAACTGCAAAAAACGAACCAAGCGGAAACAAGCCCGGATTTCATGCGGCTAAGTATTGAACCGAACGCCGGCCCTTCAAGTGAAAACGGAGTTTTGGGGGAGACACGAATTGCATGAATTGACACAAATCGATGAAAATTCGTGGAATTCGTGTCAACTCGGGCCTGCGACGCCGCCTCGCTAGACTAGAATACTCTGCCCGCTTCGGGAAAATCCCGGCGGTAGCTCTTCAGAAGCAGTTCGCGATCATTAGGCAACAAGTAAATCCTGCTCCGTCGCCGTTTGATCTCGCCCGGAGCAAGACCGTTCACCTGCGGGTCACTGTGGAGGCAGACATAAACCCCCTCGAACAATTCGTGCGTACGATCACTTGCGGTCGCCAGTAACCGGCGGTTATCAGCCGAGTAACACCCAATCAACCCATTAACCGGGTGATCGAGGCAAATCGGTCGCGGATTGGCATCGATGGCTGCAATGAACGCCGGCAAGTACACCTGGCCGCCGAGATACAGCGCATTGGTCGTGCGCCGCAAACGATCCAGCGTCGTTAAGCCGTTTTCTGTGCAAATAAAGCTGCGCGCTGTGTAATTACTCTGGGCGCACCCCGTAAAGCCTGCCACGCGGATGCAGGCCGGTTCAAACCATTGCAAATCCACTCGCGCCGGGGTCGTATTGCTGAGTTCGAAATTTAATTCCAGCCCATCCGGCAGCGCCTGAACCTCATGCCGGACTTCGACTCCCGGCTCGACCCACGTGTGGAATTGCAGGCGGTGTCCTGCGGGGTCGCTGCTGGTCAGGCTCGTCTTGTGGCGCAAGGTCGTCTGGCGCCAATCCCGGTTCCAGGCTCCGCTGCGGCAAAATGCTTCCAGGTACCAGACCTCGAGTTTGCCGCCCGGCAGACGACGGTCAGACACTACCAGCAGATTGTTGGACCATGAGATGGTGGGCAGTTCGACGGATTGACAGCCAGCGTCGTCTGAAATCGCCATGAAAATCAGCAAAAACAGCACCAGGCGCGCAAGCAGTGAACGCACTCGCGCCAGCCATTGCCCGCGGCCGCAGATCCCATTCATGCGATCAGAATCTGAGGACAACATGCGCCGGCTGCTTATCCGCGGCGCTCAGCGGCTGCCCGGAACCGATCGCGACAATCAGCAGCCAGGCATCGACGGGCCGGAAAGTTATCATAATTGGAACCTGAAGCAGATCTGACTGCCAACCTCGATTAAAAATTCAAAGGAGAATGCCCGCAGATGAACGCCATCTCGACAGTCTGTCCTGGAAACGCATTTGGCATTACACCAATTGGGCTTGCCAGGAATTTATCCGCTCTTTAACGGCTTGCAACCGCAAGGCTGCATCCGAGAGGGGCCCGGTCCTGCCAATAGCGGCCCAGTTCTCACGCCGTGTGCGCGCGATTCTCTCCTGTTGACATTCTGCAAGTGAAGGGCGTAGCTTCCTGAAGATCATCTAGGAAAGACATGAGCAAAGACAAAATGGACCTTTTGCAGGGCACCTTGGACCTGCTGATTCTCAAAGCACTCAAGCTTGGGCCGATGCATGGGTTTGGTATCTCGGTCCTGATTCGCCAAATGTCGGAGAACGTTTTGAGAGTGGAGCAAGGCTCGCTTTATCCTGCGCTGTACCGCTTGGAACGGCAGGGGTGGATCAGTTCCGAATGGGGAGTTTCGGACAATAACCGCAAAGCGAAGTTTTACAAACTAACCGCCACCGGTCGGAAGCAACTTGTCGAGGAAACCTCCAATTGGGAGAAACTTTCAAGGGCCATTAACCTCATCGTGCGACCAGCCTAAATTTCCTTGCCCCATGAAATGGAGGCAACAACTTCTGGCCCATTTCCGCAGCCTTTTCCAAAAGGCTGAGCTCGACTCGGAGATGCAGGAGGAGATGCGTTCTCACGTCGAGATGCAGACGCAGGAAAATATTGCTGCGGGAATGAAGCCACGAGAAGCGAGGTATGCGGCGCTTCGAAAGTTCGGGCGGCTCGATTGTATCAAAGAAACTTGCCGAGACCAGCGTGGCGTGGCGTGGCTCGAAAACATGTTACAAGATGTTTTCTTTGGCCTAAGAATGCTCCGCAAAGCGCCTGGTTTCACGGCCGTAGTGATCCTATCACTGGCCCTTGGGGTTGGAGCAACCACAGCGGTTTATAGCGTTGTTAATACCGTGCTGCTCAATCCTGTTCCTGGACCACAACCAGAGCGACTCATGCAGATCGCCGAACAGGATTACACTCAGGGCCTCTTCGGAAAGGAGAATAACAAGCCGGCTTTTTACGGGGTGTCACCGCCTGTGCTCGAAGCCTTAGAAGCTGATCGGGATGTTTTCTCTGATTTCGCATGGTTTGATAGCGCAGGACTGGAACGAAGAGTAGGCGATTTTATCGAAAGTGAGGGAGGTGCATGGGTGTCGCCGAACTTCTTCTCGCTGTTGCAGGCTCGGCCATTGTTGGGGCGCACCTTTTCGAAGGACGAACTGACTGCGGTTGACGAGAATCGCCAGCCGGTGGCGGACTCCGTCATTGTCATTAGCTATTCCTGGTGGCGATCGCTATTCGCAGGCGACCCCGGCGTGATAGGTAAACGGATAGAACTAAGCGGTCGACGCTTCACGGTGATTGGCGTGATGCCGTCCCGGTTTCAATTTCCATATGGCTACACGAGGTTCTGGGTGGCGGCCGAGCCACTGAAAGTGCGACCTAACTTGATGACTCTCGCCAACACTCACGTGCTGGTGCGGCTCAAACCAGGCGTGACCGAACAGCAGACGCAGTCGATGCTGCGAATGGTCGCATGGCGGTTGACTCAGGATTACCCGACGACCAAGTGGGGGTACGGGCAGGAATGGGCCCGGAGGCCCCACGGGTTGGGGTTTTGGATCCGCCCGCTCCGATTTCAATTTCAGGGCGGCTACGGATCGGAGGATCTCCGGCGAACGCTATTCGGGTTGTTGGGTGCGATCGGGTTTGTGTTGCTGATTGTCTGCGCGAATATCGGCAACCTTGCTCTGGCCAGGACTGAGAAGCGCCAGCAGGAGTTGGGGATTCGCTGTGCGTTGGGGGCGAGCCGAGCCAGGTTGATGCGGCAGCTTTTGACCGAGAGTATTGTGCTGGCTTGCCTGAGCGGCCTGTTTGGTTTGGTCATCGCCTACTGGGGGCTCAAACTGCTGATCTTAATGATCCCGCCCTCTATGCCGCGGCTAAAAGAGATCCGAGTGGACTCACAGGCGCTTGGTTTTACACTGCTCATCTCTCTTTTCAGCGCCCTAATCTTTGGGTTGGCACCCGCCTGGCGCGCCGGCAAATGCCACCTGGGCGAGGTGCTGAAGCAGGCCGGCACGGGTGCCACACCGGGCCTGGGTCGGGGGTGGTATCGCAGCGGCCTGGTGGTGACTGAGGTGGCCCTCGCGCTGGTCCTACTGACTGGCGCCGGGTTAATGATCCAAAGCGTCGTGCGCCTGCTTCATGTGGATCCTGGCTTCGATGACCAGAATCTGGTCTACGCTTATCTTCAGCTCCCCTGGAAAATCTACAACGACCCGAGGCATGATTTGCAGGCCAGCGGTCTGCGAAAGGTCCTTTACGATCAGTTGATTGAGCGATTAGCCGGCTTGCCCGGGGTGCTTGCCGTAAGCATGGGCAAACATAGTAGCTGGCCGGAAAAACTGAAAATTGAGGGTGGAGAGGCCCAGGTGGAACTCGTGCGCGAGGGCTGTGGGATCGGAGAGGCCGATCTCTTTAAGGCGATGCGCATCCCCTTGCGCGCCGGCCGGTACTTCGACCAGCGCGATCTGGGCCAGAGTACCGCCACCGCTATCATCAACCAGGCCATGGCGCAATTGTGTTGGCCGGGTCAAAGCCCCATTGGCAAAAGGTTCGGCGGTAACAGTCCGTACGGTGCCTGCAATTTCGAAGTCGTCGGCATGGTTGATGATATCCGCGACCAACGCTACGACCAACCCATCAAGCCAACCTTCTATCGTCCTTGCCACGAATTGCCCCTCGAAGGCCTGGCGCCCTTTATCGTAATCCGCACTCAAACCGACCCGCGCACTTTGGTTCCGGCTATTTTAAAAGAGTTGAAAGCAGCCGAACCCGCCATGGAAAGACCCAGGATAGAGGTCGTCCGGCAGGTCCTCTATGACTCGACCCAGGCACAGCGCACTTATATGCTCTATCTGGCGGTCTTCGCCGGCGTCGGGCTGTTGCTGTCGGCCGTCGGGATCTATGGAGTCCTGACATATTCAGTGGCGCGGCGGACCCGCGAAATCGGGATTCGGATCGCCATTGGTGCACAACGGCGACAGGTGCTGGGCATGGTCCTGGGTCAAGGGGCAAGTCTGGTCGCGTGCGGGGTGGTGCTTGGCCTGCTGGCTGCCTTCTGGCTGACGCGTCTCCTGCAACGCCAACTCTTCCAGGTCAGCGCGCAGGACCCAATCGTCTACGGCGGAGTTGTTTTGGTCTTATTCCTCGTGGCGCTCCTGGCCTGCCTGTTGCCGGCTATCCGGGCCACACGGGTCGATCCCATGACGGCCCTGCGCTACGAATGAAGCGGAACTCAATTTACTGCACGACAGGCCTCTCTTGAGCCCAACGAAATGAAGGCTTCTCGAAAACTTCGACTCTGGCTGCTGGCCCTGTGCGGTAAGCACCAGATTGACCTCGAGATGGACGCGGAGATGCAATCCCATCTTGAAATGCAGACCCGTGAGAACGTTGAAGCCGGGATGAATCCGGACCAGGCGCGGCGGGCTGCCCTTCGCGAATTTGGGTCCATGGAATCATTGAAGGAGGTCTGCCGTGAGCAGCGAGGCTTTTACCGCAGCGAGATGCTGGCGAGGGATATCCGCTTTGCCTTCCGGATGCTGCGCAAGAACCCCGGTTTTACAGTGGTGTCGCTACTGACCCTGGCGTTGGGGATTGGCGCCAACACGGCGATTTTCAGCATCATCAGCGCCGTTTTAATCCGGCCTCTGCCCTATCGCGACCCGGATCAGCTGGTGACCGTGTGCGAACAGAATTTGAGCCGCGGTTTCTCCCAGGTCATCGTTACGCCTGCCAGTTTGCAGTCGTGGCGCGAGCAGAACTCGGTTTTCTCTGAGCTCGGCGGCGAGATTTTTGCCTCCTTTAATGTCACGGGGCTTGAGAGACCGCAGCACATTAATGCCGCAGCCACTACGCCGAATTTCTTTTCCATCTTTGGGGTTACTCCTCTCCTGGGTCGAACCTTTGTCCCGGAGGACCAAGCAAAGGGCGAATATCGGCTGGCGGTGCTGAGTTACAAATTCTGGCGGAGTTGCTTTGCGGGGGACCGGCAGATCGTTGGCCGAACGATCACATTGGGTGGGGTGCCTTACACCGTGGTGGGCGTGATGCCCCAAAGCTTCAAGATCTTTGCCCTGCACACCTTCGGTTTGCCTACCGGCGAGGTCGAGCCGCAACTTTGGGTGCCCTACGAGGGGCCCATGAGCGAAGTGGGGGCTCACTTCTTTACCTGTTTCGCGCGGCTCAAACCCGGGATTTCGCTGGGACAGGCGCAGGGCGAAATGAGTACCATCGCCGCGCGAACAAACCAGGGCCGAGTGCGGGCGCCCGGCTGGGGAGCGATTGTTCAGCCGCTGCGCGAGCAAATTGTCGGCGGCTCGCGCCCCGCCTGCCTTTTGCTCACGGGCGCTTCCGCTTTTCTGCTCCTGATCGCTTGCGCCAATGTTGCTGGTTTGTCGCTGGCGCGTTCTGCCGCGCGAGGGCGGGAATTTGCCATGCGGGCTGCCTTGGGGGCCAGCCGTATGCGCCTGGTTTGTCAGTTGATGGTGGAGAGTTTGGTTTTATCGGTAAGCGGTGGCATCCTGGGAGTATTGCTGGCGCGCTGGAGCCTGGCCGGGTTGCTTGCGTTCCTGCCGACCAGGCTTCCGCGCCTGGACGAAGTCAGGCTGGACGGGCCGGTGTTGGGGTTCTCGCTGCTGATTTCGCTGCTCACTGCCCTGGTCTTTGGGCTCGCACCAGCCTGGGAAACCGCAAGGCGCGAATTCAAGGGCTTGCTCAAGGAGGCGTCCACCAGCTACACCGGAGCGCCTCATCAGCAGCGTGCGCGCGGTGCTTTGGTTGTGGCGGAGATTGCCGCTGTCGTAGTCCTGCTGGTGGGCGCGGCCCTATTGGTCAACAGTTTCGCCCGGCTCATCCGCGTCAATCCCGGGTTCGAGCCGACGCGGCTGATCACTTTCGATGTCTCTCCGCCCGACATCGGCTATACCGAGGACGCCAAGCGGCTGCGTTTAGTGAAAGAACTCCGTACTAAGGTAGCAGCTCTGCCCGGCATGGAGTCGGCCGCCATTGTTTACGGACTTCCCTTCGGCACGATGCTGAATGCGACCTGCGGAGTGCGAGTGGAAGGCTGGCCCGAGTCGCAACCGCACCCGAAAGGTGCGATCGCCTGGCGAGTGGTCAGCCCCGGCTACTTCGAGGCCATGGGCGTTCCCGTGCTCGCCGGACGGCCCTTCTCGGAAGACCAGGACCGGGCTGACTCTCTGCCTGCGGCAATCGTTAACGAGACCTTCGCCCGGAAGTTCTTCCCGAACCAAAACCCTGTGGGCCGACGGCTCCAAATCTTCACGGTGAACACCAACTGGTGCCAAGTCGTCGGCGTGGTGAAGGACCTTAAACTGACCGGTCTCGATGCTCCAACAGTTCCCGAGGTCTACCAGCCGGACTCGCAGCAGGCCCCTTGGATGTTCTCGCTGGTGGTGCGCTCTTCGCTCCCTTTGCCACAAATTGTGAAGATGGTGCAGGCGCAAGCCGCCAGAATCGACAAGGACCTGCCCCTGTTCAATGCCCGAACGATGGACCAGTCGATTAGCTCTTCGGTATCTCCCCATCGCCTGACTATGTTCTTGCTCGGCCTCTTTGCCGGGTTGGCGCTGATTCTCACCGCGGTGGGCATTTACGGCGTGGTGTCTTATTCGGTGGCCCAGCGGACCCGGGAATTTGGAATCCGGATTGCCTTGGGAGCTCCTCGTCATTCCGTGCTGCTTATGATGCTGCGGAAAGGCCTCGTGCTCGGAGCGGCGGGAATTGGGATCGGGTGCGTGGGAGCCTTGGGTTTAACTCGGCTTATTGCTGCGCAATTGTTTGGAGTCAGCCCCATAGATCCGGCCACCTTTGGCGGGGTGGCCTCGTTCGTAATGATCGTTACCGTGGCAGCCTGTTACCTGCCTGCACGTCGAGCTACGCGCATCGATCCGATGGATGCCCTGCGCTGCGAGTGAAGATGCCGCGCCGCCCAGGATGATGAACCATCTCAGAAAAGCCTGGTCCAGATTTCGCCCGCTTTTCCGCAAGGAACAGCTCGATGCGGAAATGACCGAGGAGATGCGTGCGCATATCGAGATGCAAACGCAGGAAAATATCAAAGAGGGCATGAAACCAGAGGCCGCGCGTCGGGCCGCCGCGCGCTCGTTTGGGGCGATGGAATCCCTAAAGGAGACTTGTCGCGACCAACGCGGGGGCAGATGGATTGAGGATCTCTTTCAAGATCTCCGCTACGGGGCGCGGATGCTGCTGAAAACCCCAGGATTTACCGTTGTAGCGGTCTTCACGCTCGCCCTTGGAATAGGGGCGGATACGGCGATTTTCAGCGCCGTCAATGCGCTGGTGGTCCAGCCATTGCCGTATAAGGATTCGAGGCAGATTGCACAATTATTGCAGACGGATGAAAGGACGGGCAGGTCCAGCGTTGAGATTTCGCCGGCGGATTTCATTGATTTGAAAAGCCAGGCCCGGGCTTTCGAAGCAATCAGCGGATGGGAATCGCGTGGCGACTTTGTTGATCAAGGCCAGGCGGCCCCGCCTTCGGTGACATGGCGGCTCGACCAGAGCACCAATGATCAGAATCACGCGGGCGGTCCATTGGGGGTTAAGGGCGTGGCCGTGAGCGCCGACCTGTTCAGCTTGCTCGGGGTGCAACCGTATTTTGGGCGAGCGGTCTTCTTCGCTGAAGAGGCACAAACCCCAAAGGTTATCATCCTGAGCTATCAGCTATGGCAAGCCCGCTTCGGAGCCGATCCAGGCGTTATCGGTCGGACCGTTCATTTCAGTGATACGGCCTATACTGTCGTCGGGGTGCTGGCGCCCGACTTCCGGTTTCCAACCGAGCCCCCGGCCCAGTGGCAGCCTGACCTGTTCGTTCCACTGCGTTTACCCAAGAACGGAGGCCATCGATCCTCGTCTTCGCTGCATGCCTTGGGACGGCTCAAACCGGGAATGAGCTTGGAGCAGGCACAAGCCGAGGTCAGAACGCTGGCTGCACGTCTTGCCAAGGATTACCCGGAGTCCAACAGCAATCGAGGAGTGCGTGTGGTTCGGTTACGCGACTCGCTCGTAGGCCAGGCCCGTCCCGCATTACTGATTCTTTTCGGTGCTGTGAGTTTCGTGCTGCTGATCGCCTGCGTTAACGTCATGAACCTGCTGCTGGCAAGGGCGTCCGCGCGAACCAAAGAGATCGCTATCCGTTCCGCCCTGGGCGCAGGCCGAACCAGGCTGGTGCGGCTGTTCCTGACGGAGAGCCTCTTGCTGGCGGGGCTCGGGGGAATCGGGGCACTCATGGTCGCCTCATGGTTTTTGAAGATCCTGCTTGCCCTCCTGCCAGAAAACTTCCCAAGGATTGTACCTATTCACATCGACACCTGGGTGCTGGGCTTCTCCTCAGGCGTCGCTCTCCTGACCGCTCTTTTCCTGGGGACCGTACCGGCCTTGCGGACGTCGAAAGTCAACTTATCGCAATCGCTGAAGGGGAATCGGAACCTGCTCCCAGGCATTCCACGGCACCGGTTCCGAAGTGCGCTCGCGATAGTCGAGGTCTCGTTGGCATCCGTGCTTTTGGTTGGTGCCGGATTGATGATTAAGAGCTATTGGGGCTTGACTCACACCCATCTTGGTTTCAATCCCCAAAATGTCCTGGCCGTGGAAACTTGGCCTCCGGGCTCCGGCAATGCGAGGCGGGACGCGTATTACCAGGAGCTCTTTCAACGCGTCCAGCGATTGGCGGGTGTGCAAGAAGTCGGGCTGGTCGATTCCCTGCCGCTTCTCGGAACTGACGCTGCTTCTACTATCCGGGTCGCCGGTCGTCCAGAGAACCATGAAATGGTGGGCCAGCGAAGCATCAGCGACAATTATTTTCGCGTGCTCCAAATCCCGTTAATCCGAGGCCGCCGCTTCGCGGCGCAGGATACCGAAACCTCGGAAAAGGTTGTGATTATCAATCAGGCGCTGGCTCGCCGCTATTTCGGACGGGACGATCCGATTGGGCAAACAATTGTTATTTTTGAACCGGTGCGTGTGGTTGGTGTTGTGGGAGACGTAAAGCCCAACGGGTTCGAAAGCCTGGTTGTCCCGGAGATGTATTTCCCGTTCAGGCAGTGGAATACCTTCGGATTGCGATTGCTCGTTCGGACTGGAGGCCGTCATGAAGCTCTTTCGTCCTCGCTTCGGTCCGAGATTTCGGCGATGGACCCGGCACAGCTGGTGGGGCCCATTCGTCCCTTGGAACAAATCCTCTCAACGCAAGTAGCCCCGCGCCGTTTTAACGCCATTTTGCTCGGCTGCTTTGCCGTGGTTGGGCTGGCAATCGCTCTCATCGGAATCTACGGGGTGATGTCCTTTTCAGTGAGCCAGCGCACTCACGAGTTTGGAGTGCGCATGGCTTTGGGGGCACAACGCGGTGAGGTTCTCAAAATGGTGCTTCGGCAAGGCATGCTTCTGTCATTGACAGGTGCGCTGATCGGGCTGGCCGGAGCCTGGGGCCTGACCCGTCTCCTGTCCAATTTGCTATACGAAGTCAAACCGACCGATGCTTCTACTTATCTTGCCGCATCGCTGTGCCTGGTTGGGGTCGCTGTGCTGTCGTGTTTGGGTCCTGCCTTGCGCGCAACCAGAATCGATCCAATGGCCTCGCTGCGTTACGAATGAAAGCAAACCGCGCCTGAAGTCATGAACCGGCTGGACCCGCATCACCGGGTATTCCCACGCCACCACGAAGTCCGTGGGCGAGCGCTAATCGCCAGCAGGATACCGGATATCATCGCCAACACCCTCGGGGCGGAAACTTGCCGTATGCCGATTCGTTTGCTGCAGGATATTCCCGCTTCCGGTTGAAACTCTCGCGGTCGTCTTACCAACCGAACGCAGTATTCATCTGCGAATAAAGCCCATTTTCATTTTTGTCTCCTGGATTGTTTGCATCAATTTGCCACACCGACCGAGCTCAGATCGTTCGCAGGACACCTATCAATGGCCTGGCTCGTCAAATTCACGAACACTGAGGATTTCTCATAACTGATCCGGGCAACTTGGCTAGTAGGTATCTGCACTTCGTTTCCGGAAAACCGGTGACCGGTTTTGACGACGAGTTGAAGAATCGCCCAGGTACGGGCGTCCATCATAAAATCACAGATATGGCCGTTTGTTCCATCGCTGGCCTGGATGTGGTAACCGTCCACGGCTTGCGCGCTTCGCAGATGAGCATCAGCACTTTCAGGGGAAGGGCCACTCCAAGAGGCAGGCTCACCCGGGAGAGGTTTTGGTGGCAATTCCAGGATAGGAAATCCGCTCATACCCCATAACCCGCTGCCCTCCCAATAGTACGGCCAACCGTAATATTTGTGATAAGCCTCTTCGTATTGTCGTGACACGGGCTTGTGCGATTCGATCGAAGGGCAGTCCTCAATTTGTTTACGGGTGAGGCTTAAGAGCAGGAGTTTTCCGGTCCAATCAAGGCTCACGAAGGCATGAGGAGAGACGAGCACCTGCCGCCCTGACAACCAGGAACCAGTGTCAACTACCACGTAGCGCACCACCCAGCTCTGATCATCAAAATAGAAGTCCTTCACGTGGCCAATTTCGCCATCTGCTGCGCTGAGTTTGCCTCCATAGAGTTGCTTGAGACCTTTTAGCATAAATTTGTCTTTCTTGGTTATGGTTTGGGCTGCAATTTGTTCTATGTCCGGTTATGACCGCCGTGGACCCGGGTGAGATTGCGCGCTGCGAGCAGTTGCTTCTCAGCTTCCAGCCAGTGCTGGACGTCGTGACCTGGCTGCGCGCCCTGGTTCACATAATTGAGGTAAGCCCTTCTGGCCACCTCGTCCGGCGATGGAACGAAATCAATTGGCGTTTGGTCTGGGTCATCAACCACTGGGAGCCGTACTCCATTTTCGAGTTCGCGGCCTTGCTCATGAGAATGCCTGTTGTGTTTCATAAAAAGAGGAATGGATTCCAGTAACGGTTTGTGATTTATATCACGCCGTTTATCTAACGGTTTTCGCATATTCTGTTATCCTCTCTAGCTGATAGCACGCCAACACCATATTTTGTACTCTAATCTACCTTTTCCAGGCCATTAAAGGAACAATGGGATGCGTTTGGTGAGCGCCGACTGATGTGGAATCAGTGCAACTTGCACGACAGCTCCATACACACCATGCACTTTGCAACCGCCGGGCGATTGCACAAATCGGCCCGTTTTGGGTTTTTGCCTCTTATATATAGTTTGCATAAAGCTCAACACGGCGTTGATCACCAGCAGCATACCCACCACGACGAGGTCTAAATACTTGCCGAGCACGGCGGACAGCACCATGATCGGTTCCAGCATCCACGCCGAGATTCCCCAAAACTTCCCTAAAAATTTAAGGACCGGATGCCGCTTTGTGGCGGCCACTTCATTGTAGCCGTTCTGTTGCCGGCGGACGTCCACCTCGGCACGGGCAAGCCCGGTCTCGGGATTGACTTTGAGCGACGCGAGAGTTTCAGGAACTGACGCGGAGGCGATTTCAGGAGCGCTCATAAGAAGACACGGACTCACGCCAACTCAACCACCATTTTACCGACGTTCTGCCCCCGAAAAAGGCCAAGGAAGGCCCCGACTGCCTGGTCGATTCCTTTCACGACCGTTTCCTTATGCTTCACTTTGCCAGCTTTGACATAGCCACCCACTTCGTTTTCGAACTCGGATTGCCGGTCCAGCCAGTCAAAGACCATCAGCCCCTTCACGGTCAACCGCTTGGTCGTTATATTAAATAGATTTGATGGTCCAGGGCTCGGCTTCTCATCATTATACCCGGAGATGCCGCCGCAGGCGATGATCCGGCCATGCACCCGCAAGGCGGAGAGAGCCGCTTCAAGCGCTTCCCCGCCCACATTGTCGAAATAAACATCGATCCCGTCGGGCGCCTCCAGGTTCAGTTGTTCGTGGATAGAGCCGACCTTGTAATCGAAGGCGATATCAAACCCACATTCTTCGCGCAGAAACATGATCTTCTCCATTGAACCGGCTGACCCGATGACGCGGCACCCCCGCAATTTCGCCAATTGGCCGGCTACACTTCCCACCGCACCTGCGGCTCCTGAAATAAAAATGGTTTCCCCCGCCCGGATTTCCACTAAGTGCAGGCCAGCCCAAGCAGTCATCCCAGTCATGCCCAGGGCGCCAAGGTAAACTGAAAGCGGCTGGATCTCGCGGCTGACCGGATGCAACTCTTTTGGCGAAGCGATGAAATATTCCCGCCAGCCAAAGCTGGAAGTGACGGCATCGCCCGGCTTAAATCCTTGGGCGCGCGACTCGATGACTTCGCCCACCGCGCCTCCTTCGAGCGGTTTACCTAACTGGAACGGCGGAACGTACGATTTCTTCTCGTTCATGCGACCGCGCATATATGGGTCCACCGACATGTAGCGATTGCGGACGAGCACCTGGCCGTCTTGAGGTGGCCCCAGTTCTACCTGCGCTAGGGTGAAGTTGTCGCTGTTTGGCATTCCGTGTGGACGAGAAGCTAACCGAATTTCGCGGCTGGTAGTTTTCGACATAAAAAAAGCGGTTTAGTTGTGGGGTTGAACGGATGCCTGCGTCCTAGTTAGGGGTAGCTTACGTAAATTAATCGAAGATGGCGGCAAGTGGGCCCTGTGCGGCCATTGCCCTGCCACTGGCCGAGGCGCGGCGAAGATTTTCTGCAAGACCAGGTGGGTGGGAAGAAAGGCGACGAGCCACAGTGCGCCAAACCACAGCATGACATATAGATTTTGGTTGATCCACGCTTGCGGCTGCCGATCGTTGAACCCGTAGAGATAGTTGAGGTTGATGGGGGTGTTGGAGTTGGCCAAATGGGTGCCGGCTGGGGGAGTAAAAAAGTAACACACGAACATCAACACTACGGCCAAACAAGTCCAGGCGGGCAACGCCCGTTTATCGTAGCCCAGTCTGAACAGGAGCCAGATAAGCAGCAAGGGCAGCCAGCCATGAAAAAGCGATAGGCCACGGGTGAAAAGCGAAAGCGCAGGGTCGAACATGTAACCAGTCAGGCCCACGAGGTGAATCCCCAGAAGGTGGCTGCCAAAGTCAACGAGCCAGAGGCATTGCGGAAGCAGAATGCCTACGGAGCACATGCTGATGAGAAGGGAGCTTTCCAGCCACATTCCCAGCACCGTCAATACGAGTGCGGTATCGCAGAACCATAAAAAATTGGTGAGCCCATACGTGTGCCAATAAACAGGGACGACGACCACCAGGAACGCGGTACCCGCCACTTTGGCGGACACTGGAACTTTGTGTTGTTGAACCACGAAGGGTTCAC
>Ga0210409_10002463_pt1 | contig 21924 bp, 13 predicted proteins | sample IncBWH17MmetaG_FD_161649 | JGI IMG/M metagenome (GOLD analysis project Ga0210409, IMG submission 161649) | Forest soil microbial communities from Barre Woods Harvard Forest LTER site, Petersham, Massachusetts, United States - Inc-BW-H-17-M | ecosystem: Environmental > Terrestrial > Soil >...
GATTTCGACGAGCGCAGATCCAGCGCGCGCAGTTGCACCGCGTTGGCGACTACCGTGTTGATGTCCAGCAGCGTGCGCTCTGGCGGCACCTGCCGCGCAAATCGCAGCAGATTGGCCACCAGCGTCTTCGTGCGCCGCGCCTGATCGCGAATCTTTCCCGCCGTGGCGCGCGCCTTCTCCGGCAAGGTCGGATCATCCGCCAGCAGGTCCGAATAACCCAGAATCGCCGCCAGCGGATTGTTGATCTCATGCGCCGCGCCGGCCGCCAGTTGGCCGAGCGAAACAAGCTTCTCAGTCTGCACCATCTGCGCTTGCAGCCGCTGCAAGTTTTCGATGGATTGCTCCGACTTCGAGAGCAGTCGCGCGCGATCGGCGTCCGCCAGGTGCGTTCGCAGGAACACCAGGAAAGCGATGGGCACGGAGGCGATCAGCGTGGTCATCAAACGAAAATCGCGCACCACCGGGGTATCGTGCTCGAAGCGCAGCGTAAAAATGGCGAATATCGGCAGCGATATGACCGCTGCCATGGCCAACCGTGCCGACCACACGCTGTCGCGGGGCCTGTTGTCTTCGTCGTCGGCGTCTTGCGGGATGTCCAACTCCGCGCGCTTCAGATAGGCAATCACGCCCGCCAACCCAAACCACAAAAACGACGAGATCAACGGCAAATCGTAAAGGCTCCCGGTTGCATACTTTTTCAAGCTAATGGCCACGTTGATGGTCAGGGAAGAAAGCAGGTACATCGCCGAGCTGCCGAACAGGTTGGCGTACACCACGCGCCACGCGTCCTTGGCCTTCAGCCACAGCACCCCAAACCCGATGACGATCACCATGTTCTGCACATTGCTGACTACGTCGTAGTTGTAGTTGTATTGCGCCTCCGACGGGGCGGCGTACATCCAGGGGAAAACGACGAACGCGTAGACGAAGGTCCACCAGGTCAGCAGGAGCACAAAGTTTAGATATCCATACTGGAGCCGTGCTTCCGCGCGCTTGCGGTGTGGTTGCAGTGCCAGCGCCGCCATGATGGGAATCCCCTTGAGGAAGAAAACAATATCCCCGCTATAGATAACCGGCACGCTCTGGTGTTCGTAGACTTCGTAGTATGTCCACTGGAACTGGCCAACCATCCACAGCGTGGAGCCCATTGCCAGCAGCATCCAGAAAATGTTGCGCCGCCAATGCGGCGTACCGGCGTTGAGCAGCAGCCCTGCATTGGCCAGTAGCGGGACCATGCACTGCACCAGGTTTCCGAAAGTGGAAACCACATCGGGATGTCCGGCAAAGGTGATCGACACGAGCGCATAGATGCCGACTACCGCCAGCCACAACCCCACCAGGATTCCGATGATTCGGGAGAAAGACATAATTGTGCTTGCTGATATTTTAGAAGGGAAACTCGCTTGCCGGGATGCGCGCTCCCCTACGGATGGCCAAACGATAACGGCGCGCCCTATTTGTGCCGTGCGGAACCTACTCCGGGCAAGCCGCGCCGCCTCAATCCATATCTTTATCTGCTCAACGGTTTCCGCGCGGGAGAGAAGCGACAAGGTTAGCAGCAGCATAGGTTGAAACTTCTCGGCGTTCTGGGTATCCAACCGTGAGGAAGGAGCTCGATCCTCCGATTACCATCCATTCGGAGCAGGCAGACGTAGCATAATAAGAGGGGCACGGGCTTCGCTCCGCCTGAAGGGAACTATGCTGCTTCGCAAGTCCACGCAGTTGACGTATGCGGACGTTACGCCACGGTCGGTCTACCTGAATCGCCGCAAATTCCTGGGCGGCATGGGCATCGCAGGTCTTGCGGCCGTTGCTGGCCAGCGCCTGCTCGATCTGGCTATTCCTTCGCACACTGTCCACGCGGGCACGAAGCTCACCACCATCAAGGGCCCCTTCAGCACGGACGAAAAAGTCAATTCCTTCAACGATGTAACGCACTACAACAACTTCTACGAATTTGGGGTCGACAAAGACCAGCCCGCCAAGAATGCCCAAAAATTTGTCACTTCTCCCTGGACCGTTTCCGTCGGCGGCGAGGTCAAGAAGTCGCGTAAGTTCTCGATGGACGAAATCCTCAAGCTCGCTCCTCTTGAAGAGCGCATTTACCGCCACCGCTGCGTCGAGGGTTGGTCCATCGTCGTTCCCTGGATCGGTTTTTCCTTCAGCACGTTGGCCAATCTCGTCGAGCCTACGCCGAAAGCGCGCTACGTAGCTTTCGAAAGCTATTACGACCCCGGCCAGATGCCGCTCGGAAGATCCGCCGGAATCGCGTTGCCGTATGTCGAAGGCCTGCGCCTGGACGAAGCCATGAACCCCCTCACGCTTCTCTGCGTCGGCATGTACGGCGAAACTTTGCCCAATCAGGATGGCGCGCCGGTGCGCCTGGTTGTGCCGTGGAAATACGGATTCAAGAGCATTAAATCCCTGGTGAAAATCCGTTTTGTCAAAGACCAGCCGCCTACCACGTGGAATCTCTATTCCTCACAAGAGTACGGCTTCTACTCCAACGTAAATCCCAATGTCGACCATCCGCGCTGGAGTCAGGCTCGCGAACGCCGCCTCCCCGAATTCTTCAAAACGCACAAGACCTTGATGTTCAATGGCTATGCCGACCAGGTCGCCAGCCTCTACGCCGGCATGGATCTGCGCAAGAACTACTAGGCGGGAACCTCTCCGTGCAAACCTTTCTCGCCAGCAAATGGACCAAAGCCGCTCTCTTCCTTTTGTGCCTCGGCCCGCTCGCGGCCATCATCTGGCCCTTCGTTCGTGGCTACACCATCCCCAATCCGCTGGAGTTCATCCAGCATGCCACCGGCGACTGGACACTTCGTTTTCTCGTGTTCACCCTCACCATCACCCCGCTGCGCCAGCTCGTTCACCTTCCCGAGCTGATTCGTTTCCGCCGCATGCTCGGCCTCTTCGCGTTTTTCTACGCCTGCCTGCACTTCACAACTTACCTTGTGTTTGACAAATTCTTCGACGTGCACGAAATCTGGAAAGATGTTTACAAGCGCCCCTTTATCACCGTGGGCTTTCTCGCGTTCACGCTGCTCATTCCTCTGGCGATCACGTCCACGGCCGGCTGGATTCGCCGTCTCGGCGGCCGCCGCTGGCGCATCTTGCACCGCGCCATTTACATCAGCGCTTGCTGCGGGGTCATTCACTACTACTGGCTGGTGAAATCCGCGGTGATTCGCCCGCTGTTCTACGCGGCGTTGGTGGGTGTGCTGCTGGTGTGGCGCGTCGGTGAATGGCTCTTGCGGCGCCGGCGGACGGCTCTTGCCAACGCCATGCCGCAACGAACGCCCGTCAACGCTGCTCAGTGATTCTGGTGACTAGTTCGGCTCGCTGCTGGGCGTGCCGTCTTCCAGATCCAGGCCCCAAAAGCGCGGCGCGGGCGTAAGAAACTCAATTCCCACGCGCTGCCGGTCGGCCGGCTCCCCTAAGTACACTACGCGGCATTCTTGCTCTTCCTGCGTTTCCGGATGCGTGAGCACCAGCATCTCGCCGTCATTAATCTCGTGCTTCAGCAGGATCAGCGCCCCGTGCGCGTTCACCACCACGGTTTCGCATGTCTCGCGAAATTTCCTGCCATCGTGCGCGCGCCCCTGCGCCTTCAACTTCATCTTCAAAAAGGCGCGCGTGCTGCGTCTCGGAGATTTGGAAGCGACTGTATCCATGCCCCCATGTTCCAGCCCCCCACGGACGCCCGTCAATTGCCCGCAAGTTCAGATGTTCCCCACCCGCAACCCGCCCTTCTCTGCATCCACTCTGCGATCTTTGCGTCTCTGCGTTATCTTCTCTCTCCCTTACGCTGCAGTCCCGATCCGCCGCATCAAATCCTCCTGCTCCGCTTGGCTCTCCGCGCCAATCGTAAATGCATCCAGCAACCCCAGTCCCAGTGCAAATTTCAGCGCCTCATCCTGCCGGTTACGCATATCTCCCTGACCCAGAATCTTCATCCCCACAATTCCCTTGCCAGCCGCCTTCATTTCCCGCATCACGCCCACGACCGTCTGCGGGTCCGCGTCCATGAACGACCCAATCGGATTGATGCGCACCAAATGCACCTGCACCCACGGAGATTTCGTTGCCGTCCGCAGCGCCTCAATCGAGTGGCACGAGCACCCGTGCGCCCGAATAGTGCCCTTCTGCCGGGCCTCCTCGAACACATCCATCACCCCGCGGTAGCGCTCCGTCCAGTCGCTCTCCGTCAAACAATGCATCAAGCAAATATCCAGGTAATCCGTACCCAATTCCTGCCGGAATCGCTCGATGTCCGCGCGCGCCGTCGCGGCATCGCGCGCCCACGTTTTCGTCAGCACCGTCACCTTGTCGCGCGGCACGTGCTTCAGCGCCTCCGCCACGTGCGGATGGCTCCCATAAGAATCCGCGGCGTCGAAAAATCGCAGCCCGTGGTCGTAACCGTTCAGCAGCAAGTCCGACAATCCCTTAATCCCCAGCGCCGTCTGGTGAGAGTGGTGCCCCGATCCCACCGTGCCCGTACCCATTGCCAGCAAGCTTGTCTGAATCCCCGTCTTCCCGATGGTCACCGTCTCGTTCGCCGTAAACTTGCGCGGCAGGGCAGGCAGCGCCGCTAACCTCACCTCAGTCAAGGTCGCGCCACTTGTCATTCCGAGCGAAGCGAGCAACCTGCTTTTTGCGGACAGGGTCGCAGCGCTCCCACTCAGCCATGCTGCCCCAGTCCCACTCGCCACATGCCGTATAAATTCTCTGCGCTTCATGACTCCCCCTCTCCGCTTTTCAGCCCCAAGCCGCTCGCTAGTTTGGACGCCCGCCTCGCCTCGCGGTTATCACTGAAATCTTGCCGCCTCGCCGGCCCATCATACGCCCGCCGCAAATCGCCCCCAAGGTGTGTCATACGGCACCGCCCCTTCCTTTCCGGCCCGCGCCATACGAAGCTATTTACAGGGTCTTACCATCGAAATTCCAAAACACGAAAGGCGCCGCAATCCCCGCTACCGGGCGCCCAAAGACCTGCTGGTCGGCTGGCAAGGTGCGGGAAAGCGCAACGTCTCGAATGCCGAGGAGTTGGGCGTAGGCGGAGTGTTTCTTCTCGTCGCGCATCCGCTTTCCCCGGGCACGCACGTGGAAATGCTTTTCGATGTACCGGGCGGCGAAGTGCGCGCGCGTGCCGTTGTCCGTCATGGGCGCGCAGGCCACGGCATGGGCGTGCAGTTCGTGCACATGGGCTCCGACGACCGCGCTCGCCTGCATCGGTTCATCAAGCAGCTTGCCGATGAATCGAGCCTCGAAACGATACCCGCGCCTTCGAGCTGGTTCGAACGCGGCGCTCTGCCGCTGGACTCCGGCGAAATCAAAACGCACCACGAGCTTTTCGCGCTGCTCAACAAAATTTATTCCGCGCGCCTCACAGGCCAGCTCCAGCTCGTCCTCGGACGCGTCGAGCGCCACCTCTTTTTTGACGGCGGCCAGCTCGTCTTCGCCACCAGCAGCGACCGCCAGGACAGCCTCGGCGAAATGATGCTGCGCGAGGGCGCTCTCACGCAAGGCCAGTTTGAAGAAGCCGCCGAGCTGGTCAAGACCGGCCAGCGCTTTGGTTCCGCGGTCGCTGAAATGGGCATCTTCACCGTCGAGCAAGTCATCATCTGGGTGCAACGCCAGTTGACGCAAATCACCTCCTCGGTTCTCGACTATCCTTCCGGCCGCTTCTATTTTTTTGGCTCGCTCGAAAAAAACGTCGTCCCCGAAATCGGCATCCCCGTCCCTCTCGGCAAACTCCTGCTCGAAGCCGTCCGCCGCGCCAAGGATCTTCCGCTCGAACATCTCGCCGCCGATGCCGGTCTGCGCATTGACCTTTCGCCCGATCCGCTGCTGCGCTACCAGGCTGTCCAGCTCGACGATATCGAACTCCGCCTCCTCGCCTCTCTTTCGCGTCCGGTCTCCGCAAAGGACTTCCTCGCAGCCTCCACCATCCCCAAAGACTCCGCCGCTCGCGCTCTCTACGCTTTGCTGGTTCTCGGCGCAGTCATCAGCGTGCCCGCAGCCGAGCAGCCTGCGCCCGAGAAAATGGAGCAGCCCGCCGGCCAGGCTGCCCATCCAGCCGCCACACCCGCTCCCGAACGGCCCGCGCCGGTGGCCGCAGCTCCCGAACCGCCGCCTCCAACACCTGCCGAGGACTCGCGCGACGCGACGAAATTCGAAGAAGAAATCCGCGCCCTGCTCGACCTCGCCGGCAAAGCCACCTACTACGAGCTGCTCGGCGTCACCGCGATCTCTCCGCCCGAACTCGTCAAAGAAAATTTCCATCGTATGGCCCGCAAATTTCACCCCGACCGCCACATGGGCCACAGCGAATGGCTCGGCATGCTCCAGGACCTGATGGGCCGCCTGACCATCGCTTACAAAACCATCGTCGATACGGAAAAACGCGCCGCCTACGACAAGCAAATCGCCGCCGCCGGCGCTTTCACCCTCGGCCAGGAAAAAACCGAGACCGAAGCGACCGTCGACGAGTGCCTCACCCGCGCCAAACAAGCCCTGCGCGCACGCAACTTTGCCGGCTCGATTCTCTGGCTGCGCAAATGCGTCGAGATCGCACCCAACGTCGCAAAGCACCACGCCATGCTCGCGCGTAGCCTCGCCGCCATCCCGCAATATCGCCAGGACGCCGTTCGCCACTTCTCCCTGGCCCTCGAGCTCGACGAATGGAATACCTCCACGTATTTCCAATTCGGCGAACTGTACGAAGCCATGCGCCTCCCTTGGCGCGCCGTTCCCCTCTACCGCCGCATCCTCGAAATCGATCCCCAGCACGCCAAAGCCATCGAACGCCTCGCCGCTCTCGAAGCCAGCTCCGAATCCGCAAAGTCAAAGTCCGAAAAATCCTTCATCTCCCGCCTCTTCCACCGCAAAGCCTGACCCTGCGGCCGGTGCCCCCGTTCCCGCCCGTGGCGACTCCGAAACACTAGGTCCGAGGGGGCATTGACCTCCGCGGGGAACGGCGAGAAGGTGGCCAGTAAGCCGTTTTTTGTCTGTTTCCTGGGAATAGGAGCATGCTCACAGCCACCAAAGCCGGCAGGTACGAAATCCTCGGCGAACTCGGCCGCGGCGGCATGGGTGTTGTTTACAGTGCCAAGGACCCGCTGATTGGCCGCACCGTCGCCGTCAAGACCATCCGCCTCTCCGAAGAGGGAACCGGAATGTCCCACGCCCAGTTGGTCGAGCGCTTCCAAACCGAAGCACGCGCTGCCGGGCTCCTCACCCACCCCAACATTGTGGTGATCTTCGACGCCGGCGAAACCGACGGCCTCTACTACATCACCATGGAGCTGGTGAACGGCAAGAGCCTGCAATCCCTGCTGGATTCCGGTGAGAAATTTCCCCTTGCGCGTGTCCTGCGCATCATGGAGCAGGTCTGCTCCGCGTTGCAATTCGCCCACGACCACCACGTCGTGCACCGCGACATCAAGCCGGCCAATATCATGTTGGCCGCCGATGATCTCGTGAAGATCACCGATTTCGGTACCGCCAAAATCTTGCAATACGGGGCCGTGCAGCAATCTTCCGCTATGGGCACTCCCGGCTACATCTCGCCGGAGCAGATCAAGGGCAAAGCCGTGGACCGCCGCACCGATATTTTTTCGCTCGGCGTCATGCTCTACCAATTGACCACCGGCGAAAAGCCCTTTCGCGGGCAGGACATCGCCTCCATTCTGTACCGCATTCTGAATGAAGAACCACCGCCTCCGCAGACGCTGAATCCCGCTCTTCCGCTGGGCGTGAGCAGCACCATCATGAAAGCGATGGCCAAGAGCCCTCACCTGCGTTACGAAAATTGCCGCGAATTGCTGGAGGACCTGAAGAACTACCGCCCGGGCGAACCCGCCGCAGCGAACGCCAACCCTAGCATCACAGTGCCGCCTCCCGTTCGCGAGGTTTCCGTCCGCGATGTAAAGAAGAATTTCAAAGCCGAAATGCCGCAGATTCCCGGTGTCGAAGCGCGCCCTACCCCGACGCCTCCGCCACGCGTCAAGCCGGCTCCGCCGTCGAGCGATGCTGCCGCCAACGAAGCCGCTGCCGAGATCATGCAGGCCCGCGGCGTTTACCAAGGGCCAGCGAAGAAGCGGGATCTCGTCCCCGCCGTCAAGCGCCTCGCGAAACTCGTCGCCGCCATCGGGTTGGTCGCCATGGCCGCCTCTTTCATCATCAAATCGATCGGGCGCGCAAATCAACCCGATTCCGAAGCGCCATCCGCACGCCAGGACGCCCCTTCCACCCAAACGCAGACTCCGGAGACCAATACGGAGACCGACCCGGCGCAGAGACCGCTTTACGTTAGCGAATCAAATCCGAACCTTGCCACCCTCAGCGAGTTGGCGCAGCCCTGGTCTTCCAAAAGATTCTTCTTCCGCAGTTTGACCCTGTCTAAGAACGTTCCAGCGCTCATTATTCGCTTGCCCGGGCCTGCTTCCGAAAGCAGCTCCTATTGGGCATTCTCCCTGGAAGTGCCGTTCAGTCGCTGCCAGTTCGTGTACCTCGACGACCTCGCGAGGCTTTCTTCCGAGTACGGATTCCAGGCCGCGCATCCCATGGTCGTCAATCCCTGCAGCCAGGCCATCTTTGATCCCCTGCAACTCAAGGAACTCCCCGGCAACATCCTGGTGCGCGGCGCGCTAGTGCACGGCTACGATCCGCGCCCGCCCTACGGCATCGAAGTAAAAGTCGCCGGCAACCAAATCCGCGCCCTCGCCATGGAGTGACCTCGGCGAACCCCTGTTCGCCAACTATTTCCTCTTGACAATCTAGAGAAGCACGCTATTCTCCTCTAGTCAATCTAGAGGAAACGAAAATGACCGTGGCGCAGAAGCCTGGAACCGTCGTGCAGGGCACGCTGGACATGCTCATTTTGAAAACGCTAGCCCTCCAGCCCATGCACGGCTACGGTGTCGGCCTGCGCATCGAGCAAATCAGCAAAGGCGTCTTCCAGGTGAATGCCGGCTCCCTGTTTCCCGCGTTTCGCCGATTGGAGCGGCAAGGCTGGATCCGCGGTGAGTGGCGTGCCACGGAGAATAATCGTCGCGCGAAGTATTACATGCTCACCGAAGCGGGACGCAAGAAACTCAAGAGCGAAGCCCGCGAATGGCAGGCCCAGAGTGCCGCCATCGCGCGAATCCTGGAAGCAACCTCCGGAGAAGTCTGATGCGCATCTTCCATATCGTCGGCGGCGGGTTGCGCGCCCTATTCGGTAAGCAGCGCGCGGAACAAGAGCTGGACGAAGAGTTGCGCTGCTACATGGAGTCCGCCGTGGAGCAAAAGATGCGTGCGGGAACCGGGCGTGAGGAAGCAGCCCGCGAAACCACAATCGAAATAGGCAGCGTGGAAGCGCTTAAAGAGCAGGTTCGCGACGTCGGCTGGGAAACGCACGTGGAAGACTTTCTCCAGGACTTGCGCTTCGGACTGCGCATATTACGCAAGAATCCGTCGTTCACGCTTGTGGCCGTGCTGGCGCTGGCGCTCGGCATCGGCGCGAACACCGCCATGTTCAGCGTGATTGAGGCGGTGTTGTTGCGGCCGCTGCCCTACCGAAATGCCGGCGAAATCATACGCGTGTCTTCCACCTGGGATCGCAACGGCACGTTGACCAGTTACACGTCATCGCCGCCCGATTTTTTCGATTGGCGCGACCAGAACCGCTCCTTCTCTTCCATCTTCGCCTATCGCACCACCGAATTTGCATTGACCGGGCTCGGTGAGGCCCAGCGTGTCCCGGCGGTGATGGCCACCGCCGGACTGTTTTCCACGCTGCAGGCGGAACCCATGCTCGGGCGCGAATTCACCGGGGAGGAAAATCGCAAGGGCGCCGATCATGTCGTCATCCTGAGCCACGCCCTCTGGCAATCGGCTTTCGCCGGAGCGCCGGACGCCGTCGGAAAAACAATTCAACTCGACAGCGAGCCCTACACCATTATCGGCGTGATGCCCGCGGATTTCCGCTTCCCCCTGTCCTCTAGCGACGCCTACGTCCCCATTGGATTCGACGACAAGGTAATGACGCAGCGCGGCGCCCATTACCTGGCGGTCCTCGCACGGCTCAAGAGCGGCGTCACGCCCGAGCAGGCCAACGACGATCTCTCCGCAATCATGGCGCAATTGCGAAAGCTTTACCCCGATAAGGATGGCAAGTGGGGTGTACGCGCCCAGCTCTGGAGCGCCGCCTTGGTCCGCGACATTCGTCCGGCGCTGCTGGTGCTCCTGGGAGCCGTCGGGCTGGTGGCGCTCATCGCGTGCGCGAATATCTCCAACCTCCTGCTGGCCCGCGCCACGGTGCGCCATCGCGAGCTGGCCATGCGCCGCGCCCTCGGCGCCGGACGCGCGCGGTTGGTTCGCCAGATGTTGACCGAAGGTTTGTTGCTGGCCCTGCTGGCCGCAGCCGCTAGCCTGCTCCTGGCACATTGGGCCTTGGTGGCCATCGTGCGCTTCGGCCCGGCGGACATCCCGCGGCTTGCGAGCGTTGGTCTAAATGGGCCCGTGTTGGTCTTTGCCATGAGCGTCTCCATCGCCTGCGCCCTGCTGTTCGCGCTGATCCCCGCGCTGCGCTCCACCGCAAGGGATGCGGCCGGCCTTCTGCGAACCTCCATCTCGCCGACCCGCGAGGCTGGACGCTTGCGTGGTGCCCTACTCATAGGAGAAGTAGCTCTGTCCATGATGCTGCTCGCAGGCGCTGGCCTGCTTTTGCGCAGTTTCGTCGGGCTGAGTTCGCTCAGTCCCGGCTTCGACCCCAAGGATGTCTTGACGATGAATGTCGGCGTGCCCGACGCGCATTACAAAAACAGTGCCGCCCTGCAGAGCTATTGGGACCAAGCGCTCACCCAGTTGCGCACGTTACCCGGCGTTGCGTCGGTCGCTGCCATCACGCCACTGCCTCTTTCCGGCGACGATTTCAGCAGCAGCTTCCGCGTCGAAGGCCGCAGCGTGCCGGAAAAGGATGAACCGTCGGCGGAGCTGCGCTTCGCCACTCCGGACTATTTCCGCACGTTGGCCATTCCTCTGCGACAGGGACGCGAGTTCACGGAAGCCGATCGGCTGGGCGCCGCTCGCGCTTTGCTGATCAGCGAAACCGCGGCCCGCATGTTCTTCCCTCAGGGCGACGCCATCGGTCAGAAGATCACCTTCGGCGCGCGCGGCGGCTACGAAAAGAATGAAGGCGAGATCGTGGGCATCGTGGCAGACGTCCGCCACTTCGGCGTCGACGCTCCCATCCCGCCCATGTTTTACATCCCGCTGGCCCAGTCCGGCATGGATGGTGTGACGATCGTGATGCGCACTCGCGGATCGCCCTCCGCGCTGACCCAACCCGCTCGCAAACTCGTGCAAGCCATAGACCGCGATGCCTTAGTAAGCGAGCCCGTACCCATGGAAACGCGGGTTTCCGCCTCGTTGGGCCAGCGCCGCTTTTACATGATGCTGCTCGGCGGCTTCGCCGCACTCGCTCTCGTTCTGGCGGCCGTCGGGCTGTACGGCGTGATTTCCTACTCCGTCGCGCAACGTACGCAGGAGGTCGGCATTCGCGTCGCCCTCGGTGCCAGCCACAGCGAGGTTGTGGCCATGGTGATGCGCCAAGGTGTGCGCCTTGCTGCCGCGGGGCTGGCCATAGGTCTCGTCCTGGCGCTCCTGTTAAAGAACGTATTGAAAGGTCTCCTCGTCGGCGTCAGCGCGACGGACCCTGCAACCTTAGCGATCACCGCGCTGGTGCTTCTGCTCGTCGCCGTGCTTGCCTCCTACGTCCCGGCAAGACGCGCAGCCCGCGTCGACCCCATGGTCGCCCTCCGCTTCGACTGAACCGCGAGCCCTCCTACGGCTTAGCCGCGCCTCTTGCCTTTTGGATCTGCAGGGTGCCAGCCTCTCTATCTAGGCTTAATACAGTGGCCCGATCACGTAGACATCCGTGTAATTGGCTCCGTTGCTGGACTGATTAAAGTTGCTGTCGAACACTATGTATTTTCCATCCCTGCTTATCGCTGCCCTGGTTTGTGCCCAGTAGCTCTCGTCCGAGCGGCTGCGGTGGTGTGCCAGACGGACGGTGTTGCCAGCGCCGTCCCAGATGAGAATTTCTCCGGCGTAGAGGCTCCACCCCGACAAGCTCGTCGGGTTGTTGAAGCACCAATAGGAAGAACTCGGGCAAGTTCCGCTGTCATCGTCCGAGAACACAATCCAGTGCCCCGACTGCGTGTCGCGGGCGCTATTGTGAGACGCGTTTCCAACGTTTTGAATACCGTCGTTAAGACATGATGTCACGCTGTTGCTCGCCAGATCAAGGAGGCTATAACCCCAACCGCTGGGACACCCGTTCTGCGCGGTCCCGGCATACCAAATGGATGCGGCCACCATTTTGCCGGAACTGTCCAAGCCCAAGTCGCTGTGAGCGTCGGTGCCGCCGCCCGGAACTTCGTAAACGGTACCGTTTGAGCTATAGATCGTCCTGCTGCTGCTACCCTCTACGGACACTCCATTGTTCGGTACGATTTGAAGCTTGTGGTAGCTCATGCCAGCCAGAACGGCGCCTTCCGAAGCGCTAGTTGACGAGCCATTTCCGGCATTCAGGGTGACCAGGAAAACATCCGCCGTATACGAATCTCCGCCCATATCGATGGCGCTACTCAGCCAGATGTGAAGGCCGTCGCTGGAGATGTCCATGTCGCCGGGGATAACCACGCTCGAATATTGCGTAAACGTTGCCAAGACAGTGGGGGTTACCGTTGCGTTCGGCGAGGTTCCGGTGATGGTTCCCTTTATAAACTGATTTCCATCGGTGTAGTAGATAACCTTCGGATTCGTGGTGTCCCAAACCATGATGGAAGAATTCGTGGCAGGCATATTCGATTCAGAAACGACCACGTTTCCGCTGGAATCTACGATTATAGGAGCGCTGCCATATAAGAACAGATAGCTGTCATCAGCATTGAATGCCGTAACTGTGTTGTAAAAATGCGTCGCTTCTACCCAGCCCATAGCAATCGCGTCAGTGACACGCGTGATCGTGCAGCCGAAAACCGGATCGGTGTAGCTTTGGCCTTTGGCTGGAGGAGTGAAGGTGTCGTAATTGGGTGGCGTGTAGACGTTGGTGTCGTTTAACTTTCCGCAGGTAGGCAAACTGGGGATCGAAGCAACACCGGAGCCGCTGAAAGTGACAATGGCCGGGGAATTGGTAGCGTTGCTGGCCACTAAGACGCTGCCCGTTACACTGCCCGTTGCTGTGGGTGCGAACGATACGCTGAGCGTAACTGACTGACCCGGTGTCAGGGTGGTGTTGGCGCTCACACCGCTCGCGCTGAACCCCGCGCCCGAACTGGTGATACTCGAAATCGTCACATTCGAGTTTCCAGTGTTTGTCACCGTAATGTTCTGCGAACTACTGCTCCCAACACTTACATCTCCAAAGCTCAGGCTCGTTGGGCTTACACCCAGAGTAAGAGTGGCAGCAACCCCAGAACCGCTTAGGCTGACGGACGTCGGTGAAGTCGGTGCGTTGCTCACAATCGAAATGTTCCCGATCACGCTGGCAGTAGCTGCTGGAGTGAACACCGCGTTAAATGTAGCGCTGTTTCCCGCAGGGATTGTCACTGGCGTTGTTAGGCCGCTCACGCTAAACCCGCTACCGGCTATGCTAGCTTGAGAAATGGTGACGCCGGCGCTCCCGGGGTTCGACAGGGTGAACGTTTGCGAATTGCTCGTGCCTATAATGACGCTGGAAAAGCTCGCGCTAGTCGGCGTGACCGTCAATGCGGGCTGGACACTCGTGCCGCTGAGTGAAATCGTCGCGGGCGAATTGGAGGCGTTGCTCACCACGGAAATGCTGCCCGCTACAGTTCCCGTAGTCGTCGGATCAAGGGTCACGCTGAGTGAGGCTTGCTGTCCGGCTGCCAGGGTGAGCGGCACGGAAATTCCGCTGGCTGCAAAAACGCTACCTGAAACGTTGATCTGAGAGATGCTCACGTTGCCGGTCCCTGAATTGGTGAGCGTAATGGATTTTGCGGAGCTCTGGCTTCCCACCAAAACGCTACCAAAGCCCAGACTGGTCGCGCTGGAAGTGAGTTGCGAGGCCAGGCTGCCCGATCCGGTGCCGCTGGCGACGAAAACGACATCTACCCAGTAATTGCCTGAGTTGTAGATGTTTGTCGGGAACTGGCTGGTGCTGCCGTAGGCAAAGGGTCCGTCTGGCGTGCTGCTGGTGTCGGCCAGGGCATGCAGCGGCGGGTTGTCGACTCCGCTTGTGGCGAAATATGCCCCAGTGACGCTGTAATGCCCATCATTGCAGTGATAAGAAGCCACATATGTGGTGTTCGCGCTAATGGGCACAGGATTGGAGAAATTTACCTGTTGCCAGCCCGATGCCGTTTCCTTGATGAACGTGGCCGAGGCGAGCAGCGTACCAGTGCTCGTCCACAAGTTGCCCACATGTGTCCCGGTGTTGTTGGCACCCTTGTAGAACCGGATGCCCGTGACGTAGCCGTTGACATCGGATTTGAAAGAAACTCCAAGCTCTACGGGCGAGTCGGAACCAACATCCACAATCGCCGGGGTCGCTGTACTCGGCCAAATCATGTTTGTGGTTGCAGGAGTAAATGCCACATCCACCCAGTAATTTCCTGAGTTGAAGATGTTTGTCGGGAACTGGCTGGTGCTGCCGTAGGCAAAGGGTCCGTCTGGCGTGCTGCTGGTGTCGGCCAGGGCATGCAGCGGCGGGTTGTCGACTCCGCTTGTGGCGAAATATGCCCCAGTGACGCTGTAATGCCCATCATTGCAGTGATAAGAAGCCACATATGTGGTGTTCGCGCTAATGGGCACAGGATTGGAGAAATTTACCTGTTGCCAGCCCGATGCCGTTTCCTTGATGAACGTGGCCGAGGCGAGCAGCGTACCAGTGCTCGTCCACAAGTTGCCCACATGTGTCCCGGTGTTGTTGGCACCCTTGTAGAACCGGATGCCCGTGACGTAGCCGCTGACATCGGATGTGAAAGAAACTCCAAGCTCTACGGGCGAGTCGGGACCAACATCCACAATCGCCGGGGTCGCTGTACTCGGCCAGAGCTGATAAGAATTCCCGTAGGATGATGACGCGCCGAACGTGGCGACCCACGTAAACAAGAATGCAGCAGCAAGAATTTTCTTTGCGGTAGCGGGTGATACGAATGATGCATAACAGCAGGAATGCTTTGGGAGTACCAGAACTACCATAGCCTGGATTCTGCCGACGCGACTCTCGGGGGACAACTGGTCGCAAGACCAGAAACTGGACAGGTCCGCGACAAATTTGTGGGTGTCAGCTGCTTCTGGGCGGGTGGAGCACCCTAGTTGGGCGAGCAGGTTCGCGCTGGGTGCCGCATTTGCGGTAGCGGGCGCAAGCACGAGCACCGGCGTCATTCCCGTTGTCGCCCGTGCCCAGACTGTGAGGCGCTCTCCCGCGTAAACACCAAGTAATCCGATGAGAATTAGGAGCGTCACGAAGACAAAGATCGAAGTGAAGAACAGCCAGCAGACCAGAAGTTCGCGCCCGTGGTAGGAATACAGACTGAGTACCAGGAGCAACCCGGAAAATTGCCACACGTGATGGTTTTCTCGAAAGGGACTCAAGGTTCCCCTTTTCTCGCTCGGGTTGGATGGAAGCGGTTTTCCAGGGTTTGGCTGAGGAGAACGGCGGGAAGAGGGATATCGCCCGGCCCAGCCCTGCTTCCTGGCAAATATCGCGCTATCCTGCCGTACGGGAAGATCGTAAACGCGCTCACGTCAATTAGCTGTTCTCTCTTGTACACCTGCAAGAATCTCATCGGTCGGACAGCGCCAAGTGACGGCGCGAGGCGGTTCTTGTTTTCGGGCCACGCAGAAAGAAATGAATGAGAGGTCCAATTCCGCACTGATTGGGACGTAATCGACGCGGACGCGGGAGTATTCCCACAGAACGGCGGGTGGAGCACCCTAGTTGGGGTGAACAGGTTCGCGCTGGGTGCCGCACTCTTTGCGGCGGGTGGCAGCGCCTCCGGACGTCTGTGCCACCCGTCGGATTGCGGAGGAGAAGCGGTCCGTCGGCGGTTGAGACTCCAACTTCCCACAACGGGACTTCTGGGGAGTCAGCGAGGGTTCACTTTTCCGGTAACGCGTGGCGGGTGGGGCATAGATGAAGCGGGGAAGTGGCCGTAGGGTGCCGGACCCTTTGATTTGGAAGGGTCCGGGTTTAGAGCTAACTTCAACTACAAGGGCGGGTGGCAGCGCCTCCGCAGGTAAGGCTCCTGCCAGGCCTGTGCATTGTAGGGTGCCGCACTCTTTGCGCATTTTGCAAAGGGTGCGGTTTTTGAATTTAGAATGAACACTGATGAAAAACCCGGGTTAGGGGGTACGCCTGCAAACCGCTGGTTTAGAAGCTCAGGCAGCGCCCGTCCTATGCGCCACGTGGCGCCCCTATCCCCTGTGCCCTCACTCGATTGCGCATACTTCCCGTCACCACTGGGGTGTACCCCTCGTTCGGACGAATCTGTTCAAACGCGGTCCGCGATATTCGTTTCCATGCGCTGGAAGAAAAACAGCCCGCCGATCAGCACCACTCCCACACCAACCGCCGATGCGGCCATCGCCACTCCCGGCGGCTGCCCGTGTCCGGTCAGCGCCCAACGGAATCCGTCAATGACCCCCGCCATCGGATTCAGCCCGTACAGCCAGCGCCACTTCGCTGGCACCAGCGAGCTCGGGTACGCCACCGGCGACGCCAGCATCCAGAACTGCACCACGAACGGCATCACCGCCCGCACGTCGCGATACAAAGCGTTCAGCGCCGAGGTCCACAGCCCGACGCCCAGCGCCGTGAGCACCGCCAGCACAATAATCACGGGCAGCAGCAGCACCGTCGCCGGCGGATGGATCCCGAACGACAGCGTCAGCGCCACCATCACCACCAGGCCAATCGCGAAATCCACCAATCCCGAAAACACCGCCGCGATCGGCAGGATCAGCCGCGGAAAATACACTTTCGTAATTACGTTCTGGTTATCGACCACAATGTTCGTGCAGGCGGTCAACGCCTGCGAAAAATACGCCCAGGGCACCAGCGCCGCGAAATAAAACACCGGATAGGGCAGCCCCTGCGAAGGCAGCTTCGCGAGCCGGCCGAAAAAAATCGTGAACACGCCCATGGTCATCAGCGGCTGCAGCACCACCCACAAAACGCCGATGGCCGTTTGCTTGTAGCGGATCTTGATGTCGCGCATGGCAAAAAAATACAGCAGCTCGCGATATTCCCAGACTTCCCCGAGACGCAGCTCCAGCCAGCCGCGAGGCGGCTCGATGCGCACCACGGCGGGCGTGTTGGCATGCACTTGTATCGGCGTGGCGGATTCCGAAGGCGCGGTAAGCGTAGCCATCAAATTGTGCGCAGCGACATTTGCGAGAGGGCCGGTGAAATTCCAAATTAGATTACCAGAATTCGCCGCGCCAGAGGCGGCAGCACCGAGTCTTGCAAGCTGTTCACGCCCCTTCCGCGCGGTGCGCGCAGATTCACGGCTCGGACTTTTTTTTCATTTCGTCGATGTCGCGGTCCTCGATTTGGCGCATCAGATCGCGGCGATGAAAAAGATAGTTTTCCAGATGCGCCGCCAACTGGCGGGGCACCACGCTGAATTGGTTGTGGATCATCTCGCTCCAGGAAATCGGCCCGCGCGGAGGAATCAGGTGCTCGCCCCACTGAAACATGAACGCCGCATTCCAAAGCATGAACGCGGCAAGGACCACACAGGCGGCGGCAACGGCCGCACGTTGGCTGCGAAACAGCGCGGCTGTGCGCGCGAGCAGAACGCTCAGGCCAAGAATAAATAGCGGCGTAAGCGAAATAAAAAATCGATTCCCGAAAGAGGAGATGCCGGCCCAGTCCGGATAGCACGCGATGAAGATATAAAACGCAAGAGTGCCGGCCAGCAACGGCGTGCCCACGCGCGGCTCGCGCCACTTGAATAAAACAAGCCCCGCGGTGGCCAGTAAAAGCAGCGGGGTCCAGGAAAACAAACCGTGTTCGGAGGAAAAAAGGACGGCAAGAAAATAGGGAGAGCGCCAAGCCCAGTTTTGCACCGACGCGTAGCCGGACTCGAATGGATTGCCGTAAATGATGGAGCGGGTAACGAACGTAGGGAGCAAGCAGAGCAGTGTGACGGCGGCAAACAGGGCATGCTTCGCGAGAAGCTGCCAAACCGCGGCCCCGGCTCCCGCACCGCGCCGAAAAGCCGCCGCGTAGTCGCGTAGCGCCTCGACCACCAGAATCATCAGCAGCATGGCGTTGGCGTAATAGACATTGAGCATCAGACCCGCGATGAGCGCCAGCACAAACCACTGGAGCACGGAGCGCTGCTCGCGTGTTCGATGCCAATAAAAAACAAACAGCGAAACAGCGAAGGCGGAATGCGCGTGCGACCAGGAAGGATTGAAATACATATAAACCGGAAGCGAGCTGGCCCACCAAATCGCAAGCGTCGCGAGAAGGGCCCACAAATCTCCGGCGTACTGGCGCGCCAGGCGAAACGCCAGCAGCAGCCCGAGGAAGCCCCAGAACGCGGTGCCAAAAGCCATAGCCAGGCGGTACGGACCGGAGAAGCCGTCCGCGGCAACTTGCGAGCCGAGCGCGCGCGCCAGAAGCACACCGCCATGCGCCAGCAACAAGAAAGACGCCCACAGCATTGCCGGGCCTACGGTGAAGTGATTGTCAAGGTGGCCGGTGCTCGTGCGAAATATTTGCTTGGGCTGGCCGTGCTCATCGAGGCGCGCTTCGCGAAAGCTGGTGTTCGCGGCGATGTAGTCGTGTTCAAAGTTCAGACTGTGTTCGATCAGCGGGGCGCGCGCAAAAGCGTAGTAGCCCACGCCGTCCCCGCGCACCCACGGATTCAAAAGCACAAGGGAGATGAGAAAAAGAAACAGCAGCGGCCGCTGCACAGGGCGGTCTTGCGAAATTGGCACGCTCAGGGCCTGGCTCTCCACAAACAGGATATCCGTCGTTACGTGCATATTACCCGCTCAAGACGGCCGCGGCCAGTTCACCGCAAGGGTCACCGGGCATCGGGAAGATGCCTTCAGGCTATTATACATCATAATTAATATTATAGGTAAATATACTAAGACGGTCTCCCTTGCACGCGGCGCGCTTCATTAACCGCGCCTTGGATCGGATTCTGCCCCTTATGAATTGAGAGGATGCCCGAAGGCGGATAGAATACGTCCCGGCAGGAGGACTATGAGCGGGCGACGATTTTCCTGGTGTCGGCGAGCAACGAAATTCGGGATGTTGTGTGGGGCATTTGTCCTGATGATCGGCTTGAAAAATTCGGCGGCCAAGGCGCAGGACGATGCGAACGACAAAGCGGCGGCGGAGCGAGGACGCAAGCAGTTTGAACAATCCTGCGGATTCTGCCATGGCGCGGACGCCACCGGCGCGCGCGGGCCGGACCTGGTGCGCTCGCCGCTGGTCGCACACGACGTTAAAGGCGATCAGATCGGGCCGGTGATCCGCCAAGGCCGTCCGGACAAGGGGATGCCGGCGATGCCGCTGAGCGACGCGCAGATTCTGGACATTGTGGCATTTCTGCGCGCGCGCGCCGCTGAAGCGCTGCATTCGGCGAGCGTACCGGAGGCGTATCCAATCGAGAGGTTGCTAACGGGAAACGCCGAGGCCGGAAAAGCGTATTTCCAAGGCGCCGGCGGCTGCAACAAATGTCATTCGGCCACGGGCGATCTGGCGGGGATAGCGGGCAAGCATTCTCCTATCGATCTCGAAGCGCGGATGTTATATCCCGCGGGGAAACACGCCACTGCCGTGGTGACACTGCCCTCCGGCGAGCAGGTCCAGGGAGAGGTGAAACACGCGGATGATTTTGTAATCGCCGTGCGCGACGCCTCGGGGTGGTATCGGTCATTCCAGCGCGATCGCGTAAAGGTGGAACTGCAAGATCCTCTGGCAGCGCATCGCGAACTGCTGGAGAAGCTAACGCAGGCGGATGTTCACAACCTCTTCGCCTATCTGGAAACACTGAAGTAGCGAACGGAAAAAGACACAGGAGCCCGGAATGCTTTCTCACATTTGCCCGGACAGGGAAAAAGTAAGGTGGATGGTTTTGGTGCTGCTAGTTTCCGCACTGGGCTCGCAAGTGCGGCCCGTCCATGCGCAGGGGCTGGACGCGGCGGCGCTGCGGAAGCCGGCGACAGACACCTGGCCGACGTACAACGGAGATTATTCGGGAGCGCGCTACAGCACGCTGGACCAGATCAATGCGAAAAACATAGGTTCACTCACGCTGGCCTGGGCATTTCGGACGCAAGGGAACATGCTCAAGTCGACGCCGCTGGAAGTGAATGGAATTCTTTATTTGTCGGCACCCGACAATGTGTGGGCGGTGGATGCGCGTTTTGGGCGGCAGATCTGGCATTACCAGCGGCAATCCGAGGGCGATCACATCGGGCATCGCGGGCTGGGCATGTACAAGAACTGGCTGTACTTCACGACTCCGGACGCGCACCTGGTGTGCCTGGATGCCAGAGACGGCAAGGTGCGTTGGGACGTGGAACTCGCGGACGTGAAGCTGGGGTATTTTTCGACGATGGCGCCGCTAATCATTCGCGATCACGTGATCGCCGGAGTTTCCGGTGACGTCACCGATGTTCGCGGGTACCTCAAGTCCATTGATCCGGAAACGGGAGAGACGCAGTGGACCTGGTATACCGATCCCGATCCGGGCCAGCCCGGCTCGGAGACCTGGCCCAAGGACAGCGACGCGATTTTGCACGGCGGCGGAATGACGTGGATGACAGGTACCTACGATCCGGACCTGAATTTACTCTACTGGGGCACAGGCAATCCCAATCCAGTGCTCGCTGGCGAGGGCCGCCCTGGGGACAACCTCTATACCTGCTCGATTGTGGCGCTGAACCCGGATACCGGAAAGCTGGTGTGGCATTTCCAACCTTCGCCCCATGACGTGCACGACTGGGATGCGGTGGAGACGCCGGTTTTGTTCGATGCGGAGTTCAAGGGCAAGAAACGCAAGCTGCTCGCGCAGGCCAGCCGCAACGGGTTTTACTTTCTGCTGGATCGAACGAACGGGCAATATCTGGCGGCGGCGGCGTTCATCGACCAAACCTGGGCGACGGGAGTGGACGCGCACGGACGCCCGATGGCCAAGCCGGAAGCGACCCCGAGCGCGGACGGCGCGCTGGTCGAACCTGGCTCGGACGGAGCCACCAACTGGATGTCCCCGAGCTTTGATCCGCAGACGAATTTGTTCTATGTGAATGCTCGGCGAATCTTCAGCATTTACTATCAGACCGTGACGGGAAAAGCGGAAGGGTGGGGCGGCCGGGACCGCAACCTTTGGGCAAACTCTACGATACGCGCGCTGGACTACCGCACGGGCAAAGTGGTGTGGAACCACGAAACGGGCGAGGACGAAAATGGCGCGGGAATTCTGACCACCGCCGGTCATCTTCTCTTCAGCGCGGATACTTCCGGAAATTTGCTGGGGCTTGATCCGGCGACAGGGAAAACGCTGTGGCACCTGAATGCGGGCGGGCGCATGGCGGCGTCACCGATGACGTACCAAATCGACGGACGGCAATACCTCATCGCCGCGGTGCAAGACGCGCTCTTTGCTTTCGCGCTGCCGGAAAATAATTCAGCGGACTAAGTGAAATGTCACAGGACGATGCCTGAACTCGCTCGATCCGAGGCGCCTGCTCCATCAAGTCCGTGGCAGCCTCTGGGTAACCGAACATTCCGAAACCTGCTTGCCGCAGACCTGGTATCTGACATTGGGGCATTCATGCAGAGTGTCGGCGCGGCGTGGCTGATGACATCGCTCACCGATAGTCCTCTTTATATTGCTCTGATCCAGACGGCATCTGCTCTGCCGTTTTTCTTGT
>Ga0210409_10002464_pt1 | contig 21922 bp, 9 predicted proteins | sample IncBWH17MmetaG_FD_161649 | JGI IMG/M metagenome (GOLD analysis project Ga0210409, IMG submission 161649) | Forest soil microbial communities from Barre Woods Harvard Forest LTER site, Petersham, Massachusetts, United States - Inc-BW-H-17-M | ecosystem: Environmental > Terrestrial > Soil >...
TGCGTCATGAGGATTTTGGTTGATTACCGCGTGCCAGGCTTGCTCGGCCTCGGCCAATTTGCCTTGTTGCGCGAGGGCAATTGCATCGGAAGGAGATTGACCCAGTGCTGAAGTTACGAGGAAAATCGTGACCGCCCATGCGGCGGAGTAAATCTTCATCTTGCTAGCCTGCCAGCGTCATCAAAACAGAAAAAGTGCCAGCGCATGTGTACTCTGGATTCTATCGCGAATAAAAAAGGGCCTCGTTCGCGTAGCGAATCGCGAGCGAAGCCAAGGGCGGAGCTTGCAAGAAGAACCTTCGAATCTTAGTAGATCACCTTCAGCCCCAACTGGAATTCACGCGGATCGAAAGCGCTGGTCACGTGTCCGAAATTACTCGCGCCGAAACTGGTGCTGATGCCTTGACCCGAACCGGGTCCGCCCTGGCCAGCTCCACCAAACTGCGTGTGGTTCCAGGTATTGAAGCTCTCCGCCCGGAACTCTACGCGGCTACCACGCGATTCGCTCAGGATGAACTGCTTGAACAGGGAGAGATTCCAGTTCTGCCGACCAGGACCACGGACGGCACCATAGGGAAGATCACCCCAAGTGCCGGCAGCCGGCGCCGCAAATGAGGCAGGATTGAACCACTCGTTGACTTTCTTCGGATAGGAGATCGGGCCCACACGATCGGGCCGGTTGGCAGCGTCCCCGCTAAAGATGCTGGCTACATTGTGGCCGCTCACATTTATGTTGAGCGGCACACCTGTCTGCGCACTCACGATGCCTGACAATTGCCATCCCCCGACGGTGGTCTTCAGGAAGCGATTCGAACTGTTCCGGAGGACGGGAATGTCGTAAACAAAGTTGACAAAGAAGATGTGGGTACGGTCGAAGAGCGATGGGCCAATGTCATATCTCCAGCCCGCGTATGGATTAAAGACCGAATCCAGATCAAAGCCATTTCCACCATTACCGGTGCTCGGATCGATGGCTCGGGAAAGCGTATACGCCCCCTGCAAGTACAGGTCGTGAGTAACTTGCCCGTGAATTTCGGTTTGGAGTGAGTTGTAGTGGCCGTTCTGGCCCGTGAACGCCATCTTAAGCGAGCTGAAGCCTTGGTAAGGGACCAGACCGTTGAACGCGGGCTGTACCCCCCCTGGACAGTTCGCCTTGTCCTGAAGGCAGGCCAACTGGCTTTGCGGAGGCAGATTGATCTCCTGGAAATAACTTTGGTATCGGCTCTGGTTGCCTACATACGATACCGAAAGCACGGCGTTTTTCCCGAGTGCTTGTTGCACGCCAGCGCTGTAAGAGTAGCTCGTCGGGACTTTGTAATGCTGGTTGAGCCCCGTAACAGAGGATGTAAGAATCGGAACCGTGATCGATCCTCCGGCGAGCTGATTATGGGGGTCGGACAAGGAAACGCCGGTCGAACCCGTATTCAGGCTGTAGCCGAATGGCGGGTTGGTGGCCGCGTTGTACATGTCGTTACCTTGGATACGTTCATACATCGTGCCGAACCCACCGCGGATGACGGTGGTTCCACGGCCAGTTAAATCGTAGGCAAATCCGAGGCGCGGCCCAAAAGAGTTCCAGGTGTCATTGACCAGACCTTTCGGAACGCCATTCTTTCCTTCAAAGCCGATGCCATTCAGATAGAACTGATAACCCGCCAGTTGAGGCACAGGACTGGGGCCTAAACCGGGGCTGTTGGGCTCAATCTGCGTGTCGTTGGTACCGGGCACAAACAGCGGAGCGAGGGCGGGGTTATAGCGACTGGGATAGAAGTTCGCCATGTTGTTGTTGGCTTCGTAGGTGTGCGGAATGCCGTCCCAGCGCAGGCCTAAGTTCAGTGTCAGGCGTTGCGTGGCGCGCCAGTTATCCTGAATGTAAGCCGCCGGAGAAATGGCATTCCAGTGGCCCGCTCCTTTGAATGCCTGCTCCTGATATTGATTTGAGACGCCAAGCAGGAAATCGGCAAAGTCGCTCCCGCTGTACTGGCCGTTGAACTGGAATTGGCCTTGTGTGTTCGCGAAGTAGTCTTGCACCTTCTTGTAAATGGCAAAGCTCCCGCCCATCCTCAGTTGGTGCGCTCCCTTGGTCCAGGAGACATCGTCGCGAATCTGGTAAGAGTCAGCGGTGTTGTTCCAAGGCAGCCAGTTCACGTTGAAGACAGTGCCTGTGCTTCCGGAGAGCTGGATGGTCGGAATGCGATTATCAACATTGGGGCCGTTGAAGATGCGATTGAAGGTGAAGTCGGACGGAGCCTTGAAGGCACCGGCGGGCAGAATGTGGATTCGGTTACCGTTATAGGCAAAAGCAACTTCGTTGAGTAAGGTCGGACTGATGGTGTGGGTGGCGTGAATGACATAGCTGTACGAGGGGTTGCCAAATGTGTTGAAGACCGTGGGCACGTTGTCATTGCTCCACTGGGTCGTGCCGTAGGTCTGGAGCGCCTGGTCGGCAATAAAGTGTCCGAAGACAGAGAACTTGTCCGTGAACTGATGGTCGATGCGGACAATTTCCTCCTTGCCCGTAGTGGGCGACTTATTGCCGCCAATAAATTGCGCTCCACTGGTGGGTTTGGGGAAGATCCCGGCTCCCAGTAGCGCCGTTGCATTGGAACTAATCATGCAGTCCGGGATCGTGTTATTGGGGAAGGGCTGTCCTTGCACGATTCCCGCCGGTGCGGTACCCCCGGGGCAATTGGCAAAGAGGATCGACGGGCTGACCGAAGCCGCACTGGGCACGTTGACGGCAGAAGAGAATGCAGCGCCCGAGCCTGCACCGCCCGCGTCAGGGTATTCGCTGGCCAGTGGGACCGTCTGATTGTATAGACCGCCGATGATGTACCGCCGCCACTCCATGTTGTAAAAGAAGAAGGTCTTGGGGTTCGACTTACTGGGATGAAACGAGACCGGCCCGCCTACGTTGAAACCGAAGTCGTGGAAACGTAATTCCGCAACTTTATCTGGCGCCGGATTGAAGTAATTGCGCGCGTCGAGCGCGTCGTTGCGACCGAAATACCAGGCGCCCGCGTGCAGCTGCCGGGTGCCTGACTTGATCACCATACTGATCGTGCCCGCCGAGGACAGGCCATATTCGGCGCTGTAGTTCGAGGTCATGGTGCGGAATTCGGCGATGGCGTCCATCGAAGGCAGCACATCGGCGCCGCCGCCACCCCCACGATCCGCCGCCTCGCCACCATCTACCAGCCACAAGTTGTGGCTCACTCGCTGGCCGTTAAAGCTTACGTTGAAATCGCCGCCAGCCGAGGTGGGGACCTGAAAATCTGATTGAACGCTGGAGGCGCCTGGTTGCAGCGGTTCCAGCGTAAAAATGCTGCGGCCATTGGTGGCGAGCTGCGTAATCTGCTGCCCGGTGATGACTCCGCTCACCTCGCCGGAATCGGTCTGCACGGCGATCGTGTTCGCCTCCACCGTGATCGTCTCCTGAGTGTTACCGACTTCCAGCGTGAAATTCACGCGCGAGCGGTCGCCGACTTGTAGCACGATATCTTTCCGCTCCGCGACTTTGAAGCCGGTGGCCTGCGCGCGCACGAGGTAGTGGCCGATACGGAGATCTGGCGCTACGTATTGCCCTTCGCCGTTCGTGTTGATTTGGTGTTGCTGTCCGGTGTCGCTGTTGGTGATCGTAATGGCAGCGTTAGGAACCGCGGCGCCGGATGGATCAGTCACAGTCCCGACGATCGTGGCTTCCTGTGCAGCGCCCCGAACGACAGCGAATCCCAGAAACATCAGAAGAACTGCCAGGTAACGAAGGCTGCGGGCCTTCAACATTGAGGCGATCCTCCCGGCGTACACGGGCGAGAGTGCATTCATTGCCATCCTCCAAGACTTCGGTCCGCGGACATTCGTTTCCCATCACGAACGCCCATGGCGATCAGCTTGTATCGCCATTCGGCCCGGCTTGTCAAGAAGAAAACTCAATCTAAATCGAATCTATATCGATTTAGATAATTGAATGCCCTGTTATGAAATATGGGATGTTGTGTGGATTCGTGCTTGCTTGGCAAGTTTCTCTTGTGCAACACTGCAATGCATGGCGCGAGGCAAGCCCAAAAATCAGGATACGATTCCGCGGATATCGGCACCGGAGCCAACTATTGGATTAAAAGAGTTGGCCGACCACCTCGGCCTGGCACCCGCAACTGTATCCCTGGTCATTAACGGGTCCTCCGTCGCAGACACCATCGCGCCGGACACGAAAAAGGCGATCCTCGCCGCCGCGCGAAAATTCAATTACCGGCCCAATTTTTTCGCGCGATGCCTTCGCACGCGCCGGAGCTTCACCATCGGCGTCATGGTTCCAGAGGTCAGCGAGGGTTACAACGTATCGGTGCTTAGCGGGATCGAAGACCACTTGCTGCAGGAGGGGTATTTCTACTTTGTCGCGAGCCACCGCTTCCAGCAGGATCTCATCGACGAATACTCGCAACTTTTTCTACACCGCTCAGTCGATGGTTTAATCGTCGTTTGTACGCCCTGGCATCAGAGCATGCCTTGCCCGGTTGCCACGATCTCTTGTCATCATCAAGTTTCCGGAGCAACGCGGATTCTTGTAGATCACGACGCGGCGGCGCAGATCGCGCTACAGCATCTCACGGAACTCGGCCATCGAAAGATCGCATTCATCAAGGGTCAGGCGTTTGTCCCTGATACGGAAGTGCGCTGGAAAGCGATCACGAGCGTCGCGCAGTCGCTCGGGTTGCCGATCTCCTCCAATCTGGTTACGCAAATCGAAGAGAATTCACCGTCTCCGACTCTTGGCTACAAGGCAACTCGAGACTTGCTCGTCGCCGGCGAACAATTCACGGCGCTGTTTGCGTTCAACGATATTTGTGCGATGGGGGCGATCCGCGCTCTGCATGAATTCGGATTGCGTGTTCCCGAAGATGTATCTGTACTGGGCTTTGATGACATTGAGAGCGCTGCCTACCAGACGCGTGGGCTCACCACCGTGCAACAGCCCTTGCGAGAAATGGGGAAGACCGCTGCCCAGATTGTATTAAGTCGCATAACAGGTGGAAAAGAAGAGGGCGATCGAATCCCTAAGCAGGTCTTGTTTGAACCGCAATTGATAGTGCGTGAGACCACCGCGGCTGTCAGGCAGCCAAAGATGCGCAAAAAGCTCGCGGAAGCGTAGCACTCGGCGGAGTTCTGCGAAAAAGCACAACTGGCGATTCTCTCGATCTCAAAGGGAGGCCTCTGTCTTGAAGCCGACGGTGCAAACCATTACTTGACCGGCCGAAGTTGGTTGTGCTAAAAGCGTCGGATCTAAAACGATTTAGTATTGGAAAGTGCTTTCTTTGCTCCGGGTGGAGAGTTAAGGAACAATTGCAATGAAATCGTCGGTCTTTCGGGCATCGTCGCTCGCGTTTTACTTTTTTCTGGTATTCAGCGTGGGCCAGATATTCGCTCAGCCTGCCCACGTGGCACAAGGCGCCGCGTATCTCGATTCGACTCTCCCGGTGGATGTGAGAGTGGACGACCTTATCTCAAGAATGACGCTCGAAGAGAAAGCGTCACAGTTGGTGAACCAATCGCGTGCGATCCCCAGACTGAACATCCCTGAATACGATTGGTGGAGCGAAGCCTTGCACGGGGTTGCCCGCGCCGGAAAGGCCACGGTTTTTCCGGAGCCTGTCGGTTTGGCTGCAACCTTTGACGTTCCAGCGATACACGAGATGGCAGTCGTGATCGGTACCGAGGCCCGCGCCAAACACGATCAAGCGGTTCGCGCCGGCCGCCGGGACATCATGGAAGGTCTTGATTTCTGGTCCCCGAACATCAACATCTTTCGCGATCCTCGTTGGGGACGAGGGCAGGAAACTTACGGCGAAGATCCATTTCTTACTGCCCGAATGGGAGTCGCGTTCGTAACCGGTCTGCAAGGCGACGATCCAAAATACTATCGGGTGATTGCAACACCCAAACATTTTGCCGTACATAGCGGGCCCGAACCTGCGCGTCATTCCATGGACGTTCAAGTCTCAAAACACGACATGGAAGACACTTACCTCCCCGCGTTTCGGGCAACGATCACCGAGGGCAAAGCCGCGTCGATCATGTGCGCTTACAATCGCGTGAACGGTGAGCCGGCATGCGCCAGCAAGTTTCTTTTGCAAGATCAATTGCGCGGCGCCTGGAAGTTCAATGGCTACGTGGTCTCCGATTGCGATGCGGTGGCTGACATCTACAGCGGCCATCATTTCACTCGCAGCATGGCGGAGGCGGGCGCTGTTTCTTTGAAGCTGGGATTGGACAACGAATGCGCAGACTTCTTCAAAAAAGCGACCAGCAACTCGGATTACGTAAAATTTCTGGATGCCGTAAAGCAGGGAACACTCTCCGAAAAGGACATTGACGTCGCCCTCAAACGAGTGCTGAGGGCGCGCTTCCGCCTGGGGATGTTTGATCCCCCTGAGATGGTTCCCTACGCGCAGACTCCAGAGTCGGAGATCGAAAGCGCGGCTCATCGGCAACTTTCATTGAAGCTTGCGCGAGAATCGATGGTGTTGCTCAAGAACGATGGGACTCTCCCCATCTCGCAGGTCAAGAAAATCCTCGTCGTCGGGCCTCTCGCGGAGTCGAAACGCGTGCTGCTTGGAAACTACAATGGCACCCCATCTCGATCGACCACGGCTTTAGACGGCATTCGTCAGCAATTTTCTGGAGCAGAAGTGATCTTCGCTCCGGGAATGAATTTCCTTCGTTCGGAAACGCTGATACCCACCACGCAGCTGTCGACGGCCTCTGGCGCGGCAGGGCTGACGGCTGAGTATTTCTCGAATAATTTCGAAGGCCAATCTGCCTCGTCACGCATCGAGCCAGGAGTGAATATTCAGCCGCTCGAGCCTGAGCCCTCGGCAACCACGCCTCCCGCAGGGCTGGTGAATTTCTCAGTTCGATGGACAGGATATGTAACTCCGGATGAGACTGGGACGTACAGAATCGGTCTCACCGGGTCTATGAATCGGATGTGGCTTGATGAAAAACTGATCGTCGACGACATGGTTTTGCACGACCCGAAGCCCACAATGGCAACGCTTCAACTGGAAAAAGGCCATCGATATCCTTTGAAAATTGAGTATGGACCGGGTGGAACGGGGGTCAAACTGGCCTGGCTACGACTTCTGGCGGACCCCGTCGCGGATGCAGTCGCCGCTGCTAAACAAACGGACATCACGATTGCCGTTGTTGGAATCACCTCTCAGCTGGAAGGCGAAGAGATGAAGGTCGATCTTCCCGGTTTCCAGGGCGGAGACCGCACGAGCCTGGACTTGCCTGCTGAAGAAGAGGAACTGCTCGAAGCATTAGGCGGAACTGGCAAGCCTTTTGTCGTTGTTTTGATGAACGGAAGCGCACTCGCAGTGAATTGGGCGGCGCAGCACGCGAACGCGATCCTGGACGCTTGGTATCCGGGAGAAGAGGGAGGAACCGCAATCGCGCAAACTTTGGCCGGCGCGAGCAACCCTTCGGGTCGCCTGCCGGTCACGTTCTACAAGAGCGTGGATCAGTTGCCGCCTTTCGAAGATTACACAATGAAGAACCGTACCTACCGGTTCTTCGAGGGAGAGCCGCTCTATCCGTTTGGATTCGGACTCAGTTACTCAAAATTTGCATACGGCCATCTGAAGTTGTCGACGAACGATCTGGAAGCGGGCCAACCACTGGGTGTCGAGGTGGACGTCAGTAACATCAGCGACAAACAGGGGGACGAAGTTGTGCAGGTTTATCTCGAGTTCCCAAAGCTGGCCGGGGCACCGCTGCGAGCGCTCCGCGCTTTTACTCGTGTGCACCTTGCCTCTGGCGCGACAGAACACGTCAAACTCCTGCTGCAGTCTCGCGATTTGAGTTATGTAAACCCGAGCGGAGATCGATTTGTGTCCGCGGGCGCTTACCACATACGGGTTAGTGGTGGACAACCAGATACGGGGTCCGACGTAGAGTTCTCGATTCACGGACTGCAGCCGTTGCCGGAGTAGGATTTCATCCGCAGATGAGATCAGGTACTGGGGTGAGAGATCAATCCCGCACAAGCTTGGAGCGCTGGTCCGGACACAAATATCTTTTCTGCGTCCTGTCCTAACACAAACGTTGAGCGCAATCCGTAAGTGCCGTTCTCTAGACGCGACGTTACTCATCTTGCTCCTCGCACCCACGCTGATGCGAGCCGAGAGCGGAGCGGAAGCATGGCTTCGCTATGCCCCTCTGGATCGCCGGCAGGTCCAGAAGTTCTCATCCCTTCCTTCGACAATCGTCGTTCTGGGCGACTCAGTCGTAATTTCAGCGGCGCAAAATGAACTGCGTCGCGGGCTTCACGGCATGTTGGGACGCAGTGTTCGCGTGGTGCGATCAGTGCCGCCGGAAAACGCAATTGTGCTGGGAAGCCTTGACCAACTCCGATCGCGGAATGTCCATTTGAAAGAGCCGACGGCGCTCGGCAATGAAGGTTATTGGATCACACGTACGACGATTGATCGATTCAACTGTATCGTGATTACTGGAACTTCAGATCGGGGTGTCCTCTATGGAACATTCTCGTTGCTCAGTAAGATTGCTCGTCTCGAGGACACCCGCTCGATCAATGAAGTACAACAACCCTACGTGCCCCTGCGCTGGGTCAATCAATGGGACAACCTCGATGGACATATCGAACGCGGATATGCGGGACCGTCGATCTTTTTTGCGGACGGCAAGGTTCGCGAAGACCTGACGCGCGCCGGTGAATATGCCAGGCTGCTTGCGTCGGTTGGGATTAACGGCTGCACCATAAATAACGTGAATGCCAATCCGACTCTACTGACGGATGAGTTCATTCTGCGGTTAGCGCGCATTGCTGATGTGTTTCGTCCTTGGGGGGTGCGTCTCTCGCTGGCCATCGATCTGAGTAGCCCTAAGTCGATTGGCGGCCTGGATACTTTCGACCCCCTCGATGCGAATGTTGCAGCATGGTGGAAAGACAAAACCGATCAAATCTATCGCGCCATCCCTGATTTTGGCGGTTTTGTGATGAAGGCGGATTCCGAAGGGCGATCGGGGCCCGCGAGCTATGGCCGAACGGCCGCCGATGCGGCAAACGTCATCGCGCGGGCTCTCGCGCCCCACGCGGGCGTCGTTTTCTACCGGGCATTTGTTTACGACCATCACCTTGATTGGCGCAATCTAAAAAACGACCGCGCAAGGGCAGCCTACGATATCTTTCATCCGCTGGATGGCCAGTTCAAGGACAACGTCATCATTCAGATCAAGTACGGCCCCATTGATTTCCAGGTGCGCGAGCCGGTCTCTCCGTTATTTGGTGGACTGACGCGGACGAACGAGGCAATCGAGTTACAGATCACGCAGGAATATACGGGCCAGCAGAGGCATCTTTGTTTTTTGACACCGATGTGGAAGGGGATTCTGGATTTCGATTTGCGTGTTGCCGATCGACACATGATGGTACGAGACGTCGTCGCCGGGCATGCTTTTCATCGTGGCACAGGTGGATTCGTCGGCGTTGCCAACGTAGGCATGGATACGAATTGGCTGCGCCATCCTTTGGCGCTGGCCAATCTCTACGCATTCGGACGTTTAGCCTGGGATCCTCACTTGAGCGCGGCTTCAATCGTTGATGAGTGGACTCGGCTGACTTTTGGAAATGATCCAGAGGTCGTCGACACTGTTACGGAGATGCAGCTGAGTTCCTGGACTACTTACGAGAGCTACACCGGTCCGCTCGGTGTCGGAACGCTGACCAATATCCTCGGCAGTCACTACGGTCCGGGTCCGGAATCGTCGGAAAGAAATGGATGGGGGCAATGGCATCGGGCCGACGAGAAGGGAATTGGGGTGGATCGCACGATCGCCACCGGCACCGGGTTCATCGGACAGTACTCGGCACAGGTCCAGAAACTCTATGAAGCTCTTGCCGATTGCCCCGACGACTTGCTGCTGTTTTTTCATCACGTGTCTTACACTCACGTGCTTCACTCGGGTAAGACGGTCATTCAATCGATGTATGATTCGCACTATAACGGAGCAGAGAGGGCGCGACATTACGTGATGCAATGGCAGAAACTGGAAGGGAAACTAGATCAAGATCGATATCGCGACATTCTTGCGCGTCTGCAATATCAAGCCGGTCACGCCATTGTTTGGCACGATGCCATCTGTGACTGGCTGTATCGCATGAGCGGTATCGGTGACGAAAACGGCCGCGTCGGCCATCACCCAGACCGAATCGAAGCCGAATCTATGGTGCTGCAAGGATATGTGCCTTTCGACGTTACTCGGGCCGAAGCGGCCTCCGGAAGTAAAGCTGTTGTTTGTTCCGGGTCGTCACAGCCTTGTCAGGCTAAGATTTCGTTTGAAGGTCAGCCCGGTCGATACGAAATCGAAGTGCAGTACTTCGACCTCAACAATGGCCGCTCGAAATTTTCGGTTTCGCTCAACGGTCGCCCGGTAACCGAATGGCTGGCTGATGATGATCTTCCGACCACGAAGATAGACGCGGATTCATCGACGAGAAGGGTGATTCGGGGACTGACGCTTCACGCGGGAGATGAAATCCGCATTGAAGGGACCCCTGAAGGGGAGGATCCCGCGGCCCTCGATTACGTGGAGATCCACCCCGCTCCGCAGTGATGTTTGTCGAATTCATCTAGCTTGCCGAGGAACTCGGCGAGTAAACGATAATATTGCGGGGCGCGCAAAGCAGTTTCGCAATGCCGCCCTGAGCGAGGGTCGAAACGAATGAAGATCGTGGATGCCAAAGTGATTGTCTGTTGTCCGGGCAGGAATTTCGTCACTCTGAAGCTCACGACCGATGATGCTCTCTACGGACTCGGCGACGCCACGCTAAATGGCCGCGAGTTGGCTGTAGCCAGCTACTTGAAGGATCACGTTCTTCCTCTGTTGATTGGCCGCGATGCGCACAGGATCGAAGACATCTGGCAATACCTTTACAAGGGAGCGTACTGGCGTCGCGGCCCCGTTACTATGAGCGCGATTGCGGCAGTCGATACCGCCCTCTGGGACATCAAGGCCAAAGCATGCAATGTTCCTCTTTACCAGTTGCTTGGCGGCGCTTCGCGCGAGGCTGTTTTGGTCTACGGTCATGCAAGTGGCACTGATATCGAGGACACTGTTCGGGCTGTCGCGGAATACGTGAAGCTGGGCTATCGGGCCATTCGTGCGCAGTCCGGCATTCCGGGATTGGCCACTACTTACGGCGTGGGTCGCGGTGCGATGTACTACGAACCCGCGGAGAAAAATGCGCCTCCCGAAAATCAATGGTCTACGGAGCGCTACCTCGACTTTGCGCCCACACTCTTTTCCCGGTTACGCAAGGAGTTCCCTCCGGATTTGCATCTTTTGCACGATGCTCACCATCGCCTGACTCCGATCGAAGCCGCGCGACTCGGCAAAGAGCTCGAGCCCTTCCACTTGTTTTGGCTGGAGGACCCGACGCCGGCAGAGTTGCAAGAAAGCTTCCGCCTGATTCGTCGCCACACGACGACTCCACTGGCCGTGGGAGAGGTCTTCAACACGATTTTCGATTGCCAGCAACTGATTCAGGAGCAGCTTATTGATTACATCCGCACAACGGTCGTTCATGCTGGAGGTATATCCCACCTGCGCAAAATTGCGAGCCTTGCGGAGTTGTACCAGGTTCGTACCGGGTCGCACGGCGCCACCGATTTGAGCCCGGTCTGCATGGCAGCCGCATTGCACTTCGACCTCAGCGTCCACAATTTTGGCATTCAGGAATACATGCGCCATACGGAAGAGACCGACAAGATCTTTCCCCACGCGTATTCGTTCCGCGACGGATTCATGCATCCCGGTGATCATCCAGGCTTGGGCATAGATATAGACGAGTCGGCGGCAGAGAAGTATCCCTATCAACCTGCCTACTTACCGATCAATCGAAAAATCGACGGTACCATGCATAGCTGGTAATCGCGCCTAAGACCACGCGTCAGCACCGATGAGTGATTGTTGTTGCGGACCGACCAGCGACTAAAGCCTCAGTAAATCAGCTTGAGAGAAAACTGGATCTGGCGTGACGAGCCGGCTGTCTTGCTGACAACGCCAAATCCGCTTCCGCGCAAAATGTTATTCGGGATACCGAAATTCACCAGGTTGAAGACGTTGAAGAATTCGGCACGAAACTCCACCGTGGCAAATTCAGATCCGCCGCGGTGTCCGAACGGTGTGTCTTTGATTACGGCGAAGTCGTAGTTCTGGAAACCGGGTCCCCGAAATGTGTTTCGCCCCAGCGTGCCGAATCGCCCTTGATTCGGGCCCGTGCCTCCTGGAACATTGATCGGGATGGAAAAGAATGAGGCATTGTCAGTGCCGCGTCCGAAGTAATCTTCGCGCACGCTGTGGTGCGTAGAGAAGTGGGGCTGCTCGCTCAGATCGGGCCGATCTGACCCCGAGGAGCCGACGCCGGTTTGCTGAATCCCGGAATAGACGGAAAATGCGGGCCCGCTCATCAGTGTTGTGATGTTGAGGACTTGCCATCCCCGAGTCAGCGTTCTGCCGAGTGGGCGCAAGAAACCCACGCGCTCCAACGGCAGCAGTTGAATCACGCTCGCGGTGAACACGTGCGTCACATCGAAAGTCGACGGTCCCTTATCGGCGTCGGGATTCCAGGGATTCTGAGGCAGGGTCTGCAGGATAACGCCCGTGGCGCCAAGTAGGCCGCCGAGCACAGAGCTCGTATCATCGAGTGACTTGGAATACGTATAGCTTGCTTGCACTCCGAGTCCGAAGCGCGCGGAATTTTTCGTCACGCTGGTTTGTAAAGAATGATAAGTCGAATGCGAATGGCTGGTGATGATCCACTCCGGCCCGAAACCCCCAACGGCGTTGCCGGCAGAGTCGAATTGCGTAAACGGGGCAAATGGAGCCGTGGCTCCGCCATAGCTGTTTGGTGCGTAAACCCTGGCCAGATGAATGCCCGCAGTCGCAACGTACGCGGCACTGAACTTGAAATCGCCGAAGTCGTGATCGACGCCCGCTGTCCAAGTGCCGATATATCCATTGCGAAAGTCTTTTGCGATTCCAGTCATGGACAACAATTGCACCTGATGTCCGGGAGTCAGAGCCGTCAAGTCGTTCTGGTATCGCACCAAATCGATTTCAAGGTTCGCTCCGGCCCCCTTTGTTGTGCCGTTGGGAAACAATGGCTGACCGGCGGGTGTGTAGGGTGTCGGCAGCGTGACCGGCACGACCGAGTTCTGGAAGGGCACTGGCACCGTGGGTTGCGCACTCACAAAGAGCGAGGCGACAAGGGGCAACGCACCGGTAAGAAAGTTGTCTTGCCAGAGATTCGGCACGATCGACGTGATGGCTCCGCTTGCGTGCAGCACCGTGTGATTCGAGAGAGCGTAGTCAACGGCAATGCGCGGCCCCCATCCGCCCCAATCCTGGTCGTACGGAGGCTGCGGATTGTAGAGAAAAATCTGCTTCGCGCTGTGGTCCCAATAGGGCACATCCCGCCCACTGGAATCGACGAACTTAGGAATCGATGTTCTGCTCTCCGCTTCGTGAATTCGGCTGTTGACCTCGTAGCGAAGTCCGTAGTTCACGTTCAGGCGTGGAGTCGCTTTCCAGTTGTCCTGGAAATAAAAATTGTAGGCTTCGCGACGAACCGCCGCTTCGTCGAAGCGGTTTCCTGCGGGTGTGAAGCTGGCCGTCGCAATGACGTTATAGTCGTAGGGTGTCGCCGTCAGCAGACCGGTTAGAGAATCGGGTAACGGATCTCCCACCTGAATGTCATGCATGCCGCTTGCCGACTTTATGAAAACCGGAGAATACGCGGTACCGCCGCCGAAGCTGTAAAGCCCATTCGGGTTTGTTCCGAAAATAGTGGCATCGCGGTTCAGCCGAATTTCCGTTCCCCATTTAAACGCATGGTTCGCGCGCGTAAAGCTGAAATCCTGCTTCACCTGGAAAAGGTTGCTGTACGACCCAAAGATGGATCCACCGGCCGAATTGAAGCCCTGGAACAAGCCGTCGCCATACGTGATTGCGGGCTGCGTGTGATTGATGGCCGGAAAGAACGGTGTACTGCGGATATAGCCCAGTGATGTTTCCGAAACCAGCCGCGGCGAAATCGTTCGCGTGTACTTGATCCCCGCATTCCGCTGGTGATCGAAAAACTGCACCGCAAAGCTCGGATCGATGACGGTCTGATCGGGATTCGTTTGCGGGCCCGTGACTTGATTCAGGCTGAAGCGCGTCAAGAGGGTGGCCTTATCCGAGATGCGATGATCGACGCGCACTGAAAATTGATCTGTGCGAGTCGTAACCTTGGAGTATGTCGCGAACGTGTGCTCGCCGTACGCACCCGTGGGATGATTCGGCAGAGGATAATGCGCAAGCACCGGTGCGATCGCCGAGTTCACCGGAACGGTGAGCGTGTCACCGGGAAAAGTGATGGTATCGATGCCCTGCCGTTCGGCTGCGGTCGGAACAGGGATCACCTGTGTAGTACCCAGTACCTGCCGAAACCCCTGATATTCGCCGAAATAAAACGTCTTATCGCGTCCGTCATAAATATGCGGAAGAACCACCGGGCCGCCGTTCGTAAATCCGAATTCATTGCGCACAAAGGGCGGAATGCGGCGATGGTCGCCGACCACATTGTGATCGAAGTAATTCCGTGCGTCGAAGGCTGCGTTCCTTACGAATTCAAACACGCTGCCATGGATCTGGTTCGCTCCGGACTTCGTGATGACGTTCGTGAAGCTCGCCGCTCCGTGGCCGATCTCCGCCGGCATCACCCCAGAGCTTGCTTGCACCTCCTGGATCGCATCGACATTGAAGTTGGAAAATGTCGCGCCCCCCATTTCGGGATCAGTGGTGTCAAAACCATCCAAAGCAAAGACAGTGGCAATTCCGCGCTGTCCGTTCACCGCGAATTGCTGCGTGAAGTTGGCGGCGCCGTTTGCATCGGTCATGGTTCCCGCTGCCAGCAACAAGAGCTTGCTGAAGTCGCGCGCGTTCAGAGGCAAGCTCGAGACGCTGCCACTCGACAAGCGCTCCCCGCCGCTGGCTTGCGACGCTGGGTCATCCTGACCTTGCGGATTGAGTGCCTTGCTTTCAGACGTAACCTGGACCACCAGGTCTTGGCTTGACGGGGATAGCTGCAGATTGGTCCTGATCGAACCGTTCTCGCCCACCTGGATCGGACTGGTCGTCTGCCAAGTGGCATGGCCGAGGGCAACCGCAACCCGATACGTCCCCCCTGGCGTTCCATCAAACGCGAACGTACCGTCGTCGCCAGTTGCGACCTCGCGCGTGGTATCTCCGTTAACGGAGCGCACTTGGACTTTTGCCTTGGCGATGAGATTCCCACCACTGTCCCGCACAGTTCCAGTCCACAAACTTCCTGTCGCGGCTGCGGCAACTGACGCTACCAAAGACACAACGAGACATAACAATCTGGTCCGTGAATACCATGGGTGATACATCTGCCCTGCATTATATCCACGTTCGTTCCCGCAAACAGCGAAATCGGGCTTAGAAAATCGATTTACTTCGTCGAATCGGATCTACCGTTAAATCGCGGCTGTGGAGCGGCGCATCACGAGGTGGGTCGGAATCGAGTAGTCAGCATGCGAGCCATCTTCTTTGCGAATCAGCGCTTCGAGCGCAGCAAACGCCGTCACTGCCAGCTGCGTACGCGAGAGAGTAATGGTGGTGAGTGGAGGCTGAGTGAGGTGGGCGAAGGAGATGTCGTCAAAACCGATCAGCGAAATATCGTCCGGCACTTTGAGATTGGATTCCTGAATGACGCCTAAAGCACCAATTGCGGTGAGATCGTTCGAAGCGATAACAGCCGTGGGGCGCGGCGATAACTTCAAAAGGCTTCGCATGGCCATCGCCCCGCCCTCGATTCGGTGGTTGCCTTTTTCCAGTAACAGATGATCGCTGAGCCCGCGTGCCTTCATGCCATCGACAAATGCCGCATGGCGAATGCGCGCCGATTCCAGATTCATGGGCCCTGTGATGAATGCAATCCGCCGATGATTCAGCGCAAACAAATGCTGCAGAGCTTCCTGAATACCCTGTGCATAGTCGATTCGAATGTTAGCGGTATGCGGGCCGGGTTTGCCGGTGTCCATAAAGACGGTCGGAATATTTCTGCGTGTGAGCTCCATCATCAGCGCCGGGTCGGCTTCTGACGTCATGATCGCTACGCCGTCTACTTTGCGCTCCACCATACGCTGAATACATCCCGCCATCCGCTTTGGGTTGTAGTCGGTATTGCCGATGATCACTTCTTTGCCGCGCTGAACCGCCTGATCCTCGAAACTTTTCACGAGTTCCGGAAAGAACGGATTGGTAATGTCGGAGATGATCAGCCCGAGCATCCGGCTGCGGCCTGACACCAGTGTTCGGGCGTGGGTGTTGGGGTAGAAGTTCAGTTCTTCAATCGCCCTCCGAACCCGCTCGGCCGTGCCGGGTTTGACCTTTTCGGAATTGTTGATCGTCCGCGACACGGTCGCGGTAGAGACTCGGGCTCGTTTGGCGACCTCTTTGATGTTCATGTGAAAAGTCGCGTCGTCAGCGTCCGGCAGGAGAAGTTCATTCTAGCAATGTTAGGAATGCGAAGGAAATCCTCCTCCCGAAGACCTGGTTTTCAAAACGATGCCTCCCCAAAGGCAGTTCAGAGTACATTGCCCGCGGGAAATTATGTAAGCGTTTACAGAACCAGAGCCATAGGAGCATAATTCCCGGTTCCAATTTTCATGACTCGACGCAATCCTTTCGAGGACGCCAATGGATCGACGCGATTTTATTAAGTCTACCGGTACCCTGATCGCCACCGCCACGCTCGCCCGAACCACTTTCGGCGGCAACCCACCAGAGGCCGCACCTTCCGATGGTCGCCTGTTGATTCCCATCAATCGCAACTGGCGATATAGCAAAGTCGTGGCACAGAACTCACATTCTCGCGACTTCGACGACTCCGGTTACGAGCGCATCGTGATCCCTCACACGAACGTAAAACTACCCTGGCACGGTTTCGACGAAAAGACCTATGAATTCGTCTCGAGCTACCGCCGGCGATTCAAGTTGCCTGCCGCAGCGCGCGGAAAGCACGTATTCGTCGACTTCGAAGGCGTGATGACGGCTTCCACCGTGTGGATCAACGGCACGCGCCTCGGTGAGTACAAGGGCGGATACACTCCGTTCTCGTTCGATCTGACGCCGCACGTCGACTTCGAGGGCGAGAACGTGCTGGTAGTGGACGTCGATTCCACCGAGCGAGCCGACATTCCGCCGTTCGGATACGAGATTGACTACCTGACCTTTAGTGGAATCTATCGCGAAGTTTCGCTCCGAATTGTTCCCGGAACTTTCATCGAAAACATCTTTGCGAAGCCGAAAGATGTTTTGAGTGCACACCCCGGATTGGATGTGGACTGCCATGTCCAGTTTCTGGAAGCGTCAAAACAACCACTTCGACTCGACGGCGTCCTGCGCGCCGGCGACCAGGTTGTTGCCAAAGCCTCTCAGAATGTTCCGGCTTCGGGCGTGACCACCGAACCTGCCGTGCACACCATCCACTTTACCCCACTGAACGGCATCAAGCTTTGGGATCTTCAGCACCCGAATCTTTACAAAGTGGAAGTCACGCTTTTTCGCGGAAATCAGTCCGTGGATCAGGTTGCTCGCGTAATTGGTTTTCGGGAAGCGCAATTCACCGATCACGGTTTCGAACTCAACGGCAAAGTCATCAAGCTTCGCGGCCTCGATCGTCATCAGACATTTCCGTGGGTCGGCCAGGCCATGCCCGGGCGTGTGCAGCGTCGCGACGCCTATATCCTGCGCAACAACTTGAAATGCAACATCGTGCGTACCTCGCATTACCCGCAATCACGGCATTTTTTGGATGCCTGCGACGAAATCGGATTGCTCGTCCTCGAGGAAATCCCGGGCTGGCAGCACATTGGCGATGAACCGTGGAAGCTGCTTGCCATCGACAACGTTGGCCGCATGGTCACGCGCGACTGGAATCATCCTTCGATCATCCTCTGGGGTGTGCGCATCAACGAGTCGAAGGATGATCATGACTTTTACGTTCGAACCAACGCGCTCGCTCACAAACTCGATCCCACGCGGCAGACCGGCGGGATTCGCTACTTCCAGGAGTCAGAGTTCCTCGAAGATGTCTTCACCATGAACGATTTCGGCTTTCCGCTGAAGCCGCCCAATCACCCCCGATATTTGAACACGGAGTTTGTGGGCCACACCTATCCGACCAAGACTATCGATCAGGTCGAGCGTTTGACCGAACACATGATCCGGCACGCGCGCGTGCACGATCAGCTTGCTTCAAACGCACAGTACGCCGGGGGCATCGGATGGTGCGCCTTTGACTACAACACGCATGGCGACTTCGGCTCGGGCGACCGCATCTGCTATCACGGGGTCACCGACATCTTCCGCGAACCCAAGCCGGCGGCCGGTTTCTACAAATCACAATGCGAGCCCACCGAAGAGGTCGTTCTTGAGCCTGCATTTCATTGGGCGCGCGGCGACGCCTCCATCGGCTTCTCCAAGGCTGTCATCTCCTCGAATTGCGATCACATCAAGCTCTACATCGCGGATGAACTCGTCACTGAAGCCGACCCCGATCGGACTCAGTTCGCACACCTTCGTTACGCACCTTTCACAATTGAACTGAAAGAATTGTTCCACAAGTGGGGCGACCTGCGTCTTGAGGGGTACATTGCGGGCAAGCTCGCGATCACAAAGAAATACTCCGGTAAAGGGGTCGATACGCAGTTCGTTCTTCTGCCGGACGATACCAACCTGCTGGGCGATGGCGCCGACACTACTCGCGTCGTGTTGCGAGTGAACGACGAGTTTGGCAACATCCGGCCGTTCGCCAACGACGCCATCCAGTTCGCAATCGAAGGTCCGGGCGAGATCATCGGCGACAATCCCTTCTCCCTGATCGGTGGAACGGGAGCCATCTGGATTCGGGCGAAAGAACAGGCTGGGAAAGTCCAACTGACGGCGACGCATCCCGTGTTGGGCAAGCAGCAGCTTTCAATCGACGTTGCTGCCGCTCCATCCGAGAATGCGTGAGCAGATTTCCGCCCCGTGGTTTTGGAGTTATGGGGTTTGAGCGACGGGCGTCCCCGCGCACCCAGCAGACAGTGGGGATCACGAGATTCTTATGGCAGGCACCTCCAGCAGTCCGGCCCAGTGGGGGCCACGAGATTCGTATCAGGGCACGCCTTCAGGCGTGCCGCCATGCACGTACATAGAGCGCGCCTTTAGGCGCTGAACACCGCAGGTCCGGCTAAACTGCGCGCGGAAAGAAGGTGCACTCTTGCAAGCCATCAAACGACGCGACTTCCTCCACGGCGCACTAGCAACTGTCGGCGCCATCGGCCTGCGTGATCCAATCTGGGCACTCGCGAACGCGCCGAACGCTGTCGGGGCGCTGCCATTGTTGCTAGGTGCCGATTACTATCCCGACCAGACGCCCGAGTCGCTCTGGGAAGAAGACGCGCGCATGATGGCCGACTTCGGCATCACCAACGTCCGCATCGCCGAGTTTGCCTGGGGATTGATGGAACCGTCGGAAGGGAAGTTCGACTTCGGGTGGTTGCGCCGTTCGGTGGAAATCCTTCATAAGCACAACATCGCCGTAATCCTGGGTACGCCCTCGGCGGCGCCTCCGCCCTGGCTGACGGCGAAGTACCCGGACGTGGTTGAAGTCAATGCGCACGGGGAGCCGCTGCATCCCGGGGGACGCCGCTTTACGTGTCCAACGAACAAGACTTACCGCAAGTTGTCGCTCGCGATCGCCACTGAGATGGCGCGCACCTTCGCCGAGACGCCCGGCGTCATCGGCTGGCAAATCGACAACGAGTTCACTCTCTCCGATTCTCCACGCTGTTATTGCAATTTCTGCCGCGCCGGCTTTCAGGAATGGGCACGACAGAAATACGGCAGCCTCGAGAAACTGAACCGGGCGTGGGGAACGGCGTTCTGGAGCCAGACCTACACCGACTTCGCCCAGATCCCCGTACCTCTCCCATCGGGCGGCGATCCGAACCCTGGCCTGGCCCTCGACTACAACCGCTATCAGTCCTACGCGAACGTATCGTTTCTCGACGAGCAGTGGACCATGTTGCGCAAAGTTTGCCCGCAACATTTCGTCACCACGAACAATGTCGGCCTGATCGATTACATCAACGAGCGCGACCTCTACGCCAAACTCGATTTCGTCGCCTTCGACAACTATCCCGGCTTTTTCAAGATGCTCATGGAGCAGCAGGCGAATTCAGAAGCTGGTAGCTGGGATGCAATCCTGACTATGATTGCGATGTCGCACGACTTGGGCCGCAGCCTGAAGGACGGAAAGCCTTTTGTGATTATGGAAGAGCAGTCCGGAAAGGCGGGGCAGCGCACGTTCTCGCCGCAGCCCGAGAAAGGCCAGTTGCGTTTGTGGACGTATCAGGCCGTAGCTCACGGGGCGATGGGTGTGAACTATTTTCGATGGGATACGGCAACCTCCGGCGCCGAGGAATATTGGCACGGCATCTTGCAGCATGATCGCTCGCCGAGTCCAGGCTTCGACGAGATGCGCCAGACCCTGAAAGAGCTCAAGGCACTCGGTCGCGATGTGCTCGAATCCCAGTACGTCGCCGACGCGGCTGTGATCTTCGACTACGACAGTTCTTGGGCGGTACCGATTCAGCCCGGCCACTTCCGCTTGAGCTACCTTCCCCAGGTGACCGCGTGGTACGGTACGCTCTCCCCAAGCCATACGGGAATTGACGTGATCGTGCCCGGTGCCGATCTATCGCCCTACAAGATTGTCGTGGCGCCGTTGCCCTACGTTGTTTCCCAGGCGCAGGCCGATCGAATTCGCACTTTCGTGAAAAATGGCGGAACGTTTGTCGCCGGATTTCGCCTGGGCGCAAAGAACGAGTTCAGCCAAATCGTCCGCACCCCACTGCCAGGGCTTCTTCGGGATGTGATGGGCGTGACGGTGGAGGACTACGTTCCTATTTATTCCGGAAAGCCCGGCGTAACGTTTTCGGGTGCGCTCGCCGGACCGGACGGGACGTGCGGGATCTGGGCCGATATCCTTCAGCCTTCGAGCGCGGAGGTCCTGGCGACGTACACGAATTTCTCCCACGCCGGGAAAGCTGCCATCACGCGCAACAGCTTCGGAAAAGGGAAAGCGGTCTATGTCGGTGCGGATCTGGATCCCACTAGCCTGGCACGGTTACTGCGGAGCCTGGCGGCATCGGCGGGAGTGCAGACGCCGTTGGAAGTTCCTCCGGGTGTCGAGATGACCGTTCGCCAGGCCGGTGGCAAACGCTGGATGTTTCTCATGAACAATAAGCCCGACGCACAAACGGTGAAGCTGGCAAAGCCCGGCACCGATCTTCTGACCGGGCGAGCGCGTTCTGAAAGTATCGAGCTGAGCGGTTACGGCGTTCAGGTCCTGCAGCTAGGTTAGGCCCACGTGCTATTCGGAAGGGGAACTGGTCGAATGCTGAAGCGAATTCTTGCCGTCATGCTGCTTCTGATCGCGAGTTGTTTCGCCCAACTGCCGTCGAGAAAATACCTCGACCTTGCGGCCGTTAAAACCATGGTCGTGGCAGCGGAGGCTGAAGCCCAGAAACGCCAGGCGCACGTCACCATTTGTCTTGTAGATGACAGCGGCAACCTGCTTTTTCTCGAGAAAGGCGACGGAGTTCCCGTCAACACGATTGAATTCGCCCAAAAGAAAGCGCGTCACGCCGCTCTCTACGGGAGTCCTTCAAAGGACGGTGCCGATACCATCAAAAAAGGGAATGTCGAAGCCATGGGCTTTCCCAACTTTTTCCCGAACCAGGGTGGACTCCCGATCATCGTCGATGGTCAGGTGCTCGGCGGTA
>Ga0210409_10002465_pt1 | contig 21921 bp, 23 predicted proteins | sample IncBWH17MmetaG_FD_161649 | JGI IMG/M metagenome (GOLD analysis project Ga0210409, IMG submission 161649) | Forest soil microbial communities from Barre Woods Harvard Forest LTER site, Petersham, Massachusetts, United States - Inc-BW-H-17-M | ecosystem: Environmental > Terrestrial > Soil >...
CAGCGTCGAACCGGGCTGGCCGGCGGTGCCGAGCTGGCGGAACCAGGGAGCACCATGACGGGCGATCAGCGCGACGTGAGCGAGCGTCTCCACGTTGTCGATCAGCGTCGGGCGGCGCCGTACGCCATGCTCGAAGGGCATCGGCGGCCTGAACGTCGGCTTCGCCGGGCCGCCGCCCAGATGGTTGACCAGCGCCGACTCCTCGCCCGCGACGTAGTTGTCGGGCGCGGCGACGAGCTGCAGCTTCGGCCGACGCCCCGGCCGTTGCATCTCGGGCGCGAGGCTCCGCTCCTCGATCGCCACCGCCATGCTCTGAAGGCTCGCGGCGGAGGACTCGCACGCGCACAGGATGACCTCGTCGGCTCCGACCGCCTCGGCGGCGAGGATCGCGCCGTCGAGGACGAGGTGGGGCAGCATCTCCATCAGTGTGCGGTCCTTGAGGCTCGCCGGCTCGCCCTCGGCGCCGTTCGCCACTACGATCGCCCGGCCGCGGGCACGCGCGACGGCGCGCATCTTCGTGGCGGTTGGAAACGCCCCGCCGCCGCGACCGAGCAGCCCGGAGCGCTCGATCTCGTCGATCAGCCTCTCGGCCTCGTCGCGATCGCGCCGGCGCCCGCCGCCGGCGAGGCGTGGCAGCGGACCGTGAACCGAGAGGTGCTCCTGCAGCGCCATCGCTCCGTGCGGAGGGATCCCCGCCAGCAGCCTGGGCAGCGTCGCGGCAGCCTGTCCGCCGCGGCCGGTCGGCGGCTCGGTGATGGCGAAGGCCGGCGAGCTCATCGCTGGCCCGAGCTCGAGGCGGTCGAGGTGTGATGCGGCGCGAGCAGCGACGACGGCGTGCCCGAGCGCCGCGCCCATTCGGAGCCGAGCGGACCGCCCGGCAGCCACAGCAGCAGGAACAGGGAGAACAGGCCGGCGCCGCCCAGGGCCGCGCTGCGCCGGCCCAGGTTCGCCGGCCAACCGCGGAGCGCTCGCGCCAGCACGGCGGCCGCGACGATCGCCAGGCAGCCGATGCTGAGCGCCAGCAGCCAGCCGCTCCTGACGTCGCTGCCCGTGCCGAAGCCGTGAAGCAGCGCGATCGGCCAGCTCGCGTAGGTGAGCCAGTGGACCGCGCGCCAGGTGGCAAAGCCCATGCGCCGGCGCAGCAGGCTGGTGATCGTCACGGCCAGCAGCAGGTCGAAGGCCACGGCGCCGAGTCCGAGCCAGAACGGCCGGTACGCGCCGGTGAAGGGGATGAACGCATCGACCAGCGAGATCGGGGCGAAGCTGTCCAGCACCGAGGTGACGATGTGGAGCACGAGGAAGGCCATCGCGAGGAGCGAGACGTTGCGATGCAGCGAGTCGACGACGAAACGGGGCCACCGCGGGGTGCTCCATCGCTGCACGTCGACAACGCCCAGCGCGGTCGCGAGGGTCAGCAGCAGGAGCGCGACAGCGCCCGTCGAGCGCGTCAGATACCAGTAGAGGCTTGGCCCCGAGGCCGCCAGCGCGACGCTCATGAAGCCTGCGCCGTCCCGCCGTCCCGTTGCCAGCGGGCGGGCTGTGGGTCCTCGAGATCGGGGGCACGGGCTTCGTGTGGGGCCCCTGCAGGCCAGTCGCCTACATGCGTGACGCTTCCCCGCCCGTCGACGAGCCTCGCCGGGAGTCCGAGCGCCGCAAGCCACGCCGGAGCCTTCGCCGCCCGCACGAGCGCTGCCGTGCTGGCGATGTTCGCATCGGTGCAGCTCGCAGCGGCGACGCTCACGGTGCGCCAGGTCTCGAGCACCGGCATCCCGGTGGCGGGGTCGATGACGTGGTGCATCGTGTGGCCCTCGTGGCTCCAGCGCCGCACCGTCGTGCTCGACGTCGCAAGCCCGCCGGCGCGGATCGAGACCGTCTGCCCGGGCGCCGACGGCGGGCTGCGATGGTCGTCGGTCACATGGATCCTCCAGCCGCCGGGCGGAGGAGCGCCGCAGGTGGCGATGTCGCCGCCGACGCCGACGAGCACGCCGCATCCGGCGGCTTGCGCGGCGGCCGCTGCCGCGCGGTCCGCCGCCCATGCTTTGGCCGTCGCACCCAGGTCGAGCCGGATGCCCGATGGGATCGCCACGCAGGAGCCGGCGCGATCGAGCGTGACCGTCCGCCACCCGGCCCGCAGACGGGCGAGGATCGTCGCCGGAGGCTCGGGCTGCCCGACGGGCGCGGCAAGCAGGCGCCAATCGCGGTCGTACCCCGCGAGCTCCAGCGCCCGCCCCACGGTCGGGTCGACGTCGCCGTCGGTGAGCTCGGCCGCCCGCAGCGCCACCTCCAGCGCCTGCAGCAGAACCGGTCCCACACGCGTAGGGCGACCGGCGCGCGCGTTCAGCCGAGAGAGCTCGGAGTCATCGCGGAAGCGGCTGCATGCGAGGTCGATCGCCGCGAGCTCGGCTTCGACCGACGAGCGGGCCGCCGCAAGCCCTTCGTGAGCGGCCGTGCGCAGGACGACGCCGGTGCCGAGCGCCTCCCACTCGGCGCGGGCGGGGCCACCCGCGATCGGCGACGGCGCGCGCACCTCAGGAACCGCCGGAGACCGCCGGAGGAGCCGCTTCCTGCGAGGGCGCCGCTTGCTGCGAGGGTGCCGCTTCCTGGGAAGGCGCGGGCTGCTGGGATTCCTGGGACGGTGCGGGTTGCTGGGAGGATTCGGGCGCGGACTGCTGCGATTCCTGGGAGGGAGCCGCCTGCGAGGATTCCTGCGACGGCGGCGCTTCGGTCGTGGTGCTGCCCTGCGGCGCCTGAGCCGGCGGGCTGAGCGGCTGAGCCTTCACCCTGGAGGAGCCGGCCGAGGAGCTACCGCCGCTCTTCTTCGCGTTTGCGCCCGCCTTGATCGTCTTCCCGGCGAAGGCGTTGGCGGCGACGTCGGAGAGCACGCCCGTGAGGACGACGCTGCCGGCGATCAGCCAGCGATTGGTGCGCCGGAGCCGTTGCAGGGCCGCGTCGCGTGCGTTGGTCGAGTGGGTCGGCATCTCGGTTCAGCCGTGGCGGTGGCCGGAGGCGTGCAGCCATGGGGCGAATTCGGGGATCACGAGGACCGCGAGCACGAGCCCTCCGACGAGCGCTCCGGCGAGCGCCAGCGTGCGGCCGCTGCGGCCCGTCACATCGCTGCTCAGCCCGGCGGTGCGGCCGTAGTCGGACCGCAGCGCCGGCATGACCGACGGCAGATGGATCAGGACGTGCAGACCCATGAAGGCGAGCCAGACGAAGAACGTCAGCTTGTGGATCGGAAGCAGGGTGTCGCGCGAGGACGGGCCGGCGAACAGCAGCGCGACTCCGCTGGCGAACACGATCAGCGTGGACGCGACGACGATCGGGCCCATCACGCGCAGCGCGACGGGGGGCGGGCCCTTGCGGCGGTAGGTCTCGCTCCCTGAGTAGTAGCGGGCGAAGCGGTAGCCGGTGCTCGCTAGCTTCAGGGCGAGCGGCCCGATCAGCAGCATGCCCAGGAACAGGTGCAGCCACAGCAGCTGGCCGATGCGGATGATCGTCACGCCGAGCACGGCCAGCAGCACGAGCAGCGCGGCGCCGGTCGCGGTGCTGAGAAGCTCGTTGCCGGTCGTTCCGCCGCCGGTGAACGCGCCCGCGTGCGTCCGCGTCGGGCGCGGCTCCACGTCGCGGGCGGCTGCCTGCCTGGGAATTGCCACGCAGTCAGTGTCGGCACGATGGGTAAGCAGCGGATAACCGCAAGATGAGAAATCTCATCGAAAGCACGAGCAGTGAAACGGGCCGTTCCGACGGAGGCCTATCCTTCGCGCATGCGCAGCGCGGCGGATTCAGACGGGCCCGGCGCGGCGGCGCCCGTGGAGCTGACCGAGCAGCGGCGTCCGGCGGTCACGGCCGCAACCGTGCTGCTGATCGAGGACGAGCCCGGGATCGTCGACTTCGTTCGCCGCGGCATGGAGGCGGAGGGCTTCGCCGTGGAGGCGGCCGCCGATGGAGAGGAGGGCGAGCGGCTCGCGCTCAGGGGCGGCTATGACGCGATCGTGCTCGACCTGATGCTTCCCGGGCGCGGGGGCCTCGAGATCCTCGCCTCGGTGCGCCGCGCGACGCCCAACGTGCCCGTCATCGTGCTCACCGCTCGAGGCGAGATCGAGGATCGGGTGCGGGGGCTCGAAGCGGGCGCGATCGACTATCTCGTCAAGCCGTTCTCGCTCGCCGAGCTGGTCGCGCGCGTGCGGGCGCAACTGCGCCTCCTCGCCGAGGCAGCCTCGAGCACGCTCCGTGCCGAGGGCATCGAGGTGAACCTGCTCACGCGGAAGGTACGCAGGGGCGACCGGTCCGTGCAGCTGTCGACGACAGAGTTCGAGCTGCTCGTCTACCTGATCCGCCATCACGGGCAGGCGATCTCGCGCGAGGAGATCCTGAGCTCGGTGTGGGGCTACGAGCACGATCCCGCCACCAACGTGGTGGACGTGTACGTCGGCTATCTGCGTCGCAAGCTCGGCACGCCCGATGATCCCGCGCCGATCGTCACGGTGCGTGCCGTCGGGTACCGGCTGGGCAGCACGAGTTGACGCGATGCGGGCGCTCATAAGGCGCCTGGCGCCGAGCACGCTGCGATGGCGGCTCGCGGGCTGGGTGGCGGTCGTGACGCTCCTCTGCACGGGCATCGCGTTCGCCGCCGTCTACCGGGGCACGGGCACGCAGCTGCGCCACCAGGTCGATCGCGAGCTGGGGGTCTACGCGGGCGAGCTCGACCACGACCTCGCACGCACGAACGCGGCCACGCCGAAGCTGCTCGCGGCAGCGGCCAGGCGCTACGTGCTCGACCAGCCGTTCAGCGCTGGTTCGACGCTCTTGTTCGTGACGGTGCCGGGGGTGGGGACGAGCTCGAACCGGTCGGAGCTGTTCACGGGTCCCGCGCCCGACAACGGGGAGACGGTGGCTGACCAGGCGGGCGAGGGGCGCCTGTCGGCGCGGCTGCTGACGGTGAAGGGGGGCTTCACGACGGTCACGCTCCCGGACCTCGGGAGGTTTCGCGTGCTGAGACGGACGGTGCGCACGCCGGGCGGCCTTCAGGCGATGGTGGGCGTGGGCGAGCCGCTCGCGCCGGTGACGCACGGCCAGGAGGGTGTCGCCCGCGCCTTCATCCTGGCGGGGATCCTCGCGCTGGCCGGCGCGCTCGTCGCCTCGTTCCTGATCGGAAGCCGCGTGTCCCGTCCGTTGCGCCGGATGGCTGGCGTGGCGGCGCGCGTGGACGCGGGCGATCTGCAGCCGCGAATCCACCAGCCCGGCGGACAGAGCGAGGAGGTGCGTGTGCTGGCGGATGCCTTCAACCACATGCTCGACAGGCTGACCGACGCCTTTGCGGGGCAACGGGCGTTCGTCGCCGACGCCTCGCACGAGCTGCGCACGCCGTTGACGGTGATTCGCGGGCAGCTCGAGGTGCTCGCCGCGCTGGAGAGCCCGTCGACCGAGGAGGTCCGTCGCGTCGAGCGACTCGTTCAGGCCGAGATCGCGCGTATAACTCGTCTCGTAGATGATCTGCTGCTGCTCGCCAACACCGAAAGCACCGAGTTCCTGCGCCTCGAGTCGATCGACCTGCCGAGCTTCGTGTCCGAGCTGTGGGACGGGGTGAGCCTGCTCGCCGAGCGCCGCTACGAGCTCGGGCCCGTCCCGGCAGGCTCGCTGCGGGCGGACCCCGACCGGCTCGCCCAGGCGCTGCGCAACCTGCTGGCCAACGCGATCGAGCACACGGCCGAGGACGTCGGCATCGTGCGCATGCTGGTTGAGCCGACGAGCGCCGGGCGCGTTCGCTTCGCCGTCGAGGACGACGGCCCGGGCATCCCGCCGCAGGAGCGCGAGCGCGTCTTCGACCGCTTCCACCGCACCGACCCCGCACGCGACCGCGCCTCGGGGGGCGCAGGACTGGGGCTCGCGATCGTGCGGGCGATCGCCGAGGCCCATGCGGGACGGGTCTCGGCCTCGCGCTCGCCCGAGGGAGGCGCGCGCATCGAGATCGAACTCGACGGCTTCACCGCCTCATCCCAACCCGGCGCCGAGCGGATGTCCGGGCTGGCGGCCGGCGCGAGCGCTGGAGGCGATGCATCGTGAGCACCGCGTCGTGAGCACCGCCGAGCGCCGCTCTGCGCCCCGTGGGCCCGACGACCGGCGGCGGGCCGCGCCGAGCGCCGGCACGCTGCGCCGCCGCCGCGCCGTCGCCGGCGGCCTGCTGATCGCGTTCGTCCTGCTCCTGGTGCTCCTCCTGTCCGGGGGTGGGACGCACAAGCGGTCCAATGCGACGCGCGGCGGGACCCCCGGCGGCTCGTCGCTTGAAGCGGCGCCGTCGCGCTTCACTATTCACAAGCTTGCGCTCACGCTGCCGGTGGCGCTGCAGGACGCGGCGGTGGCGCCTCTGGACGGTCAGCGCCTCGTGATGCTGGGAGGGCTCGAATCAGGTGAATCCTCGACATCGGCTGTGACGGTGCTCGAAGCCGGCCGCGCGGGGGCGCACGCGAGCCTCCCCGAACCGCAGCACGATGCGCAGGCGGTCAAGCTCGGGGCCAACGTGTACGTCTTCGGCGGCGGGCAGGAAAGCTCCTACGACCACATCCTGTCCTTCAACCCGGTCACCTCGGGCGTGACGCAGGTGGGCACGCTGCCGCAGGCGACATCCGACGCCGCCGCTGTCGAGGTCGCCGAAACCGCATATGTGATCGGTGGCTACAACGGCCAGCAGGCGCTCGACACGATCGTCGCCTGGCGCCCCGGCGCCAGCGCGGAAGTTGTCGCGCACCTGCCTTCTGGTCTGCGCTACGCGGCGGCGGCGGCGGCGGACGGTCGTATCGTGATCGTCGGCGGCACGCCGGGCGAAGGGGCCAGCACGTCGATCCTTCGCTTCGATCCCGCGACACGGCAGGTGCAGGCGATCGGCCAGATGCCGGCCGCGATCACGCACGCGTCGGCGTTCGCTCTCGGCCGCTGGGTCTACGTAGTGGGGGGGCGCGGCGCGGCCGCGGGCACCCAGACGGCGAGTCTCGTCGCGGTCGATTCGACCAACGGCCGAACGGTTCCCGCAGCGCAGCTGCCGCAGGCTCTCTCCGATGCCGCGGTCGCCGTGACCGCCGGGCGCGTGTGGGTGCTGGGTGGCAGCAGTGCGAGCGGCGTGCTCGAATCGATCGTCGAACTCGAACCGCTCGGCCCGTAGGGCTGATCAGGGGGCCCGCATCGTGGCCGCGAAGCGGACCGCGAGCGAGTAGGGGGGCGCGAGGTCTACACCGTCGGGGTTGCTGAGGAAGCCTTCGCGCGAGCCCCGCACTCGGGTGTGGCCGTATTGCCACACGACCCGATCCGTGCGCGGATCGACGACGATCACCCGGTGGTTGCGGTCGTCGTTGGCGAGCACGTCGCCGTTGGGCAGCGGCAGCGCGAGCGACGGGTGGTCGAGCGCCCCAGGGCCGCTCGGCGCGTAGCGCCACCGCAGCCGGCCGCCCGTCGTGAAGGTCTCGATCGCGCCGGGGCTCGCGTAGTCGACCGAGAGGAGCAGGCCGGGGCGCACCTCGTTGGTGTCCGAGGGGTAGCTGAAGCCCGGGGGATGGGTTGAGAGCACGTGCCGTCCGCCGGGCGTGAGCACGTCGACCCAATTGCCGTTGATCTCGGTCACCACCGTGTCGCCGCCGGCCATCGGAAACGCGCCGTTCGGACTGCCGAACGACAGGCCGGGCCGGTGTTCGCAGTTGCCGGTCAGGCCGAGCGTTCGCACCGGCCGGTGGCGAGGCGGGCGGATCACGAGCAGGCGGCAGTTCATGATGTCGGCGGTGAGGATCTCGCCCGAGGGCATCAGCAGCGCGTCGTCGGGGTTGTGCACGTATCCGGCTTCGGAGCCCGGTTCTCCCGGGTGGCCGTAGCGGTAGAGGATGTGGGAGCCGGCAGGGTCGATCACGCTGATCACGTCGTCGTCCTCCTGGGTGGCGATCACGGTCCGCCCGTCGGGGGAGAAGAAGGCGTCGTCCGGCACGCGGAAGCTCTGGCGCGGGGCGAGATCACCGCGCGCGGGGAAGCGCCAGAGGACCCGTCCCTGCGGGCTCACCTCGATCGGCGATTGTTGTCACGATCGGCGATCAGGACGGGAGCCGGCAGGACGCTCGGATCCGAGCCAGGCTGCAGATTGCCCGTCGGCGCGCCGCCCGGGCGGCTGGGCGGCGAGCGCGCGGCCGCGGTCGGCCGCAGGGCGCCCACGCCGGTCTGCCTCGCGCCGCGGCGATCGTCCTCCGATGCGGCGACGGCGACCCCTGCGGAGAGGCCCAGCAGGACCGCCAGCGCGACGAGGCGCCGGCGCCAGATCACCCTCTCAGGCGTCGACAACGACGACCGCCGCCCCGGTGAAGCGGCCCGCGCGCAGATCGGCGAGCGCCTCGTTGGTGGCTGCGAGCGGGTAGGTGGTGACCTTCGTGCGCACGGGTACGCGCGGCGCCAGCTCCAGGAACTCCGTCCCGTCGAGGCGCGTGAGGTTCGCGACGGAGCGCACGCTGCGCTCCATCCACAGGATGTCGTAGGGGAAGGCGGGGATGTCGCTCATGTGGATGCCCGCGCAGACGACGACTCCGCCCGGCGCGAGCGCGCGCAGCGCCAACGGCACGAGCGGACCGACCGGAGCGAAGATGATCGCCGCGTCCAGCGGCTCGGGTGGGGCCTGGTCGGAGGCGCCGGCCCAGACCGCTCCGAGCTCGCGCGCGAACCGCTGGGTCTCCTCGTCCCCGGCGCGGGTGAATGCGAACACGCGCCGGCCCTGCCAGCGGCACACCTGGGCGATGATGTGCGCCGAGTCGCCGAAGCCGTACAGCCCTACGCGGCTGGCGTCGCCGCACATGCGCAGGGCTCGGTAGCCGATCAGCCCGGCGCACATCAGCGGCGCAGCCTGCTCGTCGGTGTAGCTCTCGGGGATCGGGAAGCAGAAGCGTGCGTCGGCGACGGTGTATTCGGCGAATCCGCCGTCGATGTCGCGTCCGGTGAACTTCGCGTTCGGACAGAGGTTCTCGCGTCCGCTGCGGCAGTACTCGCACGTCCCGTCGGTCCAGCCGAGCCACGGGACCCCGACGCGGCCCCCCGGGCTGCTCGCTCCCTCGCCGGCCGACTCGACGGTGCCGACGATCATGTGCCCGAGGATGCGCGGCGGGTGCGGCACCTCCACCTCGCCATCGAGCAGATGCAGGTCCGTGCGGCAGACGGCGCACCTGTGCACGCGTATCAGCAGCTGACCGGGCCCCGGCTTCGGGATCGTGCGCTCGACCTCGCGCAGCGGCCTGCCGACGCCCTCGAAAACCATCGCCCGCATCGTCGCTGTGCCCGGCCGCTGGGTCATTCGCGTTCCTAGTCAACCACGATCGGCCGTGCGACCTTCTCAGGCCGTGCCCACGGGCGCAGGGCGACGCTGCTGCTCAGCCGAAGAACAGCTGGGCGGTCTCGTAGAGCGTGGGATCGAGCAGCTTCGGCTCGCGCAGGGCGTCCTGGAGCGAGACCTCGATTATGTAGGTGCCGCGCAGGGCGACCATCATGCCGAAGCGCCCGCCCGACGCCGCGTCCATCGCGGCCACCCCGAAGCGGGTCGCGAGCACCCGATCGTAGGCCACGGGCGTGCCGCCGCGTTGGACGTGGCCGAGGATCGTCACGCGGCTCTCATAGCCGGTCCGCTGCTCGATCTCCCGCTCGAGCGTCACGCCGATGCCGCCGAGGCGGGCATGCCCGAAGGCGTCGGTAGCCGTCGACTCGTGCGTCTGCAGCGTCCCCTCGCGGGCGCTCGCCCCCTCGGCCACCACCACGATCGAGAAGTTGGGGCCGCGCTCGTGGCGGCGACGCAGGTGCGCAACCACCTCATCGATGCTGAACGGACGCTCCGGGACGAGGATCGCATCCGCGCCGCCCGCGATCCCGGCGTGCGTGGCGATCCAGCCGGCGTGGCGGCCCATGACCTCGACGACCATCACCCGGTTGTGCGACTCGGCCGTCGTGTGCAGGCGATCGATCGCGTCGGTGACGATCTGCACCGCCGTCTGGAAGCCGAACGTCACGTCGGTGCCGCCGAGGTCGTTGTCGATCGTCTTCGGCACGCCGACGACGGGGATCCCGTCGAGGTGAAGGCGCAGGGCGACGCCGAGCGTGTCCTCGCCGCCGATCGGTATCAACACGTCCACGCCGCGAGCCTCCAGCGTGCTCGTGATCCTCGCCATCCCGTCCTGGCCCTCGGCGAACGGGTTCGTGCGCGAGGTCCCGAGGATCGTGCCTCCGCGCGGAAGGATGCCGGCTGTGCTCTCGCGCGTCAGCTCGATCGCGTCGTCGGCGAGCACCCCGGCCCACCCGTGGCGAAAGCCGACGAAGCTGTGCCCCTCGCCCGCGAGCCCGCGCCGGACCACAGCGCGGATCACCGCGTTCAGGCCAGGGCAGTCACCGCCGCCGGTGAGCAGGCCTATGCGGGCCATCAGATCCCCTGCCCCGGGAGGAACTCGTTCGTGAACGGTGGCAGGCCGGAGTTCGCACCGTGGGCCAGCAGGTGGTGGGAGAACATCCAGGCGCCGAAGCTCGCCCATGCCGCGGCGTCCTGATAGCCGAAGGGCTTGGTCGAATCGGCGGGCTGGGCGGCCGGCAGCGTCCGCCGGATGGATTCCAGCTGAAGCCTCGATTCCAGCGAGGGGTTGGCCTTGACGAGGAGTGCCGCGGCCGCCGCCGGGTTGGCCTTGACCGAGCGCTCGCCGCGGGTCAGCGCCTGCAGGAAGGCCCGAAGGTCCTGCCCCCGCGTACGCGCCTCGTCTTCGCGTACGACGAGCACGAGCTCGTCGTACGAGGGCACGCCCGCCCGGTCGACCGGGATGACGACGGGACGGCGGTGCTGCAGTTCGAGCTGGATCGCCTCGTAGTTCCAGAAGCCGCCGAGCGTGGCGTCGACGCGGCCAGAGAGCATCGCCGGGATCAGGTTGAAGCCGACGTTCACTTCCCGCACCATGCCCGGCGTCACGCCCGCAGACTGCAGCGCGGTCTGCAGCTCGGCCTTCTGGTAGGCGATCCCGGCGGTGCCCACTCGCCTGCCCGCGAGATCGGCCACCTTCTTGACGTGCTTGCCCGGCAGTGCGATGAACGACGTCAGCGGGCGCTGGACGAGCGCGCCGACGGAGACGAGCTTCAGACCCTGGTCGCGCGCCAGCAGCAGCTCGGGCTCGTAGGAGATCGCCATGTCGACCCTCCCCGCGGCGAGCAGCTTCAGCGGTTCGGCCGGTTCCGCGGGAGCCTGCGGCTGGACGTCGAGCCCGACCGCGCGGAAGTCCCCGCGGGCGATCGCCGTGTACAGCGCGGCATGATCGGCGTTCGGGAAGAAGTCGAGCATCACCGTGAAGCGCTTCACCCCCGGCAGCGAGGTCGCATCCTTCTTGGTGCCGCAGGCGGCGAGCGCGAGCGCGCAGGCGATTGCGGTGGCGCCGAGCAGCGCTGTGGCGGGGCGGAGCGACGGTCTCTTCGTCAATGCGGCTCTCCTCGGGGTCGGGTGGTCCAGGGGGCGAGCTTGCGCTCGGCGAGGGACAGGGCATAGAAGCATGCGATCGCGAATCCGAACAGCACGACGGTGCCGGCGTACGCTCGCGGCATCTGCAGGTTGACGTCCGTGATGATCTCGCGTCCGAGGCCGGGGTAGGGGCCGGAGGTGGGCGTTGTGGTCTCGGCGATGAACGCTCCGATCACGCCGACGGCGATCGCGATTCGCGCGCCGCTCAGCGCGGCCGGCAGCGCCGCCGGCAGCTCGGCCAGGCGAAACGCCTGCCACCGGGAGGCGTCGAGCGTGCGCAGCAGCTTCAGCTGATCGGGGTCCACGGCGGCCAGGCCGTCAACCGTAGTGACCACGACCGGGAAGAAGCAGATCAGCGCGATCACCGCGAGCTTCGGGACGATGCCGAAGCCCCACCAGAACACCAGCAGCACGCCGATCACGGGGATCGGCAGTGCCTGGGATCCGACCGCGAGCGGGTAGAAGGCGCGACGGAAGAGCGGCGAGAGGTGGATCGCGACGGCCAGCGCGAAACCGCGACGAGCGCGACCGCCAGCCCCAGCACGACCTCCTCGGCGGTGACGCTGAAGTTCCTGAGCAGCAGCTCGCCGCTGTTCCAGAGCGACGAGGCGACGTCGTGCGGGGCGGGCAGGAGCGCCGGTTCGACACCGGCGAGATCCACATACAGCTCCCATCCGCCCACGAGCAGCGCGGCGAGCACGACGGCGGGCAGCGCCCTGAGCGCCCGCCGCCTCATGCGCGCGCTGCCAATTCCAGGGCCAGCAGCGCACGCTCGCGAATCGCAGCCACTGCCGCGTCGGTGCGCGCCCGGGGCCGGGCGAGGTCAACCTCGAGCTCCTCGATCACGCGGCCGGGCCGCGGGGAGAGGACCGCCACGCGGTCGGCCAGGACGATCGCCTCCTCGACGTCGTGCGTGACGAGCACGACCGTGCGGGGCTCGCGGATGAGTGTCCGGCTCAGCCACTCCTGCATCTCGCCGCGCGTGATCGCGTCGAGCGCCCCGAACGGCTCGTCGAGACAGAGGACGGGCTTGCCCGCGAGCAGCGTGCGAAGGAAGGCGACGCGCTGGCGCATCCCGCCGGAGAGCTCCCGAGGACGTGCCTCCTGGAAGCCGTCTAGGCCCAGCTCGGCGAACAACGCCGATGCCCGAGCACGGGCCTCGGCGCGCGAATGGCCCGCAACGCGCAGCGCGAGGCCGGCGTTGTCGCACGCGCTGAGCCAGGGGAGCAGCAGGTCGCGCTGGGGCATGAGCACCGCGGGCGCGCATGCGATCGTGCCGGCGTCGGCCGCCTGCAGGCCGCAGATCAGCTCGAGCAGCGTCGTCTTTCCGCAGCCGCTCGGCCCGACGACGGCCAGCACCTCGCCGTGGGCGACGCGCAGGGAGATGCCGGCGAGCGCCCGCACCTCCGCGCGGCGGCCGTCGCGGTACGTGCGCGTGAGGGCTCGGGTGAGCACCGCGTCGCCTGTCGCGGGCTCCCGACTCGGGGCCTGTGCGAGGGGCTTGGCTTGGGTCGACACTTCGCTCCCTTCGCGGGCATTACCCCACAGGTTCTAAGGGTCGACGCCGGGGGAATCTATCTCCCGGGCGCCATCTCAGCCGGCCTACCCGCCAGCCCCCCTGATGTCTGGATGATCGGCCCGATGCTAGCGCGCCGAGATGACCGGGCGCGTGAGCGCGCGCACGAAGTCCTCGAGCTGACCGGTCGTCCAGCACTCGAACGCCGTGCAGTACTGCTCGTAGGCGGAGATCACCGAGTCGCCGTAGTTCCAGTAGAGGCGCGGCTCGGGATTCAGCCAGAACGTCCGCCCGGCGCGCGCGGCGATCTGGGCGAAGATGTCGGCGCGCGGATCGCGGCCATTGGTGCGCGCGTCGCCCAGCACGATCACGGTCGCCCGTGGATGCAGGTCGTCCTCGACCTGCGCGAGGAACTCCGACCATACGCGCCCGTAGTCGGTGTAACCGGAGATGTCGGCCACGCCGGCGTCCGAGGCGATCCGTTCGCTGACCGTTTTGAAGTTGCGCTCGTGTTCGAAGATGTCGGTCACCTCGGAGATCCGCTCGATGAAGACGAACGAGCGCATCTTGCGAAACGTGTCATGCAGCGCATGGAGCACCGACAGGAAGAAAACCGACGCGGAGGTGACGCTCGTGGAGACGTCGCACAGCACGTAGATCTCCGGCCGCCGCGGGCGGCGCGGACGGAACTTGAGCACGACGGGCACCCCTCCCGTCTGCAGCGACGCGCGCATCGTTCGCCGCACGTCCACGTGGGCGTGACGGCGGTGGCCACGGGCCTGCAGGCCCTGCGTCGCAAGGCGCCGGCGCAGCTGGGCGACGACCCGGTGGACGGCCGCCAGATCGGCGAGCGGGCCGGACGGCAGCGCCCGGTCGAGCTCGCCGAGCGGACGCGCCGGCGGCAGGTTCCCGGTGCGCTCGATCTGCGAGCGCTCGAGCTCTCGGCGCAGCAGCGCCTCGAAGCGGCGCAGGGCGTCGCGGGGCAGGCCCTCGCGGCGGGGATCGCCTGGGGGCATCTCGGGCTGGGGCTCGGCGCGCAGACCGAGCGCCCGGCGGATCCGCTGCACGTCGACGCCGATCACCCCTGACCCCTCCTGGCGGCGGGCGAATGCCGCGATCGCCATCCGCGCGAGATCGCGCATCGCCCCCTCCGATCCATCGCGCAACGCCGCCGCGATCTGGGCCCGGAGCTCCTCGAGCTCCTCCTCGGAGAGCTCCGCGAGGCTCGCCAGGTCCTCCTCGCGCACGCCCTGGCGCGCCGCGGCGATCTCGGTCGCACGGAAGAAGAAGCGCTCGAACACGAGCTCGAAGATCCTCCGGTCCTCCTGGCTCTTGGCGAGGGTCGCGGCGAGCGCCTCGCGGAAGTCCTCCTGCGAGGTCCAGCTGATCTCCCCGAGCACCTCGAAGGCGTCGAGCATCTCCGACGTGCCTATCGCGACGCCTTCGCGACGCAGCTCCTCGCCCAGCTCGAGGATGCGAGCCGGCAGGCCCTCGAACGCGACCTGGCGCCCAGGCACGCTGCCCTCAGGCGACATCGGCGGGCGAGGAGAGCTTCAGCCCGACCCGGTCCGCGACGACGTCCATGTCGGTCCGGTGCTTGACGATCACAGACATCGTTTCGGTGAACGTCTCCGTGTCGATGTCCTCGACGCCGAGCAGCAGCAGCGCCCGGGCCCAGTCGATCGACTCGGCGATCGACGGTGGCTTCTTGAGATCGAGCGAGCGCACCATCCCGACCACCTCGACGAGCCTTCGCGCGATCGTCTCGGACAGCTCGGGCGTGTGCAGGCGCACGATCTCGAGCTCGTGCTCGAGCTCCGGGTAGTCCAGCCACAGGTACAGGCAGCGGCGCTTGAGCGCCTCGGTCAGCTCGCGCGAGTTGTTGGATGTGAGCAGCACGACCGGGTGGGTGCGGGACTCGACGCGGCCGAGCTCGGGAATCGAGATCTGAAAGTCAGATAGCACCTCGAGCAGCATCGCCTCGAACTCCTGGTCGGTCTTGTCGATCTCGTCGATCAGCAGCACGACCGGCTGCTCGGAGGCGATCGCGGTCATCAGCGGCCGCGCCAGCAGGAACTCCTCGCCGAAGATGTCCTCCTGCACCGCGTCCCAGCCCGTTCCCGACGCCTCCGCCTGGATGCGCAGCAGCTGCTTGCGGTAGTTCCACTCGTACAGCGCCTTCGCCTCGTCCAGGCCCTCGTAGCACTGGAGCCGCACGAGCTCGCGCCCGAGATAGCTCGCCAGCGCCTTCGCGAGCTCGGTCTTGCCGACGCCGGCCGGTCCCTCGACGAGCACCGGCTTGCCGAGCTTGGTCGCCAGGTAGGAGACGAGCGCGGTCGACTCTCCCGGGAGGTAGCCGACACCACGCAGCCCCTCGGCGACATCTGCGACGGAGGCGGGCGCCGGGGACGGGGGGTCGGACATCGTTGACCCAATGATAGGCGCCCGCTACTTTGTGCTGATGGAGCAGGCAACCACGGGCCAGCTCGTGATGGTCGCGGGCTTCGGCCCCGAGCTCGAGGGGATCGTGTTCGACACGCCGGGCAGGTCCAAGGTCGTCGTCGCGGTCGTGGATCCGCGCCGAGGTCCGGTCCTGCGAACGGTTCACCCGAAGACGCTGACCGAGCGGGCGCAGGAGGGTCCCGGCGACCGCGCGCTGCGCCTCCTGATCCGTCGAACGCACTCGGCTGCTCGCAGCGGCGGCGGCAGCGGGACCGCTGCCGGGCGCGGCAGCGCCGGTCACTCTCGCACTGCGATGCACCGCACGACCGGCAAGTAGCGCCGCGGAGACGGCCTCCCCGATACCTGGGCCGTCTACTCTCGGTCTCCCTCCGCCGAGGAGTCCTCGAACGAGAGCTGCTCGGCCTCTGCGGACGGCGGGCGCGAACGGGACGGAGCGGGCGGATAGCGCGGGCGGGCGGGCTCCGGTCTCGGCTCCGCGGGCACCGGCGCGCTACGGGCGGGGCGGGGGCGCTGAGAGGCGCCCACGAGCGCCGTCACGTTGGTGTCGTCGGGGTTCTCGGGAGGACGCCGACGCTCGCGCGCCGGAGGTGGCTGGCGCGGCGGACGCCGCGTCGCAGGAGGTTCGGGCCGTTCGACGTTGCGCATTCGCCATCCGGCGTACGTCAGCCCGCCGGCGGCGACGAATGCGAGGAAGAAGCCCCACTCGATGCCGACCGGATAGCCGTCTCCGGCGGGGCGGCTGAAGACTCGATAGAAGATCAGCAACGCCGCCCAGCCCCCGGCGATCATCACGATCGTGCCGTCGCCGCCCGGGAGGTGGAAGTTGCGACCCTCGACGCGAGCGACGAGCATCACGATCACCGCCGCGGCGACGAGGAACACGGCGGCCTCGACGAAGGAGACGTCGCCGAAGGCGTTGATCGTGTGAGAGCTGATCGCCCCAGTCTTGCGGTTCAGGCTCTGAAGCCCGTACCAGGGGAAGAACATCGTCACCAGCAGCGCCACGGAGGCGACCGACGCGAGCCGCTGCTCGGGCTCCATCGCACGCCACACGTGTGCCACCCGGCTCATCAGCGGGGGTCCCTGCGCCGGGTGCTCGCGACGGCGGTCACTCCGGCCTAGTCTAAGAGCGCGTCCCCCGCTAGTGGCGGCTGACGACGATCGTGCCGCTGGTCGTGGCGAAGTTGCCCGCCAGGTCGGTGGCCGTGAGCGTCACCGAGAACGTGCCGCCGGCGGAGGGGGTCACCCACAGCAGGCGGGGTCGGCCGTGTTCGACGGTCGCGCTGTTGGTCCAAACCACACGCCCGCCCCGCCGAACGGTCAGGCGGACGGTGGAGATCTTCGACAACGACACCTGCACGCCCGCCCGCACGCCGCCCGCAAACGTCTTCGACAGAAGCGCGATCGCCGGCGGCGTGCTGAGGTCGGCGGTGAAGCGCTGAGCCGTCGTGCAGTAGACCTCGTCGGCGGCGATCGGCGAGGCCGCCTGGGCGCTCACGCCGTGCTTCGCCGTCGCGGCCCCGGTGCCTCCCGACGTGGCGCCGGGGCTCGGTGAGCCGCCCGGCGCCGGAGCCGCAGGAGCGGGCTGAGCCGGCGCCGGGGTGCTCTGCGCCGTCGCGGGGAGGCCCTTGTGCGTGCGCTGGCAGAGATGCTGCAGGAATTCGGTGAGCAGTTCGTGGTAGTTGAGGCTCGATTCGCCGAACTGGTCGTAGAGCGACCAACCGCCCGTGTCGTATCGGGGAACCTCGAAACGGGCCTCCGCGTCACCCGCTTCGAACAGCCGCAGGCCGCGAGGATCGCCGGTGAGCGACGTGTAGTCATACAGGCCGACGAGCGCCTGGATGAACCCGTTCAGGATCCTGTCGGAGGGCGCGAAGGTGTACTCGGCGTAGTGTGCGCCCGCGCGCGTGGAGACACGCACGCCCGTCGGCGGACGTGCGGCGAAGATGCCGAGCGCCTGCTGCGCCGCCGTCAGGTAGGCCGGGTCCTTGAAGCGCGACCAGGCGCGGGCAAGCACCTGGATCGCGGTGCCCTGCGAGAGGCCGCTCGTCCACGGCGGCAGGCCGCCGTCGAACTGGAACAGGTACTCCCAGGCGATGCCTCCGGCCCGGCTGGAGGCCAGCGGGATGGCTTCGGAGAGGAGCTGGCGCAGGTCGGCGTTTTCATGGCCGGAGAGGTAGTAGCCGTTGGCCTTGCCGAACGTCCCCAGCCACTGGATCTCAAGGCCCTGCCCCGCGTAGTACTCCCACACGAGCTTGCTCGGCGGGAAGCTCACGCGCTCGCCGCTCGCCAGCAGCGGCTGGGTGGTCCACCAGTCGCGGTTGCGTTCGAGCGTGAGGAACAATCCGCCGAGCCGCGACGAGCTCAGGCGGCCCGCTGCCGCGATCGCTTCGATGTTCGCGAGCACCGCCCCGAGCTCCGCCTGGCGGGTGCCGCTCAACCTGCGCAGCGAGCGTTTGGCCGCCACCAGCGCGCCGTGGTCCCGACGGTAGTCGGCTTCGCTGATCGCGCCCGCGGCGCGCAGGCCAAGCAATACCGCCGAGGCGCTCGGGCCGCGGCTCGCGGCATGAGCCCGCGCGGGCCCGCTGGCGTCCGTCGGGGAGGCGGCCAGGCCGAGGATGAGCAGGCCCAGGAGCGGGGCCCAGAGCCGCCTTGCGCGCACTGCGCGGATGGTACGCTCGGCCGCCACCGGAGCTGCACGGGTACTTGCAGCTCGGGGCCCCAGAAGTGAGAGCACGGCCAATGAACACATCCACGTGCGCCGCAGTTGCGCCCGTGCTCCCTCACCGGCGCCCGCCGCGCTCGGGCGGGGCGGGGCGGCCGCCGGTGCGCCGCCTGCTCGCGGTACTGGCTGCGGCGTCGCTCGCGCCGGCGGCATGTGGTGGCGCGGCCTCGCCGAGCGCGAGCTCCCTGTTGAAGGACGCCTTCGCGTCGCACAAGCCGATCAGGAGCGGCCTGCTCGGGCTCTCCTTCGCGCTCTCCTCGCACGGCGCCGCCGCCGCCGGGAAGGGGTCGTTCTCGCTCCGGCTGGCGGGGCCCTTTCAGAGCGCGGGCGCAGGGCGCCTCCCGAGTTTCGCGCTTGCCCTCACGCTCGAGACGGCCGGCCGTAAGCTTGCGGCGGGCGCCACCGAGACGGCGGGTCGCCTGTACCTCGACCTCGCCGGTGCGTCGTTCCTCGCCCCGGCCTCGACGATGACGGCGCTCGAACAGGGCTACGCGCAGGCGAGCGGCGGCAGCGCCGCGGCGAAGGGGGGCTTGACGTTCGCGACGTTAGGCCTGCACCCGGAAGGGTGGCTCACGCACCCTGCCATCGCGGGCTCGGGCAAGGACACCGTCCACATCGTCGCGGGGCTCGACGCCGCACGCTTCCTGGCTGACGTCGAACGACTGTCGAGCTCCGGGCTGGCGCTGGGCGCCGGCCAGGGGACGGGCCTGCTGACCCCTGCGCGTTCACAGGCGCTCTCGTCCTCGGTGCGCGTGGGCCGCGTGGACGTCTATACCGGCGCTCAGGACCACCTGTTGCGGCGGCTCGTGCTCAGAGCCGCCGTCTCGAGCACCCCTGCGGCACGCGCGGCCGTGGGGGGCCTCACCGCTGGCACGCTGACGTTCGAGCTGCAGTTCGCGCAGCTGAACGTGCCTCAGGCGATCATCCCGCCGGCCCGGGCGCGGCCGTCGTCGGCGCTGGGCTCGGCAGTCGAACGTCTCAGCTCAGGGCGAGGGCTCGCGCCGCGCTGATCATTCGCGGTGGAACTCCAGGTCGTCCACGCCGTCCAGCTCGTCGTCCTCGTCCTCGTCCTCGTCCGCGAGCTCGTCCTCGTCCGCGTCCAGGTCGGGCTCGTGCTCGACGACGTCATCTCCCGACGCCAGGGCGTCCCCCGGCTGGTGGGCAAGCTGGAAGCGCTCGACGAGCTCGTCACGTTTGATCTCGTCCAGCGGTGAGTCCTCGGAGATCAGCACCCAGTCGCTGCCCTCGAACTCGTCGCGCTCGAAGATCTCGTGGTCGACCTCGGTCGAGTCGTCGACGACGATCATCACGTCGGTCTGCGGGTTGAAGTAGGTGCCCGGACGGATCGTGATCTCGTCGAGCGCGAAGCGGCGCACCTTGCTCATCGCGCGTTTATACCCGACTGTGGGGCGGCCATGTTCACGGATCGAACTCTCGAAGCGTGCAAGCGACCTCGGCCTCGACCTCGAGCGGCTCGAGACCCTGGCGCTGGCGCCGTTCGTTGCGGGCCACAACCAGCTGGCGCACCTCGTCCACGAGCCCCGCCGCATGGCCTTCCGACTCCGGCGGGGGCGCCATCAGGCGCGCGACCTCGGCCTCGACGTCGAGCGCCGGCTGTCCCCTGGAGACGAGACGGTCGCTGCGCGCGCCGAGCATCTGGCGGATCTCCTGCTCGCGCTCGGCGCGGCCTGCGGGAGAGTCCGGCGCAGGGGGCGGCGGCCCTCCGCCGTGCTCGCTGTCGCGCGAGAGACCACCCTGCCCGATGTGGTCGTACATGCTGCCGCGGCTCACGAGGAACACCACCGACATCACGACGGAGAAGGCCACGGCTCCGAACACGATGATCGGAAAGAGGCTCTGCACAGACACTGATTGTTGCTGATCGGCGAGCAGTCCGCTACCCTGCTTCTGCCGGGTTGACTGACCAGTCAATCTACTTCACGTGCCAGTCCGTTAGGAGATCCGAGAATGGTCGATTTCACGCTCACCGACGAGCAGAAGGCCCTGCGCGAGATGGCGCATGATTTCGCCGTCAAGGAGATACGTCCCGTCGCCTGGGACTACGACAAGGACGGCACGTGGCCGCAGGACATCATCGAGAAAGCCTGGGAGCTCGGCTTGATGAACTCCCACATCGAGGAGGAGTACGGCGGCGCCGGAGCCGGCTACCTGGACGGCTGCCTGATCGAGGAGGAGCTCTCGTGGGGCTGCTCGGGAATCCAGACCTCGCTCGGCTGCAACGGGTTGGCAACCGCGCCGATCGCGCTGGGCGGCTCGGAGGAGATCAAGAAGAAGTACCTGGGGATGCTCACCGAAGCGCCGAAGCTCGCCTCCTTCTGCCTCACGGAGCCCGACGCGGGCTCGGACGTCTCCGGCATGCGCACGACGGCCGTCAAGAAGGGCGACAAGTACGTGATCAACGGCTCCAAGTGCTTCATCACCAACGGCGGCTACGCGGACTACTACACGGTTTACGCGAAGACCGACAAGGAGGCCGGGCACCGCGGCATCTCCGCGTTCGTGGTCGAGCGCGACTGGGGGGTGGTCGTCGACAAGAAGGAGGACAAGCTCGGTCAGCGCGCCTCCAATACCGCGACGATCTCCTTCAACGACGTCGAGGTTCCGGCCGAGAACCTGCTCGGCGAGGAAAACAAGGGCTTCAAGCTCGCGATGATGACGCTCGACCGCACGCGCCCCGGCGTCGCCGCGATGGCGACCGGCATCGCCCGCGCGGCCTTCGAGTTCGCCACCGACTACTCGCGCGAACGCGTCCAGTTCGGCGTTCCCATCGCGATGCACCAGGCGATCCAGTTCATCATCGCCGACATGGCGACCGAAATCGAGGCGGCGCGGCTGCTCACATGGAAGTCGGCCGTGATGCTCGACAACGGCGAACGCAACACGCTCATCTCCTCTCACGCCAAGCGCTTCGCGGCCGACACCGCGATGAAGGTCGCCACGGAAGCCGTGCAGGTCTACGGCGGCTACGGCTTCATCAAGGACTACCCGGTCGAGAAGCTCTTCCGCGACGCGAAGATCATGCAGCTATACGAGGGAACGTCGCAGATCCAGCGGCTCGTGATCGCCCGCGAAACGCTGCTTCCGCGGCGCGTCGAGCAGCCGGTGGCCGTCGCAGGCGTCGAAGCCGTCGCCGTCTAGGCGCAAACGACCCAACAGAGCTGACACGGCCTGCAGGGGGTCAGGGCAGCTACTCCGGCAGCTCGGTGGCTTCGATAGCTGCGGCGCGGTCTTGGAAGACTCGGACGCGCCGGATCCTCCCGTCGGCAAGGTCATAGACATTTGTGACGGGCAGACTGGTGGCTGCTCCGCTGGCTCGCCCGGTGGCCGTGGCGCGGAGGAAGGCGATCACCCGATTGGGGCCGACGGCCTCGATGCTGTCGGCATCGAGGTGGAAGTCAGGTCCCGTGTCCTCGACCTCCGCGAAGAAGCGCCGGATGCCGGCCCGGCCTTCATAGGCTCCCTCGATCGCGCTGCTCGGCGGCTGCAGCTCAACGTCGTCGGTGCAACAGGTGAGGTAGCGGTCGACATCCCTGTGGTTCATGGCGTCGAGCGCCCGCTGCACCGTTTCGACGTTCTCCCGCGACACACCGTCAGTATCGCGCTCAACGGCGCCGTATCTCCGGAATCGCCCTACTGGCGCCGGATCCGCAGCTCCGGAAAGCTGATCAACATGGTCGACCGCGCCAGGGCTGGCACGGT
>Ga0210409_10002466_pt1 | contig 21920 bp, 21 predicted proteins | sample IncBWH17MmetaG_FD_161649 | JGI IMG/M metagenome (GOLD analysis project Ga0210409, IMG submission 161649) | Forest soil microbial communities from Barre Woods Harvard Forest LTER site, Petersham, Massachusetts, United States - Inc-BW-H-17-M | ecosystem: Environmental > Terrestrial > Soil >...
TTTCTGTTCGTTTGGTTCAGGTAGCAAACCTCAAGAACTATGGCCGTTTGCTGGCGATGGCACTGGTGTGCCTAGCCCATTTTGGAACGCGGGCGGCTGCGCAAAACGTGACCATGCAGCACAACGACATCGGCCGGACCGGACAGAATACGAACGAGACGATCCTGACGCCTGCGAACGTGAATAAGACGACGTTCGGAAAGCTTTTTTCGCACACGGTGGATGGGTACGTGTACGCGCAGCCGTTGTATGTGGCGGGCGTGACGATGGGCGCGGGAACGGTGCAGGCCGGAACCACGCATAACGTGGTGTTCATCGTGACGCAGCACGATTCGGTGTATGCCTTCGATGCGGATACCAACGGAGGAGCGAACGCTAACCCGCTGTGGCAAGTGACGATGTTGGATTCCGCGCATGGAGCGGCTGCGAACGAGAAAACTGTGCCCAACTCCGACGTGTCCACCTCCGACATCGTTCCGGAAATCGGAATTACCTCCACGCCAGTAATCGATACATCCAGCAACACGATTTACGTGGTGTCGAAAGCAACGGTGGGCGACACCTCGTTCGTCCAGAGGTTGCACGCGCTGGACATTACCACCGGTCAGGAGAAATTCGGCGGACCAGCCAAGTTGATGGCTAGCGTGCCCGGGACGGGAAATGGGAGCTCCGGTGGAAATATCAATTTTGACCCGAAGTGGGAGAACAACCGGCCGGGGTCGCTGCTGTTGAACGGAATTGTTTATTTGGGATTTGCGGCGCACGGCGATCAGGGACCGTATCACGGTTGGGTGTTGGCCTACGATGCGAAGACGTTGGCGCTAAAGAGTGCGTATTGCGCTTCGCCGAATGGAGCAGGCTCGGGAATCTGGATGTCCGGCTCTGGGTTGGCAGCCGACGTTCCTGCGGGCAAACCGTTCGGACGGTTGTTCGTGGCCACGGGAAACGGCACGTACGACGCGACCATGCCCTATAGCAACAAAATGGATTTTGGCGATGACAACATTCGCCTGGATTTGAGCAACGGTGTGATGACCGCGGAAGACGCATTCACTCCTATGAACCAGGCGAGCCTGAATTCGTCGGACACGGATCTTGGTTCGGGAGGCGCGCTACTTCTTCCGGATCAACCCGGCGCGCACACGCACATGATGGTACAGGGCGGCAAGCAGGGGATCTTGTACATCATGGATCGCGACAACCTGGGCGATTACAGCACCAGCAAGAACACCGATTTGGGGGAGATTTCGACGAGCGGCCTTTGGAGCATGCCCGCGTATTGGAACAATTTTATTTATGTTTGGGGCAATGGCGGGAGGTTGCAGGCGTATTCCATCAACAACGGGGTGATTTCGACCAGCCCCGCATCCACGAGCACGTTCACACTGGGCTATCCCGGCGCTACACCCAGCATTTCCTCGAACGGCACCACGAACGGAATCGTGTGGGCGCTGCAGACGGATTTGTATGGGGCCAACGGAACGTCAGTACTCCACGCCTTGTCCGCCACTAACGTGGCGACGGAACTGTACAACTCCGCGCAAAACGGCACGAACGATTTGGCCGGACCGATCGTGAAATTCGCGGTACCCACGGTAATCAACGGGAAAGTGTACGTTGGCACTTCGAATCAAATGGACGTGTATGGCTTGAAGGGCGGTACACAGCAAGCGGCGACGCCTGTGATCAACCCGGCTGGCTCTTCGTTCACGGGAAGTATTCCCGTGACCATCACGGACAGCACCGGTGGCGCGACCATTTACTACACGACCGATGGAAGCATGCCGACAACTGCATCCACAAAATACACTGGCCCAATCACGGTCAGCACCACGGAAACGATTTCCGCAGTGGCCAGCGCTACCGGCTTGTTGACCAGCCCGGCCACCTCGCAGACCTACACGCTGCAAACGCAAGTGGTGATGCCGACGTTCACTCCTGGAGCGGGATCATACGTCACGGCGCAAAGTGTGACGATTTCGGATGCCACGCCCAACAACCAGATTTACTACACCACTGATGGGACGACCCCTAGCCCGGGCGTGGGAACGACGCAATTGTATTCCGCAGCGATCAGCATCGGAGCAACCGCGACACTGAAGGCGATCGCAACAGCCAGCGGCTTGACCGCTAGCCCGGTGGCCAGCTCCACGTACACCATCACGCTGGGTGGAACGGGCATCAATTTCACCAGCGGCTTCGCGGCTTCCGCATCTACGATGGCCTTCAACGGAAGCACCGGTCTGGATGACACACGGCTGCAACTTACCAACGGCGGCTTGAATCAAGCGGGCAGCGCGTTCTTCAACACGCCAGTGAACATTCAGTCCTTCACCAGCGACTTCTCGATGCAACTCACCAACCCGCAGGGCGCGGATGGAATCACCTTCACCATTCAGGGTGTGGGACCGACGGCACTGGGATGCAGTGGTGGTGGATTGGGCTACGGACCCGATATGCCGACCAACCCCGATCCGTGTTCCGGAACGCCAATCGCAAAGAGCGTGGCGATCAAGTTCGACTTCTACAGCAACGCGGGCGAAGGCACAGACTCTACTGGGCTGTATCAGAACGGCGCTTCGCCAACCACGCCTGCGATTGACATGACTTCGTCGGGCGTAAACCTGCTTAGCAATGACGCTATGTCCATCCATCTGACGTACGACGGAACCACGCTGGCGATGACCGTTACGGACGGCGTAGTCGGTAAGACTTTTTCGACCAGTTGGGCCGTGAATATTCCCAACATCGTGGGTGGAAACAGCGCGTACGTGGGCTTCACCGGAGGCACCGGCGGCGCAACATCCAGCCAGAAAATATTGACCTGGACGTTCACCAGCGCAAGTGGTTCGACGCAGACTGCGGGGATTCCGGGAATCCTTCCCGCGGCCGGAACGTATACGCTGCCGGTTTCCGTAACGATGAGCGATGGGACAACAGGCGCGGCCATTCACTACACGACGGATGGAAGCACGCCGACGGCTACTTCGCCGCTATACAGCGGGGCAATCGCACTGACCGGCCCAACAACAGTGAAAGCCATTGCCGTGGCATCGGGCTTGGCAAACAGTGCGGCGGCCAGCAACGCGTACGCGATCCAAGCGGCGACGCCATTACTCAACCCCGGGCCGGGGACGTATACGGCCACACAAAACGTGACGATTACGGACACCACCCCGAATTCGAATATCTTCTACACGTTGAATGGAACGACGCCAACGGCGTCGAGTTCCCCGTACTCGGGACCGGTGTTCGTTGGTTCGACGCAAACGCTTTCCGCAATTGCCACCGCAACGGGCCTGGTGAACAGCGCGGTGGTGAGCGGCCAATACACCATCAATACGGCCCCCGGTAGTGGAACCACGATTAATTTTGGGAGTGGGTTCTCCTCGGCCGGGATTGGCCTCGTAGGTTCCGCAACGCTAAACGGAAGCAACCTGCAACTCACGGACACTGGCACCTACGAAGCGGGCGCAGCATGGTACAGCACTCCGGTGAACATTCAAACATTCACCACGGACTTTGCCTTCTCCATCACGCCAGGGACAACCCCGACGGGCGACGGCTTCACCTTCGCGATTCAGGGGAACGGCCCGACGGCCATCGGGCCGTTTGGCGGCGGATTGGGCTATGGACCGGACTCGACGAGTGGGACGCCAGGAATACTTAACAGCGTCGCGGTAAAGTTCGACCTCTACAGCAACGGCGGTGAGGGCGTGGATTCCACCGGCTTATTCCTGAATGGCGCGTCACCGACGGTTCCGTTCGTGGATATGACCGGCTCGCCGATTGATCTGCACAGCGGGCATCCGTTCAAAGTGCACATCACCTACGACGGAACCAACCTGGCGATGACCATCACTGACGCCACAACGAATGGCACGTTCTCGCATTCGTGGCCAGTAAATATTCCGGGCACAGTGGGCGGAAATACCGCGTACCTCGGGTTTACCGGAGGCACCGGCGGTGATACGGCCATTCAGGCCATTCAAACATGGACGTTCAGTTCTGGCGGCGTGACGCAAACGCAAGCCGCTATACCGACGTTTAGTCCGGCGGGGGGAGTGTATACCTCAGCGCAAAGCGTGACGATTTCGAGCACGACTGGCGGAGCGACCATCTACTACACGACGGACGGTGTAACGACACCGACGACGGCTTCGACCAAATACACGGCGCCGGTGTCGGTGGGCTCGACGGAAACGATTCAAGCCATCGCGGTGGCCACCGGCTTCACCAACAGCAATGTGGGAAGCGCGGCGTACACCATTAATTCCGGTGGCGGTTCGACGACCATCAACTATGGTTCTGGATTCACGGCGGCGGGCTTGACGCTGAACGGCGTTGCAGCGCTGAACGGTACCAGGCTGCGACTGACGAACAGCGGCGCGAATCAGGCTGGCACCGGATGGTTCTCCACACCAGTGAGCGTAAGCAGCTTCACGACGGACTTCACGTTCCAGTTGGGCGCTATTGGGACTTCCGCTTACGGAAACGGAATGACCTTCGTGATTCAAAATACCGGCACTAGCGCCATTGGGCCAACAGGTGGCGGCTTGGGTTACGGGCCGGACAATACGACCAATGCTTCGCCGAGCGCCAATACTCCAATCGCGAAAAGCGTGGCAATCAAGTTCGACATCGTCAACAACGCCGGAGAAGGGACCAATTCCACCGGCCTCTACCAGAACGGCGCTTCCCCGACGATGCCCGCGGTAACGCTCGGCGGTGGAGTAAATCTGCGCAGCGGTGATACGTTCAAGGCGCATGTCACCTATGACGGAACGACTTTGACACTGGCGCTGACCGATCAGGTAAACACCACGCAGACGTTTACCACCAGCTGGACGGTGAACGTTCCGTCGGTGGTGGGTGGCTCCACGGCGTACGTCGGGTTCACGGGTGCGACCGGGAATTCCGTGGCGAATCAGGACATCGTTACGTGGACGTATAGTTCCGGCAGTTCGGGCGGCGGTACGCCGAAGACACCGATAACGTACGCTACGACGGGCCTGCCGGCGGTAAGTTCCGGGCCAACGTTCCGGGTATTCGCCTATGGCGGTTTCCCAGACGGCAACGGGACGATACTGGACGCCTCAAAGGTGGGCGATAACGTCACGCTGACCGTGAACGTGCCCACTGCCGGGCTGTACGACGTGAAGTATTCGTACAAGACCATTAACACGCGAGGTGTCGCGCAGTTGTCGATCAACGGAACGAATGTGGGCGGCACGCTGGACCAGTATTTGGCCGGCGAGTCGTACAACACCTTCGATTGTGGGACCTTTAACTTCGCGACTGCCGGGAGCTATTTGTTCAAGTTCACGGTGGTGGGGAAGAATGCCAGCAGCACCGGGTATACCATGGCGTTCGACGACATAATCTTGACGCCGCAGTAAAACAATTCCAAACAAGTGGCAAAGAGGGCGCCTCCACGAGGCGCCCTCTTTGCTGGAGTGCGAGAGCGTCGCTCTCGCTATACGATTGTCGGTGTGCCCAGGATGGACGACATCTCGCGTGATGTCATCCTGAAGCGCGGGCCTTTTTCGTGCTGAAGGATCTCACGGTAAGAATCAAGCACACTCGATCCGTTGAAATCCTTCAAGCCACAGAAGACGCGGCCTTCAGGATGACAACACGACTAAGAACGTCGGCTATTTGAGTGAACACACAATGACCGTAAAGCGAGAGCAATGCTCTCGCACTCCAAAGTTAGCCGGGAGGCCAGCGGAAGTTGCGGCCGCCGAGGAGATGCAGGTGCAGGTGGAAGACGGATTGGCCAGCGCCCGAGCCGTTGTTGACGACGGTGCGATAGCCGGAGAGCAGATTGCGCTCGTTGGCAAGTTTTGCGGCGACTAGTTGCAGCTTGCCGAGCACCATCTGATCTTCCGGCGTGGCATCGTGCAGCGCGGTGAAATGTTTTCGCGGGCAAATCAGAATATGCGTGGGGGATTGCGGGCTGATGTCTTCGAAGGCGAACACGTCGTTATCTTCGAAAACCAGTTTTGCGGGGATTTTCTTGGCGCCGATTTTGCAAAACAGGCAGTCTTCGCTGGTGCTGACGCTCATGGGTTTGCTCCTGCCGCGGGAATTTCATCGAGACGCACTACAAACGGCGTGAATCCTTCTTTTGCGCGAAGCTGCTCGCCTAGATCGTGCGCGGCATCTTCGCCGGAGATTTTGCCGACCCGGACGCGGTAAAAGCCTCCGTCGGGCGAATCGTACGCTTGGATGAATATGGGAGAGTAGGAAGCGGTGAGCCGATCGCGCAGGCGCTCGGCGTTGGCGCGGTCGCGGAATGCACCTACCTGCACGGTGAAGAAGCCTGCGGTGGGATTTACGTTGCCGAGTACTTCCAGTTGGATCGGGACTACGCCGGGTCCGACGGACTCGATTTCCCGCGCAGCGGCGAGCGAAAGATCAATGATGCGATTCTCCACGAACGGCCCGCGGTCCGTGATGCGCACTGTGGTGGTTTTTCCGTTGTTCAGATTGGTGACGCGGACCATGGTTTCGAACGGAAGAGTGCGATGCGCGGCGGTGAGTTTGTACATGTCGTAGATCTCGCCGTTGGCGGCGTGCCGTCCGTTAAAAGGCTCGCCATACCAGGAGGCTCTGCCTTGTTCGGTGTAGCCGGCCGGGGCGGGTGTGGGAGGAGTTTTTGTACGCTTTGATCGAGCAGGTGAGGATACCTCGGTGTTGTGCTTGGCGGCGTCGGAAGCGCCTTCTGGCGTGGTAGTTGGTTGCGTGGGCGGCGGTTGATGATGGTCCGCGATCGGCTTTTTGGGCGCGCAACCCGCGAGCCATACTAAAGAAAACGTCAGCAGTGCGTGGCAGAAAGGTCGGGGCCGATTCACGATTTATTTTCTGGGGGAGGTGCTTGAGTGCGCCCGGCGACGCGTGACTCCAGTTTGCGCGAGGCTTCCGCCAGCTTTTCGGAGACTTCGCGAAGGAATACCGCGGTGCGGCGTTCGGTTTCGGGAGCGACTTCCTCCTCGACATATTTGCGGAGGCGAGTGAGTTCGGCATCGAGGCGGCGGCCGATTTCTTCAAATTTATCCATAGTTTTTGCGCGTCGGATGGCCAAGGCGCGATTCCGGTATTATAGGAACGCTTGAAAGAGGCTGCAAGGAGGAGAGTTGGCGCTTCCCTATCAGTGGCAAATGCGTGTGAATCGCTGGAAACAGATTTTCGGCGGAATGCTTGGCGGCGGTGGCGAGAAACGGCCGAAGCTGTGCCCGGCGTGCGGGGCGTTGGTGGGCATCCACGCGACGCGCTGCCATGAGTGCGGGACCAGCACGCAATTTTCGCTAGCCGCGTTGAGCAAAGGGCTCTCGGAGTTTTTTGGCGGGCATGCGCCGGTGACCGTGGTGCTGTTGATTGCGAACGTGCTGATGTTCGGGCTTAGCATGCTTGGGTCCATTCATGCGGGGCAAGGTAGCGGACTTAGTTTGTTGTGGAGTATGGACGGCATCACGCTCTACCGCTTGGGTTCGAGCAATCCGTTTGCATTTTTTGTCGAGCATCAATGGTGGCGCGTGATTACCGCGTCGTTTTTGCACGGTGGCCTGCTGCATATCGGAATGAATATGCTGGTGCTTCTAGATATCGGTCCGATCTTGGAGGAACTCTATGGCTCAGCGCGGTATTTATTTGTTTATATTTTGACCGGCTCTACGGGTTTTGCGCTCAGCGTATACACGCACCACAATTCGGTGGGGGCGAGCGCCGCATTGATGGGACTGATTGGCGCGATGATCGCGGTGACAACGAAACGCAGCGGAGCGGCGATACAGGCGATGCGCTCACGCCTTATTTCGTGGGTCGTTTCTATCTTTGCGATCGGCTTTCTGATGGGCGGGTTGATCGATAATTGGGGACACTTTGGCGGGCTGGCTGGCGGATTCTTGTTGGGGAAGATTCTAGCGGACCGGCAGCCGATGAATGCGCGGGAACGGACTTCGGCTTATGCGTTAGGATGGCTTGCTGCGGGAGTGGCCATCGCGAGCTTTGTGTTGATGTTTATGCACTACGGGGATGCATTGCCTGGAACGCGCTGAAAAGGCTTTGACGCGACGTTGGGTGTGAAGTTGAGTTGTTGCCACGATCCCTCCACTCCGCGGCGGCAAACTGCGCCGCTGCTCCGGTCGGGATGACAACGTGGGAAACATCGGCGTCAAATCCTTCTTCGCTTCTGTGTAGCGGCCGCCTTCCGAGGCGGGCGTCTTTTCGGCAGAACTGCTCTAGGATTAGGAGTTGTGCAGGCGGCGGGCGACTACTACGCAATAGTGGAAGCCGGAGACGGTGACTAGCGCGGCGACTACGTAGGCCAGATAACGCAGTGGCAGAACCAAGCGGTCCGCCGGATAGGCTGCTGCGAATACCGTTAGAAAAATAAAGCATATTTCGAAGAACGTGGTGGCTTTGCCCAAGAGCGTTGGTGGAAACGGCCGGTAGCCCATAATTACCAGGATTACTGCTGCGACAACGAGCATCAGGATGTCCCGGCTGATAACCATCACGGTCAGCCACCAGAAGATCTTCTTTTCCAGGGAAAGCACAACGAAAGACGAAGAGAGCAGAAGCTTGTCGGCAATAGGATCGAGATAAGCGCCCAAAGCCGATTTTTGATGCAACGTGCGCGCCAGCAAACCATCCACCGCATCGCTGAAAGCCGCGACGAATAAAACCAGTAACGCCCAGCGATATTCTTCATAGAGAACAAGGATCAGGAAAAGCGGCAGGAAGCCCAGACGCAGAAACGTGATTTGGTTGGGAACCGTCCAGATGCGGGCTTTCATTGTGAGAAAGGATATCGCAGTTCAAGCAAACTGCGAGAGGTAATCGCCCAGGGTACGCCCGATCTTGCGCTCGAAGATTTCCGCCATCGAGGGGATGGAGCCGGAGGACTCGTCCATGGCCACGCGTTCGATACGGGTCATGGGGAAAAACACCGTGGGCAAACCGACACGTTCGCCGTCCGGCTGATTGATCTGGCGGACGAAGTGGTCGAAGGAGTTGAGGTCCACGCCGCGAACGGTAATGCCGCTGGGATTCAGGCCCAACAGAATGCCCCAGAATTTTTCCTTGGGAGAGTGCAAGCTGACGACAACGATCGAGTTGAGTTCCATAGTAGTAGTGGTGGTTGAAGTTGGCCTGATGATTTTACCGCAGCTGAACGTATCTGGGGGAGCAGAGTTGCATCAGACCGGCATGGCGGCGGGGCCGTTGGGCGGGAGCAGGAGTTTGGGTTCGGTTAGCGACTGGACTTGCTCGAGGGTGGCGTCGGGGGCGAGTTCGCGGAGCAGCAGGCCTTCGGGCGTGACGTCGATGAAGGCTAGTTCGGTGACGATGTGATCGACGACTTCCACGCCGGTAAGGGGCAGGCTGCACTTTTTCAGGATTTTTGGTTTGTTGTCGCGCGTGGCGTGTTCCATGGCGATGAAGACGCGCTTAGCACCCGCGACGAGATCCATCGCGCCGCCCATGCCCTTCAGCATCTTGCCGGGGATGGCCCAATTGGCGAGCGTTCCCTTTTCGTCGACTTGCAGTGCGCCGAGGACCGTGAGATCCACGTGGCCGCCGCGAATCATCGCGAAAGAATCGGCGGAAGAAAAATACGCGCTGCCGGGGAGTTCGGTTACCGTCTCTTTTCCTGCGTTGATGAGGTCGGGATCGACCTCGGAGTCGAGTGGGTAAGGACCAACGCCGAGCATGCCGTTTTCGGATTGCAAGATGACGTCCATGCCAGCGGGAACGTAGTTGGCGACAAGGGTGGGCATACCGATACCAAGATTTACGTAATACCCGTCGCGTAGTTCCAGTGCAATGCGGCGGGCAATACGTTGGCGTTTTTGTTCTTCGGTCAGAGGCATGAGAAGAAGTTCAAAGTTGATAGTTTAAGGTTCAAAGTAAAGCCTCAAGGGCAAAACGTTTATTGAGAATCAGCTAGAAACCCTCGCGTACGGTGCGCTTTTCTATGCGCTTGACGTAGTTGGCGCCCTGGAAAATTGCGTCGACGAAAATGCCTGGCGTGTGGACCTGATCCGGCGGGAGCTGACCCGGCTCGACGAGTTCCTCTACTTCCGCGATTACATAATCCGCCGCCGTGGCCATCATTGGATTGAAGTTGCGCGCCGTCTTGCGAAATACGAGATTGCCCCAGCGATCGCCCTTCCATGCTTTCACAAAAGCAAAATCGCCGCGCAGCGCGCGCTCAAGAACGTACGGGCGGCCATCGAATTCGCGGGTTTCCTTGCCCTCCGCCACCATGGTGCCGTAGCCAGTGGGCGTGTAGAACGCGGGAATGCCTGCGCCGCCCGCGCGAAGACGCTCAGCGAGCGTCCCCTGAGGGTTTAGTTCCACCTGCAGATCGCCGCTCAAGACCAGTTGTTCGAAAAGTTTGTTCTCACCCACATAGGTGGAGATCATTTTCTTGACCTGGCGGTTCTGCAGCAGCAGGCCGATGCCGAAATCGTCCACACCAGCGTTGTTGCTAACGACAGTCAGATCTTTTGTGCCGTTGCGGCGAACCGCATCGATCAAATTTTCCGGAATGCCGCAAAGCCCGAAGCCACCCATAAGAATGGTCATGCCATCACGAAGATTAGCAAGTGCAGCGTCGGCCTTCGGTATGCGCTTGTCCATTACGCCCGTCAGCATAAAGCAAAAAGCAAGTATTGCAAACCGGGGCCGGATTCGCTGCGAACTGAATTACGCGATGGCGATGATCTGAGTACGGAACGCGCTGGGCGTGGTTGCGGAATAACGGCGGAAGGCGCGGGTGAAATGGCTCTGGTCGGCGAAGCCGGTAGCCAAGCTGATATCCGCCAAAGTCAGTTCGGTAGTGGAGAGAAGCTTGCAGGCGGTGCGAATGCGCAGGCGGTGGACATATTCGCCAATGCCGCAGCCAGTGAAGCGGCGAAAGACCCGGGAGAGATGCACCGAGTGAACGCCTGCTTCCTGGCTAAGTTCGTCGAGAGTGAGCTTGCGGCAATGTTCGGCGCGCAACTGTTCTATAGTCCGCAACAGCCAGCGCGGCGCTTGCTTGCCAGATTCGAGCGGAAGCCGCGCAGCATGGCCTACAATTTCGGAGAGCAGGCTTTCGACGCCGATAGTTTCTGGCCGCGCAGCACGGAGCGAAACCCCATATAGCTGCAGCAAGAGCCAAAGTAACTCGCCGCCGCGATCATCGTTCACTGCAGCGTTCAGATTGCCGGAGCATTCGGCCAGGCGCGCTTGCCACACAGGGCGTAGCTCCACTTCGAAAAAGTGTACGCCATGGGGGCCGATTTCATCCTGATGTGGAACTCCTGAAGGGCGAAACATCACTGTTAAGGGAGAAAACTGCTTCTGTTCCCGACCGAAGCGCTCACCGTAATAGCCATTCAGAATCAGCGCAAAGAACGCCAGTTCGTGCGAGTGCTCGGGAAGTTTGCGGGGCGTGCTGTGGGAAAGCACGGTGAAAATGGCTGCGGAGTGTTCGCTGCGCTTCTGGACGGCGCCGAAGAAGCTGCCGCCAGCCAATGTTTTTTGTTGTGGCTCCGGTCTGGCCGCGCTGGCCATGAAATTCTCCAATCCTCAAGGTTGTCTTTATTCTAGACGGTCATTCCTATATTCGGGTAGCGTGAGGGCAGGAATTAAGTTTGTCGCGGAGGCGAATCATGATTCGTATCGGACTATTGGCTTTTGCTGCGTTCGTACTGGCTGCTGCTTACGGAACGCCACAGGCAAAGCAGAGTGACACCCCGGGTAAGAACCTGCCCAAATATACGGCGGATGGGCATATGGAGTTCCCGAAAGACTACCGCGAATGGGTGTTTCTGACCTCGGGCGTGGATATGACCTACAACCCGATGATCACCAAGCGGGACCACTCCATGTTCGACAATGTTTTTGTGAATCCAGAAGCATACAAAGCCTTTTTGCAGACGGGAACGTGGCCGGATAAGACCGTGTTCGTGCTGGAAGTGCGCATGGCCGGAGAGAAAGCTTCGATCAACCAGGCGGGGCACTACCAGACCGCGGGAATCATGGGCCGAGAGGTTCATGTGAAAGATGAATCGCGCTTTTCGGGCAAATGGGCGTTCTTCGGATTTGACGAAGACAAACCGGGCGAGATGTTCTCCAAAGATATGCCTTGCTACTCCTGCCACGAACAACACGGCGCGGTAGACACCACCTTCGTGCAGTTTTATCCCACGCTGATCGAATTAGCCAAGGCCAAGGGAACGCTCAGCGAAGCGTACAAGAAGGACGAAGCAGCAGCGAAGCCGTAGAAAAACAAGTATAGCCGTTCAGCAGATTGGAATTCATAGCGAGCGGAGGAGTTTGTATAGTTCGTTGGCGGCGTCGAAGTCGGCTTCCAGTTCGCGGGAGCCGAGGCGATCGCGGAGATCGTCGAGGCGGCGGGCAAAGAGATCGAGTGCGGCGGAAAGTACTTCGCGATTGGTGAGAACGATATCGCGCCAGGTGGAGTACGGGCTGCCCGCCAGACGAAGCGAATCACGAAGCCCGGGCCCGGCAAGAGTAATCGGCAGACCGTTTTCGTCGAGACGGTCGTAGAGAAACGAACCAAGTGCGACGGCCGCAAGCTGCGGCAGATGGGACGCGAGGCCCACCGCGTAGTCGTGCTGCTGGGCGCCGATCCACAGCGGGCGCGCGCCAATTTTCTCCAGAATTTTTGCGAAGGCGGTGACGCGTGGGTCGCGCGTTTCGTTCGGAGTGCCGACCAGCGCGTAGGTTGCATTGCGGAAGAGATCCGCGTCGGCGTTGGCCATGCCGGAGAGTTCCCTGCCCGCCATGGGATGGCCGCCGAGATACAGCGGGCCGGCTTCCGCGTGAAAAAGCTCCGCGGCAGCTTGCGCGATGCGTAGTTTGGTACTGCAGGCATCGCTAATGAGAGCTCGCGGCGCGGCGTGTTGAGTGATTTCCGGCAGAAGATCGAGTGTGACGCCGATAGGCAGCGCAATATAGATGAGGTCCGCGTGCTGAATCGCCGGAGCGAGTTCGCCGTGGCAGGCTTCGTCCAGTGCGCCGCGTGAGCGGGCATCTTGAGCGACTTCCGCGCGGTCCCAACCGGTAATGTGTATATCCGTCGTGAATTTGCGAAGTGCCAGCGCGAACGATCCACCGATAAGGCCGGTTCCGAGGATGGCGACGCGTTGGATAAGGTGTGGTTGACTCATCGGGTGTGCGAACACAGTACACTAAGCTGGGATTCCTCGACTACGCAGGCCGACACTCCGCAGGAGCGAAGTGAAGAAGGAATCGGCCCGCTCCGCTCGGAATGACCGTGTTTGTGGCGCTTGTGGTGATTGTAACGATCGAGGAGCTCCCGCATCGGGCTAGGCGACGCGGCGGCCGACGGCGGGAGCGATGATGCGTAGTTCGCTCATAAGCTGGGCGAATTGCGTTGGGTCGAGCGACTGTGCGCCGTCGGAAAGTGCGTGGTCGGGATCGTTGTGCACCTCGACGAGGATGCCATCCGCGCCGGCAGCGATCGCAGCACGAGCCATCGCCGGAACTTTGTCGCGGCGGCCGGTGCCATGAGAAGGATCGGCAACAATCGGCAGATGCGAAAGCGTTTGAATGACCGGAATGGCCGCGATATCCAGCGTGTTGCGGAGATACGTATCGAACGTGCGGATCCCGCGTTCGCAGAGGACCACGTTGTAGTTCCCGCCGGAGAGAATGTATTCCGAACTGAGAAGAAGTTCCTCAATGGTCGCGGACATGCCGCGCTTCAGGAGCACGGGCTTCTGTACTTCACCGAGAGCGCGCAGAAGAAAATAATTCTGCATGTTGCGCGCGCCGACCTGAAAAATATCCACGTACTGGCTCATCATGGTTATCTGCGATGGGTCCATTACCTCGCTCACAACGAAAAGCTGGTATTTGTCGGCCGCTTCGCGAATCAGCTGCAGCCCTTTTTCGCCCATCCCCTGAAAGGCGTAGGGGGAAGTACGCGGTTTGTAAGCACCGGCGCGCAGTATTTTTGCGCCCGACTTCGAAACCGCTGCCGCGACGGCTTGGATTTGTTCGTGTGATTCCACAGAGCAGGGGCCAGCGGCGATAGCGACTTCGGTGCCGCCAATTTTCACGCCACGGCCGAGATCCACAATCGTGCCCTCTGGCTTGAATTGACGGCTGGCCAGCTTGAAAGGCTGCGTGATGCGGACAACTTCGCGCACACCCTGAAGAATTTCGAAATCGCGGTGGTCGAAGTCGCGGTGGACTCCGACGGCGCCGAGAACCGTGTGGGACGCTCCAGTTGAGCGGTGGACGTCAAAACCGCTCGCCACGACACGATCGATGACGTGCTGGATCTGCTCGTCGGTGGCGCCTTCTTGCATCACGATGACCATGGAGATTTATCCTCAATTCGAACAATAGGATTTGCGCGGTGTAAGAATACAAAAGCACAGAGGGCGGACTGGCTCGCCGACCAGTTCATTTCTGCTCCTCAGACGAGGAATCGCCGTGCATCGCGAGACGTTCGGCGGAGCGAGCTTCATCGATGATGCGCTCGAACAGTCGGCGGATCGCGGCGTCGGAGAGCGGCCCCTTGTTGTTGCGTGCGGCGTTGCCGAGCACTTCGTTTTCGCGTGCAGGCTGGTAGATCGGCATCCCCGCTTCCTGCTTGATGCGGCCCACTTCCAGCGCGCATTGCGAACGTTCATTCAGCAGCTCCACGAGTTTCTTGTCGATTTCGTCCATGCGGCGTCGCCACTCGGAGAGATTCATGTGGCAACCTCGCGACGAGAAAGGCCATGGCGCCCGGCTTCTTTCAATGCGCTCATGCGTTCGCGCAGCGAATTTGCAGCGGCATCGGGAGACGAAGCTTTTTCAATTTCGCTGACCAGCGCCGAGCCTACTACTGCAGCATCCGCTAGTCCGCCGAGAATCGAAACGTGACCCGGAAGCGAAATGCCGAATCCTACGGCCACGGGCAGGTCGGTGAATTGATGTGTGCGGCGAAGAAGTCCCGGCAGATCGTCAGGCAAAGAATCCTTGGCGCCGGTGACGCCGGTACGGGAGATGAGATACAGAAAACCGGAGGAGCAGGCAGAAATTTTCTTCAGACGATCATCCGTGGAAGTAGGCGCTGCAAGAAAGATGGTATCGAGATTTTGCTCGTGGAGAATGCGGCGATAGTCTTCGGACTCTTCAGGTGTGAGATCCGTGGCGAGAACGCCATCCGCTCCAGCTAGCGCCGCGGCGGCTGCAAATTTTTCCAGACCCATCTGAAGAATAGGGTTGAAGTAGCTGAACAGGACCAGCGGAATTTGTGAGGTTTGACGAATCCGACGCACAAGACCCAGTACGCCGGCCAGCGAGGCACCAGCCTTCAAGGCGCGTTCGGAGGCGCGTTGAATCGTCGGTCCATCCGCGACAGGATCGCTGAATGGTACGCCGAGTTCAATGATGTCCGCGCCGCCTTCTTCCAGCGCCAACACAAATTTGTAAGTTGCGTCGAGGGATGGATCGCCAGCAGTGACGTACGCGACGATGCCCACTTCGCCTGCAGAGCGAAGTTGCGCAAAACGTTGGGAGATACGAGTCGCGTCGTTGGGCGAAGAAGTCATCGAGTGTCCGCTCAGATTAAAGCAGCCGCGTATAGGTGTCCATGTCCTTGTCGCCGCGGCCGGAGAGGTTGAGGATGACTAGGTCGCTGAGCTTGAGTTGTGGCAGGCGTTCTATCAGACCGGCGATAGCGTGCGCGGATTCCAGCGCGGGGATGATGCCTTCGGTGCGGGAAAGCAGCCTGGCGGCTTCGAGTGCGGCGGCGTCGGACACCGCAGCGTATTCGGCGCGGTGCTGATCTGCTAGCCACGCGTGCTCGGGGCCGATTGCAGGATAGTCGAGCCCAGCGGAAATGGAATGCGTCGTGGCGATTTGTCCGTCTTCATTCTGCAAAACGTAGGTGTAGGTACCTTGCAGAACGCCGGGTTTTGCGCCGGTGAAACCCTGCTGCGCGGCCAGCCGCGCGGCGTGTTCGCCCAGGCCGTTACCGCGCCCTCCCGCTTCGATGCCAACCAGTTTCACACCCGCATCGCGCAGAAATTCGTAGAACAGGCCGATCGCATTGGAACCGCCGCCAACGCAGGCATACAGGTGCGTGGGCAAGCGCTTTTCCGCGGCAAGGATTTGCTCGCGAGCTTCACGGCCGATCACAGACTGAAAATCGCGCACCATCGTTGGATATGGATGCGCACCCAGAACGGAGCCAAGAAGATAATGCGTGGTGCGCACGTTGGTAACCCAATCGCGCATAGCCTCGTTGATGGCATCCTTAAGAGTCTTGCTGCCGGATTCCACGCCAATCACTTCCGCGCCGAGCATGCGCATGCGAGCAACATTGAGCGCCTGACGAGCCATGTCTTCCGTGCCCATGTACACGACACATTGCAGACCGAGATGCGCAGCCACGGTGGCGGACGCGACGCCGTGCTGGCCGGCTCCGGTTTCCGCAACGATGCGCGGCTTGCCCATTTTCACCGCAAGCAGACCCTGCCCGATGGCGTTGTTGATCTTGTGCGCGCCGGTGTGCAGCAGATCTTCGCGCTTCAGATAAATGCGCGGGCCGCCAAGTTTCGCGGTCAAGCGCGCGGCAAATTGCAGCGGCGTGGGACGTCCCGCAAAGTTTTTCAGCAACCCGTGGAATTCGGTCTGGAACTGCGGATCATTCTTAGCGGTTTCGTAAACGTGCTCAAGTTCGTACAACGGCACCATCAGCGTCTCGGGAACGTAGCGGCCGCCGTAAGGTCCGAAGCGCCCTGGCGCGGTGGCAGGAATGGTAAGTTGGCTGCTCATGGAAACATTCATTGTCGCATAGACTGGCGGCGGGAAGACACGCGCGCGAATCTGGGAAACGCGAGGCGGGAGTCAATTTGTCCGGCGGTACAGACCGGTGTTCAGGAATTTTTCGCCGCCCGGACCGACGACATGCTGAACAATCTTCATGGTTTTACCGTCGGAAAGCAGTTCGCGCGTCCAGCGATCCACGACTTTGCCGCTGCGTTTCAGGATGCTTTCCATGGTGCGATCATTCAGGCGCGTTAGAACCAACGCGGCGTCCGAGCCCGGAACGGGCTTGTCTAATCCATCCAAGGGACCACCGTAGACGATCTTCATTGGCTTTCCATCCGCATCATCGGCATCGAGATGGAATTGAAAACCTTCGGGAGTCTGGTCGATTTCATAAATGGCGCGGCGGCCCGGGCGGCCAAATTGATAGTCGAGCGTGGAAGGATCAAGTTCCCAGCGTCCAACGAAGGGATCAATCTTGCCTTTGTTGGAGGTGTCCTCCGCGGCGGCAGAGGATTGATTGGCGCGAGAAACTTCGGCGAAGAAAGCGCGCAATTTGCCGGGGTCCTTTTTCCCAGGCTTCGATTCGACACCGCTGGCCACGTCCACGGCATAAGGGCGAACAACGCGAATAGCTTCGGCCACGTTTCCCGGGGTGAGACCCCCGGCGAGGATGATGCGATACGATTTGGCGGCGGCTCGCGCACGGTCCCAATCCGTTTGTTGTCCGGTGCCGCCAAATTTCCCCGCAGCCGCAGCATCGAGCAGAAAGCCCGAGGCGGACTTGTACTTGGACAGCGGAGGAAGCGCAGTTCCCGTCCCCCCGCGGAAAGCCTTTATAACGGAGATCTTCTTGGCGATTTCCGCGGCAAGTTTAGGAGATTCATCGCCATGCAACTGCGCGGCGGAAAGACCCAGCGCCGCGGCAAGCGCGATCACCGGCGCGGCTTCCCAGTTGACGAAAACACCGACGGAAGAAACAAAAGGTGGCAATTGACGAGCAATCTCTCCTGCGGTGTAAGGGGAAATGCAGCGAGGGCTTTCGCTGTAAAAATTTAGGCCGACGGCATCGGCGCCGAGTTCCGCAGCCCGGAGCGCGTCTTCGAGGTTGGTAACGCCGCAGATTTTTACGCGAACCATAAGCGATTATGCCTGGGAGCCAGAGGGTGCTAGTAGAGTCTTCAAAGCTGCTCCGGGATCGGGCGCATCCATCAAGAACTCGCCGATAAGGAACGCGTCAAATCCAGCGGCGCGCAGCCTGCGAAGATCGTCTCCGGTGCGCAAACCCGATTCAGCAATGGCTATGCAATCCTCGGGAATCTCCTGGATCAATTCGAGAGACACCTCCGGCCGGACGGCGAGCGTCTTGAGATCGCGGTTGTTGACGCCGACGATCCGCGCTCCGGCGGCAAGAGCGCGCTGCAATTCCTGACGAGTGTGGACTTCGACGAGCGGCTCCATCCCAAGCTCACGGCCGAGAGACAGCAGATCGCGCAGCAACCCGTCGCTTAAAGCGGCGACGATCAGAAGAAAACTGTCGGCATCGTTGGCACGAGACTCCCATACTTGCCATGTGTCGAAAATAAAATCCTTGCGCAGCACCGGTAGGTCGATGTTTTTGCGCGCGTCGCGAAGATTCTTCAGCGTACCGTGGAAGAATTCTCCTTCCGTGAGCACGGAAAGCGCAGCCGCTCCGGCGGTTTCGAACGATTTCCCCAGAGCGGTGGCGTCGAACGGATCGCGGATGACGCCGCGCGACGGCGACGCGGGCTTTAGCTCCGCAAGAACGTTGATGCGGTCAGCGCAAAGCGCTCCAGCAAAATCGCGAACGGGCGGAGCAGCCTTCACGCCATATTTCAGCACGGTTTCGGGAAGCACCTTCTTGCGGTACTCGACGTCGGCCCGGCGCGCATCCAGGATGCGGTCAAGCACGGTTCCGGTGTTGGTCTCAGCAGCCACGAGGATAAGTTTGTATGCTAGGGAGGCTGGGCAATCGTGTCAAATGCGGCGTGACGTTAAAACTAAAGGTGGTTGTGTAACGGCCGCCTTCTGAGGCGGGCGCCTTTTGTTGCACCGAGTAGGTGCGGACTTAGAGAGGGATTGTGGAGACTGAATGAGCTATCGGGCGAAATATGCACAACTACTGGAATCGATTGTTAACGAGGGCGACGCCATTGCGATGAAATATTTTCGCGGAGCGGAGATGCGCGTCGAACGCAAACGCGACGGAACGGCGGTGACGCAGGCCGATAAGACCGTTGAGGAAATGGCCAAGGCCAAGGTGACGCAGAGCGGATTTGCAATGGACGTGGTTGGCGAAGAAACCACCGACGACGCACCAAAAGAACCAGCACGCACGGGCCGGGCCCGTATGATCATCGATCCGATCGACGGTACCGAAGAGTTTTCGCGGGGCATTCCCACGTTTGGGATTTTGATCGGCATCGAGGAAGATGGAGAAATCGTGGCCGGAATGGTCAGCGCGCCGGCACTGGCAGCGGGTACGCGCTGGTGGGCCTATCGCGGTGAAGGTGCCTGGCGCAACGGGCAGCGCATGCAAGTTTCGAAAGTACCGCGACTCGCTGAATCGATGGTGTTCACCACCGGCACGGGACCCGGCAAATCCCCGGAAGTGCGCGCGATGATACGCAGACTGGCCGACGCGGCGCGCAACAGTCGTGCCATGGGCGGATTCTGGCAACATATGTTGGTGGCCGAAGGCGCGATCGAAGCAGCGCTGGATTGGGTTTCGAAACCGTGGGACCTCGCGCCGTTAGGGCTCATGGTGGAAGAGGCCGGCGGAAAATCCACAACCGTCGATGGCGAACGAACGATTTACAAAGGACGATTCTTGAGCACCAACGGATTGGTGCACGAAGAAGCCACGAAGATTTTGCGAGAGGTGCCGTCATGATCCTGTTGAAGCGCGTGTATGAAAAACCGGAGGCGAAAGATGGCTACCGCATTCTGGTGGACCGCTTGTGGCCGCGTGGCTTGACCAAAATCCGCGCCAAGGCGGATTTGTGGCTGAAGGAAATTGCCCCCACCGACGCGCTACGCAAATGGTTTGGACACGAGCCGGAAAAGTGGCCGGAGTTTGAGAAACGTTATCGCGCGGAACTGGCCAAGAGAAAAAATTTGCTGGCGGAGATTGCCAAGCTCGAAAAGGAACACGGCACGGTAACGCTGGTTTACGGCCGCAATGACCCGATACAGAACCAGGCGGTGATCATCGCCAATGAGTTGAAGAAGTCCAAGTGAATCCGGAACGCGAGTTGCAGGTGATCGCCTCGGAGGTCACTGCGTGCAAGAAATGTCCGCGGCTGGTGGACTATCGCGAAAAGGTGGCACGAGAAAAGCGCCGCGCCTTTCGCGAGTCGAGTTATTGGGGGCGCGGCATACCGGGGTTTGGAGACCCGCGGGCCAAGCTATTCATTTTGGGCCTAGCCCCGGCAGCGCATGGCGGGAATCGCACCGGCCGCGTGTTTACCGGCGATCGTTCAGGAGACTTTCTCTTCCAGGCGTTGTACGAGGCTGAGTTTGCGAATCAGCCGACTTCGACGAATCGAGAGGACGGCCTGCAGCTTCGGAATGCCTACATCGCCGCGGCCGTGCGATGCGCGCCACCGGCGAATAAGCCCTTGCCGGGTGAAATTCAGAATTGCCGCGTCTACTTGGAGCGAGAGCTCGCAATTCTGAAACCGACGATAATTCTGGCGCTGGGAAAGATTGCCTGGGACGCCTATCTGGATCTGCTCAGGGCCGACGGGAAGATCGCCTCACGCGCGGCCTACAAGTTCGGTCATGGAGTGGAGTGCGCGATGCCAGGTGGCGAGAGGCTAGTCGGCGTATATCACCCGAGCCAGCAGAACACACAAACGGGACGACTTACGCCCGCGATGTACCGGAAAGTGCTACAGCGAATCCGCATCAGTCTGAGTTCGAGCTAACCGGCTTGCCGCATTTTTCTTCGCAACTAAACGCACGTTGGTGGGTTTGATCCTGCGGGGAAGATGTGTGCCTAAGGGACTCCCGTGTTTGATGTTGTGGAGGCAGCTTTTCCTTAAGGCTTCGCGTCTATTGTCTCAAGCGCCGGGCCATCTCGGGTGCACCGGGCCAGGATCATTTGGGTGCAAACGGAGAGAAGAATTATGAGCAAACTTATTCGATACGCCGGCACATTCGCCGCATGTGCACTACTTTCGGGCAGCATGCTTTTGTCCGCGCCACGCGCGCAACAGCAGCCGCAGGAATCGCAAGATTCCCAGACCACCGCTATGCGAAATCCTAACGCCAGCCCGCAGCTGCATCCCGCGGACGGTGCGCGGCACGGGTTGCCGCTGGAGGCCTTGGCAGTAGCGCCGGGAACAAAGTTCATGGTCGCGCTGGAGAGCGACATCAACACCAAAGAAGTTCGCCAGAACGATCGCTTCCACGTACGTACGGTAGAGCCGCTGGAAGCCGGGAATGGAATCTACCTGCCGTCAGGCGCGGTGATTTATGGACACGTGAGCCGCGTGGAGCCGGCAGGCACAACCGGCAAAGCAAAATTGTGGCTGACCTTTGACGAGATTCACACGCGATTCGGAACGCTGCCAATCGTGGCGGAAGTAGCCGCCGTCCCCGGAGATCACAGCATCAAGTCCGGTGCGTTGCAAGAAGGCGTGATCGAAGGCCGCAGCAGTACACAGAAAGATTCGGCCCAAGCGGCAGCGGCGGGCGCAGCCATGGGCGCGACAAAAGGCGTGAAAGACAAGAACAAAAAGGAAGCCGCCGAAGGCGCAGCCATGGGCGCGCTGGAAGCCTACCTGATGGAAGCGGGCCGCGGCCAGGAGCTAAATCTACCCAAAGGCGCCAAGCTGGAATTGGAACTCGAGCGCGCGCTCTATCTCGTCCGGGAATAGCTCGTGCACTCCGACGAAGTACCTCCTGGCAGGTGAAGTGGTGAGGGCGCGCACACTCACTTAGGTCCCGGCATGAAAAGCATCACCTGCCGGTGTTCACGACGAAAATCCACTCAAGAGCGTCGTCGAGGTTACGGAAAATCCTAATGCCCTTTTCACCCGCATCTTCACGAAGCATCTTAAACAATCGCGCCAATCCATACCCCA
>Ga0210409_10002467_pt1 | contig 21917 bp, 15 predicted proteins | sample IncBWH17MmetaG_FD_161649 | JGI IMG/M metagenome (GOLD analysis project Ga0210409, IMG submission 161649) | Forest soil microbial communities from Barre Woods Harvard Forest LTER site, Petersham, Massachusetts, United States - Inc-BW-H-17-M | ecosystem: Environmental > Terrestrial > Soil >...
TTTTGACCTGGTCGTCAGGTTCGCGCGTGCCAAGACATCCGCTACACCCCGCTCTCTTCGGTCACTCTTGTCCTTTGTGCTTGGCACCGGGTCGGAGCTTCAGCTCCAACATTAATTGCTCGCCATCAAATGGGTTTAGCCTCTGAGGAATCCCGCTATTGAACCGTTTTAGAAACCCTTTGACTTCCCGCCCATACACGGCGAAACTTACCCGCAAATAAATGACACGTGAAACTTCCGCCGCAGCCGTCATCCCAAAACCTGTCCGCTCTCTGAACGGGTCGAGGGATTTGCCTTTTCCGTTTCCGCTGCCAACCCCCAAAGCTTCTGAAGTTTCCAGCGATCCAATCCACGCAGTAGATCTTGGGAGAAAGAAAATACCGTGCCGCTAACCGCTCTCGATTGGGCCGCCATTGCGGCGTATCTCCTCGTCACCATTTTTCTAGGTCTCTACTTCCGCGGAAAATCAGGCAAGAGTACCGCCGATTATTTTGTCTCCGGCCGCCAGGTCAGTTGGTGGCTTGCCGGCACCTCGATGGTCGCCACCACCTTCGCCGCAGACACGCCTCTTGTCGTCGCTGGTCTCGTCTACACCCAAGGCGTGGCAGGGAACTGGCTGTGGTGGAGCTTCCTCCCCTCCGGCATGATGACCGTCTTCCTCTTCGCCCGCCTATGGCGCCGCAGCGGCCTCATCACCGACGTTCAATTCGCCGAAATGCGCTACCACGGCAAGCCCGCCGCCTTTCTTCGTGGATTCCGCGCCGTCTACCTCGGCCTGCTGATGAACTGCCTCATCCTCGGCTGGGTCACCAAGGCCATGGTCAATATCATCAGCACCTCCCTCGGTGTCACTGACGCCAAAGCCCTCGCCATTTGCGTCTTCTTCCTCATGCCGTTCACGGGAATTTATGTTTCCCTTGGCGGCCTCTGGGGCGTGCTCTGGACCGACCTCTTCCAGTTCGTCCTGAAAATGGCTATCGTCATCGCCGTCGCCTGGTATGGCGTCCGAGCCGTGGGCGGCATGCCCCAGCTCCTCGCCAAGCTCGCGGAAATGCGCGCACACGCCGGACCAAACGCCAGCGACATCACCGGCTTGCTCCCCGATTTCTCGAGAGGTTTCACTGCCTCAGCTTTATGGACCCTTCCCGTCATCACCTTCGTTGTGCATCTAGCAGTGCAGTGGTGGGCCTTCTGGTATCCCGGCGCGGAGCCTGGCGGCGGTGGCTACGTGGCTCAGCGCATCTTCAGTGCCCGCGATGAACGCAACGGCGTCCTCTCCGTCCTTTGGTTCAATCTCGCCCACTACGCTCTCCGTCCCTGGCCCTGGATCTTCACCGCGCTGGTCGCTGTGGTTCTCTATCCCAATCTTGCGCAACCCGAACGCGGCTACATGCTCGTCGCCACGCAACACACTCCTCACGCCCTTCTCGGCGTTCTCCTCGCGGGCTTTATGGCGGCCTTCATGTCCACCGTTGCCACCCAACTCAATTGGGGCAGCTCCTATCTCATCGAAGATTTCTACCGCCGCTTCCTCAAGAAAGACGGCAGCGAATCTCACTACGTCAACGCCTCGCGCGTCGCCACCCTTTTCCTGGTCGTCGCCGCCGCATTCGTTTCCATGCAACTGCAATCCGTCGGCGAAGGCTGGAAAATCGTGCTCGAACTTGGCGCCGGCACCGGCGGCGTTTATTTGCTCCGCTGGTATTGGTGGCGCGTAAACGCCTGGAGCGAAATCTCTGCCATGGCCGCCGCCATCGTCGCCACGCTCGCGCTCCACAGCCAATCGCTATGGAATGCGCTTGTCGGTCGCCCGTATCTCTTCCAGGGCTCCGATCCGGTGATTTTTGCAAAGACCACGCTCACAACTACCGCCATCACCACCGTCGTCTGGGTAGCGGTTACTTTGCTCACGCCCGCGGAACCTGGCGACACGCTCATCGCTTTCTATCGCAAAGTCCGCCCGGACATCCGCGGCTGGAAGCCCATCGCCAAAGTCAGCGGCGTCGAGGAAGTCACCCAGGATCTCGGCCGCAATCTCGCCAGTTGGCTCATCGGCTGCATCTTCGTGTACACCGCGCTCTTCTCCATCGGCCAATTCTGTTTCGGCCGCTACCTGTCCGGCCTGATCCTCGGCTTGGTCTCCATCTGCTCCGGCGTAGCACTCTATCGCCTAATGCCCAAAGCCACCGAGTGGCGCGTCACCACATAAATCGGTATTTGCTTGGGCGCGATCCGGTTGGCGTGTGAGGTAGTTTGTGATCCAGAATCCGCGTCTTATGCTGATGAGCGATCTGCTCGTGTTCCTGGCTCGGCAATCCATGTTTGAGCACCGGGGGTCGGACCTTTAGGTCTGACATAATTTCAGCATTTCCCTTACGGCTTTAGCCACCGAGGAACTGTTTTTGCGGTTCTCGCGCAGACTCGCCCCTCACCAATGATCACCGCTCCCAAACCCGGCTCTCACCACGCTGTCCTCGCTGGCTTCCTCGGCTGGACTCTCGACGCCTTCGATTTCTTCGTCGTCGTCTTCCTCATCGACACGCTCTCCCATCAATTCGGCGTCACCAAAAAAGAAATCGTCCTCACCACCACCGCCACACTAGCTATGCGCCCCATCGGCGCGGTCCTCTTCGGCTTGCTAGCTGATCGTTACGGCCGCCGCATTCCACTGATGGCCAACGTAATTTATTTTTCCGTGATCGAATTGCTCTGCGGATTCGCGCCTAACTACACCGTCTTCCTCATCCTTCGCGCGCTATTCGGCATTGGCATGGGCGGCGAATGGGGAGTCGGCGCCTCTCTTGCCATGGAAGCCGCACCGCCGCGTTGGCGCGGCATCCTCAGCGGCATTCTTCAAAGCGGCTATTCCACCGGCTATTTACTCGCCGCCATGGCCGCGCGTTTCGTCCTTCCCGCGTTAGGCTGGCGCTGGATGTTCTGGCTGGGCGCGCTTCCCGCTCTTCTCGCTCTCTACATCCGAACAAAAGTCCCCGAATCTGAAGCCTGGGCCCAGCACCGCTCTCCATCCACCGGTGCAGTTCTCCGTATTGTTTTCCAACACTGGAAGATCTTCGTATACCTCGTAGTGCTCATGACCTTTATGATGTTCCTCTCCCACGGCACGCAGGATCTCTTCCCCGATTTCCTCCAGGAGATTCACCACGCTCTACCTTCGCAGCGCGCCAACATCGCCATCCTCTATAACATCGGCGCAATCGTCGGCGCGGTTATCTTCGGCCATTTCTCCCAAATCGCCGGACGCCGCCGCAGCATGATGTGCGCCCTCGGCCTTTGCCTTGTGGTCATTCCGTTCTGGGCTTTCGGTCACTCTTTGCTGGCCATCGCCATCGCCGCCATCTTCATGCAAATGGGAGTGCAGGGCGCTTGGGGAGTCATCCCCGTCCATCTCAACGAACTCGCTGCCGACGCCGCTCGCGGACTGATGCCTGGCCTCGCCTATCAACTAGGCATCCTCTTGGCCTCACCCACCAACTCCGTCCAATACGCCCTCCGCGATCACTTCGGCTACCAGTGGGCCTTAGCCGGCTTCGAAGTCGTCACCATCCTCGCCCTCGCACTCCTGCTGTTCCGCGGCGCCGAACACCACGGCAAATCCTTCCTCCGCTCACCCGATCCACATCCGCAATAACGCACGAAACGCCACCTGCCCGCCTGATTGTTGTAGTGACGCGGCCCCCGGGTGGCCCATCCTTGCGGTTTTTGCAAGGGTGGGTCTTGGTGTCGTCCTGGCTTCTAGCGAAGGGGACAAGAAAATTGCGCCATTGGGGACGATTCTAGAGCTTTATAGGACATTTCATCGCAGCCGTGCGCAGATTGACGTAACGGAATGAGGTACGGCCGTTAGTTCTACGAGACTTTTTTCGGTAACAGTCCGTCTTTCTCCATCTGCTTTGGAACTTCTTTGACCAGGCCATCGGCGACTTTCTTCGCTGACTTCGGATTGAACGACTTGCTGACGCCGTTCCACACTAGGTCACCGTCTGGCTTGCTTGTCGCGTAAACGTTGGTCTCCACCATAACTGTCGTATCTTCCCGCGTGTATCCCGGATCGTAAATCACCGGATACACCGCGCCCAGGTAACCGTAGAAAGAGTAGTAGTAGGGGAACGGGGCAACGTAGGTCGAGCTCGGGACCACCGTCACTTTCTTGTCGACCTTCAACAGTCGCGAGACGACCACAGCATCAATGTGATTATCGCGGATCTGCCCACGTAGGTACTCGAGATCAAGTTTCACCTTAGGGTCCGGGCGCAACAGAATGTGGTTGCCGGGAATCGTCTCGATGCCCGGACGCGCAATCTGCGCGGCCATTGCATCTTCGAAGTCGGCCCGCACCTCCAGGTTTTGCGCGACGCCGATCACCAGAATTTTGTGGAACGTCTGTCCTTGGTAATTTGAGTTGAACCAACTTGTGATCATCTTGACGGACTTGCCGCTGCTGCCAGCCAGAGCAACCAACAAAAGGAAGAACACCAGCGCGCAGCGAAACGCCTGACGACCAGTGAAATGTGAAAATATCATGCATTCATCTTGCTGAACCGAAACGCGCTTAGCAAGTGATTCCAACCGCAACGCAATAACGCACGAAACGCCGTAGCTCATCCCTTCAGGGATGAGGCCTTCCCCAATTCCCGGCGCGCAGATACGGCAGCCGAGTTCGCCTCCTGGCAAGCTTACAGCGGGACCGCGTGGTCGGAGATGTAGCGCTCCAGTTGCGACTGCCGAGGCCCGATATAGTGAAACGCTTCGGCCCACTCCACTCCATGCTTCCGCCCCAGCTCCTTGTCGGACGGAACACCGCGCTGGGCCACTGAATCGTAATCCAGAACGATATTCTTGATGTACTCGCGATTGGCGCTGTCGTCATCGCCGCCGAGCAGCGCAAGCTTCAATTTCTGGCCGGCAAGTTTGGCGCGCAAACGAGCGCCGTTTTCCCCGCAGGGTCCCTGCGTCTTGTTCGCGAGATTAGCTTCCACTTTGTGATCGATCCACGGAGAAATGTCCACAACGCGATTGACGATTTGCGGGCCACGCGCGAAATAGTATTTTTCCTTCACCGCGTGCGGTTGCAGGCCCGCGGCAAGTTGCTCTGGATAATCGAAGTCCAGGCCCGCCATCCAGCAAGACGCTTCCACTACTTGCGCGGTCACGTAATGGTCAGGATTCTCTTCGTAAATTCCCCAGGGATCGTAGCAAACGATGGTGTCGATCTTCAGAAAGCGAATCAGATGGATAAGCCGCGCCCGAAATTCAACGCGCGAGATTTCGTCCATCTGATGATTGCGATATTCCAGATCGAATACCTTTTGCAGCCCAAGTGCCTTCGCCACCGCTTCGGTATCCCGTTCATTGTCTAAAACCCGCTGGCCCGTCCCGCCTGTCCCGACCATTTCATCGTTGGTGGTGCGAATCAGATAGCCTGTGTAGCCCTCGCTGACCAGTTTGGCCACCGTGCCACCTGCAAAGATGGGGATATCGTCGGTGTGCGGCTGGATAGCGGCGAGAACTTTGCCGGCGTGCGGTTTGCCGGAAGCTGGGTGCTCGACGAACACTTCTTCTGGCGTCGTCGGCCGCGTACCTTGCGGCGGGGCGCCAGGCCGTTGCGCGAAGGCCGATCCGCCGGAGTTCAGCAACGCTCCACCGACCAGAAAATCACTGACGAATTCGCGACGTTTCATAGAGGGCCTCCGAAGCAATCTGCGCCTGCTGTCCGAGAGTCGACTTCCATCCGGCCTGCGAACTCCTGCTCGGCGACAATTCCGCGGACGTTCCTAAAGTTGTGTAGATTAATCTACAATCGCACCAAGTACCATCTGCAAACCCATCCTGCCAACGTTGCAGATACGTGGATTTGTGGACCTGTGCTGTCGTGCGACGCTGCGTACCCGAACGGCACCCAGGACCGGACCGCAGTGATCCGGGCTTAGCCCGCAATCTGTGCCTCTTCGTTGACTCGCCTTCTGGCCTAACCTAAGATGAGCGCCAAATGGCGGACTCCTCCTCGCTCGCGGGACACACCGTCTCGCATTACCGCATCATCGAGAAGTTGGGCGGTGGCGGTATGGGTGTTGTCTACAAGGCAGAGGACACGCGGCTTCATCGTTTTGTTGCCTTGAAGTTTTTGCCCCAAGAGGTTGCCCGAGACCCTCAGGCACTGGCTCGTTTCCAGCGTGAAGCACAAGCTGCATCGGCACTGAATCATCCCAATATTTCCACCATCCATGACATCGGAGAGCAGGACGGGCAGGCTTTCATCGCCATGGAATTCCTTGAAGGGGCGACGCTGAAGCACGTGATTCAGGGTAAGCCGATGGAGATGGAGACGTTGCTGAATCTGGCGATCGAGACCGCAGATGCGTTGGACGCTGCACACGCCCGAGACATCGTTCATCGGGATATCAAGCCAGCAAATATATTCGTGACGAAGCGAGGACAGGCGAAGGTGTTGGATTTCGGACTGGCAAAGATTACGACTGCGGGGGATTCCTCCGGAGACGTGAACACCCTGGCAACGAGGGGCGTGGATCCGGATCATCTGACCAGCCCGGGCACAACACTGGGTACGGTGGCGTATATGTCGCCGGAACAGGTGCGAGCGAAAGCATTGGATGCCCGGACCGATCTGTTCTCCTTTGGAGTGGTGTTGTACGAGATGGCAACCGGGACCTTGCCATTTTCCGGCGAAAGCACGGGCGTGATTTTCGAGGCAATTCTGAATCGTACGCCGCGGCCGCCATCGAGCGTGGTCAACGGAATTCCCAGTGAGCTCGACCGGATCATTCAGAAGGCAATGGAGAAAGATCGAGAGCTGCGCTACCAGCATGCTTCCGACATCCGAACGGATTTGAAGAGGCTGAAGAGGGATTCGGATTCGGGGAGGTCGGCTGGGTTACACGATTCGGCTGCGCCGCATGCGGCGGCGGCGAGTGGGTCGGCATCGGCGGCTGCTGCTTCGACTGTGATTCCAGCGGCAAGACCGTCGAAAGGCTGGCTGATGTTTGCCGGCGCGTGCTTTGTGCTGTTTCTTGCGGTGGCGGGATACTACTGGAATTCGCGAAAAGCCCAGCGCGTGCTCGGTCCACTGAAGGAACGGCAACTGACAAGGAATTCCAGTGAGAATGAAATCACCGCGGGGCAAATGTCGCCGGACGGGAAATACCTGGTCTACTCCGATGTAAAGGGTATTCATCTGAAGGTGATTGAAACGGGTGAGATCACGAATGTGGCGGTGCCGGAAAATCGCCTGCAGTGGGCGGTAGCGGGGTGGTTCCCGGATGGGACGCACTTTTTGGCAAATACCGAATCGGCGGGCATCCCGGAGGGCATTTGGAAGTTTTCGGTGATCGGAGGCGCACCTCGAGAACTGCGTGAGAAAGGGCATGCATGGTCGGTGTCGCCGGACGGATCAAGGATCGCCTTTTCGAACAGAATCGTGTGGTACGGATACGGCGATATCTGGATCATGCAGGGGAACGGGGAAGAGCCGCGGAAATTGATGGAGGCGGAACCGAACTCCGCGATCTATTACGTGACCTGGTCGCCGGACGGGCGGCGGCTGGCGTATGGGCATCCAAAACAAGTGGCGGACAAGCAGCGAGACTACATCGAAACCTTCGAAGTCGAAGGCAAGGAATCGTCGACATTGTGGTCCGAACCCAGCGGACCAATTTTTCAAGCCGTTTATTGGCTGCCGGATGGACGATTGTTAATCGCACGCCCGGAACAAAGTGTGGAAGCCGGCTACAATTTGTGGACGTTGCGGGTAGGCGCCGCAGGGCGGGCGGAGGGTGAGCCGGTTCGGCTGACGAATTGGACGGGAGTCATTCCAGCGGCGATATCGGCGACGCGGGATGGCAAACAGATCGCAGTTCTGAAGCTGTCGTTGCGAAGCACGACGCTGGTGGTCGAGTTAGGGCCGAACGTAGTACCGGTAAAGCCCCCGGTGCGATTGACGGTGAGCGAAAGCATCGATACGCCGACCGATTGGACGCCGGACAGCAAGGAAGTGCTGTTTTCGTCGGATCGTAATGGGCGGACGCAGGTGTTTCGTCAGGCGCTGGGCAGCGAAAATCCCGAGGAGGTGGCCTTTGCATTTCCGAATCCGCAGTTGTGCTGCGTGAGTCCGGACGGAAACTGGATCCTGATCTTTACGACAGTGGATCCGTCGAGTTCCTCGTTGGAATTGCGGCGCGTGCCAATCCTTGGCGGGCCGTCGCAGGCGGTGCTGACAGCTAGAAATGGGCTGGACAATGTGGCGAGGTGCTCGCGGGTTCCCGGAGGCGTGTGCGCGGTAGGCGAGGCAACGGCGGACTTCAAGCAATTAGTCTTTACGGCGTTCGATCCGATGAAGGGACGCGGCGCGGAACTCGTGCGCTACGACACGGAGCCGGGGGCGTTGTATAGCTGGTCGCTTTCGCCGGAAGGGACGCGGATTGCGGTGATGACCCCGAGCGAGGGGCGTGTGCACGTGCTTCATCTGGATGGGCGTCCGAACGAAGAGATCGCACCGAAAAATCTGAAGTTCGGGGATGCGCTGGACTGGTCGGCGGACGGCAAGGGGCTATTTGTTGACAACCCGACGGAGAAAGGCACGGCGCTGTCGTACCTGGATCTTCATGGAAACACCCAAGTGGTGTGGGAGGAGACGAGTTCGATTGGCGCGCGAGGCATTGAGACGCCCTGGGGAATCCCGTCGAGGGATGGAAAACATGTGGCGATCAATGGGATTGTGGCGAACAGTAACATGTGGATCATGGAAGATTTCTAAGCAGGAGTGACTTGACCCTGGCCGCAATCTCAGCTAAACGTCAGTGGGGAGAAAATGGTGCGCCCGGGGGGACTCGAACTCCCGACCTTCTGGTTCGTAGCCAGACGCTCTATCCAGCTGAGCTACGGGCGCACTGATTTAGAAATTGTAACATGAGCACGAATTGAGTTTCTAGGTCGCGCTCGGTTTCTCAGGTCCACGAATCGCGTTCACTTCTAGCTTACGCAACCACTCGCGTCGCACCCCTTTTGTTTTCGCGCATACAGGCCGACCGCCGCCAATCCAATCAGCAATAGCAGCAGCGATCCCGGCTCCGGCGTCGCCACGGCCCCTACCGCTGTCACCGTCAGTGACCCAACATCCGCTTGGTTAAAACCGCCCGAAAAACCGCTGTGGCACGTTGCTGAACCGCCCGGATGCTCGCACAAGAGCAGTAAGTCGCCAAGTGAATATGAGCCGACCTGCGGGAAAGAAGGTATACCTCCGTTGCTGAGGCCATTTTCGTTCATACTGACCTGAAGTATGTCCCCTTCGGCATTCAGGAAGCTGGTGATTTCACCGCCGCCGGTTCCGGCAGGCTGAAACGGGCTCGGCGTAAACGGCCCTAATCCGAGGTTGTCCGCCTCCGTGAAAATCAACGTATTCGGCACGCCCGCCATCGTAGTCACGTCGAACTCGTACGACATCGAAAAGGTAACAAGGCACGACTGGCACACATTGCCCTGAAATCCCGCCAGCGCTGATACCTCCACGATGCCGTCCGCGCGTGCCCCACACGCAAACGCTGCGAGCACACCGAGTACAAAGACCAGTTTTTTCATGATTCTTCTCCACGACGGGACTATCGGGCTGAGGCACCCTTCCGAGCAATTAATAAGCCAAGTCCAACCCAGCCTCGAATCGTCTTACTACCTAAAAACAAAGCTGTTACACCAACACGAAACCGCGATCAAAGCGCAGGCCTCCTCCCCCGCATGCCTTAATGTGAAGTTACTTACTCTTTTCCGTATGTTCCGGGAGTCGGCGGCGCAAAGCAAAGCACCCCTAACCCGAACCCTGATCCCCGAAAAGTAAACCAATTCGGCACACCTGTCCTTCCGGACGGTGGGCACAACCCTAACCTTCCCTCCAAACTTCAAACACTACGTGGGGGCATGGCAATGACGCCAAGAAGCAGCTTTACCGCAATGAAGGCCGAGCAAGCTCGCATGACCGAAAGTTGGAAGGCCGAAGGCCGCCTCAGCGAAGCTTGGGCCGTGGCTGACCCGGAAATCGTTGAAATTTTCGCGGCTGGAATCGCCTTCGGCATGAAAGTGGGACGCCGCAAGGGCACTGCGCCTCTATACTCTCCAGACGAATGGCGCAAAGCGCTCCGCGAAGCGGTAGAAAAAGCGGCGCTTCTCGAAGACAATCTCGAAAAAGCCAGGCAGGCGATGCAGAAGAAGTGACCCGCTAAAAACTGACCAGTCAAACGTTTGGCCCGACCGCCACCGCAGCCGGCAGCGTAACCTCCACCTTCGTTCCCTCTACTCCCGAAGTGATTTTCAGAACCCCACCAAACTGCCGCACTCTTTCTTCCATTCCTCGCAACCCGACTCCCGCCTTGGCAGTCGTCATCTCTCGCTGTCTCTCCAAAGAAATTCCCTTGCCGCGATCGCTTATTCCGACTCTCACCGTACTCTCCGAACGCGCCAAATAAATCCTAGCCGACGCGCTTCCAGAGTGCCGGTGTACGTTCGTCAGCGCTTCTTGCACCACCCGAAATATCACCAACTCCAATTCTCGCGGTAATCTCACCATATCCACCGGTATTTCGAGTTCAACCTGAATGCTGCTTCGTTCCGAAAATCCGTCCACATACCAGCGCAGCGCCGACCCCAACCCAATTTCATCCAGCAGCGGAGGATGCAGCAGATAGGACATGGTCCGGATTTCTTTCGACAACGATTCCGAAACCTCCTGGCCTTCCCCTGCCAATCTCACCATCTCAGTTTCTTTCGCGGGAGCGATGCGGCGCAGCCTGGAAAGAATCATTTGTAACGCTGCCAGCGATTGGCCCGCATGATCATGTAATTCCCGCGCCATGTGCCGGCGTTCATCGTCCTGAGCGCGTAGCAATCGCCCTGTCAATTCGCGCAGGTTCATCTCCGCGCGTTTGCGATCCTGCACCTGTACCTCCAGAGCCGCGGTACGTTCCGTCACTTTCTTTTCCAATTCGTCATTTGCCGTTCGCAGCGCCTCTTCCGCAAGCCTCAATGGCGTCAGATCGGTCACGAACGCCGCGACTTCCGCTTCGTCCCCCGAGCCTTCGATAATCGAGGCCCCCAGAAGAATGGGAATACGCCTTCCATTCTTATCCAGGTACGCCTTCTCATACACGTCGCAGCGCCCGGTGGCGCGAAGTTGTTCTACCCCGCGAGCGTCGGCGTCCGCGTACTCCGGTGGAGTAAGCTGGTCCCAGCGTACCTTCCCCAAACTCACATCAGCTTCCGTATATCCCAGCGTCTTCAGGAATGCCGGATTCACATAGCTCAGTTCTCCGCGAAGGCTTCCGATAACCATTCCAAAGGGGTCCGCTTCCGCCAGGCTTCGAAATCTCTTGCTCGCTTGCGCCAGTTCCGATCGATGGATTTCGCGCTGCAACAAATCCGCAATGCGGCTCCCCAGCAACTGGAAAAAAGTTTCATACCTTCCGTCAAAAGGCAGTCGCGGGCTGATGCCGAACAAAAGTACCGCCTGCACCGCGGCTCCCGGCAACGACAGCGGCAGCAGATATCCGCGTTCCACTACTTCCGGCCAGGGCTTGCAGATGGGATCTCCGAGCCGCTTCGGCAGGTCCTCCAGCAGCAATGCAGTCTGCGATTTCAAAACGCTTTCCAGTGGCCAGTGGCCAGGATAAACCAGCGTCTCCGTTGCCACATTGCTTCCAACATGCACAAACTTGCCCTGCATGCGCAGGTACAACGCCGCAAAAGGGATATCCCCGGGATCATCATCCAATCTTTTTACGACTTCCTGCACAAAGGGAATCAGCGGGGATTTCGGCGCTCGATCTTCGGCTGGTGAAACCGTTGTTATTTTCAACAAAGTGCGCAGCCGCCGCTCGCTCAGCACGTGTTCCGTGGTTTCACTGCAAACCACCAGCGTGGCTTGCACATTGCCATCTTCGTCGGTTACCGGGCTGTAGCTATACGTCCAGTACACTTCCTCCAGTTTTCCATTTCGATTGATGGGAACCAGTTGATTCTCATTCCACGTCGAGCGTCCTTCCTTCATCACCATTTCTATTTGTGGACCGATAATCGTCCAGATCTCCGGCCAACATTCCGTCCCACGCTGGCCAATCGCCCTCGGATGTTTGTCGGCGCGAATGCTCGGGCGGTACCCGTCGTTGTAAAACTGGATGAGTTCCGGCCCCCACCACAAGAACATCGGATGCTTGGAGGCCAGCAGCATGTTCACGGTCGTGACCAGGGTGTCCGGCCAGCCCTGAATCGGGCCCAGTGAACTTGCTACCCAGTCAAACTCGCGAATAAGCCGCGCGCACTCCCCCTCGCCGATAATCCGGGATTTCCCTTCATCCCTGCCGGAGACGTTTGCCGCAGTTCTTTTGTCGAGTTCTTTCGAGACCGAGGACATACTTCAAACCAGTCGCAGTCAGTATTTACTTTCAGCTCTTTACAGCGCTCAAATCGTGCGGAAACTGCCGCGCCAAACTCAATGCGAGCAGCCTTCCGCGCACCGCGTTTATTCTACACCCGCGGCAACTCTGTGAACTTGACGGCCGGCAAATTACCTTTTCAAAAATGTGAAATACACTATTCCCGGTTTTGTTCCGCGTTCGAACCGGTGACTCGCTATGCCCGCAATCGGTGCTCCTTCGAAGGAAAGTACATCCAGGCAAAATGGGAGAGACACCCAAAGCCATCTCTCCTTTTTCTTTTCAGGGCCGCCGGTTTGAAATTTTACTGGCCCTTCTTGACTGTCATGCCCCGAAATTCCTCAAATCGTTTCAGTACCAGCCGCGCATCCCGGCGAGTCCGCCAATTCCCGGGATAGGAGAAATTCCACCGTGGGTGGACGTAGTCATACGAGCGCGCCCCGCGAAATCGCTCTGCATTCAAGGAAAACGTCGCCACAATCTCCCCTTGCGACTTGTATTCCCCCAGCATTTTCTTTTTCACCGTGATTTCGGCTTCCGATAGGTCCAGGCAGACCTCGTCTCCCTGTACCTCCCGGAACTCCTGAAACACGTCCTGTTCGTTCGCTCCTTTCCAATACAGCGGAAATTCCAAGTGACGCAACCCGCAGCTACTGGCGGCATGGTTCGCCAGAAAACTGCACGCATCATGGTCGATGTGCCCGCCTTCAAATGCGTGTGAAACCATCGCATCCGGCGAAAATTCCTGCACCGTCGTCAACAATGAGCCCGCAGCTTCCTCCAGATTCTCAAACAGTCGGCGATCCTGAAAATATTCTCCACGCCGCGTCTTCAATCGCCGAAATTCGCAATTCGGCGTATAGCCCAGAGCGCGTCCAGCCTCTCTAAAACGTTCCTCCGAATAATTCTTGAGTGTTCCAAACTTCCGTTCAAACCCATACCCGGCCGGCGACCCGTCAACGGCGAACACTACCAGTGAAGCGGGCACCCGCTGCAGCAGTCCCGCGCATCCGATGGTTTCATCGTCAGGGTGCGCAACAAACACCAGCAACCGTTCTACATTCTCAAATAGCATTCGCAACATTTCCGGCATTCTCTTCGTAGGGGTCCAGCATTGCTGGGTCCCACGTCCGCACGATCAATGAAGACCCGAGCACTCATTTCTTCGAATTCCTCGTAAGGTTCGATTCAAACAAGCATCCGCCGCAACCCCGCCAACCGCCTGAACGCTCCACCAGGAAGAAAACTGCATCCCAGCTTCACCCATGTACGCCAATGCATCGGCTGGTGCCTCAAAGCATTCGCTAATTGTGTCCTCGCTTCGTCGCGCACTCCGCCAGTCAGCAGGTGAGAACCATACACGTAGTAACGCTCCGCAATCGCTTTTTCTAACGCGTGCCGCTCGCCCCCCGATAGCCCCTTGCACACCGATCTAACGTCTTCCAAAGCAGCGATGCCGTTCTGCAAATAAATTCCTGGCTGCGTGCTCAGCGACAATCCCTCCGGCCGGGTGTCTCGAATCGCCAGTACTTCCGGCACCGCCGCCATTTCCCATCGCGCCGCAATGCGCAACCACAAATTAAAATCCTCGCTGACCCGCAATGATTCCTTGAACAGCCCCACTTCCTCCAGGCACTCGCGGCGCACCACCACCGTTGGCGTGAAAATGAAACACTCGTGCGTCAGCCGCTCGAAGAATTTTCCCTTTCGCGGTACTTTGCCATTTTCAAAATACGAACTCCCAATCTTGCCTTCCCTCAGAGTCGCGCAGTCCGAACATACCAACCCTACCTCTGGGTTTTGCTCCAGCACCGCAATCTGCCGCTCCAGTTTTTCCGGCAACCAGTAATCGTCGGCATCCAGAAACGCTACGTACCTGCTTCTCGACATGCGTATGCCCAGATTCCGCGCCGCCGCTTGTCCCGTGTGCTCCTGGCGAAAATGCAGCCCAAATCCCGAATATCGCTTGAGTATCTCCGGCGTCCTATCGGTCGACCCGTCGTCCACCGCGCAAATGCACAGGTCGGTATACGTCTGCGCCAGAACGCTCTCCAGCGCTCTCGCCAGATAGTTCGCGGCGTTGTAGCAGGGAACAATCACCGCTACCTCGCCCTGTCGTCTGGAAGGTGTCAGCACGTCATACAGTTTGCCGGTGCCCCAACCCGGGCAGGGCCAGCAATTCCGATCCATTTACCGCAAGGTGCGAATCATAAACCAAGCCCGGTAAATTTTGTCCGCGCTACGTAACGCCAATGTCACTTTTCGCCCGAACTCTCAATTCAACTTCAGGAGAATTCTGGCACCGTGTCCCCATTTCTCCCAACGTTAGCGACGTCCTGCTCGCGAATCCTGAGATTCATTTTCGAGATCGTCACCCAGTCCCTACAGGCTTCTCCGCAATACATCTTTCGATACGCCCTCCAACACCGCCCGCTAGCCAATCGCGCGGGAGTGGTAACTTGAAAAGAACAGATACACAGCGCAGGTGTATCAGCCGCGGATTCGTGTGGAAACGCATCAGGGTGGGTCTACGTGTATAAAACCGTTCGTTTGCGCACAAAATTCCTCCTCTCGCTCATGGCCATCACCGCCGGTCTGACCGCGGCAACGCTCTCCGTGGTCAGCTACAGCGTCGAACGCCGCATCCGCACATCCCTTCGCCAGGAACTCCGGGACTCCGTAAACACCTACCAAACCTTCGAACAGCAACGTGAATCCACCTTAGTGCGCTCCGCCGAATTGCTCGCCAATCTTCCCACCGTGCGCGCGCTGATGACCACCGAGGACGTCGCCACCATCCAGGATGAATCCGCTAACATCTGGAAGTTATCCGGCAGCGACCTGTTGGTCTTGGCAAATCGCGCCGGGGAAGTCGTCGGCCTTCAGTCCCGATCTCAGGGCTTCACACGCGAAAAAACGCAAGAATTGATGCGTGCTGCGATGCAAAAAGGCGAGGGACAGAACTGGTGGTTCAGTGATGGTCACCTCTACGAAGTCTGGCTCCAACCCATCTATTTTGGCGCTGCAAAACAAAATTCCACCATGGGCGTTCTGGCGGTCGGCCACGAAATTGACGACCACGCGGCCGGGGATTTCAGCAAGATCGTTTCCAGCGACATCGTCGTTCGCTGCTCAGGCGCGACCGTCGCGACCACGCTTCCCGGCGCCCCCTCCGATGCCTTCTCCCGTTTGGCGCCACTCGCCCCTGGTGACGCGGCCCAGGAGATTCAAGTCGGCCACGAACGATATCTCGTCTCCACCGTAAGCTTGTCGTCGCCCGGCGATCTACCCGTCACCTTGAGCGTTTTGAAATCCCTCGATAAAGCCACCGAGTTCCTCAGCCGCCTCAATCGTATTCTCCTCGGACTCGGATTGCTCAGCGTGGTCATTGGCGGCGTGTTGGTCTTTCTCATCTCCCATACCTTCACTCGTCCGCTGTCCAGCCTGGTCGTCGGCGTTCGTGCCCTCGAAGAAGGTAATTACAACCATCCGCTGGAAAAGGGCGGCGACGGAGAAGTCGGCGAAGTTACCAAAGCCTTCGGGCGCATGCGCGCAACCCTGAAGACCGCTCAGGACGAACAAAAGCTCCTTGAGGAACGCCTGCGGCAGGCTCATAAAATGGAGGCCGTCGGCCGGCTGGCCGGCGGCGTGGCCCACGACTTTAATAATCTGTTGACGGTAATTCGCGGAAATACCAACCTGCTCCTGGACAGCGACAAAACCGATCGCCTGCAGCACCGCTACCTCGAGCAGATCCAAAAGGCCGGGGACCGCGCCGTTTCGATGACCCGCCAACTGCTCGCCTTCAGCCGAATGCAGGTCCTTCAACCTCGCGTGCTGGACCTCAACCTCACCATTTCCGAAATGAGCAAAATGTTGCCGCGGCTGATCGGCGAGCATATCGAATTCAGTTTCCTTCCTGAACCCGCTTTGGCTACCGTCCTTGCCGATCCCGGCCAAATCGAACAGGTCTTCTTGAACTTGGCGGTGAACGCGCGCGATGCCATGCCCGAAGGAGGCAAACTCACCGTTCGCACAAAAAACGTGCTGATGGACGTGGCCGACGCAGCTCGCCACCAGCCTATGCCGCCAGGCTCCTACGTCCTGCTGGCTGTTTCCGACACTGGCCATGGAATGGATGCGGAGACAAAAGCGCGCATCTTTGAGCCATTTTTCACCACCAAGGAGTTCGGCAAAGGCACCGGATTGGGCCTTGCCACCGTCTATGGAATTGTGAAACAAAGCGGCGGCTTCATCTGGGTCGAAAGCTCCCTGGGAACCGGCGCAACATTTGAGATTTATCTCCCGTGTTCGGGTAAGCTTGCTGAAAATGGGAATCAGCCGGCGGCACCGATTTCTATTCCTCGCGGCAGTGAAACCATCCTGCTGGCCGAAGATGAAACTGGCGTCCGTGAGCTTGCATCTGAATTTCTGATCGGCGCGGGCTACACGGTCTTGGTAGCCGCGGACGGAGCGGAAGCCTTGAATATTGCCGCGAAGCATCCGCATCCCATCCACCTGTTATTGACGGACATGGTGATGCCGCGCATGGGCGGCGTGGATCTGGCCGAGCGCTTGTGGCAGGTCAGGCCGGAAACTCGCGCGGTGTTTATGACTGGCTACGCGGAATTTCCAACTAAGAATGATAATGCGTTTTCCATTGATGCATGCGTGTTGCAAAAGCCTTTTTCCAGATTGACTCTTCTCGAAAAGATCCGCGAAGTTCTACGCGCTGCTCCACGCAAACATCCGGCCAAAACCAAAATCGAGGGGCCCGCCGAACCGCAAAGATTGTAGAGCGATTCGCCGGGGGATTGCAGGCACTCAGTTTTCTTGCCGCTTGCACAGGAGGCAGTTATGCGCGGGAATCATGGGCGGAAGTGCATCTTGACCATTTCGGCCGCGCTGTTCTGGCTGATCGCCGCTTGCGACACAGCGCTCGCGCAGAATGCCGATACCGCCGGTCCTGCCGCGCAGGAGTTTGCCCAACCAACGGACCTTGCCAACGTCGTCACTCTGCTCAAGCAATTGCAAGCGCAGGTCGACGCTCTGAACGCGCAGGTCAATGGCCTGAAAATCCAGCAACAGGCGGAGCAGGCCGAATCCGCCGAAATGCGCAAAGATCTCGCGCTCGCAAAATCGCAACTCGCCGCCCTGGAAAATCCAGTCAAGGGTACCGAAGCGATGCAGGTCCAGCCTGGTCCTCCCGCCGCGTCAACTTCCTCGCCAGAACGTATTTCCAGGTTGGAAGAGAATCAGCAGATGATCGACGCCAAAATTACCGAACAGAGTCAAACCAAGGTCGAGAGTTCCTCGAAATACCGCCTGCGTCTCTCCGGAATCGTGCTCTTCAATCTGTATGGCAGCCGCGGCAATGTCGACAACGTGGACTACCCGCAACTCGCCACTCCGCCCAGCCCACTCTTCACCGATGCTTCCTTTGGCGGCTCTCTCCGCCAATCGCAGCTCGGCATCGAAGCCTTCGGCCCAACCATCCTCGGAGCGCGCACCAGCGCCGACGTTCAGTTTGATTTTGCCGGCGGCTTCCCGCAAACCCCCAATGGCACTTCCTTCGGAATCATGCGCCTCCGCACCGGGACCGTCCGCTTTGACTGGCAGGACACCTCCATCATCGGCGGACAAGACACTCTCTTCTTTTCGCCGTTGACTCCAACATCATTCGCCACTCTCGCGGTTCCCGCTCTTGCCTACGCCGGGAATCTCTGGAGCTGGACGCCCCAAGTCCGCGTCGAACATCGTTTTACAATTTCCGATACGTCAAAGCTTTCCGTACAAGGCGGAATTCTGGATTCGCTCTCTGGAGACGTCCCGCCCGCCGGCTTGGACCGTTACCCAAGCTGGGGCGAAAATTCCGGACAACCTGCCTATGCCGCTAGAGTTGCATGGTCCCAGAAAATTCAAGGCCAGGATCTCGTTGTCGGATTCGGTGGCTACTACGCCCGCCAGGATTGGGGATTCCACCGCAACATCGACAGTTGGGCAAGCATGGTGGATCTAACTCTCCCACTCGGCACAAAGTTCGAACTCACCACCGAGTTCTACCGTGGACGCGCCCTCGGCGGTCTCGGCGGGGGCATCGGCCAAAGCACTCTCTGGAACGGGTCATTCATTGATCCCACTACGGAGATTGAAGGACTGAATTCCCTGGGTGGCTGGGCCCAATTGAAATTCAAGGCCACTCCCAAGCTGCAGTTTAACGGTGCGTTCGGGCAGGATAACCCCTATGCTTCCGACTTGCGGCAGTACGGAGGGAATGCGAACCTGTATGGAGCTCCGATCGCCAGGAATCAAAGCGCATTCGTTAATTTCATCTTCCAGCCGCGCTCCGATATCGTGCTTTCCCTGGAGTATCGAAAGATAAGAACCTATCTTCTGGACACTAACTCGAATTCAGTGAATCTCGTGAACTTCAGCGTGGGGTACATATTCTAGTGCGAAACTCGACAAACCTTCGGCACTTCGCAACGCTGGGATTTGCCGTTGCCCTTGGTTTCATGACCCCGCCAGCACGGAGTCAGCAGAATACCGCTACTGTGAATGTCGAAGTCGTGAAGAAATCCGCGACCAAGCAGGACAAACCGGCCGCCTCAGCCGCAAACGCCGCCGATGTCGTGGTCTGGCTCAACCGCTTGGATCCCGCTCCAAACGATTCCGAGCACGGCGCGCCGATCAGTAATAAAATGCAAATCGTACAGAAAAACAAAACCTTTCAGCCGCACTTGCTGGTGGTTCCTGTCGGCGCAATGGTGAATTTTCCAAACCGTGACCCTTTCTTTCACAACGTGTTTTCCCTCTTTGACGGCAAACGTTTTGATCTCGGTCTCTATGAAGCCGGTTCAACCAATTCCGTGCGTTTCGACCGCCTCGGGGTCAGCTTTCTCTTCTGCAATATCCACCCGGAAATGAGCGCGGTGGTAGTGGCCGTCGATACTCCCTATTACGGAATATCCGATCGCTCGGGGCACGTCAGTATCCCCAACGTCCCGGACGGAAAATATGAGATGCACGTCTGGTATGAACGCAGCCTGCCGGAAGATTTGAAGGGTCTGTCGCGAAGCGTCACGCTATCGGCGGACAAAACCAATCTCGGCACCATTGCAGTTCCCGAGAACCCCAGTTTCACCGCCACCCACAAGAACAAGTACGACCAGGACTACACCCCGCCTCCAACACCCGGCTATCCGCGCCACTAACCCGGATTGCCCAAAAGCTTTCGGTCTTGGTATTCGTCCAAACCAAAACCAATCAAATCGCGGTCAAAGTGTCATCCTGGGGACCGCGCTTTCCGCGGCCGAAGGATCTCAACTGACAATACCTACTCGATTTCTTTGACGTCAGAATGACCGCCCGGCACCATTCTGCTGGCGGGAAGTCCCGGCTAAACCGCCTCAAATCGTTGCCGGAAAACGATGTTCGCAAACCGTTTGTACCGCTGCGTAGCGGCTCTGCGCCTTTAGTTGCCTCATGATCCGGTGAACATGATTCTTCACCGTGAACTCGGAAAGATGCAGGTTTGCCGCGATTTCCTTATTCGTAAAACCCCGCGCCAGCAATGCCACCAGTTGCTGCTGCCTCGGAGTCAGCCCGAGTTTCAAGCACAGCCGCTGGTTGGGAATCATCGAAGAATCTCGCGGTGCCTTCGCCACGAATTGAAATAAAGCGTGGCACAACACCGGTGGACAAACCGCTTCGCCAGCGCTCACTTTGCGCACCGCCTCCATAATGTCCTTCGCGCTGGCATCCCCCAGCAGATAACCGCTCACTCCGGAGCGTACCCCCTCCAGAAAAATGTCGGCATCGTGCTCCATGCCGAAAAGGATCGCCTTTCTCCCGGGCATCGGGATCAAAAGGTCTGCAATAAAATTCTGTGCCAGCGCCGCGGTCGAAGCCTGATCTATCAGCAGAACATCCCAATCCAATGCTGCGGCCTGTTTGTACGCCGTCTCCGAATAACGAATGGATCCAGCCACCACAAATTCCGGCTGCCGCTGAAACAATTCGGTCATGGCCTCCCGCAGCATCCGATTTTCGATCAGGAAGATCAACTTGGAAGGGCTTGCCGAACGCGTCTCTTTTGCGGCTTTCATGGAGTTTGGTCTGCTTTCGAATGCGAAGTGGAGCTTTACCTTAGGGGCAACCCAGCGACGATACGTCCGCAAACCGTGAGGGTCAATCCACGGCCTGTCAATTGCATGTCACTATTCTGTCCCCTGGCCACCGGACCAGGCGCGTTAGCATCCACGCCGCCACCTCAAGCCACCTGCTGGAACGAATATTGCCTAGGTAAGCGTGGATTTTGCCGTTCCGTGAACGGCCTTCCTGGCATGCGGCAGCCGTACAAGAATGGTCGTCCCCAACTCGGACGTTTGTTCGATGGACACGCTGCCGGAATGGTCCAGAACGATCTTGCTCACGATCGCCAGCCCCAAACCCGTCCCATTCGGTTTTCCATAGCTCACAAACGGATCGAACACCGTTCTGTGAATCGCCGCAGGGATTCCCGGACCAGAATCCCGAATGCGTATTTCAAACTCTTTCCCGCTATCCTGAACAGTGGCGGTGATGGCACCTTCCCTCCCGCCCATGGCCTCGCAAGCGTTCAGAATCAAGTTAAAGAACACCCGCTCTAGCTTGCGGGCATCGAACATCCCTTCCAGCTCCTCCGGAGCCATAAGCACAATTCGCGCCTGACGAAACTCCGGTCGGGCGTGAATGGCGTCGATCGCGCGCCGTATTACTTGCTCAATCCGCGTGTTGGTCGGTGCAATGGCCCCGCGTTGATACGATAGTTCTCTCAGCGAATCGATCAGGTCGGTCATTTGCGTGGCCGCCGTCTTGATCTCCTCGTAAATCTCATCCTTATTCAGCTTCAAGCTATCCGCTTCGTGCAGGAATTCCGCGTTGGCCACCACCGCAGCCAGGTAATGCCGTAAATCATGCGAAATCGAACTGGCTGCCCGCGCCAGTGCGGCAATGCGTTCGGTTTCGATTCTCTGTTGCTGCAGCGCCAGCAATTGCCCGCGCATCTGCGCGAACGAAGTGCTAAGTTCCACCAACTCCTTGCTGCCGCGCGGGTTGATCGAATACGTAAAGTCTCCTGCAGCCAGTGCCTTCACGCCCGCCACAAGATTGTCCAGTGGCCGCGTAATGGTGCTGGCCATAAACCCAAACAGCAACGCCCCGAACAGTATCGCCAATCCACCCACCAAAAAAATCGTATTATTCAGCCGTTTGACAAAAGCATTTGCCGGCACCATTGGCATCATCACGTAGCAACGCACCGGCGACGGCGAAGAGCCGTGAAGCAACACGGATGAATACGCATATTGATCGGTTTCCAGCGTCATCAGCCCATTCGCTGCGTCGACGGGAATGCTGCCAGCGCGTAAACGTCGTTGCAGATCGGCTTGGTCACGCCCCGGAAGCGTCGACGCAATCACCGTATCG
>Ga0210409_10002468_pt1 | contig 21912 bp, 19 predicted proteins | sample IncBWH17MmetaG_FD_161649 | JGI IMG/M metagenome (GOLD analysis project Ga0210409, IMG submission 161649) | Forest soil microbial communities from Barre Woods Harvard Forest LTER site, Petersham, Massachusetts, United States - Inc-BW-H-17-M | ecosystem: Environmental > Terrestrial > Soil >...
ACTGGTCGGCGGGCGCTGAAGGCGAGCCAGAATAGCGACACCGCGACGGCAACGATTGTCAGGGTCACGGCGAGCCCGCGGGTGAGCTTTTTCTTGATCGACCGCTCCTGAAAATCGCGCGCTTCGACCGCACCCATGAACATGGTCTGCGCGCTCAATCCGCGCGGGACGGCCCCTCCCGTCGTGTCGCGACGAGGCTCGACCGATACGGCTGACGACCCGAGGTCCGTGGTAAACCGGAACGTCGAGTCCGCGATCGAGATATCGTCGCCCTCCCGCAGCGTCGCGTTTCGGCTGACCCGCACGCCGTTGAGCGAGACCACGGAGACACCGTGGGGACGGAGGACAAACGCATCGGCCTCTTTGAAGATCTCGGCGTGGGTCCGCGAGACGTCGACATCTTTCATCACGATGGTCGATGACGGGTCACGGCCGATCGTGATGTGCTCGGTGAGGAGATAGACCCGGTTGCGACGCCGATCTTTGAGGTAGGCCCCGCCCTTCGCGGTACCGAGTCCGGTCCGACGATACGTGAACTCGGCCGTGCCGAGTCGCACGATGTCGTCGAACTCCAGTGTGGCCCGACCGCCGCTGACCTCGACGCCGTTGACGACGATCACCGCGCTAGGCGACCCGCGCTCGATCAGGGCCCGGCCGCCCCAGCCGGTCTCCTGGGACACGATCGCATGTCGCGGCTCTAAACCATGCCCCAATACCCGCCACCCCGCCTCGGGAGCGCTGCCGATGGTCAGTACGCCAGGACCCAACTGGCGAACAGTCGTTCCAAAAGCGAGGTAGGTCATACTTTAAAGACGACGATCAAGATACCCAGGAGCGACAATTCACACCCGCCGAGTTGGCACTGGTCTAAATACAATCATTTCAAGTACATAGGCCCAGTTTGCCTAAATTGACAATGCCGACAAAGTTACTTAGGATTCGATATAAGTCACTGTGGAGAAAAGAGAAGTCATGAGTGCGTCCATCGAGACCCTGGTCAACCGTGAGTACCAGTACGGGTTCGTAACCGACATCGAACAGGATACGATCCCCCGCGGACTCAGCGAGGACGTCGTCCGTTTGATCTCGGCGAAGAAACAAGAGCCGGAATTCCTGCTGAACTGGCGTCTCAAGGCCTACAAGCGCTGGCTCCAGATGCGCGAGCCGCACTGGTCCAATGTCATATATCCGCCGATCGATTACCAGAACGTCAGCTACTACTCGGCTCCTAGAGCCGCCAAGCCGCTGGGGAGCCTGGATGAGGTCGATCCGGAGCTTCGTCGCACCTACGAGCGACTCGGGATCTCGCTGACGGAGCAGAAGCGTCTCTCCGGCGTCGCGGTGGACGCGATCTTCGACAGCGTATCGGTCGGCACGACGATGCGAAAGGAATTGGCCGAGCTCGGCATCATCTTCTGCTCGTTCGGCGAGGCCGTTCGCGAGCATCCGGCGCTGGTCGAGAAGTACCTCGGCTCGGTCGTGCCGTACAGCGACAACTTTTTTGCCGCCCTGAACTCCGCCGTGTTCAGTGACGGCTCGTTCTGCTATGTGCCACCCGGCGTCCGGTGCCCGATGGAACTGTCCACCTACTTCCGCATTAATGCGGCGGGAACGGGTCAGTTCGAGCGCACGTTGATCATCGCGGACGAGGGCGCGTATGTGAGTTACCTCGAAGGCTGTACCGCACCCCGCCGGGACGAGAATCAGCTGCACGCTGCCGTGGTCGAGCTGATCGCGGAGAACAACGCCAGCATCAAGTACTCGACCGTGCAGAACTGGTATGCGGGCGACACCGAAGGCAAAGGCGGCATCTACAACTTCGTCACGAAGCGTGGCAAAGCCAAAGGCGTGAACTCCAAGATCTCGTGGACTCAGGTCGAGACTGGCTCGGCCATCACGTGGAAGTATCCAAGTGTCATCCTGCAGGGGGACAACTCGACGGGCGAGTTCTATTCCGTCGCTGTGGTGAATAATCACCAGCAGGCTGATACCGGCACGAAGATGATCCACCTGGGCCGGAACACGAAGAGTACGATCGTGTCGAAGGGCATCTCGGCCGGCCACGGTAACAACAGTTATCGCGGCAAGGTGCAGGTCCTCAAGAAGGCCGATAACGCACGGAACTACACGCAATGCGACTCGATGTTGGTCGGGAACCGGTGCGGCGCGCACACGTTCCCATATATCGAGGTCGAGAACAATACCGCGACCGTGGAGCACGAGGCATCGACGTCGAAAATCGGCGAGGATCAGATTTTCTACTGCAAACAGCGTGGACTGACGGCTGAAGACGCTGTCTCCATGATCGTCAGTGGGTTTTGCAAGGACGTTTTTCAGCAATTGCCGATGGAGTTCGCGCTCGAAGCGCAGCAGCTCCTCGGCATCACACTCGAAGGGAGCGTAGGGTAATCGTGCTCGATATTCACGACCTGCACGCGACTGTCGGCGAGAAGGAGATCCTGCGCGGGATCTCGCTCAGCGTCGGCGCTGGCGAGATTCACGCGATCATGGGACCGAACGGATCCGGCAAAAGCACGCTCGCCCAGGTGCTCGCCGGGCATCCGGCGTACGAGGTCACCGGCGGCTCCGTCACGTATGACGGCGAGGACCTGCTGGCCATGGATCCCGAGGAGCGCGCCCAGAAGGGTCTGTTTCTCGCGTTCCAGTATCCCGTCGAGATTCCCGGCGTTTCCAACGTCTACTTCCTGCGGGCGGCATACAATGCGATCCGCAAGTCGAAGGGTCTCGGCGAGCTGGATCCGGTCGAGTTCCTCGACTTCGTCGAGGAGCGCCTCCACCTCGTCGACATGGACGCCGATATGCTGCGGCGGTCCGTCAATACCGGCTTCTCGGGCGGCGAGAAAAAGCGCAACGAGATCTTCCAGATGGCGGTGCTCGAGCCCCGGTTGGCCGTGCTCGACGAGACCGATTCCGGGCTCGACATCGACGCCCTGCGCGTGGTGGCCGACGGCGTCAACAAGCTTCGGCGGCCGGATAACGCCACGATCGTCGTCACGCACTATCAGCGGCTCTTGAACTACATCGTGCCGGATTTCGTGCACGTGCTGGTCAATGGGCGCATCGTGCAATCCGGTGGCAAGGAGCTGGCGCTCGAGCTGGAGGCGCACGGATACGCGGGAGTGCCGGCGTGAGTTTCGTCGAGCAGTTCCGCGACGCGGGCCCCGCCTGGCTCGCGCCCGTCCGCCGTGCCGCCATCCAGTCCTTCGTCGACTCGGGCTTCCCGACTCGGCAGAACGAGGACTGGCACTTCACGAGCACGGCCGCCATCGCCGAAACCGAGTGGGTGCCACTCCGCGACGCGAGCGGACAGGTACAGGCCGATGACCTGGCGCCGTTCATGCTGGGACTCGATGCTCCGCGTCTCGTCTTTGTGAACGGGCGCTACACGCCGGCGCTCTCCGCCCTAGGCAGGTTACCCGGTCGTATCCGCGTGCTCGACTTGGCCGGGCATTGGGGCGAACCGATCGTCGAAAAATATTTTGGCGCGTTCGCGCCCTTTGGGCGGGACGCGTTCACGGCGCTCAATACCGCGTTCGCGATCGACGGCGCGGTCGTGTACATACCGGCCGAGACGATCGTTGAGAAGCCGATTCATATCCTGTATGTGACGGATTCCGAGGCGGCAAAGGGCGTCACTCATCCGCGGACGTTGATCGTCGCCGAGCGGCATTCAGTATCGACGATCATCGAGAGCTACGTCTCGCTCGGCGATGCGACGTATTTCACGAACGCCGTGACCGAGATTCAGGTGATGGACGGGGCGCGCTTGGACCACTATCGGATCGAACGCGAGAGCGAACGGTCGTATCACGTCGGGACGACCGAAGTGAGACAGGGACGCGATTCCCGGTATCATTCCTTCTCGTTCGCTACGGGAGGCGCGCTGGCCCGCGTGAACCTGTATACGGTCCTTGGCGGCGAGGGTGGCGAGACCCTGATGAACGGGTTGTACATGCTCGATGGCACACAGCACATCGACCACCAGACGCGCATCGAGCACGCGGCCCCCAATTGCGCCAGCCGCGAAGTCTACAAGGGCATCATGGATGATGCGTCCCATGGTGTCTTCAATGGCAAGGTGTACGTCCACCCCGAGGCGCAGAAGACCGACGGCAAGCAGACGAACAACAACGTGCTCTTGTCCGAGACCGCGCGGGCGGACACGAAGCCCCAGCTCGAGATCTTCGCCGACGACGTGAAGTGCACACACGGCGCGACCGTCGGTCGGCTGGATGATGTCGCGTTGTTCTATCTCCGGAGTCGCGGCATCGGTGTGGAGTTGGCCAAGACCCTGCTCACGTACGCCTTCGCCGCCGACGTCCTCGAGCGGATTGACCAGCCGGAGGTTCGGCAGGCGCTGGAGGCGCTCACCTTGGAGCGGTTTGTCGGAGGCGGCGCCGAGCTGGTCGCCGCCTAGGGCCCCAAATGGCGGATCTCCGCGAGCTTTATCAGAGCGTCATCCTCGACCACAGCCGCAGCCCGAGGAACTTTGGGCCGCTCGCGGAAGCCGACGCCGAGGCCACCGGCAACAATCCGATGTGCGGGGACGCGGTCACGGTGTGGGTGCGCATGGACGGCGACCGGATCGCCGACGTGCGGTTCGCCACGCCTCCGGGTACCGGGTGCGCGATCTCCAAGGCTTCGGCGTCGCTCATGACCACGGCCGTGGCTGGAAAGACCCGCGCCGAGGCCGACGAGCTGTTCGACGCGTTCCATCGGCTCGTCACCGGTGAGACCTCCGACACGCAGGGCTTGGGCAGGTTGGCCGCCCTGGGAGGCGTTTCCCAATTTCCGATTCGCGTCAAGTGCGCGACGCTCGCGTGGCATGCGCTGCGATCGGCGCTGGGGAAGGTCGCGTGATCGCGGAGGGCTTCATTCCAGTCGCCAAACTGGCGGACCTCCCCGAGGGTGATCTCATCGCCGTCGACGCACCGGACGGCGAGCCGGTGTGCCTGGTGAACGTGGGCGGCGCGATCTATGCGCTCCACGACTGCTGCTCGCACCAGGCATTCCCGATCTCCGCCGGTGCGATCATGCATGACGGCACGATCGAGTGCCCGCTGCACGGCGCGCGGTTCGACCTGCGCTCCGGGCGCGTGCGTCTCGGACCCGCCGTTGACAACATCGCCCGCTATACCGTGCGCGTCGAATGCGACACTATCCTCGTCGGACCGAAGGCATGAAGAACGACTTCCCGCTGCTGGCGCGCTCGCCGGCGCTGCATTATCTCGACTCGGCCGCGACTTCGCAGAAGCCCCGCGCGGTGCTCGACGCGATTCGCGACGTCTACGAGACCGCCAACGCGAATCCGCATCGCGGGGCCTATGCGCTCTCCGTCGCGGCCACCGACCGGTATCACGCGGCTCGCGAGCGCGTGGCGCGGTTTCTCGGAGTCGGCGATCCGGCATGCCTCATCTTCACGCGGGGCACGACCGAATCGCTCAATCTCGTCGCGGCGACGGCCAACGTGCACCGCGGTGACGAGATCATTGTCACTCGCCTCGAGCATCATGCGAACTTCGTTCCATGGCAGCAAGTGGCCCTTCGGACCGGAGCGAAGTTCAAGATCGCCGAGATCACCGACGACGGGCGGCTCGACCTCGACTATTTGCGACAGCTTATTTCGCCGAGAACAAAAATTCTCGCGGTCACGCACGTGTCGAACGCCATCGGCTCAATAACACCACTCTCTGAAGTCGTGCGGATCGCGCGCGACATGATCATCGTCGTGGACGGCGCGCAGAGTGCACCGCATATGCGCGTGAACTTTGACGAGCTGGGCGTGGATTTTTATGCCTTCAGCGGGCACAAGATGCTCGGCCCAACGGGGATCGGAGGATTGGTGGGACGTCGGGAACTGCTCGAGCAGATGCCGCCTTATCAGACTGGTGGCGACATGATCGAGTACGTGGGCGACGACCACACGACGTGGAACGTGTTGCCGCACAAATTCGAAGCGGGCACACCGAATCTGGGTGGTGCTGTTGGACTGGCTGCGGCGGTGGAGTATCTGGACGCGATCGGCATGGATAAGGTGCGGCGACACGAGCAAGAGCTGACGGCGGCTGCGAGCACGCGACTCGCGGCCATCGAGGGCGTACGAGTATTTGGACCGCCGCCTGCCGAGCGTAGTGGCGTGGTCAGTTTTACCGTGGCCGACATCCATCCCCATGATCTCGCGACTATTCTCGACCAGGACGGTGTCGCGATTCGCGCCGGGCATCATTGCGCGCAACCGCTGCTCCGGCGGCTCGGCGCGGGCGCGACGGCGCGGGCCTCGTTCTACGTGTACAACGACCTCGCGGACGTCGAGGCACTCGTAGCTGGCGTGAAGAGGGCACAGGCCTTGTTCGCCCATGTCTGACCTGTATCACGAGGCGATCCTCGATCACTATCGGCGGCCTCATGGCCGGGGATCCCTCGCGGAACCGGACGCTCGGGCCACCCGCTCGAACGCGCTGTGCGGCGAGACCATGCAGGTCGACGTGACATTGGACGAGGATCGGGTACGCGACATCCGGTTCGAATGCGAGGCGTGCGCGATCGCGCGCGCGTCGGCATCGATGATGACGGATGTCGTCCGTGGCCTTTCACGGGCCGAAATCATGTCGTTCATCACGCGATTAAGGCGGTTCGTCACCGCGAGCCCAAATGCGCCGGATGATTCCGCCCTCGGACCACTCGTCGCGCTCGGCATCGTACGACGCACGCCCGCTCGCGCGGCCTGCGCGCTCCTGCCATGGGAGACGCTGTCCGAAGCGCTGGCGCAGACCTTGTCACTTGAGCTATCGTAGGCCACATGCGCACCCGTCCCACGCTCGCAGTGCTGGCGGCTGTACCACTGGTCGTCGCCGGCGTTCTCGCCGCACGACCGCTCACGCACCGGGCGGATCTGTTTCAAGAAGTTTTCTCTCTGGTTCGGGAGCGCAGCGTCGATTCGCTGTCGTCCGACGCACTGTACGAAAAGGCCGCGCGCGGCCTCGTGCACTCTTTGGGTGACCCGTACGCCGAGCTGTACTCGCGTGACGAGCTGGCGTCGTTCAACCGCGAGTCGCTCGGCGGGGCGTACGGTGGACTGGGCCTCCAGATTGAGGACCACAGCGGGCGTCCGACGATTGTGCGCGTATTCCCGCATTCGCCCGCCGCATCGGGAGGGCTTCGGGCCGGCGACGAGATCCTGTCGATCGACAGCGCGGTAGTCCGCGTTTGGCTGCTCGAGAAGGTCTCGCAGTCGCTCCTGGGACGACCCGGTACTCCGGTCGACGTCGCGGTCACGCGACTCGGCGAGGCCACTCCAATCCGGGCCCGGTACACGCGCGAGAGCGTACACGTGCCGTCGGTGCCCTACTCGGTCATGCTCGATGGGCAGATCGGGTACGTGCCGCTGCAGGTCTTCAGCGAGTCGGCCGCGCAGGAAGTGAACGCGGCGCTGGCACGGCTCCTCACCGCAGGCGCGAAGGGCATCGTGCTCGACGTCCGCGGAAACGGTGGCGGAGCGGTGGATCAGGCGCTGCTCGTCGCGAACTGCTTTTTGGCCGAGGGCACGGAGTTGGCCAGCGTTCGGGAACGAGCGGGGCCACAGGAGACGTATCGCGCCGTCCGTCATCCGTTGACCACGACGGTACCCGTCGCCGTGCTTATCGACGGCGGCTCGGCTTCCGCGACCGAGATCGTCGTCGGGGCGCTGCAAGACCACGATCGGGCGCTCGTCGTCGGCACGACATCGTTCGGCAAGGGGCTGGTGCAGAGCTTATTCGCGCTCGACGGCGGGTATTCGCTGAAGCTTACGACCGGCCGCTGGTATACGCCGAATGGGCGATCGATACAAAAGCCGCGGAAGCTCCTGCCAGATGGAGAGCTCGTCGAGATCCAGCCCGACTCCACCGGCAAGGCAAAGCCGGCGTTCCACTCTGATGCCGGGCGGACGGTGTTCGGCGGCGGCGCCATCACGCCCGACCTGATCGTCCCACCCGATACGCTCGATGACGCCGAGCGGGCATTCGTGACGGCCATTACGCCGGCCTCCCAGGCCGTCTACCTCTCGACGTACGGGCTCGCGCGTGAGATTGGCCAGACGGTCAAGCCCGATTTCACGGTCCAGCCAGCGTGGCGCGACAGCCTTTTCCGTCGTTTCCGGGACACCAAGGTCCCTGTTTCGCGGGCTCAGTTCGACGCGGCGCGTTCGTTCGTCGACCGGTTGCTCGCCGATCGGATCGCCGAGCTGGCGTTCTCCGACTCGATCGCGTTCCGCCGTCGGGCCGAAGATGACGCCCAGTTGGCCCGCTCGCTCGAGTTGCTCCGTCGTTCGCGGACGCAGGCCGAGCTGTTCGTGGCGGGGGGTACGCCTCCTGCCCCAGCGCATCACGGCTGACGCCCTTTCGGGGTGGATCGTCCAATGGACATGAGTAAGCTCGCGTCATTCATCGGGATGACCGTCGGCGGAGCCATCGGTTGGTACGCCGGCAGCATCGTTGGCTTCATGACGGCGTTTGCGCTGTCCTGCGTGGGGACCGGCGTCGGCATGTACGTCGCCCGCCGTGCCATGCAGCAGTACCTCGTGCTGGCCTTGGGCCTGTGCCTCGTCGCGGCGCCAAACGCCGGGGCGCAGACACAGACGCCGACGCCTGCAGCGACCAAAGCCGCGACGGAGCTGATGCAGGTCATGCACGCCGACAAGACCCTGCACGATCAGATCTCGGCCGCGTTCGACGTGCAGATCCAGAACAATCCCGCCATGGTTCCGTATCGTGGCGCCATGCAGAAGTTCGCGGACAGGTATCTCACCTGGGACGCGATTGGGCCGCAGCTCACGACGGCGTATGCGCAGGTCTTCAGTGAATCCGAGTTGAAGGACCTCGTCGCGTTCTACAAGACGCCCACGGGTCAGAAGCTCGCCTCGCAAATGGCGACGCTCGCCGCCAAGGGGCAAGCGATCGGGCTAGCGGTCGTGCAGCAGCATCAAGGCGAGCTGGCCGACTTGATTCGGCAACAGGCATCCGGCACGACACCGCCGGCGGATACAACGAAGCATTAAGGAAAAAGGGGAGACGGGAAATTTTTTCCCCGAACCCCTTTCCTTAGCACAGATGCACCGCCATCGCCTTGAACGAGGCGATGACGGGTGCGCCCGGGTCTAGGCGGAGCTCGGAGGCCGAGCGGGTGGTGAGCGCCGCGACGAGGGGCGCGCCGTCGACCATGACGGTCACGCGCGTCAGGGCGCCGGAGCGCTCGACGGCGTCGACGTAGCCGTGAAAGACGTTGCGGGCCGACGACGCGATCGCGGAGGGGGACAAGACAATTTCGTCGGCGCGGACGACGGCGTGACCGGGACCGGGCGTGGCGTCGCCGGCCGCGACGAAGGTCATGGCGCCATCCGACGTGTGGAACTCGACGGTGCCATCGCCGAGAACCACGACTGTGCCGGCGTAGACGTTCTCGGCGCCGAGGAAGGCGGCTGCGTCCGGCGAGGCTGGCTTACGAAAGACCTCCTCAGGAGGGCCCGATTGGAGCACGCGGCCCGCATCGAGGAGGACCGCCACGTCGCCGAGGAGACCGGCCTCGGTGAAATCATGCGTCACCTGCAGCACGGTCGATCCGAGCTCGCGGTGGAGAGCGCGGACCTCGCGGCGGATGGCGGCACGGCGACGCGGATCGAGCGCGACGAACGGCTCGTCCAGCAGCAGAATCGGCGGACGCGGCGCGATCGCGCGGGCGAGCGCGACGAGTTGGCGCTCGCCGCCACTCAATGCGTGGACCGGGCGGTTCATGAGCGCGTGCACGCCGAAGCGCCGGGCGACATCGTGCGCGAAGGCCAGGTCGCTCGTGCCATAGGTCACGTTGTCGGCGACCGACAGATGGGGAAAGAGATAGGCGTGCTGATACACGAGCCCCACACCACGCGCCTCCGGAGGCACGCCGTGCACATCGCGGTTGCCAAGACGAATCGTGCCGCCCGTGGGCGGAATGACGCCGGCGAGCACCTCGAGCAGCGTCGTCTTCCCCGCACCGGCGGGGCCGATGACCACCCCGTATCCGTGCGTCGGAACCTGAAACGTGATGTCCGTGAGCGAGAACGTCCCCGCGCGAGCGGAGAGGCCGGCGACGTCGATCATCGCAGGCGGTGCAGGATCGCCAACGGAATCAGCGCCAGCAGCACCAGCACGGCGGCGACCGGCAGCGCGCCAGGGAGCCCGTAGGTCGTGAACCGATCGTAGCTCAGGACACTCGCGACCTGCGGGTTGTACGTGAGGATCACGACCGCGCCGAACTCGCTGACCGCGCGCGCCCACATGATGACCGCGCCGGCGACGAGACCACGCGACGCCAGCGGTAGCGTGACGCGGCGGAACACGCGCCATGGGGGATCACCCAGTGTGCGCGCGACCGTCTCGAAGCGCGCGTCGACGCGGTCGAACGTCTCGCGGGCCGCGCTCAGATAGAGCGGGCAGGCCACGAACAACATCGCGCTCACAATGCCGGCCGGCGTGCCCGTGATGCGGAGCCCGGCGGCGATCAGCACCGAGCCGACCGCGGTGTGTCGGCCGAGCGCGAGCAGTAGCGCGATCCCCGCTACTGGATGCGGGATCAGCACCGGCAGATCGAGCAGCGCGGCCAGCGCGGCGCGACCTGGGAATGCGCGGCGGGCGAGCACGTACGCGATAGGTGTGCCCGCCAGAAGGCCGAGCAGCGTGGCCGTGGTAGCTGTAACGGCCGTGAGTAACAGTGCGTCACGAAGCTCGGCATCGGTGCTCAGCGCGCGCAGACCCTGGCTTCCACCCGACGCCACCAGCTCGGCTAGTGGTGCGGCTAGGAACAAGAGCAGCAACGATGCGGCAAGGCCCACTACGACCGTGGCAACTCGCGACACGGCGGCAAGTTAGTGTGTACGTGCGCTCCGCGCGACGCGCACTGAAACACCTCCGGGGCCGCGCGCGTAGTATACTATCACGAACATGACTGAGCTTGCGGTTGACATCCGAGGCGTACAGAAAGGCTTCGACGGGCACGTGGCCGTACGAGAGCTGTCGCTGGCGGTTCCCAGGGGAAGTGTGTACGGGCTGCTGGGCCCGAACGGCGCTGGGAAGACGACGACGATCCGGATGATCTTGAACGTGATCGTCCCCGACACAGGCACGATCACCGTGCTCGGCCAGCCGAACGGCGCCAAGGGCGTGACCGATCGCATCGGCTATCTCCCCGAAGAACGCGGCTTGTATCGCAAGATGCGCGTGCGTCGGGTGCTGCGGTTTCTCGGCGAGCTCAAAGGGATGACAGGTCGGGATGCCGACCGGCGCATCGACGAATGGCTAAGCAGGTTCCAGCTGACCGATTGGGCGCAGAAAAAGATTGACGAGCTGTCCCGTGGCATGCAGCAGAAAGTCCAGTTCATCGGGACGCTGTTGCACGATCCCGAGCTCGTGATCCTCGACGAACCCTTCAGCGGACTGGACCCGATTAACGCGCAGGCACTGCACGATACTGTGCTGGAGCTTCGGCAGCGCGGCCGCACGGTCATCTTCAGCACGCATCTCATGGATAACGCTGAGCGGCTGTGCGATTCGGTGTGCATCATCGCGAAAGGGGCGAAGGTCCTCGATGGCCCGGTGGCCGCCGTCCGCGCGCAGCATGCCGGACGAACGATTGCATTAGCCCTGGCGAACGGTACGTCGGACGCCGTGGCGCGCATACTAGCGGATAGGGCACTAGTCGATCGCGTCGACGATTCCAATCGGACCCTCGAGATCGAGCTGGCGGCCAACGGCAGCGCGAAGGGGTTGCTCGAGCGACTCGTGGGCGCGGGAGCCGACATTACGCGGTTCGAGGTCGTCCAACCGTCGCTGCACAAGATCTTCCTCCAGCGGGTCGGCGCCGTCGGCGTCGCCGAGGGCATGTCAGGCCATGGGTAAACTCGGCGTCATCATCCGCCGCGAGTATCTCGAACGGGTCCGCTCACGCTGGTTCGCGTTCGCGACGATCCTCGGCCCGTTGTTCTTCGGCGGGGTCAGCATCGGCCAGATCGTACTGACCGCCCACGCCGGGGTCTCGGCGGACGCGTCTCACATCATCGTGATCGACGCGACCGGCACGAACCTCGGCCAGCGCGTCGTGTCCAACCTCAGCGCTGGCGTTACGAGCGACCCGTCGAACGCCACGCTGCGGGTGGTGTCTCGCGACGACCTCGCGGCGGCCCAGGTCCAGGCGCTGAACGAGGTGATGCACGAGAAGTGGCAAGGGTATCTTGTGCTCGACGACAGTACGCTCGCGGGGAAAGCCGCGATATACAACGGGCGCAACGCCTCGGCCTTGCAAGACATCGAGCATGTAAAAGATGTCGTGAAGAATGCCGTACTCACCGAGCGACTCGTTGGCGCTGGACTCGATCCGGCGCGCATCCGATCGCTGACCGCCGTTCAGATCGAGCTCCGTACCGAGCGGGTGACCGATCGGGGACTCGGCGGCTCGGGTATGTCCGGCGCCTGGTTCGGGTATATCGTGGCGATCCTGCTCTACATCACGATCGTCGTCTACGGCCAGAGCATCGTGCGCGGCGTGTCGGACGAGAAATCGAGCCGCGTGTCGGAAGTCGTCGTCAGCAGCGCGCCGCCCGACACGTTGCTCGCCGGGAAGATCATCGGCGTGGGTGGCGTGGCGATCACGCAGCAAGCCATCTGGGTGGCCGCTTCGGCGGCGATCGTGCACTGGAGGGCGCCGATCATTCGCGCGCTCGGCGCCGGCGACGCGAGCAACATCCCGCTGCCGGGGTCGATCTCCCCCGTCGCCGGGATCGAGCTCGTGCTGATTTTCCTGCTCGGGTTCTTCTTTTACGCGGCGCTGTTCGCCGCGATCGGTTCGACCGTCGAGAGCCAGGAGGACGCGCAACAGGCTTCCCTGCCCGTCACGATGCTGCTCATCCTGAGCATCATGTTCGTCGGCCCCGTGTTCCTGAGTCCGACGGGCCTTCTCGCACGCGTGGTCTCGTGGATTCCGTTCTCGGCGCCGATCCTTATGCCGTTGCGATTGAGCCTGATTCAGGTACCGACCGTGGAGATCGTCGGTACCATTGCCGGGTTGGCGATCGCGAATCTCGTCGCGATCTGGTTCGCGGCTCGGGTTTATCGCGTGGGCATTCTCATGTACGGCAAGCGCCGGTCGTTGGCCGAGATCATACGCTGGGTGCGGGTTTCTTAAAGTCTCTTCCGCGGACGGCGACCAGCACGGTCGGCACCACGAACAGAGTGATCGGCGTCGAGAGCGAGAGACCGCCAATGACGGCCAGCGCGAGGGGCCGCTGGAGCTCGCTGCCCGCGCCGAGCCCGAGCGCCAAAGGCAGCAGGCCGAACAACGTGCAGAGCGTCGTCATCAGAATCGGGCGCAAGCGAGTCCTGGCGGCCTCGCGAACGGCGGTCTCTAGGGTGACACCCTCGCGCTCCATGCGGAGCTTCGTGAAATCGAGAAGAATGATGCCGTTTTTCACGATCAGACCGACCAACAGAATAAGACCCATGAACGACGAGACGTTAAACGGAGTGCCCGTGATCGTGAGCAGGGCCAGCGCGCCAACGAACGAGATGGGCGCAGCCGAGACGATCACGAGTGGCTCGATGAACGACTCGAATTGGACCAGCATGACCCCAATGACGCTCACCGCGGCCAGCGCCAACACGATCAGCAGCGCACGGAACGCTTGCTGCTGGCCGGCATACTGACCGCCGATTTCGACGCGGATACCTGGCGGCGGCGGATGCGCCGCGAGGACCCGCTTGACGTCGGCGTTGATCGCGCCCAGCGATCGCCGAGAGTAGTCCGCCGTCATCGCGATCATCTGCTGCTGATTCTCGCGGTCGAGCTGCGCCCGTGTGATCTGCGGCGTAATCGAGGCCAACGAAGCCAGCGGTGTCGGCTTGTGACCCGGGCCGATGATCGGGAGCGACCCGAGTCGGAGCGGGTCGAACCGCACGCTGTCGGGCGCGCGGACGCGGACGGCAATAGCCCGGTCTTGCGTGCGAATCTCGCCACCGATGACGCCGAGGACTGACCCCGAGACATCGGCACCGACTTGCTGCGGCGTCATGCCAATGCGGTTCGCTTCGGCCCCGCTGACGCGCAGCATGAGCTCCGGCGAGGGCTCGCTGACGCCGTTGTAGAAATCCTCGACCCCGTCGACTTTCGTCATATCGGGCTCGAGCGACTTGGCGTAGGCCTCGAGCGACTCCAGCTGCTCCCCAAACAGCTTGATCTCGATCGGGCGGGCCGCGCCGGCCAGATCGTTGATCACGTCGGACAGGATCTGCACGAAATCGATGTGGAGCCGCGGCACCGCCGCCTGGACCTTTTGGCGCACGTCATCGATGACCTCGTTGACCGTGCGATCGCGCTTGGAGCGCGGGACGAGACGTGCGACGAGGTCCCCTCGATTCTGCTCAGTGGCGAATACGCCGAGCTCGGCGCCCGTGCGGCGCGAGGTCGCCGCGATCTCCGGCTCGGCGGCCATGATCCGCTCGGCGATACGCACCTCACGGTCCGTCTCGGTTAGCGCCGTCCCACCGGGCGTGAAATAGTCGAACACGTAGGCGCCTTCGTCCATCTCGGGGAGGAACCCCGTGGCAACGTGCATCTGTGCGAACACGCCGAGACCGATCAGCACGACGGCCACGCCAATCACCCACGGCGGATGGCGAAGCACGAACGCGAGGGCGCGCTCATAGCGGTCGGCCAGCCAATCGACCTTGGCGCCCTGGTCCCGATGCTTCACGAATTGCGCCGAGAGCAGCGGGATGATCGTGAGCGCGAGCACGAGCGAGACGAGCACGGCGATCGTCAGCGTCACGGAGAGCGCGATGAAGAACTGGCCGACGACGCCCTGGAGGAGACCCAGCGGCAAGAAGACGACAACCGTCGTGATGGTCGAGCTCGAGACGGGCCAGATGAGCTCTTGCACGGCCTCTCGAATGGCGCGATGGCGATCGTCGGGCGTGAGGGCGAGGTGTCGCGCGATGTTCTCGGTAATAACGACGGCGTCGTCGATCACGAGGCCGATCGCGATGGCCATCGCGCCGAGGGTCATCAGGTTGAAGGTCTGCCCCACGAGCGACATGAAAAAGACCGTCATCGCCAGCGTCAGTGGAATCGACGTCGCGCTGATGGCGGTGATCACGCCATGGCGCAGGAACAGCAGCAGAACCACGATCGCCAAGCCCGCGCCGATGAGCATGGCATCGCGGACCGATGAGACGGCGTCCTTGACGAGCGTCGCTTGATCGTAGACCGGCTCGATCCGCACACCGGGCGGGAGGTTGCGGGCCATGGTCTTGACCAATCCGGCGATGCTGTCGGCGATCGCGACCGTGTTGCCACCGATCTGGCGCGTGATGTTGAGCGTCGCCGCCGGTCGGCCGTCGCCGGCGATGATGCGCGTATGGTCCTCGGTGCCGAGCGACACGCTCCCCAGGTCGCTCACGCGGACACTCGACCCCGACGGCGTCGGCACGACGACGTTCTCGATGTCCTCGACCGTGTGTGCTTCCTGGTCGGTCACGATCAAAAACTGTTGATAGTCCTCGGCCACGCGACCGACCGCGTCGACCGACGTGGCCTGTTTGATTGCATTGGCCACATCGTCGTATGAGATCGATTGCGCGGAGAGTCGCGCGGGATCGACGATCACCTCGATCTCGCGGACGTCCGTTCCCTGGACATCTACGCGGCCTACGCCGGGCACTCGGGAGAATACCGGACGGATTTGGTACCGCGCGATGTCGTAGAGGGTCGCGGCGTCCCCGCCGATCAGGTTATACGACAGAATGGGGAAGACGGACGGCGTGAGGCGTTCGATCTCGAGCTCGAGCTCGGGTGGCAACGTCCCGCGGATCTCGTTGACGCGCGTGTTCACGAGTTGCAGCGCGTACACCATGTCGGTGTTCGGCGCGAACGTGATGTCGATCTGTGAGGCGCCGCGAATGGACTTGGAACGCACGCGCTGGACGCCGGGGACGATGCTGATCGCTTCCTCAATAGGGCGCGTGATCGTGAACACGACTTGGCGCGCACCGAGGGCGGACCCCTGGGCGACCACCGTGATCCGCGGGAATGTGAGCTCGGGGTAGATCGCCGACGGCAAGCGAAACGCGGCCCAGATGCCCGCCGCGCTGACGAGCCCGATCACCAGATAAATGAATCGACGCTGTGCGCCGAGGAGGTCGTACAGCTTCATGATCGCGCCGCGCCCTTCGCGTCGCTGTCCGCTGGAGCCTCGGCCGGCGCGACCTGTTGCCGCAGCGGCACTACCTTCGCGCTGTCCTCCATCCCGTACGCGCCGATGGTGACGACGACCTCGCCGGCCTTGAGGCCCTCGGTGATCTCGGCGTCGGTCTCGGTGCGGCCGCCGACGGTCACCTTGCGCGCGAGGCCGTGGCCGCTCTCGACCACGAACACCTTGAGCCCGTCGCCGTCCGGCACGAGCGCCTGGATCGGGATCACAACCGCGTGCGGATGCACCGCGACGGCAATGCGGCCAAAGACCGTCTCGCCGATTCGCAACGCGCGGGTGGGGTGTGTCAAACGCGCCCGGACGAGGACGCCGCGGGAAGCCGAGTCGACGGTCGCGCCGATCGACGCGACCTGGCCTTGGCCGAGGGACTCGCCCTCGGCGGAGCGGCCGGAGGTGAGGACAATCGCGTTGCCGCCGCGCACTTGGGCGCCGTCGCCTGGCGAGAGGCTGAACACGATGTCCAGCATGGCGGGATCGGCAACCGCGACCACGGGTTGTGACGGATCGGCGGACGCGCCCAGGATCGCGCTCATGCGCGTGACCGTGCCCGAGATCGGCGAGCGCAACGTCGCGAGTTGCTGGGCGCGTTCGGCGGTCACCGCGTTGGCTTTCGCTTGAGCGAGATCGGCCTGCGCTTGGTCGGCGTCCTTGCGCGCCATGATTCCCGCTGAGGCCAGACGCTCGGCGCGCTGGGCGGAATGCTCGGCGTTGTCGAGCGCCGTCTTGGCGCTTTGGGCCGCGGCGTCGAAGGGGGCGCGCTCGAACTCGACCAAGGGGTCGCCCTCGTGAACGACGTCGCCCGGGGAGACGAAGATGTGGGCCACGCGGGTCGGCGCCGGTGCGGCCAGTTCGGCGTAGTGGCCTGGACGCGGCGTGACGGTGCCGATCGCCGTCAACGTTTCTGTGAACGACTGCTGGACTGCGGTCGCGGTCTGCGCGTTCACTACTGGCTCGACATCTTTCTTCTCGTCGGCTGCGCCCTTGCAGGCGACGAGAACCAAGAGCGCTATGGCGTACGTACGAAATCTCATTGGTCGCCTACCCTCGACGTGAACAGTCGAACGGCGGCAGCCGCGGCAGCGGCGGCGCCGACATCGTCGACGTATTGGACGAGCGCGTCGCGGGCGCTCTTGCGGGCCTCGAGGACACTGGGCAAGGCCTGGGCGCCCTCGGCGAACGCGGTCAGGGACATGGCGGCGACGCGGTTCGCGGACTCCAAGAGACCCTGGTCGCGTTGGGCACGGATGAGCGCGGCGTTCAGCTCGCGATTGGCCGCCGCGATCGCGGCCGCGCTCTCGCGGCGCGCGCGGGCCAGCTCCGCCTGCGCACGCGATACGTTCGCGGCCTCAGTCGCCACTTGGCCACGGTTTTGGTTGAACAAGGGGAACGGGAAGATCACGGTGGCCGCTGGCAACGGATAGGGCTGCGTCGGGTCGCCGCCCTCCACACCGAGCGAAATAGAGGGAGTCGCAAATGCAGCGCGCTTCGCGACGCTCAGCGATGCTTGCTCAGACGCGACCGTCTCCTCTGCCGCGGCGACCTGCAATGTTCGACCGACGGCGGTGTCGGTGCTACTTGGTCGGACGGGCGTTAGCGAGTCGACCAATGTGACCAGTATTCGGTCAGATGCCATACCCAGCAATGCTTGCAGGTCCAGCACCGCGCCGATCGCAGCGAGCGAATCCGCGGCCGCCGCGTTCGCGGCTTGGCCTGCGGTGACCGTGGCGAGCTCGACGTCGAGGTCGCTTGCGTCGCCAGCCTCGCGCCTCACGTGAGCCAGCCGAAGTAGGCTGTCGGCATACACGCCGTTCACATGCGAGAGGCGGGCGTGTTCTTGCGCGACTTGGGCCCGAACATATGTGGTCTCGGCGTCGAACCGTGCCGCCGCGCGTTCGAACGCGAACCGATAGCCCGCCGAGCGATTGGCGAGCGATGCGCTGTGGATTCGGGCCGACCGAAGCCACGGGTAATCGATGGGGAATTCGACGAACCCGTGATAGTGAGGCGTGTCGCGCGTGTACTGGAACGTCAGAGTGGGATTTGGCCATTCCCGCGCAGCGGTGAGGCCAGCCCGCGCCGTGGCGGAGTCTGCCCGCGCCAAAGCAACCCGCGTACCGCGCGCAACCGCGGAATCGACCGCCTCGCGCAGCGTCAGGGGTTGCGGCACCTGTCCAAACACCGTATGTCCGGCCGCCAGTGCGGCAGCCCATGCCCATGCGGATACGCGAACCGGCATCGTGGTAGGGTAGCGGCCTAAACTGTCACGAGGATTACACAGGCGGTAGAAGGACCGGACTGGCGTCGAGACCTCAGACGCCAGCCGTAACCGCGGTTTGTGCGGTTGGAGGAAAACGTACCGTGACGCGCGTGCCCTGGCCGACGGTGGACACCAGCTCGATGTCCGCCCCATGCGTATCGGAGATCCATTTCGCGATCGAGAGCCCGAGGCCCGCTCCGTCCGACCGACGGCGGGCGTCGTCGCCACGGTAGAACCGGTCGTAAATGCGGGGCAGCTCAGCCGGCGCAATCCCAACACCGGTGTCCTCAACGGTCACAATCGCACGACCGTCGGCCGATCGTACGCTCAGCGAGACCCTGCCGCCGGTCGGTGTAAACTTTACGGCATTGTCGAGGAGAATCACGAGCAGCTGCCGCACGAGCGTGGGGTCGGCCTCGACGGGCGCCTCCTCGAACTCCTTGATGTCGAGATCCACTCCGTGCGTCTCGGCGAGGACCCGCACGCCGCTCACCGCGTCGAGGGCGAGGTCATCGAGATAGAGCGGCTGCCGCACGATCGCCCTCTCGCCAGCGTCGACTCGTGCCAGCGTCAGGAGGTCATCCACGATACGCCCCATGCGCTCCGCCTCGAGGCCGACGGCTGTCAACGCGTCAACGTAGGCCTCGGGCTGCCGTTCCCGCGACAACGCCACGTCGGCCCGACTGCGGAGCACCGAGACCGGGGTCCGCAACTCGTGGGCGGCGTCGGCCACGAATCGCCGGACATAGGCAATGTTCCGCTCGATGGGCTCGATCGCCTTCCACGCCAGGAACCATCCACCAATGGCGACCAGCAATATGCCGCCAGCCGCGCCGGCGGCTAAGGCGGCGATCAGTGAGGCGTAGCGGTCCTCGAGCTCGATGCGGTCGGCGACGGCGACCACGACATACTGCCGCCCGCCGCGGACCTGAAATCGCTCGGCGTGGGCCTGGAACAGGCGCTCGTGCGGTGTGTCGCCACCGAGTTTAAAGTGCTTGTCATCCGATCCCTGCCTGGCCGCTTCGACCGCCGCCTGACGAACGGGCTCCGGCGCGTCGCGCGGCACGATGGGGGTCCCCGTCGAGTCCAACAGGTAGAGCTGGCGCTCGGGGATCACGAGCTCGGAGAACGCATCGACAATGCGCGTCGATCCCAACACGGCTTCGCTCTCGCGGATCTGTGTGGCGCGCTCGGCCGCCTTCGTCGCGCCGATCAGCGACTCATCGAGCTCCTCGGCCAGACGCCGGGCGATGACCGTGAACAGGAGCACGCCCAGCACGACCAGGATTATCGAGAACGTGCCCGCGTACCACGCGGTGAGTTGGAGCCGCAGGCGTGTGAGCGGTTTCATTACACCCCGAACCGATAGCCGGCGCCCCGAATCGTATGAATCAGCTTCGGCTCGAAGTCGTCGTCGATTTTGCGGCGCAATCGTCTCACCAGGACCTCTAACACATTCGTGAACGGGTCGTGGTTGTCATCCCAGACATGCGCGGCGATCGCTGCGCGATCGACCACTTTGCCTTCGTGCTTCGTGAAGAATTCCAGCAGTGCAAATTCTTTTGCCGTGAGGGTGATCGGCCGGCGAGCGCGCTGCACTTGACGCGTCTCGAGATCGACGTCCAGGTCCGCCACACGAATGCGCTGAGGAGCCAATGCCGGTTGACGACGGGACAACGCGCGGACACGGGCGAGCAGTTCCCGAAACGCGAACGGCTTCGTGAGATAGTCGTCGGCCCCGGCCTCGAGGCCGCGAACCCTATCGTCGATCGCGTCGCGCGCCGTCAGCATCAAGATTGGCGTCGCAATGCCGCGGGAGCGGATCTGCGCGCAGAGATCGAAGCCGCTGCCGCCAGGCAGCAGCACGTCCAAGATCATCACGTCGTAGGTCCCGAGCACGGCGCGTTCGCGCGCGGCGGCGACATCAGCGGCGACGACGACCTCGTAGTGGTGGTCGGCCAGGCCGTCGGCGAGGATCGACGCCAGCTCGGGGTCGTCTTCGACGATGAGGAGTCTCACACCGCCACAGAACCCGCGCAGTAGCGGTCGAAGGCGTCGGTCAGATCGTGCGCGATGTCGTCGGCCGAACGTCCCTCGATCTGATATCGCTCGAGCATGAACACGAGCTGGCCGTTCTTGAACAGGCCGATCGATGGCGACGAAGGCGGGTAGCCCACGAAGTAGCTGCGGGCGCGCTGGGTCGCCTCTTGGTCTTGACCCGCGAACACCGTGGTCAGGGCGTCGGGGCGCGTCTCGTGCTGAAGCGCGCGGGCGATCGCGGGGCGGGCGTTGCGCGCCGCGCAACCGCAGACGGAGTTCACGACTACCAGGGTCGTTCCTTTCGCGCCGTCAACTGGGCGCAGCTTCGCGTCGACCGCATCCGCCGTCCGGAGCTCCTCGACGCCGAGGCGTGTCAGCTCGTGGCGCATTGGGGTGACCAACCGCTCGTCATATATGCTCATGCGTGTAATATACACGACATGCAGCCTGTCCTCGTCAGCGGGGCCGCCGGGTTTATCGGCTATCGGTTCGTGGAACGATGCCGCATGGAAGGCATTCCCGTGGTGTCGGTCGACGCGCGTGAGCACTTCGTGGACCGGCCCGAGCACCGGGATCTGGATACCGGGGCGATTGTCGATCGCCACGAGCTGTTCAACTGGCTGAGCGCCGGGGACCGGAAGCTGTCGGGCATCGTGCACCTCGGCGCGTGCACGGATACCACGGAGACGGACGAGGCGCTGTTTGCTCGGGACAACGTCGAGTTTTCCCAGCGCCTGTGGACCTACGCCACTCAGCAACGGCTCCCGTTCGTGTACGCATCGAGCGCTGCGACTTATGGCGATGGGGCGCTCGGGTACGACGACGACGAGACGCTCATTCCACGGCTGGCGCCCCTCAACGCCTACGGTCGATCCAAGCAAACGTTCGATCGCTGGGTGTTGCAACAAGACATCGCGCCGCCCGCTTGGTCAGGCTGGAAATTTTTTAACGTGTACGGCTACGGGGAGCGGCACAAAGGCCACATGGCCAGTGTGATTATGCACGCGTTCGATCAGCGTCGTGCCGGCGGCCCCATTCGCCTCTTTCGAAGCCATCGGGTCGGTATTGCGGATGGACATCAAGCGCGGGACTTCATCAACGTGACCGATGTGGTTTCGGTGCTCATGTTCGCGTTGAGAAAGCCGGTCGTGAGGGGTATTCGAAACCTCGGCACGGGGACCGCGAGGACATATCTCGATTTGGCCCGCGGCGTGTGCCGGTCGCTCGGCGTGTCCGAGAAGATCGAGTTCATCGATACACCGATCGCGATCCGCGATAAGTATCAGTACTTCACTCAGGCGCGAATGGAGCGCTTGAGAGCCGAAGG
>Ga0210409_10002469_pt1 | contig 21899 bp, 19 predicted proteins | sample IncBWH17MmetaG_FD_161649 | JGI IMG/M metagenome (GOLD analysis project Ga0210409, IMG submission 161649) | Forest soil microbial communities from Barre Woods Harvard Forest LTER site, Petersham, Massachusetts, United States - Inc-BW-H-17-M | ecosystem: Environmental > Terrestrial > Soil >...
AGTCCGATGCCATCACGCGCGTGAAAGACCGCAAGGCAATTGACCGCATCCTCGCCCTCGAACCACGCGCGCTCTTCGACACCGTTCGAGACGAAGATATTTCCATGTGCGGATACGGCGCGGCCGTGGCGATGCTGACGGCAGTGCGTCAGATGGGCGCTACGCGTGCGGAATTGGTGCGCTATGCGACCTCGGGCGAGAGTAGCGGAGATCTTCAGGAAGTCGTCGGCTACGCCGGCATCATCATTCCTTGAGTCCTGCGCGAGTTAATGACGCTGCATCACAGTCCCTGCGGCAGGCCGGGCAGATTCCGGCGTTGGCGCAACGGGCCGTGGCGCGGAACTGAATTGCGGCGCCGAATGGGGCGTCTGCGGCGCGGGAGGCGGACTCATTGGCCGCAGAGGCGCGGCTTGTCCAGGTTGGGGATTGAATCCCGGCCTCGCAGCGGGGGAAACAGACATCATGTTCACAGGAGGGGCGCTGTTCAACAACATCCTGGACGGCGGCGCAAGCCCTGCCGGCGGAAGAATGACGCGACGAATTTGAGAGTCCATCGGTCCGGGCGGCGGAATCAGCACTCGTGAAATCTCGGGGCGCGCGTTGGATGGAGGCGTGAGCGCCGCGGGAGCCGCGCGGCCGTTGCCCCCATTTCCATTGACGAACGTGTGCGTCCGGCGGTCGAAAACAATCGCCTCGCCGCCCTCCGATGGATGTGGGATCGTACGAACTATTGGCGGGTTCCAAGTAGAGCCCGCACCCGTCGCGGACGTGAATCCGGAACGCGGAGCGCCCGGCGCGGGGCGTGAAGCAAAATCGACCGGAGGCTGCTTCAGGGGCGCAGCATTTCGGAACTGCTGTCCCGTAACAATTTGATTTGGCCCGCTTGTGTTGCGCGAGGTCATGCCGGGTCTGGTCATGACGCCGTGTTCCAGGTTCTCTGGCACGCCGTCACGATCTTTCGGGCTCATCGCCACCCAGCCGACCTGATTGCCGGTATGCAACCAGTGGACACGCGCCCCCTCCCAGTGACGAAGCCCGGAAGGACCTCCCGGGCACCAAACCCATCCCAGAGTCGGGGACAGCAGCCAGCTTCCGAAGTGAAACGGCATCCAGCCCCAAGGTTCGTTGCTCACCCAGATCCAGCCGAGACGCGGATCGAGTATCCAGTTCCCGTTCACGTAAGGCGCCCAGCTTGTGCCTACTCGGAAGGGACGCCAGGACATTCCATATCCTGGAAAGTTGACCCACGTTCCGTAAATGGAAAGATCGGAAAGCCCGTAGTAGCTCGGCGAGTTGACGTAGGAGAGTGTATTTTTTGTGCCGGACTGAATCGTTTCGCTCTGCGCGCTGACCCATTGATCGAAGCTGTCCGGGTTCGGGAGACGCGCAACGTTGAGATTCTGTAAGTCCCCTTCATGGATCGCAACGCTCTGCCCCTTCTCGAGGTTGGTCGAGCCCGCACGGGTGCTGACGGAAACATCGCCGAGCAAAACTTGAACGGATGCGCCGTCGCGGAATGCATCAATACGAACCTCGGCGCGCTCCGGGATCGCGACTTCGAAAGTTGGTGTTCGCACACCGAACGAGTCCTGGCCCGTGGGGTTGGCGTAAAAAGTGCCGGCGCCCTGCGTCAGAGTAAGTTGCGTGACGCGGCCGCTTTCCGAGAAAGCCAGTTGCGTGAATTGCAGGATGGAATTTTCAGCCAAATACGCCGTGGCGCCGTTTTCAAACTCAATTTCGGCGAAGCCGCCCTGCGTAGCGAGGGCATCTCCCTGTTGCAAGGGCAGATTCACCGGGGCTTCTTCCCAGGCGTCGCTGCCGGGATGCGAGACAAGAACTTGCCCTTCCGTCCGGCTCAGACGAACCACGCGGGAATAATCGGAATCCTGGGCCTGCGCGCGGGAAGCAGAGAAAAAAGCGAGGTTAAATGCAGCCAACAGGGTGACTCGGACCAACCAAGGACATTTCATCATGGCCCCCTTTCGGGGAGATCCCTACCTACAGGTTAGATGCGGGGATCCGAGCCTGCGTCTCCCTATCCCTTCTAGCCATGCTCTCTCTATTGCGAAGGGGCGTCAAGCGAAACGCGGGAGCACAGCCTGGGTGGCGAGCGCCGCATCGATCAGTGGTCGCGGGAAGTCCGGATGCGCTCGGCAATCGCCCGGGCGCGAGTTCGCGCGATTTCCACGAAGTGGGAATCCGCGCCGATCTGGTCGAGCACCGGCAACAGGCGCTCAGGTTCGGGAAGCAGTCTGTGGTCCATGTCCGATTCGAATTGACGCAAGGCGTCATTGACCCCGAGACGATCATATTTCACGCGGCGCTCGAGCAGAACGAGGTCGCTTTGCTGCCGGGCCAGGCCTTCGAAGATCTGCATGAGCATGTTAGCTGAGGTGTTCAGCGTGTAGTTGAAGGTGGTTTCGTGCACTTCCGCGTCGCGCTCATAGCGAAATGTTTTCTGGCCGAGATTGGCGATGCGTTTCTGAATGTCGAGGTCCGCAATCGCGAAGTTCTTCAAATCAGCGGCGAGTTCGATAATTTTCTGGCGCACGGCAGAGCCGACTTCAAACGGTTCCACGTCAGGATCTTCTTCCAGCTGGCGAATCTCGAACGTGGCTTTCCCCTGCTCCGCGACCTTGATTTCGATGAATTCGGGCGAACTCCCCTTGAACACGCGGCGATAGCTGATGGTCGCGTTGCCGGGGACCGCCTGGGCGGCCGGGACGAAGATCAACACGGCCAAAAGAAAGAGCAGGAACCTGGCTTGGGAATGGATCCGCGTCATCGCAAGGGCTCAGATGCGCGAAACCGCGCCGCGGCTGTGCGCGCCGCGCGAAGGAGTTTCCGGAACAGGGTTTGCGGCGGCAGCTCGTGCCGCCCCGGCGTCGAGGCGCGCGCGGAATTGGGCGGCCTGAACATGGCAGAGCGCGACGGCCAGGGCGTCCGCTGCGTCCGCAGGTTCGGGTGTTTCGCTCATGCTTAACAGCGCGCGCACCATAAGCTGCATCTGCTCTTTCCCCGCGTGGCCGTAGCCCGCGACGCAGGCCTTCACCTCACGCGGCGAATAGCTGTGCACGGGAATGTTGCGCTGGGCCGCGGCCAGCAGAACCACGCCGCGGACTTCAGCAAGCTTGAGCGCCGTTCTCATGTTCAGAGCGGTGAATACGGATTCGACGGCAACGCCGTGCGGCTCGAATTCCTCGATCAGACCGCAAAGCATCGCGTGAATTTCGCACAACCGCTCGGGAAAATGCTCGGGACCCTTGCGCGTGGCGCGCAGCGCGCCGAAGCGGAGCATGCGGCAACGGCGCCCATCACTTTCGATCACGCCGTAGCCGGTGGCTCCCGCCGCGGCGGGATCGACGCCGAGCACCCGGAAAACTCCCCTATTCATTCGAAATGATTGCGGCACGGCACTGAGTGTACGGCGGCAGAACCCGCCGGGCCACAATTTTTTCCGCCCAGTGTGCATGGGAGCATGCAAGCATGAGTCCGCCAGCGAATGCGCTGCTAAAAAAACACCCCGGCTTAGCCGGGGCGTTCGAAACCATATAGGAATTTACGAAGGCCGGATTATCCCGCAGCCATGACTGCCTGCATTTCTTTCTCATCGATATCAAAGTTGGCGGAGACGCGCTGGACATCGTCATGCTCTTCGAGCGCTTCGACCAGCCGCAGCATCTGCGCCGCCTGGGTGCCAGTCAGCTTCACGTAGTTTTGGGGCACCCAGCCGACTTCGGCGGATTCAGGTGTTATGCCGGCCTTAGTCAGCGCATCACGTACAGCCTCAAAACTTTCTGGCGGGGTCAGAACTTCCCAGGCTGCGCCATCGTCACGCAGATCCTCGGCGCCGGCATCGAGGACAATGGAAAGCATCTTGTCCTCGTTGGCCTGCTCCTTGGACACAACAATGTCGCCCTTGCGGTGGAACATCCAACCGACGGCGCCGTTTTCGGCCATGTTGCCGCCGTGCTTGTTCATTATGTGCCGGAGCTCGCTGACGATGCGGTTACGATTGGTGGTCACCACCTGGACGATCATGCCCACGCCGCCGGGGCCGTAGCCCTCGAAGTTCACTTCCTCGTATTGCTCGCCCTCGAGCTGCCCGGTGCCGCGCGCCAGGGCGCGCTCAATGTTGTCGTTGGGCATGTTCTCATTCTTGGCGGCGAGGATCGCCGTGCGCAGTCGGGGGTTCGAATCCGGGTCGCCGCCGCCCACCCGCGCGGCAATAGTGATTTCCCGGATTACTTTCGTGAAAATTCGGCCGCGCTTGGCGTCTGTGGCCGCTTTCTTGTGTTTAATCGTGGCCCATTTAGAATGCCCGGACATGGAAATCGCCTCGTAGGAAACAATTTTGGGGACTTATCCCTGCTTATTGCCACGATAGTCTAGCATACGACCCCCTGAATCGGAACACGCCGCCCGAAATTCAGGCCAGGCGAGCTGATTGAAAAGCTCAGTATTCCGGCGGGCTCCAAGTAGGGCCCGCACCCGATTCCGGCGGGCTCCAAGTCCTCGACGCGCCAAAACCAGAGCTATGGCGACGGCGCGTAGAGCCCACACCCGGAACTACGCCCGGCGTGCGTTCCGAAGATCCCAGGAGGCATGGCCCTCGGTACAGATGGCGGATTCAGCGCATACTTGTTCGGGCGGTATAGATTTTCCACGCAGGCGGCGTTTACAATTATTACTCCGGGGTAAGCCCCAGCCATGCCGACAGCCTGCAGCGAACACGGGTGCAAGGGACAGGTACCGCACGCCCTCGATTCCGTGCATTTGTGCCTGCTGCATTTTACTCTGCATATCGAAAAGGCCTGCGCGGAAATGCGACGCGAAACCGTCTATGGCAAAACACCCCACGCGCGCCAGGTGGAGATTATCGGCTTCATCGCCGACCACGGTGAAATGCTGGCACGCGCTTCAACGAGCGGGTTGCACCTGGCCGACGAAATGAAGGCGCGCATCCTGAACACGTTCCTCACGCTCATGAACCTGCGCGAGAATCTCGACCGCGCCGCCCTCCGGCAACCCATCGGCCGTACCGGCGCGTAGTAACACCATCCATTCCGCCCTCTGATGTAACATAGCTCCGTCGACAATTTCCTCGCGGGCTCTTAGTAAAGCCCGCGCCCGTTTTCTTAGCGGAGATTTTTGTGAAACGCCATCCAAGCTTGCACCCGTTGAGCCAGCACCATCACTTCGCGCTGATTCAGGCGCTGGGAATGAAGCGCGCGGCGGAAGCGCCCGCGGACAAGCGCGACGCGGCGGTGCAGAGGCAGGCGGAAAAATTCGTCGCTTTCTGGCACAAGACCGGTATCGTTCATTTTCGCGAAGAGGAAGAGGTGCTGCTCCCGGCGTATGCGCGTCACACGCGGCTCGATCAAGACGCCGAAGTCATGCGATTGCTCGGCGACCATGCGGAGATTCGCGCGACTGTGCAGGATTTCGAGCAGCGGCGCGCCGAGAAACTGCCGATTCCTGCGGAGGCGATGGCGCATCTCGCGAAGCTGCTTCACGATCATGTGCGCATGGAAGAGAACGAAGTGTTTCCGCGGATCGAGCGGGTGCTCGGCGAAGAAAACCTGGACGCCATGGGCCGCGGGCTTACTCGCTTACACCACAAGAAGGATGCGTGTGAAATTTGAGGCGCGCGCGTGACGTCTTACGCGCCCTGTTAAGTGCCGATGTAGCGCGCGTAGAGAGAGCGCGCAACGCTGGTGTCGCGGGTTCCCTTGATGATGGCGCGGCCGTCGGCAAACACCGTCATTTCGTAGGGCGGCACGCGGAAACGCAACAGGAAACCGTTCTCGCGCACCTCGGCAACTGTTGGAGTGAGACGCCGGCCCAGCGCGGCGAGGTCGAGCTGCCTCCGGCGCTCATGGATCTGCACCGAATCGCGTCCGCACATGGTCAGGCGCGGCTGCGCGTCGCCTTCAAGGTAGCGGAAATCGCGGTGCACGCAGGCGCGGCAATCGGGATTCCGCGCCACGCGCACGGACTGAAACCGTCCGGACCACACGTCAAAAGAAACCAGCCGTCCTCCAGCCGAGTCTGTCTTGCTGAGGAGCAATTTGATCGCTTCAGCGGCCTCGATCGAGGCAATCACTCCGGCGGCGGCACCGAGCACACCGACCGTATCGCAAGTGTCTTCGGCTCCGGCGGGCGCGCCCGCTGCCGACGGCCCGTCATCGTTTCCAGAAGGCGCGCCGGATTCGAGAGCGCATGCAAGGCAAGCCGTCTGCCCGGGGCGCACAGTGAGCGTCACACCATAGCTGGCGACTACGGCGGCGTAAATCCACGGCACGTTCAGATGGATTGCAGCATCGTTCAGCAGGAATCGCGTTTCGAAATTGTCGGTGCCGTCGAGAATGAGAGGAAAGCCACGCAGTAGCTCTTCGGCGTTTTTCGGTCCGAGGTCGGCGACGAGCCCTTCGACCACGACGCCGGAATTGATCGCGCGCAAGCGGCGTTCGGCGGCGACGGCTTTTGGCAGCGCCTCCTGGGCATCAGATTCTTCAAACAGCGTTTGCCGCTGCAGGTTCGAAGGCTCGACGAAATCGCGATCCACAATCCGCAGCCTGCCGACTCCCGCGCGGACCAGCAGATTTGCCAACGCGGTGCCCAGCGCGCCGCATCCAACCAATACGGCGGAGGATTCGAGCAGGCGTTGCTGCCCCGCTTCGCCGATTTCGGCGAAGAGAATTTGCCGGGAGTAGCGCTCGTAAAGTTTCGGATCCATGTGGCCGCATCGCCCTTCTTGCGATTGTCCATGATAACGCCTGCGGAGAGAGTAGGGGCAAGTGAGTGACATTTTCTACGCGCGGGGGAGATTTCGCGCCGGACAGGCAACTCGGCTATGCTACGCTAGTCTTGTTGTGAAAAATGATGCCGAGCGATCAACGCCCCTTCGTCTGGATCGCCGTTTGGCTGTCGGCGAGCTGTCTGTTTTGCGCAGGTTCCATCTCCGCGCAGACCGGGCCTTCCGGTGAGCCGCCGCAGGTCGTCGCCGTGCGGGTGGTCACCGAATCCGGCGCGGTGCTCGAACAGAATCCTCCCCAGCTAGCACTCCAGCCCGGCCAGCCGTTTTCTATGGAAGCCGAGAGCACCAGCCTGCGAGAACTTTTCCGCTCGGGCGGCTACGCAGACCTGCGCGCTGAGCTAGCGGATGTCCCTGGCGGCGTGCGCCTGGATTTCGTCGTCCGCCAGAACATGTACATCAATCGGTTGCAAATTGTGGGATTGCGCGAGCCGCCCGGCGAATCGCTGGCGCTTTCCGCGCTGAGGCTGAACCTGGGCGAAATATTCCGTGAGAGCGACATGAAAGAAGCACTGGACCGGCTCCGCCAGACGCTCGAGGACGACGGGTTGTATCAGGCCAAGATCGCCTACGCAGCGACGCCACAGCCCGACAGGCTCCAGATCGACGTCCTGGTGCGTGTAACGCCGGGCGCTCGGGCGCGGGTCGGCGTCATTACGATCCAAAACCAGACTGAATTCTCCGAGGAGGAGGTTCGCGAGCAGTTGAAGCTCAAGGTAGGACGCGAGATCACCGCAGACCGCTTGAATCGCGGGGCCGATCGAGCGCGAAAGTGGCTGGCGCAGAAGGACTACCTTGGCGCGCGCGTCACCCTACATCGCGGCGCCTACGACGCGAAGACGAATACGGTGCCGCTCGAAGCCACGTTTTACGCAGGGCTGGAGGTGCGCGTGACGGTGGAAGGGGCCAAGGTCCCCGCGCGTACGCTTCGTAAATTGGTGCCCATCTACGAAGAAGGAGCCGTCGACGAGGATCTTCTCCAGGAAGGCCGCCGGGGATTGCGCGAGTGGTTCGAACGCAGCGGCTATTTTGACGCGCAAGTGAGTTACACGACGTCGAATTCGGCTGCGGAGAAGTCGGCTACTACGTCGCGCGCTGCCGCCAGTGTCGTCACCTACGATGTTGACCGGGGTGACCGCCATCGGCTGGTCGGAGTGGCGTTTTCCGGCAACAAATATTTCAGCACCGAACTTCTCAACGGTCGATTGAAGATTCAGCCCGCGGCGTACGCGTCTCCCGGAAGGTATTCGACCGCGATGGTGCAGGACGACGCCGCTTCGATTCGCACCCTTTATGATGCAAACGGGTTCCACGAAGCCGAGGTGCACGATCAGATCGTCGATAACTACGAAGACCGTCAGGGCGAGCTGTACGTCCGCTTCGAGATCACGGAAGGCCGGCAAACGCGTGTAGCGGACCTGAACATCGAAGGGAATATGGAGCTCACGAAGGATGAGCTCCTCGGCGTCATCGGCTCCTCGGAGGGGCAGCCTTATTCTGACTTTAATATTTCTTCCGACCGCGACAATATACTCGCACTCTATTACGACCAGGGATTCTCGGAGGCGCGTTTTTCCGCTGATGTGGAAAAAGTGCCGCAGTTAGTGCCGGAGGAAGCCCCGCGCGTGCGCTTGCAATATCACATCACGGAGGGGCGCCAAATTCTGGTTGCGCGCGTACTCCTCGGCGGGTACGAACACACGCGTGTGGGCGTAATCTCCCGCCAGGTGGGAATCCAAGCGGGGGAACCGCTAAGCGAAGGCGCTGTCGTGGAGACGCAAAGAAAGCTTTACAACCTGGGAATCTTCAGCCGGGTTTCCATCGCCCCGCAAAACCCCGAGGGCGACAATACTCGCAAAACAGTGGTGGTGATGGTGGATGAAGCCAGGCGCTACACGCTGGCGTATGGTTTCGGTTTCGAGGCGCAGCGCCTCGGCAGTGGAGCCGCCGGCAGCACGTTCAGCGCCGCCCCGCGCGGCATTCTGGAAATTACGAAAGCAAATCTCACCGGACGCGCGGACTCGCTCTCCTTCAAGGTGCGAGCGAGCACGATCCAGGGGCGCGCGCTGCTGGCCTACACGGCGCCGAACTATTTCGCCTCGCCCAATTTCAGTCTCCAGCTCACGGCTTTTTTTGAGAAGACCCGCGATATCCAGACCTTTACTTCCAGGCGCTACGAGGGGTCGCTACAGCTCGCCCAAAGATTATCGAATACGAGTTCGCTGCTCTACCGTTATGCATTCCGAAAAGTAAATACAATCATAAACGTAAATACGATCTCATCGGAGCAGCTTTCGCTATTCAACCAGAACACAGACATTGCCGAATTCGGTGCGAGCTGGCTCCGCGATCGCCGCAACAATCCAGCCGACGCTACGCGCGGGAATCTCGAAAGTATCGACGTCAGCGTGGCCATGAAACCCGTTGGCTCGTCGGTCGATTTCTTGCGAGTGTACTTGCAGAATTCCTCTTACCACCCGATCGGCCGCAGGCTCGTGTTTGCGCGTTCGGCCCGCTTCGGCGTGCAGACGCCTTACGGCAACACGCTCTCCACCGACATCCCCCTACCCGAGCGGTTCTTTGCCGGCGGCGGCACGTCACTGCGCGGCTTTACGCTAAACCAAGCCGGGCCGCGCGATCCGCTATCCGGATTTCCGATCGGCGGGCAGGCCCTACTGGTTTTCAACCAGGATTTGCGTTTCCCGATGCACCTGCCCTTGATTGGCGATCGCCTGGGTGGCGCTGTATTTTATGACGCCGGAAACGTATTCCCGAGTGTCCGAAAAATCTCACTACGCACAGCGCCGCCTATACCGACAATTGTCTCTACAACTATAAATAATGTTGTGACAACAACATGTACGCCGGCGGCGAATTGCACAAATGAGTTGAACTATTTTTCGCACTCGGTGGGCTTTGAATTTCGTTACGGCACTCCGATAGGGCCAGTCGCCGTGGATTTAGGCTATCAGTTGAACCCGGCACGTTTTGTGGTCCCGGCGACCACGGGAGCGGGGCTATCGCGCCTTCCGGCGTTCCAATTCTTCATTAACTTAGGGACGACGTTCTGATGCGACGCATCGCTTACATCTCCGTCTGGATCATGCTGGCTGTCTCTGCAGTGCCGGTGACTGCGCAAACGGGCCGCGTAGTCGACCGTATTGCGGCACGCATCGAAGGCGACATCATTCTGTTGAGCCAAATCCGCGAACTCGAGGCGTTCCAACGATTGATTGAAGGGCGCGCGGAAAGCGACGACCGATTGCTGGCGGAGGTCATCGAGCAATGGATCGTACAAACCGAAGCCACGGGGTCACGTTTCCCTCAACCCGCACAGTCGGAAGTCGACCGCGAGCTGGCCCGGCTCATCGCGCAGTTCCCGGACACGGACGCATACGCCTCCAGGTTGCGAGAACTGGGATTATCCGCGGCGCAGGTGCGGGAATTGCTCACGCGGCAGATTTATGTGGAGCGCTATCTTGACTACAAATTTCGCCCCTTGATGCAGATCCAGTCCGCCGACATCGAAAACTACTATCAGAAGGAATTGCTGCCGGCGCTGGCGAAGGAAAATCAACTTAATCCTGGCAGGCTCCAAGTAGAGCCCGCACCCCATTCCGGCGGGCTCCAAGTACCTGCCCGTCCGGCAGGGAGGGAGCCCGCACCCACGCCCCGCCTGGCCGATGTCGAGGGAGAAATCCGGGAACTGTTGACACAGCGCGGTATTACTGACCTGGCTACGAAATGGCTGGAGGAAACAAAATCGCGCCTGAAGATCGAAGTGATGCTGCCCGGCGCGAAGCCGTGATGCCGGACAGGAATTTGGCACGACGATGAGCGACACGAAGAGAAAATTCCGGTGGAAACATGGGATGGCGCTGGCCGTCGCCGTGGTGATTGTCTTTGCGCTCGCGCTCACGTATGTCGTGGGGAGCGGGCTGGCGGACCGGTGGGCGCGGCGCACGATCGTGGAGGAACTCGAAAAGACCACCGGCGCGCGCGTCGAACTTGGGAACTTCCATTTTGCATGGCGGACTTTGCGCGCGCGGTTCGACGGGCTCACTCTGCACGGACGCGAGCCGGCGGGAACCCCGCCTCTGTTTCACGCCGACGAAATGCAGATCGATATCCGCGTGGAATCCTTCTGGGGCCGCAAGATTTCGCTGGGGAGCGTCGAGATGTCGCATTTCTCGGCCCACGTGCGCGTGGAGCGGGACGGCTCGATGAACATTCCCGGGCCAAGAACGTCGGGGAAACCAGGCGGACGACCTGTGCAGGGCCTGCTGGACCTGAAAATTGCTCAGTTGCGCCTTGAAGACGGCGAGATTTTGGTGAATGACACGCGCGTGCCGCTGGCGTCGGAGGGCGGGAATTTTGAGTTTGCGATGAACTTTGCCGTCGATGCTGAAGGCCCAGCCTATCTCGGCCGCGTGAGCTGGCAGAAATTCAAAGTGGCGGCGTGGCGGTATCTCCCGTTTGCGTCGGATCTCTCGGCGAAATTCACGATCAGGCCGAATTCGTTTTCCTTGACGCAACTGCAATGGAAGATTCCGCACAGCGAGATTGACGCGCAAGCCAGCCTCACCAGTTTTTCCGAGCCGGCGTGGAATTTTCGGTATCGTGGCCAGCTCAATCTCGAGGATCTTCGCTCCATCCTGCGGAAACCAAATACGCCCGGCGGATATGTGGAATTCACGGGCGATGGAAATTACGCCGCGCAGCACTGGAGCGCCAGCGGGCGCTACACGGCCGCCGAAATCGCAATGAAGTATGCGTGGTTCCACCCGGGAAGCGTCTCCGCGCACGGCAGTTATCGCGCGGACCGGCGCTCGGTGGACAGCCCCGATCTGGAAGCGCTTCTGCTGGGGGGAAGTGTCACGGGACACCTGCATTTCGATATTCCTTCGCAGAGTTTCCGCTTCGAATCGAGAACCCGTGGGATGGACTTGAGCCGAATACTGGCCGCCGAGGACCACCGCGGCTTCCCGATCATCCCGTTGCATTGGGGAAGCCGCGTCGACGTGGACGCGACCACGACGTGGATTGCGGATTTCAAACATGTCGATTCGCGCGGCGTCATGCTCTGGGCTCCTCCCAGCGCGCTGCCCTCCGGGCAGATCCCGGCCTCAGCGCGATTTGAATATCACTTTGAGATGGACCGCAAACAGGTCGAGCTTGCATCAGGCGAGATCATGACGCCGTCGAGCCGAGTCACCGTGCGTGGCGCGCTGAGCCTGAATGACTCTTCGCTCGATACGACATTCGATACCGAGGACCTTTCCGCCTGGGACGATTTCATCAACCGTCTGCGCGGAGAGAACGCGGAACCGCAAGTGATTGGCGGCCATTTCCACTGGCAAGGGCGCCTCACGGGCCCGCTCGCTAGCCCGATATTCATGGGACACGTGAAAGGAACCGAAGCGACGTACGGCGCGCTGTACTGGGATGAAGTAGAGGGGGAACTCCTCTATTCGAGGGACGAATTGCATCTTGTTCGAGGCCGCGTCCGCCGCGGCCACTCTTCTGCGGAGCTGGAACTTTCTCTCGCGCTCGACAACTGGAATTTTTCCGCCGATCGCGAGTGGAGTTTCGATGCCAACCTGATCGGTGCGGATACCGACGATCTGCAAAAATTGCTGGGCACTTCTTATCCCGCACACGGTCTTCTCACCGGACAATTTCACGGCAAGGGCACGCGCGCCAGTCCCGAACTTTCGGGATTATTCGATGTGTCCGACGCAACGGCGGGGACGTGGCGGTTTGAGCGCGCGCGCGGACAGCTGGCCATGCGCAGCGGTGAAGTGCGGATTGCCAATGCCGAGGTGCGTTTGCCCGCGCATGCTCCGGGCGCGGCCGCCGGCTTGCTCACCGGAAATTTTCTCTATCATACCGACACGAAGCAGGTGTCCTTCGATCTTGCGGGCGCCGGCATTCCGCTCGAAGCCATCGAGCGAATTCAGACCGCGCATTTTCCCATTGGAGGCCGGCTCAACCTGCAACTGCGCGGCCAGGGGTCCTTGCATGCCCCGGAATTGCACGCCACGCTTCGCCTCGTGGACCTGAAACTCGGCTCGGACGTGGTTGGAAGTTTTGAAGGAACGGCAGATTCCGACGGCCAACATTTGTCCGCGAAGATCGAATCGGCCATGGCGGAGGGGAGGCTGTCCGGCAAGCTGGATATGACGCTTGGCGGCGACTATCCTCTGACGGGCGACGTCACGGCTGAGCAAATTCACTTTGACGCGTTCATTACATCCGCGTTGCACCTTACCGCGCTTACGGGCCACAGCCTCGTTGACGGGCACTTCGCGATTGCCGGATTCGGCGCGCGCCCGGAAACACTGGCGGTGGAAGCGAACCTCTCCCGCATCACCCTCGACTATGAAGACGTAAAAATGGAAAACGTGGGGCCCGTGCGGCTCACCTATCGCCAGGACGAAGTGCGCGTCGAGCAGGCCAAACTTCGCGGTACCGACACCGACTTCCAGATGGCGGGGTTCGCGCGCTTCGCCGGAGATCGCGCACTCAGCCTGCGCGTGGATGGAGCGGTCAGCCTTCAGTTGCTGGCCGGGTTCGTGCCGCGCCTGGAAGCCACGGGCCGCGCGCAGGTGAACGCGGCGGTTACCGGAACCGTGCCGTCTCCCCGCTTCAACGGGAAGGTCCATGTGGACGACGCGACGCTGCGCTATGGGGATTTCCCGGCGGGACTGAGCAATGTGACAGGCGATTTAAATTTTGACGCCTCGCGCCTGATGTTCGAAAACGTGACCGCGGAAAGCGGCGGAGGCCATCTGAACATCGGAGGCACCGCGACGTACGGAGATGGCCCGCTGAACTACACGATTAACGCGCGCTCGGATCAGATCCGCATCCGCTATCCCGCCGGAATGAGCTGGCTGCTGGGTGGCACACTGCGCCTCTCCGGCAATGCGCAGGCCGCGACGCTATCCGGGCGGATCGTTGTCGACCGCCTGCTGATGGCTGAAGGCTTTGATATTGCCGGGTTGATGATTTCGGCGAAAGAACCGATGAGCGCACCGAGCACGACGTCTTCCTTCCTGCGAAATTTGCAATTCGATATCCAGGCCGATTCCAGCCCCGATTCGCGCATGGAATGGAGCGGGGCGCGCTTTCAAACAGACGCGAACCTCCGCCTGCGAGGCACGTGGGAGCATCCCGTTTTCCTCGGCCACATTCACCTCTTGAGCGGCGAGATGAGTTTTCGCGGCAACCAATACACGATCTCGCGCGGCGACATTAATTTCGCGAACCCGTTCCGCCTCGATCCCGTGCTCAATATCGAAGCTACGACGACGATTCGCCAGTATGAGGTCACGCTCGATTTTACCGGCCCCGCAAGCCGGCTCACCCTGGCGTACCGCTCCGATCCGCCGTTGCCGTCGAGCGACATCATCGCGCTGCTGGCGCTGGGACAGACCGGCGAAGAAAGCGCGCAGCGCTCCGCGACCGGACAAAACTCCGGACTGGGCGCCTCTGCGCTGCTCTCAGAGGCCATTTCGAGCCAGCTCGGCGGGCGCATCGAACGCCTGTTTGGCATCAGCCATTTCCGGGTCGGCCCGTCGATCGCCGGGCTGACCACGCAGCAGCAGAATTCCATCGCCAGCGTGACGATCGAGCAGCAGGTCGCGCGTGGCCTGGTCATTACCTACATCACGGACATCACCACGACGCAATATCAAGTTATTCAGATCGAGTACACGATCAATCGCGAGTTTTCCATCGTCGGCCTGCGCGACGAAAACGGCACATTTGGCCTGGACATCGTGCGCAAGACACGGTTCAAGTAGCAAGAAGGAATCGCCGTTACCGCAAGTGGGAAGCTATAATTTCAGCTGTGCGGAGCCCTTACGTAGACACGGATGAATTCGCGGTCGCGCGCCGCGCTATGGTGGAGGATCAAATCCGCAAGCGCGGGATTGTGTCGCCAAGTGTGCTCGACGCGATGCTCAACGTGCCGCGGCACGAGTTCGTTCCCGCTGAGTTCCGGGCCGACGCGTACGCCGACAAGCCTTTGCCGATCGGCGAAGGCCAGACCATCTCGCAGCCATTCATGGTCGGAGCCATGACCGAGGCCCTTGAGCTGACCGGGTCGGAGCGCGTTTTGGAGATCGGCACAGGTTCGGGCTATCAGGCCGCCGTGCTGTCGGTGCTGGCGGGAGAAGTGATCAGCGTGGAAAGTCACACGTCGCTCGCGCTTGCCGCGCAGGAACGGCTTGTGCGGCTGCGTTACACGAACGTCCACGTTCACAACGGCGATGGATCGCTAGGATTCGCTGATGCCGCACCGTATGACGCCATTTTGATCACCGCTGCCGCGCCTGAGATTCCGCCACTGCTGGCTAGCCAGCTTCAAGAGGGTGGCCGCCTGGTGATTCCGGTCGGAAGCCAAGAGAATCAGGAATTGTTGCAGGCGCGAAAAGAAGGTGGCGCGTTGCATTCACGTGTCCTGTTCGATTGCAGGTTTGTGCCTCTGCTGGGGCGGTATGGCTGGAGCCGGCCCGATCGCAAGCCTTCGTGAGATTTTTGTAGAGGCGCCCTCTATGGCGGCATCTTCGGTTCAAGATCATGCCCGCCTGAAGGCGGGCCCTACACACGCTGGTCCGGGGTTGCGGCACGGCATCCGTATCTGGTCACTTCGCGCGGGCGCGCGCCATGGTGAATGCTTTTCGCAAGACGCGCGTTGCCGCGGTGGTCAAGCTAAATTTTGCCAATTCTTCCTCGCGCGCCCATGCAAATTCTCTCGCGTCGCTTCCCGCGCGCAGAGTTCCTCCGCGCGCTTCGCAAAGATAGTCAAGGATCACGAAGTGATATTGTGGCCGCGCAGGGTCGCCGGGAGTGCCGTCCGCGCCGGGAAGCGCCGGGAAAATTCGTTCGAGGACTTCGATGATTTCAAGCACGTTCACTTCGAGTCCGGTTTCTTCCGCAAGTTCACGCGCGACGCCCTGTTCCAGCGTCTCTCCCAATTCGAGCATTCCGCCGGGGATCGACCACTCGCCTTCGAGCGGAGGACCACCTCGCCGGATCAACAGCGCACGCTCGTTGTCGATCACCACGCCGCCCACCCCCACCAGGGGGTGGGCCGGGTATTCCCGCTTCGGTGTCATCGTATTTTTGCCCGCTTCCCTCTCAGCCCGCTTCGCGTTATATAATACGCCAGCAGGAAGGTTGCCTTATCCATCCCCTAGGAGGTTTTCGCCGTGGTCCGGTGTCCTAAATGCGCTACTGAAATCGACGTCGACGAAGATGAAGTAGAGGAAGGCGAAATCCTCGCCTGTCCCGAATGTGAAACCGAGATGGAGGTTGTTCAGATCCATCCCGTCAAGGTCAATGTTATCTCGGACGACGATGATGAGGAAGAGGAGGACGAAGAGTCTGAAGATGACGACGAATTGGGGGAGGACGACGACGAAGAAGAGGATGAAGACAAAGAAGATAAAGAGGATAAAGAGGATATTTAGCCCGCTCCTCGAATTCTCCCGGCATCCACTCCCTCCCCTTGGTCATCCCATTAGAAGAAGACGAATGTTGCCCTTTGCGATGCTGTTATTTGTCCTGGCGCAGGGTGTGATCTCGGCGCCTGCTGCTGACCAGAAACAGGCCGGCTCACATGTGCACGATTTCGTCATTTTCGCAACTGTGTTCACCGCACAGGGGTTCGCATTGCCCGGTGCCAGAGTCCGCGTCCGGCGGGCGGACGAACAGAAATTCCGCTGGGAAGCGATATCGGACAGGCGTGGTGAATTGGGAGTGCGAGTCAAGCAAGGTGCGGAGTACGAGCTGACGATCGAGGCACATGGGTTCAAATCACAGACGCGCAGAATCGATGCGCGTGAGAGCAATCAGGAGAACCTGACATTCCAGATGGAACCGCTTGCCGGAGGAAAACCATGAACGTGGCCAAGAGGCTCGCTCCTCTCATGCTGATGATATTTGCAGCGACTGCCCTGTTTGCGCAGGGTAAGGGCCGTGGATCCGAACTAAGAACCGTTCGCGGCACCGTTGTCGACAAAGAGGAAACCCCGGTCGAGACCGCCATCGTCTACCTGAAGAACGTTCACACGCAGGACATTACGACTCATCTCTCTGACAAAGACGGCCAATTCCGGTTCAGTGGTCTCGATTTGAACGTCGACTACGAGATTCATGCGGAACGCGAGGGCTGGACTTCATCTTCCAGGTCCATTTCGAACTTCGACACCCGGAAGGAATTCGTCCTCACACTGAAACTGGATCATAAGAAGGGTGGGAAGTGAACGGCCGCATTCCGACCACAATTTCCTTCCCCGGAATCAAATTCGCAGTAAAATGCGCGTTGCGCAACAATCCGGTGGAGTGTAGTAGGCTGCATCTACTTCGAGGAGACCTCATATGGCGATTCAATTCACATTGAACGGGGCACCCCAGGCGGTGGACGTCAATCCGAATATGCCGCTGCTGTGGGTCTTGCGCGATACGCTGGGGATGACGGGCACGAAGTTCGGCTGCGGCATGGCGCTGTGCGGCGCGTGCACGGTCCATATCGACGGAGAAGCTACCCGTTCCTGCGTCACGCCGATTTCGACGGTCTCGGGAAAGAAGGTAACCACCATCGAGGGACTCTCTCCTGACCGCAGCCATCCTGTCCAAAAGGCCTGGATCGATATTGATGTGCCGCAGTGCGGCTATTGCCAGTCAGGCCAGATCATGTCCGCCGCGGCGCTTCTGTCAAAGAATACCAAGCCGAGCGATTCCGACATTGATGACGCGATGAAGGGCAATATCTGCCGCTGCGGCACATATCAGCGCATTCGGCAGGCGATCCACCGCGCCGCGCAGTTGCACGATGCTCCCGCGAAGGCTGCGAAGCTTGGTGCGCATGAAATCGAAGAACAAGCATTGAGCGCGGAGACCGTGGAAGTCGGAGGTGCCGCATGAGCGCCGGTACGACAATGAGAGTGGATCGGCGCAGTTTCCTGAAAACGAGCGCGGCAGGAGCCACCGGCCTGGTGATCGGATTCTATTTGCCCGGACGCTTTGAAGCGCTCGCGGCAACACCTGCGGACTCGGCGGCACCTGCGGCACTGAACGCCTGGATGCGCATCGGCACTGACAATAGCGTGACAATCGTGATCGACAAGTCCGAAATGGGCCAGGGCATCCTGACGGCGCTGTGCATGATCGCGGCCGAGGAGCTCGAGTGCGATTGGAAAAAAATTCGGACCGAATTTGCTCCCGCTGCTAAGGAATATTTTAATCCGGCGTTTGGCACCCAGGGTACAGGCGGCAGTTCGAGCGTGCGCTCGTCCTGGGACCCCATGCGGAAAGCCGGTGCCGCAGCGCGGGACATGCTGATCCAAGCCGCGGCGCAAAAGTGGGGCGTTGAGAAGACGACGTGCCGCGCTGAAAACAGCATGGTTGTGCATGAAGCCACCAAGCGCAAGCTGACGTACGGCAGCCTGGTCGAAGCCGCTGCAAAACTTCCCGTGCCGGCGGATGTGCCGCTCAAGGATCCGAAGCAGTTTCATGTGATCGGGAAATCAACCAAGCGCCTGGATACGCCGGACAAAGTGAATGGGCAGGCGGAGTTCGGAATCGATGTACGGCGGCCGGGAATGCTGTATGCGGTGGTGGCGCGTTGCCCTGTATTCGGCGGAAAAGTGGCCAGCTTTGATGCGACGAAGGCCAAGGCCGTACCCGGGGTCAAGGACGTGATCCAGATTTCGAGGGGGATCGCCGTTGTTGCCGACAGCACCTGGACGGCGATGCAAGGCCGCCGCGCGCTCGATGTGAAATGGGACGAAGGGGCGAACGCGAACGTCAGCAGCGATAGCATCAGCAAGCTCTTCGCGGAACGCACCTCGCAGCCCGGCGTGGAGGCGCGCAAGGAAGGCGACGCCGCGGCCTCGCTCGCAGGCGTGGCAAGCAAGATTGAAGCGGTGTACGAAGCCCCATTTTTGTCGCATGCCACGATGGAGCCTCAGAACTGCACTGCGGATGTGCGCGCGGACCGCTGCGATGTGTGGGCGCCCACGCAATTTCAGACGATTGCACAGGGCACCGCCGCCAGAATTTCTGGTTTGAAGCCGGAGGCCGTGTTTATACACACGACGTTTCTGGGCGGCGGATTCGGGCGCCGCGCCGCCCCCGACTTTGTCATCGAGGCCGTGGAGACCTCGAAGGCCATGGGCGCACCCGTAAAAGTGACGTGGTCGCGCGAAGACGACATGCAGCACGATTTTTATCGTCCCGCGTCGTACGCGCGGCTGGCAGGTGGCCTCAACGCGGACGGCTGGCCTGTCGCCTGGACAACGCGTGTCGCGTGCCCTTCGATCATGAACGCCTTCTTTCCTGGCAGCGTTAAGAACAATCTGGACCCGACCAGCGTTGAAGGCGTTGAAAATCTTCCCTACTCGATTCCCAATATCCTTGTGGATTACCAGTTGACGGAAACGGGCATACCGGTGGGGTTTTGGCGATCGGTGGGAAACTCGCAAAATGGTTTCTTCAGCGAATGTTTTATGGACGAGCTTGCTGCCGCAGGCAAGAAAGACCCTTACGAGTTCCGGCGGCGTTTTCTTGATAAAGCCCCGCGTCATCTCGGCGTCCTGGAACTGGCCGCGCAGAAGGCAGGGTGGGACAAACCGCTGCCGGCGGGCCGTTTCCGTGGAATCGCGGTCCTGTTCGCATTTGAGAGCTACGGCGCCCAGGTGATCGAAATCTCTGTGAACCGCAGCCAACGGACCCTGAAGGTCCACCGCGTCGTCTGCGCGGTAGACGTCGGACGCGTCGTAAATCCGAGCACCATCGTGGCGCAGAGCGAAAGCGCGGTGGTGTACGGATTGACGGCGGCGTTGCACGATGCGATCACGATTTCGCGCGGGCGAGTCGAGCAGACCAACTTCAACAATTACCCCATGGTGCGCATGAACGAAATGCCGGTCATCGAAGTGCACATTGTGCCGAGCGAAGAGAAGCCCACCGGATCTGGCGAGCTTTCCGTGCCGCCTGTGGCCCCGGCGCTCTGCAATGCGATTTTCGCGGCTACCGGCAAGCGTATCCGCCACATGCCGATTCGTCCCGAAGATTTGGCGTGATCAAGTGGCAGGCAGGTCTTAATCCTTCGCGCGGTCGACGTACTCCACGCCAAGCGCTTTGAGTTTGGCGCGCATTCCGTACATATCCAGTCCCAATTCGCCGGCGCGCAGCCGCTCGCGACTCTTGGCTTCCTTGGCCAGGCGCTCCTCGCACAGACGGACCACCTCCGCCACTTCGCGGCGTTGAACCACGACGACTCCATCCACATCGGCCACGATCACATCACCGGGATGAACGAGCGCCCCGGCGCAAACCACGTCGATATTCACCGAGCCGGCAGTCTCTTTCACGGTTCCCTGGGACGAAATTGCCTTTGAAAACGTTGGGAATTGCATCGTTGTCAAATCGGCGACGTCGCGCACGCCGGCATCGATGACCATGCCGGAAATGCCGTGCGCCTGGAACGAGGTGGCCAGCAACTCACCGAACATGCCGTCGGAGGACTCGGATTTCGTGGTCACGACCATGACATCACCCGTGCGGCACATCTCGATCGCCGCGTGAATCATTAGATTGTCGCCGGCTTGGCAGAAGACTGTCACGGCCGGGGCGGCAATGCGTGCCGCCGGATAAATCGGCCGCATATAGGGCAGCATCAGGCCCGTGCGACCCTGCGCTTCGTGCACGGTAGCGACGCCAAATTCCCCGAGTTTGCGAATCAAGCCGGCGTCCGGTCGCTCAATGTTACGGACAATAATCGGTTTCATGAAAAATCCCCGTAACCTGCGAATGCACCCGCAGGTTTCTTTCGTTCGTAGATCATTGGACGAGGGCGCTCGGATTCGTCACTGTCATGCGGCGAATCTGGGCCACGGTGAAGCCGCCGTCCAAGAGTTTCTGGGCGAACATGGCAAATCCATCCGAAACCGGCGGGTTGATGGTCTGGCCCAAGTCCGTAGAGAGAACGCAGCGCTCGGGTCCGACCTTGCGAATGGATACAAGCACTTCTCCCCAGGGAGCCTTCCCCGTGTGCATTGTGGTGAAGCAATGCTCGATGTACGCGCCCATGTTGGCAAGCTCATTCTGCTCGTCGGCCGTCAGGTTCTGCGAGGGAAACTCCGCGTGAGTCACGAGGACTCTTTGCGTTCCCATTTCGCGCGCGGCTTTCACAAGCGCGAAAATTTCCACGCGTCCGAGGTGCCCCGTCGCAAGAATCATGTTGTGCTTGGCGATGAGCTCGATGCAGCGGCGCATGGGTTCGGAAACTTTGCCGCCGGAATCGAGCACCGAGAGCGGAGGCGGCGCGATTCCAGTGGCCGCAAGTTCGCGCTGGATCTTGGCCCAGAAAGGAAGCTTCACGTTGGGCCCGTCCAGCCGTCCGGCGGTTTCGTTGGCCGCGTCGACAGTCGGCATCCACACGATTTTGCAACCCGAGCGTCCCGCCAACTCGATCGCAACGGGGTTGAGCCCCCCCACGGAATGATTCAGTGTGATGGCTCCGTACGCCGCGATACCCGGAACGGCGCGCGTAACAACCTTTGCGCGCTCCGCCGTCGGAAAATAATGCGACTTGAGAACGAACCCGCGCAAGCCGCGAGCCAGGAATTCCTTAGCGAGGTCCAGATCGTCGATTCGCCGCTCGATCACGTCCGGCGCCACGTGCACCTGCAAGTCGTAGGCGCCCTGGAGCGTCTCCCACGCCGCGTCGGAGACCGATGCGGCTCGTGCGCCAGGCGCGCTTTCGCTGCTGCCGGCTGACGGCGTCAAAGTCATTTCTGGTTTTCCTTTCTAACGTGATCCTCTGTCGGGACAGTTTCGAAGGCGATTGCAGTTCTCGCCGGGGAACTGGCGGCGCATGTATTCGAATGGAATCCAATCAACAACCACTGCCCCCGGCTCCATTGCGGGGACCCAATATACCTTAACCTCCGGACGTTTCACTAGCGCCTCCTGCAAAACCCAATTTTGGTTTTGTAACTCCCACGTACTCCCAGATCGAGAGAAGGGAGCTTGCGGGCCGGATTAGGAATGCGAGGCGCCCGGCGCA
>Ga0210409_10002473_pt1 | contig 21891 bp, 19 predicted proteins | sample IncBWH17MmetaG_FD_161649 | JGI IMG/M metagenome (GOLD analysis project Ga0210409, IMG submission 161649) | Forest soil microbial communities from Barre Woods Harvard Forest LTER site, Petersham, Massachusetts, United States - Inc-BW-H-17-M | ecosystem: Environmental > Terrestrial > Soil >...
ATCGAACTGCCATTCTTCCTATGGTTTTTCTAACGTCATGCTCTCACTTCGCCGGTTTGTACCCTGCCTTTATGGCATCCGCCTCCAACATGTATTTGCCGTGCTTCGTCTTTCCGTACCAGCGCGTTCCCTGCTTGTGGTAAACGCCGGTATCTGTATTGATCCACACCACGCCCGTGGCGTTCGCCGGACGCGTCTGCGGCTTTGCCGGCGTGACTGAGGCCTGCGCTGGAAGAGCCGAACCTGTGGAAGGAGGAGTGGCAGGAGTTGGTTTCGCGGCAGCAGCCGCACTCGAGGCAGCCGCAGACTGCTGTGTTTTGTCCGAACCGCTCGATTGCGGCGATTGTCCGATCAACTCCGCAGCGCTAACGAAAAACACGGGCGCCATGAGCAGGGCAAGAGCCAGCTTCTTGGTATCGCGTTTCATCGTCTTGTTTCCTACTGAATTGCGTGCCCACTGGAACGCGGGCCGGCTCGAATTTCGGCATGATGGCGAAGAAAAGAGGTGAAGTCAATATGGAAGAGGGCCAGATTCGCTGGCCAGCTGGACCGTGAGAATTCGTTTCAAGGAATCGGCCGCTAAAGCCAGTCTGACGCTAGCAAGCTTCCGCAATCAGTCGCCGACCACGGCGCTGCGTGTGGTTTCCACCGATTCGGCCAGCCCGCGGCGGACCGGCCCGAGCACAAACGCCGGCACTTCGCGTTCTGGAGCCAGGGAAAGATTGGTGGCTCTGCGCGGAAACTCGGTGCGATGATCCAGCTTCATTCCTGCCTCACGCAGGAACTCAGCGGAAAAACCCATATCTTCGGCACGGTCCACACCCCAAAACCAGAGTTTCTCCTCATGGCGCTGCAAGAAGTCCAGAGACTCTTCGAGCTTCTTCATGGCGCGGTCAAACGAGGACGCTAGGAAAAACACCCCAAGATTCCAGGCGTGGCGCGGGTAGAAGACCTGAATTCGAACACAATACTTGCCGGACTGATTTTTTTCCATACTGCAGCGGTAGTCATTGCGGACAGTCGATGATGTGCGAGAGGTCGCCTTCTTCGTATTCATAAGGTCCTGAGGTCTTGGCGCTGGGGGGCCATGGGAGATTCAGCTCCGATTTCGGCTGGCTTCCGGCCCGCTCATGCATTCGAACGGGCGCAGACACAGGGTTGAAATCGGCAGCCTGGGAAACACCAATAGGCTACCGAGGTGCGAAGAGAAAGACAAGCTTGGTGCAAATAGTTTGTAAGATATTTATTTTCAATTACTTAGACTAGCCAAGATCGCCGAAACCCTTCAGTTTTTCCGGCATCACTTGTAGCTTGCCCTCTTTTTTCAGGCGGTCTTCAAGGGCCGTCCGGAAGGCCTCAAAGGCGATCGAGCGCTTGTTTTGCAGCACGGCCTCGGTGATTTCCTTCTTTTGTTTCTCCAAATCTGCAGGGTTAGCCTCTTGTTTGTCCACGACTTCGTAGACGAGCCAATTAGCACCAAGGTTGAGCGGAGGGCCGACGTTGCCGGTCTTTAACTGAAACGCGGCGGCGAGCTGTTTGCCGCTGGCAACATTGGGAATGGAGCCTGAACGCGCAAATTCCTCGCTTGTCTTGGCCTCCAAGCCTAGTGCCTTAGCTGCGGCGTCGAACTTTTCTCCCGCCTTTACTCTCTTGGCCAGCTCATCCGCCTTGGTACGGGCTTCGGCCGATGCTTTTTCCTGCTTCAGTTCGGCAACCACTTTGTCCCGGACCTCTTCAAGAGATCCCTGGTGCGCGGGAACTATCTGCTTGATGGAGAGGATCAGGTAGCCGCGATCCGTCTGCACCGGAAGGCTCAACTCGCCTTGGCGCAACCGGAAGATGGAATCGCTGACCTTAGTCTGCGGCGAGTTCCCCAATTCGACCAAGGGGTCAGTCGCGGCGACCGGCCGCGTTTCCCCGACGGAGAGGTGGTACTGCTTGGCCAAGTCGTCGAGCGAAACCTTATTTGACTGTCGGATGGCCTGGGAGAGTTGGTCGGCGATACCGCTCGCCTGTTTATCGGCCTCCGAAAGAAGTAGCGGAGTGCGGATGGAATCCTTTACCTCATCGAAGGGCTTGGTATGGGCCGCTTCCTTGTCGATGATCTTGATGATGTGAAAGCCATACTGCGTCTTGATCAGGTCTGAAATGCTGCCCTTCGGCAGTGAAAACGCCGCCTTCTCGAACTCGGGTACCGTCTGGCCCTGGACGATCCAACCCAGGTCGCCGCCCTTGTCTCTCGAACCGGGATTCCCAGGGGTACCCCCGTCCTCGGAGTATTTCTTGGCGAGATCCTCGAAATTGGCGCCCTTTTTGGCCTGGTCCAGAATGCCCTGGGCCTTCTTCTTTATCTCTTCGACTTCGGCGTCCGGCTTGCCAACAGTCATCAGCAGGATGTGCTCGACGTGTACCCGGTTCGGCACTTGGTAATCCTGGATGTTTTTCTGGTATTGGGCCTTCAATTGATCCTCAGAGACTTGCATACTCTGGCGAATCTGATTCACGTCTACGATGGCGTAGCGCACCACGCGCTTTTCCGGGACTTGATACTTCGCCTTGTTCTTTTCGTAGGCGGTATTCACCTCCGCATCATCCACGGTGATCTTTGCCAGCAGATCTTCCGGCTTGATGTACGCGTAATCCAGTTTTACCTTCTGGTTGCGGTAGACGAATTCTTCCTGCAGCTCTGCCGGGCCCGCGCTGATCCCGTCGGTCACCAGCTTCTGGAACTTTTCCTGGAGCATACCCTGCCGAACCATCTCTTCGAACTGTGGAACAGTCATTTGAGTGCGCGACTGGACCAGGGAAGCGTACTGATCCGGCGCGATGGGCGAATCTCCGTTGAAGGCGGCCGGTAAGATTAGCTTGATACGGTCGGCAATCTCATCGTTGGAAACGCGGATGCCCAGCTGGCCGGCCTCGTATTCCATTTCCTTCTGGAGGAGGAGCTGTTGCAGAATTCGCTGCGCATAGTAAGGCTCAAGCATCGGGGGCACTTGATTGGTCTGCTTAATCTGGTTGAGCTGCTGGCGAATTTCGGCGACCGTGATGGTCTGATCGCCCACTTTGGCCACCGCATCCGTGGACGTCCGGGTGTCACCCGGACCGCTCGGCACAAGATAGAGCAGCATGCCGCCCGACAAAGCCAGCACGACCACACCAAGAAAGATGCGCGAAAAAAGTTTTTGCGTGTTATCTGAGCTGCCAGCCATCTGCTGAATCCCCCGGCTCCTAAGCAAACACACCATTATAGGAGATACAAGCCTCGCGCCTCAAATGGAATCGTGTGGAGGGAGTGTCCGCTTCTTCGGGCGAGTTTCATTCTCTCCCCTCGGCCAGCCCCCTCACACCTCAAAACCCTGCATCGAGACTTCTGGCGCCGAGCCATTGAACTCGCAGCGTTAATCAGGCACAGACCAAATACTTAGGCTGCAGGTCTCGCGATCGTGGGACTACTAGAGGGTGCGGAAGCGCTCTTTGACCTCGCGGACGAAATCAACAAAACTGGGATGAGTGACGATCTGAGGGTGCCAACAGAGGTCGCGCTCTATGAGATCGTAAGTCTCAACGATATGGGACCCGGGGAGGGGATCGCCTTTGGAATCGTGATCGCGGCCCATAAGCCAGAGGTGATCGGAGACGGCGGCAGCGGCGGTGATGTCGTGGGTGACGACAATTATTGTGTTGAGTTCGTCCATGTTGGCGACCTTCTGGATGAGGTCGCTGGTTTTTTCGAGCATGAGCAGGTCGAGGCCGCTAAAGGGCTCGTCCATGAGAAGGAAGTGATCAGAGCACAGGATCTGTTGAATGATGGCACAGCGTTGACGCTGGCCGCCGGAGAGCTGAACGGGATAGAGGTGGGCTTTGTCCAGGAGTTCGAAGTCGTTGAGATATTGGACGACTTTGTCGTGGGCCGCCTTGGAGTCTTTTTCTTTTTGGCCGGCGGCGAGAAGGAGATTGGACATGACGGTGCGGTGCTCGAAGAGGGGATAGTCCTGGGCGACGACGCCGACTTCGCCAGGTTGTACGGGCCGGTTTTCGCCGTTCACGGTGACGCGGCCGGAAGTGGGTTTGTTGAGGCCGGCGATGATGCGAAAGAGCTGGGTTTTTCCGATGCCGCTAGGCCCGAGGAAGCCGACGACCTGGCCCTGAACGCAGTCGGGGCGAATGATGTCTTTGATTTCGGCGGTGACGTGTTTGAGGATTGGACGGCCGTCGTACTCGAGGGAGACGTCATCAACCTTGAGGAGAGTTTTGCCGTAGGTGCACGGGGCGGCCATAAGGATCCTATTTTCGCTCCAGAGTGAGAGTGGCGTAGGGGCAGAAAACTCTTCGAAGGAGGCCTATAACGTAATCCTGGCCGAGGCCGAGGAAGAGAATGCTGATTTGGATTGCAAATACGGCGCTGAGATGGAAGTGCTTATTCTGGTTGAGCAGCATGGCGCCGACGCCACCTTCTGAACGGGAGATGCCTTCGACCATGGTGAGCATCATCCAGCCCATGGCGGCGTTCTGGCGGAGCGTTTCGAAGGCTTTATCGGCCTGGCCGAGAATGACGACCTCATAAACGACGCGCCACTCTCCCATGCGAAGAGTCCGCGCGAGATCGAATTTCTCTTTGGGGATGGCGGCGACCACTTCGGCCATGCCGGTGACGAAGAATACCGAGACGGAGAAAACGAGCAGGTAGAGTTTGAGTCCGTGGCCGCTGGTGGCCATCAGCGTGAAGAAAAACGTAAGGCCGACCAAGGAGAGAAAGCGGAGTTTGCTGAGCAAGGTGACGATGGGACGGAAGAAGGGGATGACAGTGAGATAAGCAAGAAGGAGCGAGAGGATAGTTGAGAGAGCGATGGCCTGGAGATTCAAAAAGAAGCTGGTGATGAGCTCGCCGCCGAGACCTTCCATCCACATTTCACTGAGGGCTTGAAAAACTTCCTTAGGCTTGGGAAGGAAAACAGTGGGAGAAAAAACCCAGATGAAAAAGAGCATCAGGAGCTGGAACCCAATCACCCAGCGCAGCGTTTGCCTGGAGATCACCCGGTTCGGCAACAGGACGTCCAGTGCTTCATTCATCGAGAGTGGCTACCCCCGTCGGTTCGGGAGGATTGAGCGTCCTCCCGGTCACATTGAGATGTCTGGGCTGTTCAGCTGCCCAGCAGAGTAATTTCGACGCGACGATTCGCGGCTTTACCCGCGGCGGTGTCGTTGGTGGCGACGGGATTTTGCGAGCCGTGGCCGGAGATTTTGAAACGGTTGTCCGGGAAGTTTGCGGGCGCGTGCTTTTGGAGCCAGTCCTTTACGGCAGCCGCACGAGCATCGGAAAGGGCTTGATTTACGGCTTCGGCGCCGACGTTATCGGTGTAGCCATCCACTTGAATGAAGAGGCCAGTAATGGCCAGCGAGTCCTTCAACTCTTGCATCGTGCGCACGCCTTCCGTCGTGAAGGTCGCTTTGCCGGTGTCGAAGTTGATGGAGTAGGAGCGCTTCGAGACGACGGGGCCGGTTTTATTGGCGGCGTATTGTGGGGCTTCTGCCTCGGCTCCTCCGCTGCTCATGAGGGCCTGCGCTCCGGTGACGAAAGATTTGTCTTCGATGTCCTTTACGTCGGGGATAGGCGTGTCTTTAAAGAGCGCGGGATACTGTTGGGTGGCGATGGTGGCGAAAACAGTATAGGTAGAGCGGAAATTGTCGTTGGTTCCGGGCTCGAGGCCGAAGAGGATTAAGTTGTCGGCGAGGTTGTTGACGGTGGAACCGCCGAGATCGACCTTGATACCTTGCGAGTCCGTCTCCGTAACGCCTTTGTAGTATTTGTACCAGTAAGCTTCGTCCTGATCGTTATAAACCTTTGCGCTGATGGCCGAGCCTTTGTGCAGCGCTTGATCAAAGGCTTTGATCTGGTCTCCGCCTTCGAACGTAGCTGCGAGCAAGCCTTCGAATTCCGCGCGGTTGCGTTCGAAGAAATTCTTGGGGCCGAGGATGACGGCGGGCATTTGCGAGCGATACTGTTTTGAGCTAACGACTTTGACGAGGCCGCCGCGGCCTTTGGCGATCGTCACGTCGCCGGGAGTCCAGGTTACGACGCCGTTGACGCAAACATGCTTGGTTTCGCCGGTGAGGTGGCCGTCTTTGACGACCTTGCGATCATCGCATTTACTGGCGACGTAATCCGCGGCGGCGACGTTGTAGTCCGATGCGTTGAGCCAATTGACGGCATCAGGGTCCCAGGTTTTTTCGTCGGGGTTGTTCTTAATGCCGTTGTCGCCTTCCCACTTCTGAGCGATGTTCCAATCGCCATCACGTAGAACGCCCTCGACGAGCAGGCCCTTAGCGGCTTGCGGATTCGACTTCACTTCCGGCGGAGCCATGAACGAGTCTTCACCGCGGCTGTAGCCGGTGGCGCCGATCACTTTTGCCTGATATTCGGAGCCGAGCTTGGCGAGTTGCGGGTTGACGGCGGCGAGAAACTGGCCCGAACCATCGCCCATGATGACGACGAAGTTTGCGCCAATCGAGCACTGCGGGGAGCCGCTGGAGATTTCACGAGCGCAGGCAATTAAGTCTTCCTGCATTTTGCCGGTATCATCCTGCCGAATCAGAGACAGGTTGACGTTATGCTTTTCCATCAGAGAGCCCTTGGTGGTGGAGGGCCCGCCGTTGGCGTAAATCATATTCATCTGGGCGTTCCATTCCCAGATTTCGCCTCGGATCAAAGGGGCACGGACGCTCGCGGGGGATGAAGAAGGAAGAGGCGCGGGGTCCACGTTCTGCACCAAGGCGTCCTTCACATCCGGCAGGACAGCTTTTTCCGGCACGAGGGCCTTCATCACGCCAGGAGTCGGAATCCAGCCAAGTTCAGCGGCCTTGCGGAGTCCAAACACAAAGCCCACCACAAGCAGAATGATCAGAATGATCTTTGGACCAGTCTTTAGACGTGCCATAGCTTGGAGTTCCTCCCTCGCAGAAACCGTTGCTCAACCGTCCAGACTTGAAGCCGTTACTTGAACATATCTCCGTAATCGCTCGCACTCTTGGCCGGAGCCGGAGCATCGTCGCCTTTTTTGACCGGCACAGGAACGGGCGAAGCCGTGGCTCCCGGCAAGAGGAAAGCCGTATCGGAAGTCCCGTTGGTGAGCAGCTTCTGCTCGTAGGCGTCGAGCTTTTCGAGGGCTTCGGTTTCGACGGCACCGTTTTCGAGATCGATGGTGTCCATAAAGTTCTGGGCAAGGCGCTGGAAATCTTCCATTTCGCCGAGCTTGCGGCCGGCTTGTTCGGCGAGATTCTCCATGGTCTGGTTGTAGAGTTCTTTTTCGTCGCCGGTCCCCTTGATAACGGAAAGGGCGGTGCGGTAGGCGCGGTAGGCTGCATTGATGGTCTTGTATTCGATATCCGCCTGCTTGACTTCGTTTTCCGTGTCCTCGATGTAGAAGTCAATGTGCACGGCCCACTTGCTGAGAAGTTCGTAGATGTTTTGCAGCTTGTTGAGAAGCTGTTGGTAGCTAAGGTTGGACTTTTGGAGCCGGCCGGCCTGATTGGCTTTGGCCTTCATCTGCAGGGCCATGCGGAGCTGTTCGTTCTGGTCAGCGGTGGTGGTGGCGATTTTCTTAGCGTGCGCGGCCAGGCGCATGTTTTCGCTGGCCATGGCGGAGTTTTTCTCGATGGTGCTTTTCAGATATTGAATCTGGCCGCTCACGTTGCTAATCTGCTGCGACATCACCTCGCGGCGCTTGCGCATTTGGGAGAGGTGATCTTTCAGGATGCCGATGGGGTCGATATTGATGATCATTCCAGTGATCCAGCGCATCAACAAGCGGAAGAGGAGGTGCGTGCGGCTGCTGAAAAGAATGAAGAGGATCGCGGCGAGAATTGCCGCCAGACCAACCATGTGAAGGGTGTCCGTCAGCATCGAAACGATGAAGGGCACAATCTTGCCCCAACCGTAAACGAGGGCGGCGGCGCCGACACCAAGGAATATCATTCCGGTCTTCCCTTCGGGTCGGGACCAGAATGATTTCAAATTCTCGCTCAGACTCGCGGGAGTGGTAGGTGTTAGGCTCATCGTTTCCTATCCTTGAAGAAGGCCGGCGTACTTGGCCTTTTCCTGATCAATTTCGGCGACTCGGCGCTCCACGGCGGCGGCGAATTGCGATTCGGCGCGCTGGATTTTACTTTGAGCGCCGAGGAGTTCGCTGGTCATTTCCGTAAGGCGCTGCTGGAGCTGCGAAATCTCCCTCTGCTTTCGGGCGATTTCATCTGTTGCTTCCTGGACGCGCTTCTGGCGGTCAGCAATCTCCCGCTCTCTTGTTGCCTGAGCCGATGCGGTGAAGGATTCTTGCTCGTTCTGAAGGGCGACTTTGAGGCCATCGAAGGTGGCGAGAATTTTCTCTTGGGTCAAGCCTTCCTGAGCCTTGGCTTGAACAACGGCGGTCTTAAAGCGAGTGCGCTCATCGAGAGAAGGGATGGCGACGAGCGGGTCGAGATATTTGTGAATAGTGGCGGCAATTTGCGTGGAATCGAAATTGGTTTTTGCGAGGATTCGCTGATAGACGTGTTCGACTTCCTCGCTCATGGGTTGCGCACTCATGACGGGACGCGGCCCACTGCTGCTTGTTGTAACGGTGGGAGCGGAAGCCGGGGAAGCCTGTGGATGGGCCTGCGATTTCGAATCGGGTTTCGGATCGTCGTCTTCGATGATGGCGTGCTTGATGCTGTCAATGATCTTGTTGCTCATTGTAGGTGCTCCGTGATTACACACTTGCGCATCTCTGCAACAGCGAACGAGTGTCTTCTTCTTTTACGTGTATGGTACTGAAAAATAACATCCCCGAAGTAAAGTCGCGCGGCCTGCGTGCCCGTTCTACTAATGGCTTCGGCTCCGCCCGTGATTTTGTACCGGATAGACAGGATGCTATGTCGAGCAGCGCATGATGTCAACGTCCGGTTAGACGGAAATATTGCGATTTGCAAAGGGATTTTTGCAGAAAACCATCGAGGCCTTTCAGCTTTGCTTCAGGTTATGCGATCGCGGGGAACAAGCAATCAAAACCAGGCCGCCGACAAGTTAAGATCAGCACAAGTTAATACTTAGAGAGAAGTCGGAATCGTGCACTGTCGATATCCGAATAATCCTGAAATACGCGTGAATTCATAATGTCATAGAGGTCTTGTTTCTGAGGAAGTCTTCCATCGAACATTCCTACAAAGAACGTATTGTTGGGCGACTCTTTTCGTATCGAGGAGAAGAGCTTTTCACGTGCGTCATAGGAGGCCTGATTCTTATATTCAGTGAGCAAAACGATCTCCCTGTCGCCCTCCTGGCTGCCATTCTCTGCGATGCGGTGATAGCTCAGGACGGCACCCTGACGCTTGGCTTCTTCGCGTACGCGTATCCAGTTGTCGTCCAAATAGGCTAGCGTAATGCCGAACATTCCGGGTTTCACTTTCATGGATTCCATCGTCCACACCGGTTTTTCGCTTTCCGAGGAGCTTTGCGCCCCTCCAACGGTCACAATGAGGAGAGAGGCAAGAATAAGGCTTGGGAATATCCGTCTGCTCATGGAAACACCTCCTTTTCTGCTTAGATGCACAACAGCGGTGGAGGTGGTAACGTCCAAGTGATTTTTCCCTCGCACACAACTCGTAGTCGCGTAATCGGACATTCGGATCGCGCAGATTTCACTTGGACGGTAACGGCTTTAATCAATCAGGCATCTCGGAAACGGAGTTATTAAAGAACCTCGCGCAGACTAATCTGGGCTTGGCAGTCCAACGACCGTCAACTTTTTCCATCACCCTAGTTGCGCCAGAATCGCAGTGTTCTCCACAAACCAAGATGTATTTCAGCACCGCAAACTGATGTCCGGTATCAAAAGCAATCTCAGAGAAAATGAGGAAGTTTAAGCCGTTTTTGGCTTCTGCGCCGTCCTGCGCTGCCTGATTTAGTCGGTTCCTTGAGGCTTCATCTCTCTTTCGGAACAGTTGGAGTTGTTCGTGCCTGTCAACGAGATTTAACTCTCTCCCTTTCGCGATTTCAGCCCCGAACTGGTGTGTCGCTCGAAGATATTCCGACGGGCTTTCCAAGTCGATTCCTTTTAAGCAAGGACGCCCCTCAGGAAAACCCTTGAAATCGAACGGCACCGTGAAGTTAGCGAGGTTTTTGATGTGTAGCCGCACTCCGATTATATCCAACCAGCTTCGGTAGACGTTCAATTGCTCTTCGGTCAGGGACAAGAGACGGTTAGCTGGCTTGGTCTGCGCCTCACAAGCCCAGGTGAACACGAGGCCTATGAAAACCGACGCCACTATTCTTTTCGCTTTGACCATTGAAAGGTGCACCTCAGGTTGATTCTAGAGGCGAGAGACTTAGTCTCGTTCTCTTAATGATTAACCGATGTCGAAGCTTCCAACAGATCGACACCAGAGTCTTTCCCTTGCGCGCGCCTGGTCCCCGGTTGGCTAACCGGACATGTTCCGATTGCGGGCTAGAAACTGCCTTGCGTGAAACATCGCTAAATTCGGTTGCGCTCTGACGGCTGCTTGGAAGCAGACCTGCCAGGAGTGGACGCGCTGATGGGAAACCTCGGTGATGCGGGTATCATCGAACGCTAGGGATGATTAAACTCACGGCGGTACGAAAGCAGATGGCGCCGCTTGTACCTGTGCTCGTTCTGGTTTTGCTGGGCGCGCTCAACCAGGGGACATCTTTGGGATCGGCACAAAACGCGGGGTCGAAACGCTCTGGTTCGGGCGCGCCGACGTTTTACCGCGACGTTCTGCCGATTCTGCAGCAGCGTTGCCAGATTTGTCATCGCGCCGAGGGTATCGCGCCGATGCGATTCGAAACTTACGAACAAACACGGCCCTACGCGGCCGCGATTGCGGCGGCGGCGCAGAATAAATCCATGCCGCCATGGTTTGCTGATCCTCATATCGGACACTTCTCGAATGATCCGTCGCTATCCGCGGGACAAATCGCGGTGCTCGCGGCCTGGGCAGCCGCCGGAGCGCCTGCCGGCGACGCGCGCGATGCCCCTCCGCCGATTCATTGGGCTGAGAGCTGGAGCATTCCGCAGCCAGACTTGATCTTGAAAATGCCTAAGGGCGCGACGCTGCCTGCGAGCGGCGACGTGGAATACACCTACGAAATTGTAGCGACGGGATTCAAGGAAGATCGCTGGGTGCAAGCGGTGGAAGTCTTGCCGTCGCTTCGCGCGAACGTGCATCACGCTGTCGTCTATATAAGGCCGCCGGATTCGCAGTGGATGCGCCACGCTCCGGTGGGCGTGCCGTTCACGGCTTCCACCCTAACTGATCCTGATGATCGGAAGGGCGCGCACTGGACAGACAGCGACGTGCTGCTCGTTTACGCGCCCGGGAGCTCGCCGGATAGTTGGCCGGACAACATGGCAAAATTTATTCCTGCTGGATCCGATCTCGTTTTTCAAATGCACTATACGACCAATGGACACGCGAGCAGCGACCAGACCAGCGTTGGCATGATTTTTGCAAAGCACGCACCCGCCCAGCGCGTGCTGACGCTGCAGCTCACGAACGACCACTTTGTAATTCCGCCGGGCGCGCCGGATTATCGCGTGGAAGCGCGGGGCACTCTGCCAAATGACGCGACGCTGCTCAGTTTCTTTCCGCACATGCATTTGCGCGGAAAGCGATTCGAGTACAACATTGTTCACGGCGAAAACAATTCCGGTTCGAGACCAGACCGGGAAATGGAACCGCTGCTGGACGTCCACTATCATTTTCACTGGCAGATGAGCTATCGCCTCGCCGAACCGCGCTTGCTCAAAGCAGGCACGGAACTGCAGGCCGTCGCTTGGTACGATAATTCGCGGAACAATCCCCACAACCCGGATCCAGAGGCCGCCGTGCGCTGGGGCGAACAAACCTACGACGAGATGATGGTTGGTTTTTTCGATGTAGCCGTGGCGGCGAATCTGGACAAGCCGAGCTATTTTATCCGGCATTGATTCCGGCCCTTACCGGAGTCCTCAAAAACTAGAGGAGCAAACATGGAAATCAGCGGCGAATATGTCCAACTCAGCGTCAATGACAGCACCACCATGCGCGCGTGGGTAGCGCGGCCAAAGGAAAAGGGCGCGAACCCTGGATTGCTCGTTTTCCAGGAAGCTTTCGGCGTGAACGCGCACATTCGCGACATCGCCGGGCGGTTTGCGCGGGAAGGCTTCGTCGCCGTAGCGCCAGAGCTTTTTCATCGCACAGGCGCGGGGATCGAAATACGCTACGACGATTTTCCCAGCGCGGTGCCGCACATGAAAGCGCTGAATGATGCCTCGATGGCGGCAGACCAGCGCGCTGCGTTTGACTGGCTCCGCGGTTATATCGGCGCGGACCTGCCAATTTCAGCGATTGGATATTGCATGGGCGGCCGCGCGGCGTTTCTTGCAGCCATCACCTTGCCGCTCGCGGCAGCAATTTCTTACTACGGCGGTGGAATCGCTCCGAACACGACCAATCCCGGCTTGCTCGGCCGGGCGAGCGGTTTGCAAGCTCCTCTATTGTTTTTCTGGGGCGGACGCGACAAGCACATTCCGCCAGAGCACATCCGCGCGGTGAGCGATGCGCTGCGAGCGGCGGGAAAAAACTTCGTCAACGTCGAGATTTCTAACGCCGACCACGCATTCTTCTGCGACGCGCGCGCCAGCTATAGTCCGTCGGCAGCACTGTTGGCGTGGCCGCTGACGCTGGCCTTCCTTCGCGCAAAATCGACCTAAGACCGCGCCGAATTATTGCTGAACGGGCGTGGAAATGCCCCACTGTCCTTTCGGGCAAAACCTCCTGTCCCAACGTCTAGTATGCGCAACCGCTATTTGCTGTTTAACTACCGCAAGCTCCAGCGGGCGTCCGCGTTCTAATTACTGTGTTAGATTCCAAGATTGGCGGCAGACCGGCGCGAAAACCAGTGAGTACACAGACACCATACGACCCGAACCACCCGAAGATAAAGCGAGTGGAAGTGTATTGGCATACGGTGACGTACAAGACCGTGGCCGTATACGTGATTCTTCTTGTGGCCATCATTTTCGCGGCGCTCTATCTCATCAAGCCGGACTTGTACATCCAAGCGTACGACAAGCTGAACAAGTCGATCGGCAATGGCGACAGCGAAGCCACGACCATTTCACAGACGCAAGCGAAGTTCGTCAACCTCGACGGAAAAGTGCAGGTCAAGAAAGTCAATTCCGTGCAATGGGTGGACGCCGATTTCCACACCACGCTGGACAAGGGCGATCAAATCCAGACTTCTTCGGAAGGCGCGGCGCGCATCACCTTCGCCGACGGCACGACGTACACCGTGAAGTCCGGAACGTTTATCACCGTGGAAGAAAATTCGATGGGCCACGAGCAGCCTTCCAGCTCGGCGGTGCGCATCAACATCGGTCAAGTTGACCTCAAGACGCCAAATTATTCTTCACCGGATTCCAAAGCTGCTGTCAGCATGGAAGATTCTGTGGCGCAACTGCATTCCAACAGCAGCGCGGCGGTCAAGGCCGACCCGACGAACAAGGAAAACGAGATCGTGGTCTCCAGCGGAAGCGCGGAAGTCCAACGCGGCCAGGAAAAAGTGGAGATCGGAGCGTATCAGAAGGCGAGCTACACAACGGGCGGCCCAATTACAAAGTCTGACGTGCTGGCGCCGCCGGACTTGAGTTCGCCGCGCAACTTCGAGCCGCTGATCGTGGAAAATCCGAAAGCGGCGTCGATCCATTTTGAATGGAAACCAGTGTCGCAGGCGGTTTCTTACAACCTAAAGATCAGCACCACGGCGATGTTTACAAGGACCGTGAAAGAGGCTTCCGCAGTTACAGGAACCGGCGTGGACATCTCCGGGCTCGACGGCGGCGACTATTTCTGGAACGTCACCGCCACGAACGCCAAGAAGGAAACCAGCGAGGTCAGCGAAACGTTCCGGTTTACACTGGTCGCACAGGGAAAAACGCAGGACATGGTGCTGGAGATTACCGGCACGCAGATTCATGGCCGCGTCGTGGAAATTATCGGCCGGACAGAACCCGGCGCAGCGCTCATCGTAAACGGCCAGCCCGTGCCGATTATTGCGGCGGACGGCACGTTCCGCCACTTTACCGAGCCGCTCGAACCTGGCCAGCACACTATCGTCATCATTGGCGAAAACCGCCGCGGCGGCACGAACCAGCAGAAGGTGACGATCGTTGTACCGAAGTAAAAGTTTCGAACGTTGATCGCTTTTCGGTCACGAATGAAAAAAGACGCGGGCGCGACTTTGCGCTCGTCGCCAAGTCCAGAGACAATGGTCTAGTTGGCCGCGCGGCGGTGCATCTAGACCGTGATGCTGCTAGGCAGCTCGTTGTCGGCTGGACGGCGGAGAGGTTTTCTTCGCGGGGAGCTGGGGGATGAATAAGAACGGTTACAACCTGAGGTCGGTGTTCAGTTTGTTTTCTTCCGACCTCGCCATCGATCTTGGGACCGCGAACACGCTGGTGTTCTCGGCCGGCAAGGGAATCGTTGTGAACGAGCCTTCGATCGTGGCCATCAACAAATCCAGCGGAGAAGTTGTAGCCGTCGGCCGCGAAGCGAAAGAGATGCTCGGCCGCACTCCAGGCAACGTCGTCGCCATCAAGCCCATGAAGGATGGCGTCATCGCCGACTTCAAAGTCACCGAAAAAATGCTGACGTATTTTATTCAAAAGGCGCACAACCGTCGTGTGCTGGTGCATCCGCGTATCGTCATCGGAGTGCCCAGCGAAATCACGCCGGTGGAAAAACGCGCTGTGCAGGACTCGGCATATCGCGCACGGGCCAGCGAAGTTTATCTGGTGGAGCAAGCCATGGCTGCGGCCATCGGCGCCGGTCTGCCAATCGAAGAGCCTTCCGGAAACATGGTCGTGGACATCGGCGGCGGCACCACGGACATCGCGGTCATCTCCATGAGCGGCATCGTGTACTCGCGTTCCGTGCGCGTCGCCGGCAATGAGATGGACGAAGCGGTCATGCAGTATCTGAAGCGCAAGTACAACCTGCTCGTTGGCGAGCGCACCGCGGAACAAATTAAGATGGAGATCGGCTCGGCCTATCCGCTGGAAAAACCGCTGACTATGGAAGTGAAAGGCCGCAATCTGATCGAAGGCGTGCCTCGGACCGTCACCATCGACGACAGTGAAATTCGGGAAGCGTTGAGCGAATGCGTCGCAACCATTCTGAATGCCGTCCGCGTAGCTTTGGAACGCACTCCACCGGAACTTTCCGCCGATATTAGCGACCGCGGCATCGTCCTGACCGGCGGCGGCGCGCTTCTCAAGAATCTCGACAAGCGCATCCGGGAAGAAACCGGTCTGCCGGTTTCGATTGCCGACGATCCGCTGGCATCGGTCGTGCTTGGCACCGGAAAAATGCTCAGCGATTTCAAGTTGCTGCGGCAGGTTTGCATCGACTAACGGATTTTCCGGTTTGACGCGATTGCAGAAATTCTGATCCGCACAGGGCAAGGTCTGTGCTACTGGACTCCATGGTTGGCATTCCCTCTCGTCATAGATCGATTTTCCTGCTCGGCGGGGTCGTGCTCCTGCAGGTTCTGCTGCTCGCCGTGCAAATCAAGCGCGACTCGCAGGGCCGGCTCATCCGCGTCTGGACCGTCGGCGCGGTCTCGCCATTCGAACGCGCCGGCGCTCACGGCGTCAGCCACATTCGCGATACCTGGAATCACTATTTCGCGCTCCAGAACACTTCGCGCGAAAACGAAGAATTGAAACGCGAAAACGGCGCGCTCAAGCTGGAAATCACGCAACTGCAAAGTAAAGCCAGCGAAGCCGACCGCCTCGCCGCGCTGCTAAAATTCCGTCAGACAAATGCAGCCGTGCCCATGGTCGCCGCGCGTGTCATCGCTGGAAGCGCCGACTCCGGCAGCCAGACTATTTATCTCGATCGCGGCGAGCGTGACGGCATCCGCCGCGACATGGGCGTCATCACGCCCGATGGCGTGGTCGGCAAAGTCATCGAGTCCTACAAAGATACCGCGCAGGTTTTGCTGCTGACGGACGAACACAGCGGTGTGGGCGCCATGCTGGTGGACTCGCGCCTCCAGGGCCCGGTGGGCGGTACTGGCGAGCCGCTGCTGGTGATGAAGTACATCCCTAACGATGACAATGTAAATTCCGGTGAACGCGTGGTCACCAGCGGCATGGATCGCATCTTTCCGCGCGACCTGCCTGTAGGGACTATCGTGGAAATCAAGTCAGGCAATCCATTCAAGCAGCTTCGTGTGAAGCCCGCTGCGAGCCTCGAACGGCTCGAAGAGGTCTTTGTCCTGCTGACCATGAAGCCTCTCGAGTTGAAGCAAGAGTCTCCGGCGCCTGGCTCTGCAACATCGCAGGCAACAGCTCCTTCTGCCGCGGCAACCACTCCGGCTCCCCCCGAGAAACCATGAACGATACTTACGACATTCGTGGCAGCGAACTGCACATCGAGGTGCACAAGTTCCGCGCGGGCGCGATCATCCTCGCTACGGCTTTTGCCCTCGTGTTGCAGGCTTTTTTGCCGATCTATTTCCCGAAGGCCTCGATTCTCGATCTTCCGCTGCTCATCGTCATCTACTTCGGCCTAAGCCGTCGAAATCCTTCCACCGGCTTGCTTCTAGGCATGGTGATCGGCATTTTGCAAGACAGCCTCAGCGGACCCACCGTTCCTCTCGGTCTCTACGGCATTGCGAAAACCATTATCGGCTACCTCGCTTCCTCGATTGGCGCGCGCCTCGATACGGAACATCCCGCGGCGCGCTTCGCGCTGACGATTTCTTTTTTTGCCGTTCACCAGGGAATCATCGCTTTGACGCGCCGACTGCTCCTTTCGCAACCCGAGCCATGGTTCACCATGCATCTCGGCATCGCCGCGCTCGTCAACGCCTTCGTCGCCGTCTTTCTCTTCATGCTCCTCGACCGCCTGCGTAAGCCCTCATAGCCTTTACTGGCCTAGAAGAAATTGTTTGAAGTCTTCGTAGGCGCTCGACATCGGCAAAGAGAGTTTCTCGCGCTTTAAGTATGCCGCGAGACGATCGGGGAGCGGCGGCGCCGTGCCAATGGCGCGCTTCACGACCTCGGCGAATTTGGCCGGATGCGCCGTGGCTAGCACCAATCCTTGCGCAGGCTCAGAATGCTCGCGCTTGTAAGCTTCCCATCCAAGCACCCCAACTGCAGTGTGCGGATCGGCGATATAGCCGAAGCGCTCGTGGAGAGACTTCATCTCCTGCAGCGTCTCGTCGTCCGTAGCGGCGTGGCCCCAAATTTCACGGCGCACATATTCAATCCGGCCGCGGCACAAATCCAGCAAGCGCGGAAAATTATTCGGATTGCCGACGTCCATGGCGTTTGAAAACGTCTGCGTCGCCGCCCGCGGATGAAATTCTCCTGAGCGCAAATATTCCGGCACAACATCGTTGGCATTTGTCGACGCCACGTACATCGCCACTGGTAAACCAATACGCTTGGCAAAAAGTCCGGCCGTTAAGTTGCCAAAATTCCCGCTGGGCACCGACACAATCAGCGGCACCGACGCCACTGGCAACTGCCGGTACGCAGCCACGTGGTAAAACATTTGCGGCAGCAACCGTCCGATGTTGATGGAATTCGCCGAAGTCAGAGACGCGCGCTTATTCAGCTCCACATCCGAAAACGCCTGTTTCACCAGCCGCTGGCAATCGTCGAAGCTTCCCGCCACTTCGAGCGCGGTAATATTTTCGCCCAGCGTCGTGAATTGTTTCTCCTGCGCTTCGCTGATGCGCTTCGAAGGGTAAAGAATCACCACGCGAATTTCCGGTACGCCGAGAAACCCATGCGCAACAGCGCTTCCCGTATCGCCGGAAGTTGCCACAAGAACCGTCAAAGGCCTCGTCTCTCCGCGCACGAAATAGCCCATTAACCGCGCCATGAATCGCGCGCCAAAATCCTTAAACGCCAGCGTAGGTCCGTGAAACAACTCGAGAATGTGCAATCCGGGCGAGAGTGAGACCAGCTTCACCGGAAAATTGATAGCCTCGGCAACGATTTGCCAAAGGACCTCTTCCGGCACATCCGGCGAAGCGAAAGGCTTCACCACGCGAAAACAGACTTCCGTGAACGGTAGCTTGCGAAACTCTTCCAATTCCTGCGGCGAACGCCGCGCGAGTTCCACCGGCAAATAGAGCCCGCCATCGGGCGCAAGCCCTCGCAGCACGGCGCCGCGCAAAGAAGTCAAAGGCGCTTTGCGCCCTGTGCTTCGGTATCTCATCGCCCGCGCTCGAGCTGGCCGCGAATTTTCGAAAGAAACGCCGCCGCATCGAACGTAGGATCTCGCAACTCCGCCACTTGCAGCGTGCAATGAGCCAAGGCTTCATAACTCTGCCGCCGCGCAGAAATCAGGGTGGGATAGCACCGCGCGACAGTCTCCCGCGGCGATTCTCCGGGTTTTGCTTGGAAAGCGCCGCGCCACAGCACCGGCTTAGGGTCGTCCAGATAGCGCTCGATCAAAAGCTGCTGCTCTTCCGCCGACGCAGCCAAATACACCACAGTCATCCGCCGCCGAAGGCGCAGCAACAAATGATTACCCGTATAAATCACGCTGCCTGTGGTATCGAGTACCAGCGGCCTATCGGGTTCACGCTCAAGGGACGTCAGCACCTCGCCCAGCGTGTGAATCTCTTCCTCTAGATACTGCGACTCGCGTTCCGCATATTTCGGATTGTCTGGCCAGCCCATCCACGCCGCCACGCCGTTGATCCCGGAATACCCGCCAGCCGCCAGCCGAGAAGCCAGCTTCTCCTCGATGCGGTCATCGCAAGATATAGCAGTCCATCCTTCGGCAGCCAACTTCTTTGTCCAGAAGGTTTTTCCAGCGCCGGACATTCCAACAAGGGCCAAACGCAGAGGAGAGGAGGGTTCGCTTTGCATGAGAACAGTCCAAATACGATAACGCGTGCCCCGTCCGCGGAGCAAGCTTCGGAATCCCGCGGTTTCGTCCGCGTTCGCAGCGTACGTGTTCTTCTTCGCGATGGCGGCTGCCTGTTTTCCAGCCACAACGTCTCCGCTGTGGAGCCCATGGTCGTCCTGCGCCACGAATAAGGGGCATCTCCTGTAACCCCATTCGCCTGACTGCCCGTCCTAACCCTTTAGTGGCCGCCAGTTCTCCATAGGGTATTGACCAAGCAACTGTCCTTCAGGACGGCTTGCGGCCCTCTTGCCCAAGTGCTACGTTTAAAAATGACTTTGCTGCCGTTTTGCAGCACTTGCTGCAGCGAAAGTCCGGCAGTGCTTCGGGATCCCTGAGGGAATTTTTCGAATTTTTTCGAAAAAAGTTTTCGACGGACATTTCGAAACCCACGCTGCAGATTTTTTCGTGACGCGAGTATGTCCCGGCTTCTCGCGGGACGGGCGACGAATCGCCCTGATGACAGCGCCGTCCGTTTGACGAGCGCAGCAAAAAAAGACTCTCGCGCGCGGGGTTTTCGTGTCGTACTGGTTTCGCAACGACAATCGCTTGCCACAGGCCAGACTGGCCATCGCCTCCTACGTCATCGTGGGCATGGTTGGACTGTTGCTTCTCGGCTTCTGGAAACTCCAGGTCGTCGACTCCGATAAGTACGGCCAAATGGCCGAGCGCAATCGCGTTCGCTCCATTCCCATCATCGCTCCCCGTGGCCGCATGCTCGATCGCGATGGCCGCGTCCTGGTGGACAACTATCCGTCTTTCAGCATCCTTCTTCTCCGCGATGATCCCGCTCTCATTGACAAAAATCTCCCCGCCATCGCCGATGGCCTCGGCATCCAAATCAGCGACCTGAAGGATCAGCTGGAAAGCACCAAGAATCTTCCCAAGTTTCAGCCCATCGTCATCAAGCCCGAAGCCACCAACGCCGACGTCGCTTTCATCGAGTCGCATCGCTCGGATATCCCGCTCCTTGAAATGTTGATGGTCCAGCGTCGCCGTTATCTTCCCGGCGGCTTCATGTCCCACGCCAGCGGGTACGTCGGCGAAGTCAGCGAGCAGCAAATCGAAGCCAGCAACGGCCGGCTGCGCCCCGGCGACCTCGCCGGAAAAACCGGCCTCGAGCGCCAGTACAACGACATCCTGACGGGCACAGACGGCATGCGCCGCGTCGTCGTCAACAGCGTCGGCAAGGAAGTTAAAGAGCTCGGCCACCTTACCCAACAAGAACCCATTCCCGGCAAACAAATTCAGCTCACCATCGACTACGACTTGCAACAGGTCGCCGAACAGTCTCTCGGCGTGCGGCCCGGAGCCGTGATTGCCCTCGATCCGCGCACTGGTGAAGTGCTCGCCATGGTCAGCCGTCCCACACCTGATCCAAATGATTTTGCTGTTCGCGTTTCCGCGGATGAATGGAAAGCACTTAACGACGATCCTCTGCATCCTCTATTGAACCGCGCCATTCAAGCCCAGCTCGCTCCCGGTTCCGTATTCAAAATCGTCACCGCCACGGCCATGCTCGAAGATCACGTCCCCGAAGAGGGCTTCACAACGTTTTGCCCCGGCTACGGCACCTTCTTTGGCCGCCAATATCACTGCTACGTTTTCTACGCTAAAAGTGGTCCGAAGTCCCACGGCGTACTGGGCCTGCACGACGCGATCCTGAAATCCTGTGACGTCTTTTTCTACAACGTCGGCATGCGTCTCGGTATTGACCGCCTCTCTTACTACGCCATCAAGCTCGGCATCGGCCACAAGACCGGCATCGATCTTCCCTCCGAAGAGCCCGGCCTCATGCCTACGCAGGAGTGGGTCGAGCGCACCTTTCATCGCAAGTGGTACGCCGGCGAAGTCATCTCCGTCGCCACCGGACAGGGCGCCGTTACTACCACGCCTCTGCAGCTCGCCCGTATGATTGGTGGCATCGCTTCCGGCGGGGTCTTCAAGCAGCCGCACATGCTCAAGGACGCGCCCAACGTCGGCGAAGATCGTTTTCACATGTCCGACTCCACTGTCGAAAAAGTGACGGACGCTATGTACGGTGTCGTCAACGAACCGGGCGGCACCGGTGGTAAGCTCAGACTCACTGGCATCGAGCTCAGCGGCAAGTCCGGCACCGCGCAGGTCATCGGCTACGACAAAATGAATCTCGTGAAAAAAGGCTCGCAGTTCGCCGACAACGCCTGGTTCGTGGGCTATGCGCCGAAGCGGGATCCGGAAATTTGCGTGGCCGTTCTCGTTCAGGAAAGCGGCCAGCATGGCGGGGAGGCGGCCGGTCCAGTCGTTCGCGACATCGTCAAGGCCTATTACGATAAGAAGGCAAAGAAGACACAAGGCCAGCTCACCGCCGACGACAAACAGTATGATTTGAGTCATGGCGCGGCAGCAGCTGCGGCAACGGTTCAGACGCGCCCAGTTATGAAGCCCGCGGCCGCATCAGCCGCAGTGCCAACGCACGCTGCCAGCGCGGACCCGCAGCGCTAAAGTTGAATTTGAGTTGTTCGAATACTTGGGAGTGAAAAGTCAGTCGGCAAAAGATCAAATCAAGCAACAGGCGAACATCTGGTTCTAGTCTGTTAGCTGTAAGCTGTCGACTGTCGGCTTCATTATGAACGACGCACCCGGAACCCGTGATTACGACTGGTGGCTGCTAGCCATCCTCGCTGCCATCTGCGCTCTCGGCGTTATCGAGATCTATTCCGCCACCCACGGCAGCTCCCTCGCCGGCATGCAGAACAAGCAACTCCGCTGGCTAGTCGTAGGCTTTGTCCTGATGTTCGCTCTCTCCCGCCTCGACTATCACCTGATTCTCGACCAGGCTCCCATTCTCTATCTCATCGGCATCGGCGCCCTCGTCGCCGTCCTCGCCTTCGGCCATACCCGCTTCGGCGCCAAACGCTGGATTCCCATCCTTGGCGAATTTCT
>Ga0210409_10002474_pt1 | contig 21891 bp, 22 predicted proteins | sample IncBWH17MmetaG_FD_161649 | JGI IMG/M metagenome (GOLD analysis project Ga0210409, IMG submission 161649) | Forest soil microbial communities from Barre Woods Harvard Forest LTER site, Petersham, Massachusetts, United States - Inc-BW-H-17-M | ecosystem: Environmental > Terrestrial > Soil >...
CAGGACACCCACCCGATTTTCCGGCAAGGGATCATTGCCGGGCAACTCAGCCCTGTACGGTATCCGATCAAAGGAAGTCAAAGGCACAGGCTTCGGGGAACTTCTTTTCGACGATAGTACGGGACAAACTAAAACAAAATTGTCGTCCGAGCTAGGCGCGACCCAGCTGAACCAGGGCTGGATCGGTCATCCCCGTACTGACGGCAGTTCCGACAAGCGAGGGGAGGGATTTGAAGCCCGCACGGATTTGGCGGGTGCCATCAGAGCTGCTCAAGGATTGCTGATTACCGCTGATCCCCGGCCCAATGCCGGCGGCCAAGTGCTGGACCGCCAGGAGCTGATAGGCCAGCTGGAAACCGCGCTGGCAATCGCCAAGCAGCTGGCAGAACTTGCCAACACCCACGAAGCAGGCACGACCGATACCGCGCCGGCGCAAAAATTGGCCGACCAGATCAAAAGCTGGGATGCCGACAAAGCGGGTGGTGCTGCCGCCATCGCCGTGACGGCGCCCGCCGGCGTTGCCGTGTCCAGTCCCAATTCGGTCGTGACGGCCGCCGGCACCAACCTGGACATGATCGCAGTCCAGGACGCCAATCTGACCACTGGCCGTAAGGTGCAGGTCCGTGCCGGACAAGGTTTGTCGATGTTCGTGCCGCAGCAAGATGCGCAATTAATTGCGGCGACCGGCAAGATCCAGGTCCAGGCGCAGGCAAACGAAATGGAGCTGGGCGCCGCCAAGCGCATGCACGTTTATTCGCTTGAATCGCTGCTGCTGGAGGCGCCGCAAATTGTGCTGCGTACCGACGGCGCGGAAATTGTCATCGGTAACGGCAAGATCACGATGTCTTCGTCGGCGCCGGTCGACGTTAAAGCGCCGTCATTCAACTTTGGCGGCAGCGGCGGTGGCAATACAGCTTTGCCGAATATGCCGCATTCGACGCTGGCTACCGATGAAAAGATCGCGTTTTCCGGACGCAGCGGCAAGGCTAGGGAAAACCTGCCGTATGAGGTCCGCGATACTGCTGGTGGGGTGCAGGATACTGGAAAATCCGCTGCCAACGGCGCCACACAAAGTACTATCACCGACAGCGTCATCAAGGCGTTGACGGTACATCTGAAACCTTGAAGGCTCGATAAATCATGAGTGAACCAGTTCTCCCGGACGCCACGCGCCGATTGACGCTGCAATTCGACAAAGACGGCGAACCGACCTTTGCTACGGTCTGTAGCCCTAAAAGTTTCACGCGTAGATCACTAGCCATCGTCCCACCGCGCCACGTAATTCCTGTGATTTTTGTACCAGGTATCATGGGGACGAATCTACGGGCAACCAAGGAATCGGATTCGAAACAGACTGCAGCCTGGCGCCCGCCAAATGGCAAACTTGCGGGAATTGGGGAGTGGATCAAGCGCGGCAATCAAGAGCCCGTAGATCGGCAAAAACAAATGACTCCCAGCATGACGGAGGTGGACCCTACTGGAAAAATTTCGATGCCGAGCGGCGTCGACACGCTCACTGCGGAAGAGGCCCGGCGACGGGGCTGGGGGGAATTACACTGGGATAGTTATGGTGAGGTTTTGCCGGAGCTGGAAAGAGCACTTAACGATCAGTATCTTAATCCCGGCACAAAAGACCCTCAAGAAATGGATGTTTGGAAATTGGCCAAAACTCTTAAGAAAGGGAAGCCAGGTAAAGAGGAAGATATTCTCAAGACATGGAATCCGATTAAAGGTGAAGTAACAGCACTGACCAAGGATGAATTCACACGTTTGGATGATTACTATTATCCCGTGTGGGGCTGCGGCTACAACTGGCTGGAAAGCAATGAAAAATCGGCACAAACTTTACTGAAGCGTATCGATGAGGCGCTGGCTTGGTACAGCAAGACCAAATATTTTATTCCAGAAGGCAAGGTCATCATCGTCACCCATTCGATGGGCGGCATGGTAACGCGTCGGGCAGCACAAATTTCCGAAGGTAAAATTCTGGGTGTGGTAAATGGTGTGCAACCAATGGGCGGCGCGCCGGTGGTGTATCGACGTTTCCGTGCTGGTACTGAAGTCGGAGGTTGGTTGGATATACCAGGCGCTGCTGCGGCAACGATTATCGGATGGAGCGCGGCGGACATTACTTGCGTTATGGCTAATTCTCCCGGCCCCTTGGAGTTATTGCCGACTAAACATTACCCGCCCGGTTGGCTCTATACGGAAAGAATCTCGAACGGCAAGCGCGAATCACTAATGCCCGCATTGCCGTTGGCCGACCCTTACGCTGAGATTTATGCAAAACGGGTACAAGACGCGTGGTGGGGTATGATCGATGAGACTTTGATCGATCCCGCAAAAATGTATCAGGACAATACGACACCCTTGGATTCATATAAAAGTTCGATAACTCAAGCGAGAGATTTTCACGAAAAGGCGGGCGTTTACTGCCATCCAAACACCTACGCCCATTTCGGTTCAGATCACAAACAGATTTCATTTGGTAGCGTGCATTGGATAACGCATGCTGATATACCAAATAACGTAAAGGAAGGATTGAGCGGATTGCCAACAGAAAGATGGACTACGTTTGGCAAAGCTCAAGTTGGCTCGGAAAATGACGGTATAACTTTCATGCTGCAAGATAAAACAAAGCCTGAAAAGGATGATGATCCAGATGCCGGTGATGGCACGGTTCCTATACATTCAGGTGAGCTTGTCGGTGAAAAGGCGACGCATGTCTTTAAAATGAAAGGTTTCACTCACGCCGAGAGTTATAAAGACAAAAACGTGATTGAGAACGTGTTGTATTGTCTCGGAAAAATTATTCAGGGCGCGACACCTGCAAAAGATTTGCCACAAAGTAAAGGAGAAACATGTACCGCTCCCGGCACTCCAAACGATTCGCTAGATTCGGCCTCGCAATCCTCACTGGCTTCTGCCTCATGACTTCTAATGCCAAGGAGCCCGTGATGAATAAGACTTCTAGTATTTGTTTTGGTCGGTTTTTGATTGACTTACCTGAAGGCAGCCAAATAAAAGAAATCGGGCAACAGTCTGAATTTTTATTCGGTCCTGTCACATCCGAACGCACTGATCTCGATGCGAAGGGATTCGCAGCGCGCATGGAAAAACGGGAAGCAGAACTTAAGGCCGGTAAGCAAAAAGATCAGTTCAAGCTATCCGAAGTACTGACCCCATCTCCTGACACAAAACTTTTTAAGTTGTCGCGAGCTTACGATTTATTTCCGAATGATCCACCATCAACAGGATTAGAAGCATATCGTTTTAACCAAGGTACAGTTTTCTCTATGGTGCATACGGGCTTCAATAGCTCGTTTCCTCAAGTTGTCGATCAACTGAAATCAACGGTACTTCCATCTATACGCGCTCGCCGAGCGGACGAAGTTCCAGCAGAGCCGGGCCTTTGTATTAAGGACGGCTTTATCGCAAATGATGGTAATGGGCGTGTATTTGAAGAGGCTAAAATTCAGCTCAATTTTAAAGACCAGCCAGACTTGTGGGTGTCCGTTTACAGTCGTACCGTAAACAAGGCGGGACAAAAAACTCTATTGCAACGCATCGCCAGCAATCCACTACCTGCCGAGCTTGCATCGGTAGCCGGGCAGGTAAGGAATTTGCGAAAAGGTGCACATCTGGTTGGTAGCTTTTCTGGCGAAGAGACTCTGGATGTCCTTCCTACCGAAGAAGGAGTCAAAGTTCACCACTTCGTTTGGGAAACTCAAGGTGCAATGAATGACCCGTTCAAACCAACTCTGCATCTGGAATTTTCTACCGGAAATGGGCAAGGAAAAGAACAGGGACAAAATGTTCGTCCATCTTTGACTGACGAACAAGCCGTCAAACTATTTGACAGTATTGTCAACTCTATCCGCCTGCGCCCAACCGGCCCGGCTAAAGTCAGTAGCGCAGACCCGACACCATCGTCGCCGCAAGCGCCGCTGAGTGAGGTTGTTGCTACCGGCTCGATATGTCCGCAGACTGGCTGGTGGCAATGTATCGAAACCGGGAATATTGACGGCGGCCGCCGACGTTTCGTCAAAGCCGGCGAAGCGATGCCAGCCGCGGTTCTTCTCGGCGATGCCAGTATGTGGCAAACGTTACGTGGCCAGCGACCCAGCCATTCCCTAAACACTGTGTGGTCTTTGGTCGCCTATGAAGAAACAGCAGTAACGCCTATTGCGGTAGCTAAAACAGATGCGGACGGCACGCCAGGAACCTCGCTCCCTGGCGAACCGACGCCAAGCTAACTAGCATGAATGGAGGCCACATGCCAAACGTAATCAGACTTGGTGATGCAACGGACCATGGCGGCAAAGTCGTTTCGGCCAGCGCGCCGTTCATTGTTGAAGGCATCGCGGTGGCCCGCGTCGGCGATACCTGCATGTGCCCTATCCAGGGGCATACCGTTTGCGTCATTGTCGAAGGCGCCCCGAATTTCGTTGTAGGCGGATTAGCTGTGGCGTTCGATGGACATAAAACAAGCTGCGGCGCAAGCCTGATTTCCAGCTTGTCGAATTTTGGTAAGTCTTAGCACGGTCAGTAACTAGAAATAATCGGCTTCATCAGGTATTCAAAGAAATGAAACAGATTGACAGAGATCGTGATGATCTGCATTTACATGGCTTTTATCGCACAATTATGGGGCGTGGTGCCGTTCAGCGATCTAGCGAAAATTAAAGGAAAAACATGTTCTGTTTCCGTCCAGGCACCTGTCAGCGGTTTATCCGATTCGGTCTCGCAGTTATCGCTGGTTTCGGTAATCTGACCGCTTATGCTAAAGAGCCTGTAATGAGTGAAACAAAAACATACTGCGTCGGTCGCTTCTTGCTTGATGTACCGAAAGACGCCGAAATCAACGGCCAAAGTAACGAATTTATATACGGACGAATTGAATCCGAGAAGACTCAGATCGATCCGAAAGCTTTTGCGGCCCAAATGGAAAAGCGTGAGGCAACGCTCAAGGCCGTCAATCCAGACAAAAGCAGGTCGTTGAAAGAAGCATATTCTGTAGGCTCGACCGGGAAAGTACTGGTGACCTTTGAAAATGTTTATGGTGACAAAGACTATGGCTTTGAGGCGTACAAGTTAGACCATGATCACCTGTTTTCTTTGAAACAGAAGAATTTTGACGAGACTGTATTCCGCAACGAAGTCTCTAGCCGCCTTAAAAATGATTTACTTCCTCGCCTACGGAATCGTCAACCTGACGAAATCCCGTCAGAGCCTGGATTTTGTATAAAAGATGGGTTCATTGCCGATAATGCTGCTCAGACCCAATATGAGAATGCGAGCATTAGTTTTCACTTCCCGCGCTGGCCAGATTTGATCATTACCGTCAGTACGGCAACCGTAAGTAAAGCTGGTGAGAAAACGTTGCTGCAGCGAGTCGATGGCCATCCACTGCCTGTAGTATATGCATCTGTTGCAGGGCAGCTGAAAACACTGCGACGAGGAACGCACGATGTAGGCGACCGCAAAGGCGAAGAAATTTTGGAGCTATTGCCGACGGAAGAAGGAATTAAGCAACATTCGTTTAGATGGGAAGCAAGTGGGACAAAAGACAAAGTCTTGTTGCCTGATCTCGTACTTGAATACGAAAGCGGCACCCCGCTAAACGGACACCCTCGACGTCCCACTTTGAGCGATGATGAAGCTACCAAACTATTCGATAGTATTGTTAATTCGATCCGGGTGCGTCCAACTGGTCCTGCCAAAGTCAGTAGCGCAGATCCGACACCATCGTCCCCGCAAGCGCCATTGGGTGAGGTTGTCGCGACTGGCGCGATCTGCCCGCAAACCGGCTGGTGGCAATGCGTCGAAACAGGGAATATTGACGGCGGTCGGCGGCGTTTCTTCAAAGCCGGCGAAGCGATGCCAACTGCGGTTCTTCTTGGCGATACCAATATTTGGCAAACGCTACGCGGTCAGCGACCGAGTCATTCTTTAAATACAGTGTGGTCGCTCGTCGCTTATGACGAAACAGTCGCGCCGCCTGTTGAGGTTATTGCCAAAACTGACGCAGGCGACACGCCAGGGGCCGCGCTCCCTGACCAGGCGCCTCCGGGCTGACCAGTGCAGACGGAACCCACATGCCAAACGTAATCAGACTCGGCGATGCTACCAACCATGGCGGCAAGGTCGTCTCGGCCAGTGCCCCATTTATCGTTGAAGGGATTCCGGTGGCACGCGTTGGCGATAATTGCATGTGTCCTATCCAGGGCCACACTGTTTGCGTCATCGTCGAAGGCGATCCCAATTTCATTGTCGGCGGATTAGCCGTGGCGTTCGGCGGACATAAAACGAGCTGCGGCGCAAGCCTGATTTCCAGCTTGTCGAATTTTGGAAAATCTTAGCAAGAGCGATGACAGGCAATAAAAGAATCAGATTGACAATCGAAGACATGCGGGAGATTGCCAAAGAGCGAGGCGGTCTTTGTTTGTCTGAGCACTACGTGGGTAATAAAATAGTGCTCCAATGGGAATGTGAAATCCTCGTGGCTCAACGTCGGCGCAGTAAAAGAAAAACCGCAAGATATTCTGTGCCGATATTACTGAAAAGAATGCGTAATTTTGTTGCAGGCTATTCCCAGGGGCAGGCGGTTACAACCCAATGAAGCCGGCGGCACTGTGCTTGCGCGAAAGCCGGCTGCGACGTCCGTTTGGCCGTTGCCTGCCAGTCCCCTGAAGCATTGAAACTGGATGTATATAATATGACGTCCAAGGAACCTGCAGAGCTCAATATGACCACCCGAACCGCCAGTTGCTCTTGCGGCCAGCTCACGGCCATCACGTCGGCCGAGCCTGTCCGCGTTTCCGTTTGCCACTGCCTGGCCTGCCAGCGCAGGACCGGCAGCGTGTTCGCGGCGCAGGCGCGATTTCCTGCAAGCGCGGTGGCCATCGCCGGGGCATCGAACTCCTTCGTTCGGGTCGGCGATGGCGGCGGCAGGGCCGCATTCCACTTCTGCGCCACCTGCGGCGCCACGGTGTACTACATTTGCGAGGGTCGCGAAGACAGCGTCGTCATCCCCGTGGGAGCGTTCGCAGATCCAGCCTTTCCCGCGCCCACCTTCTCGGTGTATGAAGAACGCATGCATAGCTGGGTTGAAATGCCGGCAGGCATCGAGCACATGGCTTAGTCCAGGTTGAATGCTTCAGTGAACTAGTGTGCCGTCGGCGACGGCGCCACGGCGCGTTCATATTCCGGCGGCGCCCACAGGTGCTTGAGGCGCTGCGCCAGGCTGCCCGGCTGGGCGACGTCGCGCCACATGGCGATGAATTCGTGGAAATTGAGCGTCAGCGCATTGTGGCTGTGAATCTGGCGCTTGATGCCGTAGTCCACGGCTTCCTGTTCTTCTACATAAGTGCCGAACAGGCGGTCGAAAATGATCAGCACGCCGCCATAGTTCTTGTCGATATAGCGGTCGTTGCGGCCGTGATGGGCGCGGTGGTTGCTGGGTGTGTCGAACCAGTACTCCAGCACCGGATGCAGCTTGCCGACGCTTTCGGTATGGATGAAGAACTGATACACCAGGTCGCAGGCGTACAGGATGAACACCACCGCCGGGTGCACGCCCAGCAGCACCAGCGGCATGAAGAACAGCCACCAGCCGGTGATCGGATACAGCATGGATTGGCGCATCGCCGTCGTCATGTTCATGTGTTCGCCGCTGTGGTGCACCACGTGGGCGCTCCAGAACCAGCGCACGCGATGGCTGCAGCGATGGAACCAGTAGTAGCAGAATTCGACGCAGAGGAAGATCGGCAGCAGGGTCCAGCCGTTGATCGGGATGGTAAAGAAGCGGTGATGCCAGAACCAGAATATGGCGGCGCCGACGAAGATCACATGCACCGCCAGTTCGAACAGCTGGTAGCTGCTGCCGAGGGTGAGGTTGGTGAGGATGTCTTTCCAATAGAACTGCTGGCGGGCGCCGCGCTTGCGCATGACCTGCCATTCGATCGCAAAGCCGAGCAGGAACAGGGGAGTCATGCCGATCAGCACCACCTGTTTCCACTCTATGTGGGAGCCGAACGTGCTTTCCATCCAGGCAATCAGATCCATCATGATGTACCGCTCCATGCGCTTTGTCGATACGCTTGATTCTAACGCTGTGCCTTGCTTAAAGGCTTGACCGCGTCAGACAAATATTTGACAATTCTCGCCATGCACCAAACCATCGCAGAACAGCAGCCCCGGGGCGTTGTCCCCAGCACCTATGTGCGGCTGCTATATGAGTATCTGGAACAGCGTGGCGTGGCTGCGGCCGCCTTGCTGGGCGTCGCTGCGCCGGAAGCGGCCGACCGCGGCTCGCTGCGCTACCCGGTGCTGGCCTGGCGCGGCTTGCTGCAACGCGCCGCCGACCACTTGCATGATCCCTTGCTCGGCCTGCATCTGGGACAGACCATCACGGCGGCCCATTTCGGCGTGATGGGCTATGTGCTGCTGGCCTGTCCGAACCTAGGAGCGGCGCTGGCGCGCACCCTGCAATACCAGCGCCTGCTGTATGACGTCAATCCGATGCGCAGCGTGCAGGAGGGCGCCGATCTGTTGCTGGAATGGGGCGTCGATCAGGGCCGTCCCGGACCGCTGGTCGATGAATGCGCCATCACCGCGCTGCTGCAGCTGGCCCACAACGCCACCGGCTGCCGCATCGCCGCAACCGAAATCCGCTTCGTGAATCCGGCGCCGACCGACATCCGTCCCTATCGCGAATGGTTCGGCTGTCCGGTACTGTTCGACCAGCCGCTGACCTCGATCCGCTTCCCGCAAGCGCTGCTGGGGTTGCCGCTGCGGCAGCCGGATACGGTCCTGTTGAATGTCCTGGAACGGCAGGCCGACGTCTTGCTGGCGCAACTGCCGCCCAGCGACGATTTTGAACAGGCGGTGCGGCGCTGCATCGCCCGCCTGGTGCGCGAAGGCCAACCGGAGCTGGAGCTGGTCGCCAATGAGCTGCACGTTTCGGCGCGCACCTTGCATCGCCGGCTGGCCGCCAGCGGCGTCAACTTCAGAGAACTGCGCGAAAGCATCCGCCTGCGCCTGGCCGAGGATTACCTGGCCGATCCGCGCCTGCAGCTGGCCGAAATCGCCCAGCTGCTGGGCTATTCCGAACAGAGCGCATTCACCCGCGCCTTCCGGCGCTGGAGCGGGCAGGCGCCGTATGCGTTCCGGCTGCAGCTGCTCAGTTCCGCCACCCGCTGAGATCTACCCTCAGATCCTGAAAGCAGCGCCACCGACGCAATGTGGCTGTTAGCTGTCGCCTCGTCACAAGTTTTCCCCGGACCCGAATGCTAGCTTGGCATGACGCTGCCGCTGCATGCCGCGGCGTCATGAGGGCGTCATATAAACGCTATAGCCTGTCGTTCGCATTCTGCAATGAGCAACCATTCCCGGAGATAAGCACATGACACAAAAGAGCAGGCGTGATTTTCTGTCCCTGACGGCAAAAACGGCGGCAGCAGCAGCGGCCGCGGGCGTCTTTCCCGACACCATCCGGCAAGCGCTGGCGGTTCCCGCCTACAGCAAGACCGGCACCATCGCCGACGTCGAGCACGTAGTGATCTTCATGCAGGAAAACCGCTCTTTTGATCATTACTTCGGCAAGCTGGCCGGCGTCCGCGGCTTCGGCGATCCGCGCGCCATCTCGCTGCCCAGCGGGCAGTCGGTGTGGTTCCAGCCGAACGGCGGCTCCTATGTGCTGCCTTACCATTTCGATGCGAAGGGTACGAACGCCACCCATGTAGGCCTGAACCACAGCTGGAAGGGTACTGAGGATGCGTGGAAGAACTGGGATGCCTGGGTGCCCAAGAAGACGGCCTACACCATGGGTTACTTCGACCGCGGCGACCTGCCGTTCTACTATGCGGTGGCGGACGCGTTCACCATCTGCGATGCCTATCACTGTTCGATTTTCGGGCCGACCGATCCGAACCGCTTCTATGCCTTGTCCGGCACTGCCGGCGAAAACATTACCGGCCTCAACGACGGCAACCTGTATAACGCCAATCCCATCTATAACGGCGACCTCAACAACGACGACATCAGCGCCGCCACCACCGCCGCCGCGCCGAACTGGAAGACTTACGCGGAAGTATTGCAAGCCAATGGCGTCAGCTGGAAGGCTTATCAGGAGTTCGATAATTACGGCGACAACTACCTGGCCTATTTCAGGAATTTCCGCGTCAACAGCGACGGCAGCCGCCTCAGCACCAGCTCGCCTTTGTATATCAACGGCAGGGCGCTGGCCGACGGCTCCAACCAGGGCAATACCGCCGGCACCAAGGGCGATCTGCTGATCAAGGCCTTCAAGCGCGATATTGATGGCGTCAACGGCAAGACCGCGTTGCCGCAGGTTTCCTGGATTTTTGCGCCTTACGAATATTGCGAGCATCCAGAGGCTTCCCCCAACGCCGGTGAGGATATCGCCTCCAGGCTGCTGGGCGCGCTGGCCAGCAATCCGGAAGTCTGGTCGAAGACCGTGTTCCTCATCAATTACGATGAAAACGACGGTTTCTTCGATCACATGCAGCCCAACGTGCCGCCGATGAGTGCCGACAAGGGCTTGACCACGCTGGCCGATCCGACCATCGGCGAAGTTTACCAGCAGGTGCCGAAGGGCCTAGGACCCCGCGTGCCGATGCTGGTGATTTCGCCGTGGAGCCGCGGCGGCAAGGTCTGCTCGCAGTTGTTCGATCACACTTCGGTGCTGCGCTTCCTGGAAGAGTGGCTGTCGACAGGCAAAGGCCTGGATCGCGACAAGGTCACCTGCAAGAACATCTCGCCATGGCGCCGCGCGGTTTGCGGCGACCTGACCTCGGCTTTCGATTTCAAGAACCCGAACAAGGCCTGGCCGCAGATCACTCCGGCGCCGCCTTATCAGAATGTCGATTCGCCGGTCAGCGCGACGCCGCCGGCGCAGCAGACCTTTCCGCTGCAGGAATCGAACCAGAACCCGCGCCCGGCCTGCCATTTGCCGTATCAATTCCATGTCGACGTCCGCGCGGCGGCGCAGTCCGGCCATCGCGAGCTGAAGCTCAACCTGGGCAACACCGGCCGGGCTGGCGCGGCTTTCATCGCCTATTCGAATCTGCGCCAGGACGGGCCATGGCAGTACGCGGTGGAAGCAGGCAAAGCATTGCGCGACGTTGCGCTCGGCAACTGGAGCAGCGATCAGTATGAATTGCGCGTGCATGGTCCGAACGGTTTTTTCAGGGAATGCAAAGGCAGTTTTGCAGTTGCCGGCAGCGCCGCCGCGGCGCGCCCGGAAATCCTGGTGCGCGACGACTACGAGCGTCAGGCGATTGTCCTGATCCTTTTCAACGAAGCCGGCGCCAAGACTTGTACCTTCACCGTGAGCGCCAATGCCGGCCCGTCGCGCGGTTTTGTGGCGCCGTACCGGGTCGAGGCTGGCAGGTCGCTACGGCTAATGGTGCCGCTGGCGGCGGCCAAGGGCTGGTATGACTTCAGCGTGACGGCGGACTCGGACGCCGGCTTCCTGCGCCGCATCGCCGGCCACGTCGAGAGCGCGGCGCGCAGCTGGACCGATCCGCAGATCGGCGTGATAGCGCCTTCGACCTTGTCAACGCCGACGCCGCGCATACGCCAGGGCGGCACGCTTGCCTTCAACTACAGCACCGCGCTGCAGACGCAGAATCCGCGCAACTGGATCGGCGTGTTCCCGGCCGCGGCCACGGTGCCTGACCAGGCCGGCTACAAAACCTACAGCGTGTATGAATATGCCGCGGCGCTGAGCGGCCAGGTGACGCTGAAGACGCAGGGACTGGCGCCCGGTTCCTACAAGGTCTGGTTCCTCGCCAATGACGGTTATGCCGAACAGCTGGCTGGTCCGGTCGTGTTTACCGTGACAGCCTGAACCCGGGCTTGCAGTGGCGGGCCGGTCAGCTTGCTGTCCGGTCCGTGCAGTTGAACATCCATTGCACGCCGAAGCGGTCGGTCAGCTTGCCGTAGAAATCGCCCCAGGGCTGGACCGCCAGCGGGGTGCTCACCTGGCCTCCTTGCCCCATCTGCGCAAACAAGGTCTCGGTCTGCCTGCGCTGATCCAGCATCAGGATATGCGCCGAGCCGCGCATGGGCTCGGCGTCGTGGTTGTCCGACGCAAAAAACAGCACGCCCGGCCCTTCGAAGCGGGCATGCATGATCTTGCCCTGCAGTTGTGGAGTGGGCGGCGCCATGCCGTTGACGCCATAGCGCAAAACTTCCGTGATTTCCCCGAGGCCGCATTGCGTGTAGAAAGCCAGCGCCTGTTCGCAGCTCGTGGTGAAAAAGAGATAGTTGGACAACTGCATGATGAATTCCCTTTCTCTGCCAGTCTCACGGCACCACAAGGTAGGGCTGGCCGACCTTGACGGTGTAAAAAATCAGGAAACGCAGGACCGCATGCTGGTCGGCGTTGCGGAACAGCGTATGCGGAACGGTGGCGCGGTCTTGCAGGCTTTCGCCGGCGTGGTAAAGACGCGGTTGTTCATCGCCATAGGCCGATTCCGCCGTCCCTTCCAAGATGTAATTAAGCCCGGCGACCGGATGATGATGCAGGGGCGAGGCGGCGCCCGGGGGAAAGACGATCAGATCCATCCGCATTTCCTGGTCGCTGCCGGGAATGGCGTAGCGTTGCAGCATGGTGCGGGTAATGCCGGCGGCAGGATCCGGCGCCGTCTCCGCCCGAGCGCCGGCTGCGGCGCATGTGATGACGACGGCCGCCGCGGCGACTGCCAGGCGGACTTTGCTGAATGAGAGCATATGAACCTCCGGTGAGTTTCGTGGCTGCTGGCTGCAGATTATGTTACGATCGTAATGCTGTCAATGATTATATTTCGATCGTCACATAAAGGAGCCGCCATGGTGCGCTACGCCCCCGGGCATAAGGAAGAGAGCAGGGCACGCATTGTGGATGCCGCTGGCCGCGGTTTCCGCAAACTTGGTTACGGCGGCATAGGCGTGGATGGCCTGGCGCGCGAGGCTGGCGTGACGCATGGCGCTTTTTACGGCCATTTCCATTCCAAGTCGGAGGCATTCGAGGCTGCAGTTGTGGCCGGGCTGGAGCAACTGCGCGGCGGCATCGAGACGCTGCAGGCGCAGCACGGGGCCGGCTGGATTTCCGTGTTCGTGAGCTATTACCTGGGTTACAAGCGCAGCTGTGAATTAGGCGAGGCCTGCACCTTGCCCAGCTTGTCGCCGGAAGTCGAACGTGCGCGAGCGTCAACCCGTGCGGCCTACCAGGCCGCGTTGCTGGGAGTGGCCGAGGCGGTCGCCGCAGGCCTGGCGGGCGGCAGCGAGGCGGAGCGCCAGGCACGCGCCTGGGCCTTGCTGGCCATGCTGGCCGGTGGCGTCAGCATGGCGCGTGCGGTGTCGGATCCGGCGCTGGCCGAGCAGATCGCAGCGACCATCCAGGCTGCCGCGATGCGCATTGCCAACGGCGAGGCTGCCGCTTGAACGGCTTGCCGCCGGCGCGTCTATCGGATTCCCGGTATTCTTTCAAGCATGCAAGGCCGCCTGCAACGGCGCAAGGCATTGATACTGCAATCACCTGAAAGGACAAATCATGAGTTCCAAGCCTGTCAAGATTCCCGGACCCGATCATCCCATCTCGGTGACGCCCAATCCGGCGCGCATCGTGGTCACCCTCGGCGGCCGTATCATTGCCGATACGCGCAAGGCGTTGACGCTGCAAGAAGCGGTTTACCCCGCAGTCCAGTACATTCCGCGCGAAGATGTCGACATGACGCTGCTGGAACGTACCGAGCACACCAGTTATTGTCCCTACAAGGGCGACTGTTCGTATTACAGCATTCCAGCCGGCGGCGAGCGCTCGCTCAATGCCGTCTGGTCCTATGAGACGCCGTACGCGGCAGTGGCTGGCATCAAGGAGCACCTGGCTTTTTATCCAGGGCGGGTCGATGCGATAGAGGAGCGCTAGGGCAACCTCCAGCACCAGGCAAAGAGCCGCAAACGGGACGGAAGAACTGTCGATCGCCAAAATAGAGCTGCCGGCAATTTTTTGCTACGGCAATGCCTGTTTGAGTTTCAGCGCCAGCCGTAGCGCCTCCTTTTCATCGACGACATTGGCAAAACCCATTAGCAAGCCTTGCTGCGGCTTGGCATGGATGTACCAGGGCGACAAAGGAGGCGAGGCCAGGCCTGCAGCGCGGGCATGGTTCGCCAGCATGACATCATTTTCGCGAGCCGCCAGTTTTGCCAGTATGTGCAAACCACCCGGCTGCAAATCGATCCGTATGCGGTCGCCCAGTACTTCCTGGAATACGCGCGAGGTCACGGCGCGGCGTTCCGCGTACAACAGGCGCATTTTTTTCAGATGTCTTGAGAAATGACCTTCCGCGATAAAGTCGGCAATGCCCGCTTGCAGCAGGTAAGGGCAGCCGGCGTTCAGGTTGTAGGATGCCGCCTGAAAATGTGCCACGGCGCTGGCCGGCGCGACCGCATACGCCAGCCTTAATCCTGGAAACATCGCCTTGCTGAAGGTGCCGCTGTAGATCACGCGATCATTGCGGTCCAGGCTTTTCAGCGCCGGCAGCGGCCGTCCCTGATAGCGGAATTCGCTGTCGTAATCGTCTTCGATAATCCAGCTGCCGGCCTTGCTGGCCCATTCCAGCAGCGCCAGCCGGCGTTCCAGCGACAGCGTCACGCCCAGCGGGCTTTGGTGCGAGGGCGTGACCAGCGCAAATTTCGCGTGCGGACTAAGCCGTTTACCTTCCTCGACCATCAATCCATGCTCGTCTACCGGCACCGGCACCAGCTTGACGGCAGCGGTTTGCAAAAACAGGCGCGCAAAAATGTAGCCGGGATCTTCGAACCAGAAGCCATCGCCGGCAGTCGATAGGCTGCTGAGGCTCAGTTCCAGCGTATTGCGCAAGCCGGTCGTGATGAACACCTGCTCCGGCAGGCAGGTCACGCCGCGCGAAACACCCAGGTAAGTTGCAATTTTTTCACGCAAAAGGTCGTAGCCGGCTGGATCCGGGTAGGCCAGCCGCGCCGGTTCGCAGCCGCGCAGGCGCTGCCCGACCAGCCGGTTCCACACCTTGCGCGGGAATGCATCGAGCGCCGGCAAACCCATCTGCAATGGTTTCGGCGCCTTGCCGTCGTGGTCGACGATGACGGCTGGCGTTTGTCCGCTCTTTGTTGCATGCGGTTTAAGGGCGGCAGGCGGGGGCAAAGACGGCGATACCACCGTGCCGGCCGCGCCCCTGATCAGAAAATAACCCTCGTCGGCGAGGATGCGGTAAGCCATTTCCACCGTGCCGCGCGCCAGGTTCAGTTCGGTCGCCAGCGCCCGCACCGCAGGCACGCGGTCGCCCGCCCGCAGATTGCCCTGCGCGATCGCCGTCTTGAAGCGTTGGCATATCTGCAAGTACATGGGCAATTCCAGCGCGCGATCGATGCGCAGATCCAGCTCAGGGGTATTCATGGACTAGTCCTTTTATCATTTCTTGGCCCTTCTAACACGGCCATGATTCTCGCATACTACACCTCAAGCAAACACCACTTATCCACTTCGATTGACCTTACCAAGGAGCAGCAAATGCAAACCCGCCTCGATTTCTACAGTGCCGACAAAGACGCCATCAAAGCACTGATCGGCGTTGAAAACCAGATCAACAAAGGCACGCTGGACATTCTGCTGAAGGAACTGGTGCGCCTGCGCGCGTCGCAAATCAACGGTTGCGCCTTCTGCCTGGACATGCACGTGACCGACGCCCGCAAAGCTGGCGAATCGGAACGCCGCATGGCGACCGTCGCCGCCTGGCGCGAAACGCCGTTCTTCAGCGAGCGCGAGCGCGCCGCACTGGAATGGACCGAATCGCTGACGCTAGTGTCGCAAAACCACGTGCCGGATGCAGTGTGGGAAACAGTCCGTCCGCATTTTACCGACGCCGAACTGGTCGAGCTGACCTTGCTGGTGACCTCGATCAACAGCTGGAACCGCTTTGCCATCGCTTTCCGCAAGATGCCGGAGTAATCGCCGGCGCTTCGGTAAATCGGGCCGCAGGTCCGCCGTCCATTGTTTTCGGAGAAATGCATGCAGTCCCAGCTAGAAATAAGACACATTGAAAGCGACGCCGACCTGGCGGCGTCTTTCCCGGTGATGCAGGAATTGCGGCCGCATCTGCGCGACCGCGCAGCATACCAGGCGCAGATCGCGCAGCAACGCCAGCAAGGCTATCGCTTGCTGGCGGCATGGCGCGATGGCGTCATCGTCGGCCTGGCTGGCTACCGGCTGCAAGACAATTTGCTGTACGGCCGTTTCGTCTACGTCGATGACCTGGTGGTCAGCGCATCGCTGCACCGTTCCGGCTTGGGCGCGCGGCTGTTGCAAGCCGCGCGCCAACAAGCCATGACCCTTGACTGCAGGCATTTTGTGCTGGATACCGGCTTGCATATGGCATTGGCGCAACGCTTTTATTTCCGCCAGGGGCTGCTTGCAAGAGGCATGCATTTCGTCGAACCATTGATACAGGAAGCAAGCACATGACACGCATTTTGCTATTGAACAGCGGCCCGCACAGCGACGCCAGCCATGGTTACCGCCTCGCGCGGGAAACGATTGCCGCATCAGGCATAGACAATCCGCAGATCACCGAACGAGACCTGGTGCAGTCGCCGCTGCCGCCCATCGGCCGCGACTATGCCATGGCCATTACTTCGCAAGCGGCTCCCGATGCGCAAGAATTCGACTGGTCGGAACGCCTGATCGTTGAGCTGGAGCAGCACGATATGCTGTTCATCGTGACGCCCATGCACAACTTCACCATACCGGCGGCGCTCAAGCTGTGGCTCGATCATGTGATACGCATCAGCCGCAGTTTCCAGGCGACGCCGCAAGGCAAGGTCGGCCTGATCAAGGATCGCCCGACCTTCATCCTGGTCAGCTCCGGCGGATTCTTTGCAGGCGAACGAGCGAAACAGGCCGACTTCCTGACGCCGTATCTGCGCTATGCGCTGGCCTCGATCGGCATTAGCGATGTGCATTTTTTTCCGCTGCAAGGGCTGGTTTTCGGCTCGGAAGCGGTGGCGCAGGCGGTGCACGAAGCGCGTCAGCAACTGGCTGAAAAATTGTCCTTGACCAGCGCATGTGAGCAGCTGGCGATGTGACTGAGCGTCTAAAAGCAATGTTCCGGAGCAGGGAAGGACTTGTCTCTGACTGCCTTGATATAGGCGCGCACCGCGCCTTCGATGCTCGGCTGTCCTGCCATGAAGTTGCGCACGAAGCGCGCCTTCTTGCCAGGGAAGACGTCCAGCATGTCGTGCATCACCAGCACCTGCCCCGAACAATCCGGGCCGGCGCCAATGCCGATGGTAGGAATCGCCAGCATCTCCGTCACTTCCTTGCCTAGTGCGCTCGGAATCGCCTCAAGCAGGAGCATCGTTGCGCCGGCTGCCTGCAGCGCCATGGCGTCGGCTTTCAGCTGCTCAGCGCTTTCGGCGGTTTTTCCCTGCACCTTGAAGCCGCCCAGCTGATGCACCGCTTGCGGCGTCAGGCCAAGATGGGCGAATACCGGCACGCCGCGTTCGGTGAGGAATTGCACGGTATCGGCCAGCCAGGCGCCGCCTTCAAGCTTGACTATCTGCGCGCCTGCCTGCATCAGTTTCACCGCATTGTCGAATGCCGACTGCGGCGTGGCGTAGCTGCCGAATGGCATGTCCGCGGCTAGCAACGCAGTCCGGTTGCCGCGCGCGACGCATGCCGTGTGATAGGCAATATCCGCGATCGTCACCGGCAAGGTCGTGCCGTGCCCTTGCAAGACATTGCCGAGCGAGTCTCCCACCAGCAGTAAATCAACGCCGCAATGGTCCATCAGCGACGCAAAACTCGCGTCGTAGCAGGTCAGCGTTGCAATTTTTTCACCGGCAGCGCGCATGGCCAGCAGCGCCGGCACGGTGACCGCTTTGCTGCGCACGGCGCTTTCAGGTTCTTGCAGATATCCAGACATAATCGTTCCTTGATGTTGAAAAATCATGCTCGCCGCGCGTTGCCCATGCGCCGGCGCCATGCTCGGCTAGACCCCAGCTCTCGAGCATTCCTGATGCTCAGGAGCGGAAAGGGGAATGATCATAACCGAAAAGCATGGACTCATCGCAGGGCCGGGCAGGGCAGCACGGGGAACTGTATGATGCGGGTAATCGCGTTTTAACCGCATTTTGATTCCCGCCACTCAGAACAATGAACGATCTGAAAATCGCATCAAATTCCCGTGATCTGGACTCCAGCGACATGTCGGTCCGCCGCCGTTCCCTGATAGCCGCCTGCAGCGCTCACGCCGTACATGACGGCCTGACCGACCTCATCTATGTGCTCTTGCCAATCTGGCAGACGCAATTTTCCATCAGCTACGCCCTGGTAGGGCTGTTGCGCGGCTCCTATTCCGGCATGATGGCCGGCTTCCAGCTACTGGCCAGCAGGCTGGCCAAACGCTGGGGACGGGAGCGCATGCTGGTGGGAGGGACGGCGCTGGCCGGCGTTGCCTACCTCATCGCCGGCCAGGCGGGCGGCCTGACGGTGCTGCTGATCGCACTGCTGCTGGGCGGGTTGGGCGCCAGCACCCAGCATCCATTGGCGTCCTCCATCGTCACCGATACGTATGAAGCAGGCGGCGGGGTCAAAGAAGCGCTGGCGCAGTACAACTTTGCCGGCGACATCGGCAAGACGCTGATACCCGGGCTGGTGGGTCTGTCGCTGCTGGTCATGAGCTGGCAGACCAGCGTGACGCTGATGGGGCTGCTAGGCCTGGCCGCGGCCGGCCTGCTGTGGTACCTGATTCCGGTCCGGAGCGATCCGGCATCCGCTAAAAGAAAAGCCGCCAAGACCATCGCCGGCACCGGCTCGGCCAGCGGGCTGCGTGCGCTGCTGCTGACCGGCACCCTGGACAGCGCGGTGCGGATGGGATTTTTGACCTTCTTGCCATTCCTCTTGAAAAGCAAAGGCGCCGGCACAGCCGGCATCGGCTTGGCCTTGTCGCTATTGTTTGTCGGCGGCGCCTTCGGCAAGCTGTTATGCGGTTACCTGGGAGCGCGCATCGGCATGATGAAAACAGTGTGGCTGACGGAATCCGCCACGTCGCTGTTGATCTTGCTGGCGGTGTGGCTGCCGCTGACCGGAACGATGGCAATGCTGCCGCTGCTGGGACTAGCCTTGAACGGCACGTCTTCGGTGCTGTACGGCGTGGTGCCGGAACTGGCCAGCCCGGGCAAGCGCGAGCAGACTTTCGCCCTGTTCTATACCGGCACCATCGGCGGCGGGGCGCTATCGCCGGTGCTGTTTGGCCGGCTGGGCGACGTCGCTGGCGTTCCCGTTGCCGTGATAACGCTGGCGGCGATCCTGCTGTTCACATTGCCATTGTCGTGGCAGGTGCAGAAGGGATTGGGTAGCTGATTGCCCGGCATTTGTGTCAGTGTTGTCAGGCGCGGGATATCTATTTCTATGAATTCGCGGCTTTGACCGGCGGTTCTCGGCCAGAAGCTGCCGTTCAAAATACGCATAGAACGTAGGAAGAAATCGACCAGAATGAATATTGGTAATCCAATGATGCATAGTCTCAAAAGCCTCGTCGGTATCGCACTTCAAGACTGGAATAGTGACAAGAGTTGGCAGGCAATCGCAGAGTTGCAGATGCGTGGATCATCTGAATCTCTCGCTATTGCCCGGAGGTTTGCAAAGTGTCGGAATTGGAGAAAACGAGCTCTGGGTTTGTATATCGCATCACAGCTTCGCAGAAGTCAAAAAAAATGGGGGACAATGGGAAGCGCGGAGTATGCGTTGCGGGAAACGCAAGCGATATTGTTAGCTGGTTTGCGGGATGACTGCGTTGAAGTTGTACGTGCCGCAATTTCTGGATTTGCCCACAGGCCGCATCAGTCGGCATTGCCGAATCTCGTTAGATTTGCAAGTCACCCAGATCAACAGATACGTCTCCAAGTAGCCATTACGTTAGGCAGCTACATCGAGGTCGAATCAATTGATGCACTATTAAGGCTTGCGACAGACATCTCTGATGACGTTCGCAATTGGGCGACCTTTAGCATCGGCTCAATGCATCGAGCAGATAATCCCAATATACGGGACCTACTATGGCGCAATTTACAGGACCGCGATGAAGATGTCAGAGGTGAGGCGGTGGTCGGCCTGGCAATTCGCAAGGATGAGCGAGTCGTCTCAGTCCTGCTCGAATTGTTGGACACTGACTGCCGAGTCTTTGAACTGGATGCTGCGGAACGAATGGCGAGTCCGCTGCTTTTGGATCGCCTGAACGCATTAAAGAAATCTGTTAACGACAAAGACACAATTGATTCATATTGGTATCGACATCTTTTAGATGCGATTGTGTCGTGTAGTCGTACCAAAATGTAGGAACGGCCTAGATTTTTGGGTACGTAACCGGCCCAATTCGGCCAATACCGGACCGTCGGAGCATCTGCGAATCTGTAGCTATTGGCACATTAGGTGTAACTAAGGAGTCGAATGACTTTCACCAAATCACAATGGGTCGGTAATAAATGGCCATCGGTCGACATATTCCCATATGAAACCGATGACTTTCTAGTGGTTGTTTCCTCACTCTGTACTGCGTTTTCGCTCCCGACACCCAATATCGTCGATATCTTGGACGGGTATGCCGCGGATTTGATAATAGACAAATTCCCGGTGCAGATTATGATGGATAACTGGACGTTCTCCGTGGCCTCAGAAAGCAGCGATGTCAGGGACGCAGTCATGAATATTTTGGAGGGTATTTCGTTTACTCCGAAGTCTGATTCGGCACCCTAGGCCCGAATATCGCTGCGGGTTTTAGCAATCTAGATGGCCGCTTATGAGTGTCCTCTCATTTTTATAACGATTGGCGCAAATCGGCCAGAAGCGGTCTCTGAAGTAGTCGTTCGCAATACCATATTTTTTTAATTGATTTCATATCCGATTGGGATTGGAGGGAATAATGGGATTAGGATTTCTACCTTGGGAAATGTTGCCAACGTGGTTACTTGGTCCGCTCATGGCTTTGATTGGGGCATATCTTTTCGTTCACACTGAACCACTTTCCTGGCGCCAACTGGAAGCTTCAGCGTTTGTCGTTATCGGCGCTTGTATGTTTCTCCACGGTGTGAGGAAGTTAATTGCCAAATCAAACGAGAAAAAAAGCGAGGCGTTGATGAGCAATCTGAAAGAAATTACGCACAAAAACCGAATCAAGTAAGGATTAATTTTTTGCGGTTTTACTGAGTTTGTAAATGTTGAAGACGTTGGGCGATATCGGCCAAAACCCGCCGCTCGAAAGCGTTTTCTAAACTTATAGCGATTCAAGCGTTCACACGTTAGACAGTCATCATGCGCATACTCGAAAATTCGGAATATCAGAAGATATGGGACATTTTTTATGAGCGGTTTAACTTTCGACCTTCGGTCAACGGCCCATTTCCAGCTATATCTGAACCGCTGCGGTCAATCACTTTCGGTTTCGCTGCCAACGTCAACGATGAAATGCTCGGCGAGCTCAAAACGTCAATCTTCGATGCATTTGAGGTAACCGACTCTCTTTCCAACGAAATCTACTATCTCGATTGGCAGCATGAGTGCTACGCCATAAACAGAAGCACTGCCAAAAGTAGTTGGGTCAACGGTTTTCCGGACGGTGACTATGCGATTCTATTGGCAAAGGATATGTGTAGCGGTACTTTTGGCCATCCTTGGGAACCAAGCATTTGCCTCTTCGGAGACGAATTTGTTCAGGCGGTTCTTCGGTAAGCGTGACGCTAGTAGCGTTGTTGACTTTGCTGGAGTTCGTTCTTAGAGATCGATGATTTTTCGCAGCAGTCCAGGCGACACTCGCCATTGCTCGCCATCACAAAGTAGTGAATAAGTTTTTG
>Ga0210409_10002475_pt1 | contig 21888 bp, 17 predicted proteins | sample IncBWH17MmetaG_FD_161649 | JGI IMG/M metagenome (GOLD analysis project Ga0210409, IMG submission 161649) | Forest soil microbial communities from Barre Woods Harvard Forest LTER site, Petersham, Massachusetts, United States - Inc-BW-H-17-M | ecosystem: Environmental > Terrestrial > Soil >...
CGCGGCTACCTCTCACCCTACTTCATCACCGATCCGGACCGCATGGAGTGCATCCTCGAAAACGCGCTGATCCTGATTCACGAAAAGAAGATCAGCTCAATGAAAGACCTGCTTCCATTGCTTGAGCAGATTGCCAAGCTCGGCAAACCCCTGCTGATCATCGCCGAGGATATCGAAGGCGAAGCCCTCGCTACCCTCGTGGTGAACAAGCTCCGCGGCACCCTGCAATGCGCCGCCGTCAAGGCCCCAGGCTTCGGCGATCGCCGCAAGGCCATGCTGGAAGACATCGCCACCCTCACGGGCGGCAAGGCCATCACCGAAGACCTCGGCATCAAAATCGAAAACGTCAAGATCGAGGATCTCGGCAAAGTTAAGAAGGTCACCATCGACAAGGACAACACCACTCTTGTCGAAGGCGGCGGTAAGGCCAGCGAAATCGAAGGCCGCGTCAAGCAGATCCGCGCACAAGTGGAAAACACCACCAGCGATTACGACCGCGAGAAGCTCCAGGAACGCCTGGCGAAACTCGTCGGCGGAGTTGCGGTGATCAAGGTGGGCGCAGCGACAGAAACCGAGCTGAAGGAAAAGAAGGCTCGTGTGGAAGACGCCATGCACGCTACTCGCGCGGCGGTTGAAGAAGGCATCGTCGCCGGCGGCGGCACTGCGCTGCTTCGCTGCATCGCGGCAATCGACAAGCTCAAGCTGCACGACGACGAAGCCGTTGGCGTCGGAATCGTGAAGCGCGCGCTGGAAGAGCCTGCTCGCCAGATCGCGCTCAATGCCGGCCACGAAGGCGCAGTAGTCATCGGCAAAATCCGCGAATCCAAGGACGAAAACTTTGGCTTCAACGCGGACACCGGTGAATACGGCGACATGGTCAAGGCTGGTGTGATCGATCCCGCCAAGGTGACTCGCCTTGCTCTGCAAAACGCCGCGTCCATCGCGGGCCTGATGCTCACCACCGAAGCGCTGGTGGCCGAACTCAAGGAAGACGACAAGAAGGCTGCTGCTGCCGGCGGAGGAGCTCCAGGCGGTGGTATGGGCGGCATGTACTAAGATTTGTTGCCCTAAATTCAGTTCAACAACAAAAAGGCGGCCGTTACTGCGGTCGCCTTTTTGTTTGCATGTATCTGAATTATTTCTACATTCGCAGACGGCGCCCCACGGACCGCCAACCTACATCTCAGATTCACTGTAGGAAGCAAAGCTACTTTTGCATCACCAGTGCCAGGATTACATAGGACTAGAACTACCCCACCCGTAGGGGGCCATTCGCACTGCTTTCGGGTGCCACGAAAGCCTGTGTTTTCTATGTGTTCAAAGGATTACGGCCTCCCCACGCGGCTGCGCCGATTCTCGCGTTTGGTTACCAAAATGCTACCTCCCCTATGTCCAGCTAATCAGTCGCAGCGTCCAGAAAGATTGAGGAGATGAACTCCACCGGGCTCCAGCAGGGAAAAAACTTAGCTCACCGTATCTTGCGATTCCTCACGGTCTTCTGCTCCATCGCTCTTATCGGTATCACGCTCTCTTTATTTGCATTGCTCAGCGTCGGCAATTTCCTGGTGAAGGAAGATCCGCTGCAGAAATCCACCGCGATTGCGGTCCTCACGGGCAGCTTGCCCGCACGCGCATTGGAAGCCGCGGAGTTATACCGCGACGGTTACGCTAAGGAAATTTGGCTGACCCATCCGGGGGATCAAGAAAGCTCCCTGAAAGATCTTGGCATTCACTATCCCAGCGAAGACGAATTCAACGTGCAGGTTTTGCGGCGCCAAGGCGTGCCCGCCAAAGCGATTCACATTCTCGATACTTCCATCGTGAATACGGCGGATGAGTTGGACATCATCGGAGCAGCGTTGAAGACCAAGCCGCACCAATCGGTAATCATTGTCACCAGCAAATCCCACACCCGGCGGGTTCACGAACTGTGGGCCAAATATCATGCCGCCGACGGTACCATCATCGTTCACGCGGTCACTGGCGACGAATTCGACCCCTCTCGGTGGTGGAAATCCACGGGAAGCACCCTGGAAGTGGTCCACGAAGTTCTTGGAATTGCCAACGCCTGGGCTGGTTTGCCGGTGCAACCGGTGGTTCACGCGCACGAATCGCTGGCTTCCAACGAGCAGCAATCTCCGCCTAAGTTGATTCCCGCATCGAAGAGCGCCGACTGACGCAGTCCTCAAGCTCGCTGCCCGCACCCAACAACGACCGAGCTCGTTCCCCTGGAGGGGATTAGTGGAGGAGCTTGCTGCTCCCGTCTTGCCCTTGTCTTGGTGGGGACCGCCTTCCGAGGCGGTCCGCCACGTTGTCCGCACCTAACAACGATCCTTACCCTCACTCATTCCCTGTAGTGCAGGAGCGAGCTCCCTCCCGCTCTTAGGTTTCTTTCCCGGCTAACTTCCGCCGTCACGAAATCCAACCGCGGCGATCAGACAAAACGTAATCACCGTCGAAAAGACCCCCGGCACCAAAAAGAAATACCTCCAACTCAAAAAACTAACGCCAGCAAAGCAAACCGCCAGCGACCATCGTAAAACCGGAATCGATACAAGCGTCGCCGGGCTCAGACTGCCCAACTGCCAGGCCACCAGCCCGGCGAACAGCAGGAAAACAGAAACGAAAAGCCCAAAGCCGACATAGAAATCCCAATACGTGCGGTCAAAGCCTCCAACATTAAAATGGAGTTCTTGCATGGATGCTACAAGGGAATCCGCGCCCCAATGTGGATCAGTTTTCCGGAAGCCCAGCGTGTGGCCAACGGAAAAGAGTAAAAGCAAAATCGCAGCGATCTTATAAAACCAGTATGCTTTCACGGCCTTTTCTCCTTCTGTCGAATAGCGGAACTGAATTTATCTTTCTTTTGCCTCACATGCATCGCGCAGCGTGATTTACTTTGCAACGAGAGCGACCCAAAATGCCCAGGTCGGGACGCTATTCACCGGCATCGACCGTATAGATCGCAGCGACGTATTGACCAAGAATCATCGGCCAACCGCCTTCCGCGCCCACCTGCTCGCGCATCTTCTCCCAGCCCGCTCCGTGCCTCTGCAGGTGGCGATGTTCAAACTCCACCCGCGTGGATTCCGGCCCCTCCGCCACGAATTCCAGCACCACTTCGCTCGCTCTCGCCATGTCCGCGGCAAACGACCAGTCCGGCTGCAGGTGCCAGGACAGCACTACCTTCTTCGGCGGCTCCCACGCCACCACGCTGCCCCAGATGCACTCCGCCCCCTCCGCATTGATCTCATACCACCGCCCTCCCGCGCGCGGATCGATCAGGATGTCCTGGAACGGCTTACCGCCAACGTGATGGCTCGGCGGCCACCACTTTCCCATCCGCTCCGTAAATACCTGGAACGCTTTTTCAATCGGTACTCCCACGTGCAGGGTTCTTCTTACGACCGGGTCTTGAGCCGCTTCGGGCGCCATGCTCTTTCTCCTTTTTGTATTCTTCCTCCGCAAATCGCTTGAAACTGAGCAAAGCCTGATCCTACATCTGCGCGAAATGGTCACGCAGTAACGCAATCCCGCCGGGATCCAACTCATAGATCCGTCGCGTGCCTTCGTGCCGATCTCGCACAAGGCGTGCGTTCTTCAGCACCCGCAAGTGCTGCGACACCGCCGGACGCGACACTGGCAGCCCCGCAGCCAATTCGTTCACCGCATGCGGATTCTTAGCCAGGCGATGAAAGATGGCCAAGCGCGTAGGATCGCCCAGGGCGTTCAGTCCCGATTCTATGTAAGTATTCACTTACGGTAAGCTACTACTTACCAATGGAACCGTCAAGCGCTTTTTCCGTCAGGCTGCCACTGAAAATTTGTCCTGGATTGTGTAGCGGCCGCTTTCCGAAGCGGGCGCCTTCTTTACCCTGACCACTGCTGGCAATGGGCTGAGGCGGGCGCTTCGTTTTGCTCTGCGCTTTACTGCCGAATGGCCGAAGCAGCGCCTTTCGTTCAGAGTGAAACCCTGACGCAAGCAGCTTCCTTACTTCCTACTTCTTGCTTCCTACTTGAATCTTCCCGCCATGACGGCCTCAATCTCATCAGCGCTGTACGGCACCACGGGTGTCAGTCTCTCCGCACTGTCCTTCGTAATCAGGAACATGTCTTCTAGATAGTAGCCCTGCCCACCAATAGATGCGATCGGTTCAAAATCGATGGTCATTCCTGCGCGTAATGGGCCGTCAACAAATCCCGCATCCAGATTCATCGTGTGCACCTGCCAGTACGGCACATTCTTTCGCTCGCTCCACGTTTCGACGGCCTGTTTCGCCAGCGCACTCTTCGTACTCACGCGCATACGCAGCAATTCCTGCGCCCACGCCGCAAACACCTGGTCTTCGGTACTACCTTCCTTCAACAGCTTCACCCCAGCCTGATAAGCCCCGACAAAAATCGTCCAAATCTCCCGTTGTTCCTCGCTATATTTCCCCGACACCGGCACGGTCCTCCCTAGATCTCCTTGATAGTGCTTCCACTCGCAACCAACATCCAATCGCACCAAATCCCCAGCCTTCATCGTGCTGTCCAGATGGTCGTAGCGAAACATCGACTCGAACGGCTTCGGAAACACGCTATTTTCTCCGGCCATCGCCCACGGCCAGAAGGACACCCCTCTTGCGCCAGCCCTCCAGCAGGCTTGTTCGACCGCCACCTCCACATTTCTTTGCGAAACACCAGGCTTGATCGCTCTCATTCCGGCAGATATCGCCACCACGGTCGCCAGCGCTGCTTTGCGAACGGCGGTCTGTTCGCTTGCGCTCTGCACCGCCATCAACGTGTATAGCTTCGTTCCCACTGGCTGAAAATCCAGCTTCGGCCATCTCTGCTGCAGCAATTGAACCCAACTCGGCTCTCGATCATCCTTACCGGCCAAAAGATTCGGCGGCAACTGCCCCTCATCCCTTGAGTAGTAAACCTTTCCGCCATTCTCGCCGCGAGCTGCCAGAAATTTCTCTAGCTCCGTCCAATCCACAACGTGGTCAAAACCCAAACGCTCCGCCGCCTCTGCGCCCGGCTTGACGCCCCATGCGGGAACCGCCCCGGCATACAACTTCGCCTCCGCCACGAACAGCCAACTCTCCCCGCTCTTTCCATCGATCGCCAGAATCGTCGCCTGCAAATTCTCCAAGCCCGTCAAATAATAAAACGCCGGATCCTCCCGATAACCGTCCGCCTCAGATTCAATCGCCGCTCGCGAATGCAACAGCAACACGCCGTCAGCAAAAGCCTTCGCCGCACGCTGCCGCCGTTCGTTCCATTCCGCACGGTCGGCCGCAGCGGCTTGCGTCGTCGCACAAATTGCCAGTACTAACATCCATGCCAGTCGTTTCATGGCCGCCAAGCTATCACACCCCGCTGCCTGCTCAAACTACGGAGCATTCTGTTTCTTTCTTTTGTAGGGACCGCCTTCTGAGGCGGTCCGCAACGCTACCCACACCAACCCACCCACACCATGAAACCACCACGCCATTCCCGGTATACTATTTCTGGATACCGACCTATGACCAATCCAGCAAACGCATTCTGCACTGTCGAAGAAGCCGTCGAGGAAATCCGCCAGGGACGCATGATCGTCCTGGTGGACGACGAAGACCGCGAAAACGAAGGCGATCTCACCCTCGCCGCGGAAAAAATCACTCCGGAAGCCATCAACTTCATGGCCAAATTCGGCCGCGGGCTGATCTGCCTGGCGCTCACCGAGCAGCGCTGCGACGAGCTCAATCTTCCATTAATGTCGCCGATCAACACTTCCGTACACGGCACCGCGTTCTGCGAAGCCATCGACGCGAAACTCGGCGTCACCACCGGCATCAGCGCTTCCGATCGCGCCATCACCGTTCTTACCGCCATCGATCCCAAGACCCGGCCGCAGGATCTCGCCCGCCCGGGCCACATGTTCCCGTTGCGCGCCCGCAATGGCGGCGTACTGGTTCGCGCCGGCCAGACCGAAGCGTCCGTCGATCTCGCGCGCATCGCCGGCCTGAATCCAGCCGGAGTCATCTGCGAAATCATGAATGAAGACGGCACCATGTCCCGTGTGCCGCAGCTCATCGAATTCTGCCGCGAACACAATCTGAGGATGCTCACGGTCGCCGATCTGATCCGCTACCGCATGCAGCATGAACGCTACGTCCGCCGCGTCGCGGAAGCCACTCTACCCACCCGCTTCGGCGAATTTCGTTTGATTGCCTACTCGAGTGACGTAGACCACGACCAGCACGTAGCTCTAGTGCGCGGCGATCTCGAAGGCGCCACACCTCCACTCGTCCGCGTCCACTCCCACTGCCTCACCGGGGACGTCTTCGGTTCCACCGCGTGCGACTGCTCGGATTTGGTGACCAAGTCTCTCGAAAAAATTGCCAGCGAAGGCCGCGGCGTTTTTCTGTACCTGCATCACACCGGCCGCGGCTTCTCCATCGATTCCCCGGAAACGCCAGGAGCCCTGCCGCAAATCCATTTCCACTCGCGCGGCCAGCTTGATCGCGAACCCGCCCGCCAGCGCATGGTGCAACACGAAAGCGGCATAGGCGCGCAAATCCTCATAGACCTCGGGCTGAAAGACATCCGCGTCCTAACCAACCACCCTAAAAAAGTAGTAGCCCTCGAAGGCTACGGCATCCGCATAGCCGACCAAGTCCCCCTAAACCTAGCCGAACGCAAACCGACGCATCAAACGTTCTAACCGTCACTGTTTGCGATGGTCGTGGAATCCGAGCCTGTGTAGGCGGCCGCCTTTTTATCCCTGAACGCGGTTGACGAAGGTCAAGGCGGGCGTCTTGGGTTAGCCGTTTCTTGGGTCAGCCGTTTCTTGGCCCTGTCATCCCGACCGGAGTGAGAGATGTTCGCGCCGTGCGAACATCTCTCACGGAGCGGAGGGATCGTGGCAGCATCCCAATCATTCAACCGTCGCGATCCGCGTTTCCGGCGCTATGGCTCCTCATCCTCATTCGCCGCAGCCTCGGGCACGCTCTTTGGCGTAACTGCCGCCTTTGCCGGCGGCAACTTCGCAGTTGGTGTCTTAACCGGCGTACCCGAAGCATGCGCGGTCCCCGCCTTCTTGACCGGTGCGGCCTTCCCCACCGTCAAATACTTCTTCATCTTGGCCAGGCGTTTCTCGCCGATACCCCGTACCGCCCGCAAGTCATCAACGCTCTTGAACGCCCCATACGACTTGCGCATCTGCAAAATCTTATCCGCGGTAGACGGACCAATCCCCGGCACCTGCTGCAATTCCGCAGCGCTAGCAGTATTCAAATTGACGGGATGAGCCGGCGGCTTCTTCTTGGCAAATGCAGACAGGCACAACGCGCACAACACCGTAAACACAACAATCCAACGTGCTCGTGAGCATACAGTTAAACGCACGAGCTAGAGTATATATCAGATATATTATCAAATATATATCTAGGACTGCTTTTGTAGGTACCGCCTTCTGCTTGCCCTGACGAAGGAAGGGAGGCGGTCCGCCAAGTATAGTGTCAGTCCCGGTTTCCGGTCAGCGCGGAATCTGCCGCTAAAACAGTCCCACCCTCACTCCAACTTATTCCCCTGCGCGTCAAACACTTCCACCGGTCCAAACAACTTCGCCTGCTCCTCGATCTGCCCGCGCTCGCCCACCACCACGATCTGCATATTCGCCGAATCAAAATATTTCCGCGCGGTCGCCAGCATTTCCTCTGACGTCACCGCGCGCACTCTCTCGCGATACGTCTCCAGATAATCCGCTGGCAATTCATTCAACTCCACAGTAGAAAACTGCGACAACAACCCGTCCTGCGTAGCCAGCCCCATCGAGAATATCCCCGCAACATAGTTCTGCGCATCCGCCAACTCCGCAACCGGCACCGGCACCGACCTTAGCTTATCCAATTCGTAGAAAATCTCCGTCAGCGACGCCGCCACCACATCGTTGCGCACCGCAGCCGACACCGTGAAATATCCATGCTGCTTCAAAGGTGAAACGCCACTCCGCGGGCTGTACGTATACCCTTTATCCTCGCGAATATTCATCACCAGCCGCGAATTAAACGCCCCGCCATACAAACTGTTGGTCAGTCCCAGCCGCAGCCAATCCGGATGCTTCCGCGTAATCGCATGTACGCCGGCCAGAATCTGCGTCTGCACCGATCCCGGATTGTGCACCAAGTACACGCGTCGCCCCTGTGGCCGCGGTGGTGCAGCGCTCTCCTTCGCGACAGGCTTCTTTCCCTGCCAGTTCCCGAAAATTTCCTCGATACTCTTCAGCATCGCCGCCGGTTCGAAATCGCCGACCAGCAACAACAGCGCATTCTCCGGCGTATAAATCTCCCGATACGTCTCCAGCAAATCCCCTCGCCGGTACGCCGCCACTTGCGCTTCGCTGGGCGAAACAATTCCATACGGATGCCCGCCGAACAGTACTTTCCGCAACCGTTCTCCGGCCAAAAATCCCGGCGAAGTCCGCTCCAGCTTCACCTCTTCCAGTTTCTGACGGCGCTCCCGTTCGAATTCCGCCTCTGGAAACGCCGCCTCCCGCGCAAGCTCGTTAACCAATTCCAGAATCGGCTCGCCAAATTCACTCAATCCCGCAAACGAAATTGCGCTGGTATCCTGTCCCGCGCTACTGCCAAGATCCGCGCCCAGTCGCCGCAAATCTTCCTCGATCTGCCGGCTCGTCCGTTTCGCCGTCCCGGTCCGCACCACCGTCGAAGTCATCTCCGCCAGTCCCGGCGCTCGCCCCGAAACCAGTGCATTCCCCGCGCGAAAATAGAGTTCCCCGTGAAATTTGGGAATCGAGTGCGTCTCCGCCAGCACCACTTCCATCCCGTTCGCCAGCTTCGCGCGCGTCCGCTTCGGCCACGTCACCGCTCTCTCCGGAGCCAGCGCCGGCACCATGTTCGAATATTGCTCCGTCACAGGCGTCGCCATCACGCAGCCTCCTTCACATCTTTACTCACCGGAGTGCGAAACACGATCGCCCGGTTTTCCGGCTGCAAATATTTATCGGCCACGCGCTTGATGTCCTCCAGCTTCACGCTCAAAAATCCATCCAGAATCGAATTCACTAGCCCCGGCTCTTTATCAAACAGCGTGAAGCACGCCAGCAGGTGCATCAACCCATAGCGCGGCATGTACCCTCCGCGCCCGCCTTCCAGCGTCGAATAATAATCCGAGCGCCATTTCACCTTGATCTCCTCCAGCTCGTCCGCGGCAATTCCCTTTTCCCGCACTTCGCGCAACACTTCATCGAACGCCGCCAGTGTTTGCTCGCTTGAATATTCCGGCTTGTGCAAAATGCGTGTAGTCATCTGCGTCGGTCCGTTGTAACCGAAAATGTCGTCGATGCCGCCGTCTGCCTCCACCGCAACCTGCTTCTCCAGCACCAGCTCGCGGTGAATGCGCCCCGCCCGGCCGCCGTGCAGCGCCTGGTCCAGCATGGCCATAGCGAACCAGTCCGCCGTGCGCCTTGGAGGCATCACGTACCCAATCGCCATCGCCGGCAGCGTTCCGAATTTTTCTTCCACATACCCGCGCCGCTCTTCTTTTTGCGGAGGCTCCGCCGGGTCCGCAAACGGTGGCGGCGCTCCCGCCGGAATTCCGTCAAAATATTTCTCCGCCATCGCAAAGCCCTCTTCCGGCTTCACATCCCCGAGCAACAAAAGCACTGCATTGTTCGGCAAATAATACGTACGGAAAAAACTCTGCACGTCCGCCAGGCTGGCCGCATCTAGATCCGCGAAATCCCCATAAAAATTGTGGGAATTCGCCCAGTTGCGAAACGCCACCGGCGGCATGTCCAGCCACGGAAATCCCCCATACGGCTGGTTCATCACGTTTACGCGCACTTCTTCCTTCACCACGTCGCGCTGGTTCTTCAAATTCTCGTCGTCCACCTTCAGCGCCCGCATGCGGTCCGCCTCCAGCCACAACACGCGTTCCAGCGCATTCGACGGCACCGCTTCGTAATAATTCGTCACGTCGTACATCGTCGATCCGTTCAGCACGCCGCCACTTGAATTGATGAGCTTGATATGCTGCATTTTTGCCGCATTTTCCGAACCTTGAAACATCATGTGTTCGAACAAATGCGCGAATCCGCTGCGTCCCTGCGGCTCCAGGCGAAATCCAATCTTGTAGTACACCCCGAGTGTCACTACCGGTGCGGCCGCGTCCGGCGCAATCACCACGCCCAGGCCGTTTTTCAACGTCTTGTACTCGATGGGTACCTGCAATTTCTTCACGCTCGTCTCCTCAAGCTTGTTTTGCCAACATTTTCGCACGCGAAATCGTTTCCAATTCCTTCCGCATCGCGTCCGGGTCGTCCGCCAGAACCCGCGCTGCCAATTGGCAAGTGACGCGATAGGCTTCCAGAAACTCCGGCCGAAATTCCAACAACGCGTCTTCGTGGGCCGCCACTACGCGGTAATCGCGTCGAGACAACGGGCCGGTCCATGCCTTCTGCGGACCCAATTTTTCGTAGTGCTCCAACACCTGTCGCGTCAACGACAGCAGCGCTCGCACCGCTTCGCGCCTCTTCATCCCGCTGGCCATGGCCATCTGCACCCCAGCCTCTTCCATCGCCAGCACCAGCCCCGCAGCCAGCGCTCCAGCCGCGTGATACAGGGGCTTCTTCGCGGCCACAATTCTCACCGCTGTGCCACCCAGCGCGCGGACCATCTGTCGCGCCACCCGCACGGCCACTTCGTCTCCTTCAATCGCAAAGATCTTACCTTCCAGCGGCGGCACGTCCACCCCACTAAAGCTCTGTAGCGGGTGCATCGATCCCACCGCGGCCCCACAGATCCGCAACGCGTCCAGCGCATCCGACCCGCAAGCCCCACTGGTGTGCAGCACGATTTTCCCGCGAAGCTCTTCGCCGCCAACCCGCGCAAGCTCGCCGCTCGTCTCGCGAATCGCATCGTCCGGCACGCAAATCAATATGGCCGACGCGGAAACAATCTGCCGCGTAATAGCCGCCGAGGCCTTCCCTGCCCCGATAAAACGCGCAGCCTTTCGCGCGCTGGGCTCTGTCCGCGTAACCACGCTCTGAATCTTCCACCCGTTTTCCCGCAACCGGCGCCCCAACGATTGTCCGACGCGTCCGGCACCAACGATAGCAAGCGCTTTTTCCATCCATGCTAGGATACCTTGAGGCTGGCTCTCGACTCCAATCCGCATGCATCTCTTCGGGATATTTCTTTTCGGCTCCATCGCCCTTTTCTGGATCGTCTACGGACTTAAAGTGGCTTACGGCGCAGCACGCTTGCCCTGGTTGAAGGATTTCGAGCCTTCACACGATTCCGATTGCCCGCGCATTTCCATGATTTTCGCCGCACGTGATGAGCAGGAAAAACTCCCCGCGGCTTTGGCCACGTTGACGGCCATCGATTATCCAAATCTGGAAATCATCGCGATAGATGATCGTTCCAAAGACGCCACCAGCAAAATTCTCGACGATTTCGCTGCACACTGCCCGCGTCTTCGCGTAGTTCACGTCGCCGCCCTACCGCCGCTCTGGCTAGGCAAGCCTCACGCGCTCCAAAAGGGCTACGAGCTCTCCACCGGCGATTGGCTGCTCTTCACCGATGCCGACGTAAAATTCCATCCCGAAGCGCTTCGCCGCGTTGCCACGCTGCTGCGCGAACGCCGCCTCGATCATCTCGCTCTGCTCGGCGACCTCGACCGCAGCGGTTTCTGGGACACCGTGCTGCTTTCCTTCTTCGGCATGGGCTTTCAACTTGCCACTGACCCGTATCAAGTCAGCAATCCTAATTCCCGCTGCTATGTCGGCGTGGGCGCCTTCCAGATCCTCAAGCGCACCGCCTACGAAACCATCGGCACACACCGACGCCTGGCCATGGAAGTTGTCGATGACATGAAGCTAGGCAAGCTCGTAAAGTTCGCCGGATTCCGATCCGCGGTAGGAATTGCTCAAGACGCGGTCTCTGTGGAATGGCATGTGGGTCTCGGCAATCTTGTTCGCGGAGTCGAGAAAAATTTCTTCGCCGGTGCAGGATTCAACGCTCTACACGCCGCCCTGCAAATTTTCGCGCTGTTGATGACCAACGTCGCGCCTTATTTCGCGCTAATTTTCGCCCACGGCTCGATCCGCGTTCTCGCCGCCATCGCCATCGTCATCGCAACCTGCTTCCACATAGGCGTCGACCTGGTTATGCGCAATTCGCCACTCTATGCCCTAACCCTGCCCATCGGCGCCGCCCTCTTCGCCTATATGCTCCTCCGCTCCACCATCATCACCCTCAAGCAAGGCGGCATAGTCTGGCGTGACACCTTCTACTCCCTGGACGACCTCCGCCGCGGCCTCGTGTAGCGGTATTCTCTTTGCGCCATCCCGCTTCATCGTTACGCTTGCCGCGCCCTATATTGTCATCCCGACCGGAGTGAGCGGTGTTCGCGTCGCGCGAACACCGCCCACGGAGCGGAGGGATCGTGGCAAAATCTCAACAAATCCCAAATCAATGGCACGTAGAAGTCTCTACACCCTCCCCTCACCCCGCCGCTCCCTCGGCATCCTTCCCAAACACCCCCGCCAAATCCTGCTGTTTCAACGATCGTATCCGATCCCGCAATTGCGCCGCCTTCTCAAACTCAAACTTCTTCGCCGCCTCGCGCATCTGCGTTTCCAGCTTCGTCAACATCTCCGCCAACTGCGCCTCACTCTTGATATTCGACGTCGCCGCATCCAACTCGCCTTCATCCAGCGGCACGGTCACATAATCCGCTTCCACAATGCGCGCCAGCTCCATATCCACGCCCTTGATGATGGACATCGGCGTAATGTTATTTTCCTTGTTGTACTCCATCTGCTTGGTGCGTCGCCGGTTGGTCTCGCCAATCGCTTCGTTCATCGACCCGGTCCGCCGGTCCGCGTACAAAATCGCGCGCCCTTCCACATGCCGCGCGCAGCGCCCAATCGTCTGGATCAGCGAAGTGGTGCTGCGCAAAAATCCTTCCTTGTCCGCATCCAGAATCGCCACCAGCGAAACCTCCGGTAGATCCAGCCCTTCGCGCAGCAGGTTGATGCCGATCAACACGTCAAACTCGCCCTTACGCAAATCCCTCAAAATCTTGATGCGATCCAGCGTCTCCACTTCGGAGTGCAAATAGCGGCAGCGCACGCCGACCTCGGAGAAATACTCGCTCAAATCCTCTGCCATCCGCTTGGTAAGCGTGGTCACCAGCACGCGCTCGTTCTTCGCCGCGCGAATGCGTATTTCTTCGAGTAAATCGTCCACTTGCCCCTTCACCGGCCGAATTTCCACTTCCGGGTCAACCAATCCCGTGGGCCGAATCACTTGCTCCACAATCGCGCCGCCCGATTTCGTCAACTCGTACGGCCCTGGCGTGGCCGAAACATAAACCACCTGGTTCACGCGATGTTCAAACTCCTCAAACGTCAGCGGCCGGTTGTCCAGCGCCGATGGCATGCGGAATCCATAATTCACCAGCGTTTCCTTGCGCGAACGGTCTCCGTGATACATCCCGCGCACCTGCGGCATGGTCACGTGCGCCTCGTCCACGAACAAAAGATAATCCTGCGGCACATAATCCAGCAGCGTTGGCGGCGCTTCTCCCGGCAATCGTCCGCTCAAATGCCGCGAATAATTTTCAATCCCGTGGCAATACCCGATCGTCCGCATCATCTCGATGTCGAACATAGTGCGCTGCACCACCCGCTGCGCTTCCACAAACTTGCTCTGCTTCTCCAACTCCTTCTTCCACCAACCCAGTTCTTCCTGGATGGTCACAATCGCGCGGTCGCGGTTCTCCTGTGGCATCACATAATGGTTTTTCGGATAGATGGTCACGCGCGGAAGATCCTCGTGCCCCGCGCGAATTTCTCCGGTCAATGGATCGATCTGCCGCAGCGTATCGATCTGGTCGCCCCACATTTCGATCCGGTATCCCTGATCTTCGTAAGTCGGATAAATCTCGATGATGTCGCCGCGCACGCGAAACGTTCCACGCCGCAAATCCTCGGACCGCTCGTACTGCACATCCACAAATCGCCGCAGCAGCGCTTCCCGCGACGTCTGCATGCCTTTTTCCAGCATCACCAGCATCCCGTAATACGCTTCCGGCGAACCAATGCCATAAATACAGCTCACCGACGCCACAATGATCACGTCGCGCCGCTCAAACAGCGACCGCGTCGCGCTCATCCGCAGCTTGTCCAATTCGTCGTTTACCGTCGATTCCTTCGCGATGTAAATATCCGCGGATGGCACATACGCTTCCGGCTGGTAAAAATCGTAGTAACTCACGAAATATTCCACCGCGTTTTCCGGGAAATATCCCTTGAACTCGTGATAAAGCTGCGCCGCCAGCGTTTTGTTGTGCGCCAACACCAATGCCGGCCGATTCGCATGTTCGATGACCTTCGCCATCGTGAACGTTTTCCCCGAACCGGTCACACCCAGCAACACCTGGTGCTTGTCGCCGGCTTCAATCCCGCGATTCAATTGATCCAGCGCCGCAGGCTGGTCTCCGCGCGGCTGATAGCTGCTCCGTAGCTTGAAATTCATAGCAAGTGTCCCCAGTAGCCCCAACAACCCCAATCGAAACCTACATTATACACCAACGCAAAATAGCCTCCGTACCCAAGCGCGAAACACCGGGTGCCGCACCCTCCCTTCTTAACGGTGTGGGTTTTCTCCGCACTTCTACGTGTTGTCTCTCTCCTGCGTAGGGGCGGCATTACGCCGCCCTCTTTGGTTGTCTTGGTTTTTCTTACGTTGTCATCCCGACCGAAGTGCCGCACCGTTTGCGGCACGCAGCGGAGGGATCGTGGCAACCGCTCAACTTCTACACGACTCGATGGAACAAACTTCTCCAAGTCACTGTGCGCGTTCATCCGCCACCAGCAGCGCCTCCTGGTGGCTCGTGGCCCCCAACTTGTAATGCACGCCATTCGACGCATCCGCCTTCATAATCACCACGTTCATTTCCTGCTGCGCATCTTCCGTCGCGCGCATCAACAATCCGGTCTTCCGCGAAATATAGGTAATCGTCTCGTTCTTCCCCTTCACCGATCCCATGGTCTTCAACTCCCGCACCTTGTAATCGTCCGGAGTTGCATCCTTCGCAGAAGACTTCTGCTTCAACGTCGCTTCCGTCAAAAACACCGCGCAAGTTTCCGCGGTCAACACCGGGCAAGTATCGTCATGCACATACGTCGTCTCTTTTTCCCAGTACAGCCCCGCAATCGGCGAACCCGTTTTCTCCTCTTCCCGGCTCTTCCACTTGTCCCCGGGTTTCACGCCCTCCGCAGGAAACGCCCAGCCCAGCGCGAAACGCGCCATCCAGAACTGCCAAGCCACGCGCTGCTCCGCGTCCAGTTCATCTAGCCCTTGTTGCTGCGCTAATTCCCCATCGGCGCCAATCCTGAATTCCACTACGCGCTTAGGAGCGTCTGCGTTTGGCGGCGCGTCCGCCTCGATCCACCGCGTGGTCGCGCTGATCACTGGACGGCCCTTCTCGAATTTCACCTGCTTCACCAGTAAGCCGATGTCGCCGGACAAATCTCGAAACAGATCTGGATTCTTCAGCATCGTCGCGACGCGGCTCTCCGTAGTGGTCTTGCGTTGCAGCCGTGCGGTAACCCGGTACTTCATGCTTTGTCCCACGCGCAATCGCGGCAACAACATGTTTACGTTGGCAGCAGCATGCGCCTCCAGCGCACATACCACCGCCAGCGCAGAAATCAGCCACCATCCCCATCTCAAGTTAGATTGAATTCCCTGCTTCATTTCGGCGGCATCTGGAATTGCTGATCAAAAAACTCGCTAGTCGCTTCGTACGCCCTCATCCAGCTCCGGTACAACAGAAAATCATGCACCTCGTCCGGAAATACCAATTGCTCGATGACCACGCCTTTTTCTCGCAGCCGCGCCACCAGATCCACGGTCTGCGAAAAAATCACGTTGCGGTCATCGTCGCCGTGAATGAACAGCACCGGCGACTTCCAGGTATCCACCGTGGCCACCGGAGACGATTCGTGCGCCGCCTTGGTCAACTCCGCGGAAATGTTCTTCCCTTCCCAATTGTCCGTGGGCCAGTCATGCACTCCATGCATGTCCACGCCGGCCGCGAAAAAATCGGAGTTCCATCCAAGGCCCAGCGCGGTCAGATAGCCCCCGTAACTCCCGCCCCACAATCCGATTCGCTTGGCGTCCACATCCTCGCGCCCGCGCAGATATTTTCCAGCCGCCAACACGTCTTGATACTCCGTCGCGCCACGCCCCGCGCGTCCCTGCGCTTCGCGGAACGCTCGTCCATAGCCAATCCCGCTGCGATAATTTACCGCCAGCACAATGTATCCGCGGCTTGCCAAATACTGGTTCATCCCGTACGAGTTCGAGTAGTAGAACATGTAGTGCCAGCCCAGCAGCATCTGCCGCATCGGTCCGCCATGCAAAAAAATCAACGCCGGTCGTTTCTCGCCAGCCTTTAAATTCTTCGGCAAAAACAGTTGCGTGGAGTTCCATCCCATCGCCCGAATTGAATAGCGTCTGCTCCGGCACAACAAACTGCCCTGTCGGAAATCCAGCCGGCTCGCTGGTCACAGCCGTGGTTTTTGCGCCCTCCGCATACTCTTTCACGAACACTATTCCACGGTTCTGTGCGTCCGATCCGAAATAAGCATAATGCCGCCCATCGCTCGTCGGCCTGCCCGCCCATTCGATGCCTTCTCCCTTGGTCAAAGCCTGCAAGTCGCTGCCATCACTCCCCATCTTCCACAGATGCCGCCGATCCACGTCTCCGCAATTCGAATTAAACACAATGATCCGCGCATCCACCGAAAGGGACCACTGCTCCACTTCACAATTCCCGGGCGTAAGCAGCCGCGCTTTCCCGCTATTTGCCGAAATGCTGTACAAGTGCTGCCATCCATCCTGCTCGCTGGCAAACACCACTGAATCATTCGCCCAATTCAGCGCGCCCCCGCCCGTTTCCGCCGCCATGTACGGAAACGAATCCTGCGCCGCCGCCCCGCTTTGCCAGATTAAATGCGCATTTCCGGATTGCGCGTCGCCAACCCAGATCGCCCACGGATGCGGTTTATCCGGCTGAATGAAATATCCCTGTGGGGCGTCGCGCTTCTCCGCGGGCTGCCGCACAAACGCCACGCGCTTGCCGTCCGCGGACCACACCGCATCCGAATCGGTATCCACACTAGGCGCAAGAAATCTCACGCTCTGCCCGGCTGTGTCGTAAATCCCGATGAACGCGTGATCGCCACGCTCGGATACGAACAACAAATTCTCCGCCACGGGCGACCAGCCGAGCGGTGCGTTCTTTCCACGCGCAACAACCTGCTTCGGCTTATCCTTCCCGGCCATATCCGCAATCCAGATTTGTCCGCCGCGCTCGTAAGCAATCTTTCCTTCGCGCGAAATCCTCGGCGAACTCCCCGCGTCCACCTTTGCCGGTGCTCCGCCTTCCCACGACACCACCCACACGGTTTCCTCCGCGCCCGCCGGATTGCTTGTGGGGTTCGCATAGTCTCCCGCCGAATCCTTCCCTTCGCCCCTCACAAACGCAATCGCCTTTCCATCCGCCGAAAACTCCAGCCCGGAAAGTTCCCCGCCATCATCCTCGTCGTAGTGCGTCAATTGCCGCGCGACAAAATCCGCTCCCTCCGCCACCCAGATATTCCGCTTACCTTCCTCATTCATGGTCCAGGCGATGCGGTTCCCGGTCTTCGCGGCCGCCAGATTCTCCGGAAACGGCGCCTTCAGCACATCCTGCAATCGCAACGATTGCCCCGCACTCGTGCGCCCACAAACCAAAATCATCCCCATAACCACAAACCAGGCCCATCGCCTCATCTCGTTGTCACCGCCACTGTTCCTCTCATAAATTAAATCCCCGCATTGCATCCCGCTTGCCCTCAGCTCTCGAAGGGACCGTAGTGGCCGGCTCTTGCCGGCCACGCAGTGGAGGGATCAACGCAAAGCGTCAACCGCTTACGGCTTGGCGTTTTCCACGTCCGCCGCCACCATGATTCCCTTCGGCGCATCCAGTGGCCCGCTCACCCACAAAACTTTTTTCACGCCCACGTCTCCAATCGCTCGTCTCACCCCAGCGAATGGCGCGAACGTAAACTCGCCCTCTTGCCCAAACCCGACTTTTCCTTCCACCCTCGTTTTGACGCGCGCAGCATCCAATTGCATCCCGACCAGCGTCAATTCCCGATTCTCAATCGAAAATTTTCCTTCGCCATTAGTCCAACGCGACACACCCGCTTTGGCCGCTCCGCTCTCCAAGCTCGCCTCCGCATCCCATCCGCGAAATTCCGCGGGGCTAAGCTTCACGTCCCCGCGCCCCGTTAGCCCGCGCAACAACGCCTCGCGCCCAACCCCCTCGGTCGTAAGCCGCAATTTTCCGGCAGCCACGCCACCCCATCTGGAAGCCCACGGCAACTGCGCCAAACTTACACCTTCGAACTCCCCAGCGATCTCATACCGCGGCTTCGCTGAAAACACGCCTTCAAAACTCCCTCGAATCGTGCCACCAGCCCAGGCGCATTCCATTTCACTTCCATGCACCCGCAGCGCGCGAATTTCCAGCCGGGCTTTGGCATGCGAAAGTTTCAGTCTTTCAATCGTGAGGCTGTCTGTTTCCAGTTCGCCTTCCGCCCTCACTCGATTCAACAATTCGCTCGCATTGGTAACGCCGTCGCCTCCTTTTCCGCCCAACAACGATGGCAGCAAGCGTTCTAACCACGTGGGTCTGCCGCGCGGACCAAACCAGCGGTCCAGTTCCGTGGCATCCAAACGATCCGCGTGAAGCTGAAATTTCCACCGTGGCTCTTCACCAACCGCTCGCGGCGAAAGGTCCTCAATCGTGCCACTCCAATTCGTGCCGAACGCTTGCGCCTTGCCAATCGTCACGCTTCGCTGCCCCTGCTGCCAGCCCAACACTCCATCGTCAATGCGAATCGGTTCGTTCAATCCCGCAGTCTGCAATTCCGCCCGGTTCAACCGAATGGCGCCCGTCCAGCGTCCTTCGACAGCGCCTGGCCGCCAATCGCGCCCCATCGACGCCGTAGCCGCGCCAGTCAATTCCCATCCGTGATTCAGGGTATAGCCGAACGCGTTGGTCACGCGGAACACATCAGTGACATCAGCAAGCTGCGCATTGATCTGTACCGTTCCTTCGCGCGCCGCAAAATCTTCCGCAAGCGAAATCTCCGCGGAGTTTCGCGCCTCTTGTGCCGTCCTTATTTTGGTCGTCTGCTTCTCATTCTTGTTGCCCGCATCTGGCAAAACGCTTGACGCGGAAGCAACGGCCGCTATGTGTACAGGTTCAAGAACGAACCTTTGCCCTTTCATCCCGCCCGTCACCGCGCCAATGTGCACCGGAGATGCAATTCCAGGCACCTTCAACAATCCGCCTTCACTCGAAATCTTCGCGGAACTCCATTGCAGCGGCCACCCACTCGCCGTGGCCTCTCCGTGAAAAAACTGCTCCAAACTCAACCCGTCCGCAACATCTGCCTGGTACGCGCGATAACACGCCAACACATCCTGACCCGTCACCGCCGCCGAGTTCACCCGCAAGCTCCAGCGCGGCACATCGGCAATCTCTATCTCCGCCGAGCCATGCAGGTTCGAATGCGGCAGCTCAATGCTCATCTCATCCGCTCGAATTTTTCCCGCTGCCACATCCCAAATCCCCGCGAATTTCGCGCTGATTTGCGGATTGTCGCTGCGCTCCGTCAAATTCCAGCGATGCACCGCCGCCACCCGCGCCGCCAGCGAAAATTTCCATTTCCCGAATGCAATTTGTTCGCCCTGCGGCGTGTTCCCGATGCCCGCTTCCCCGTCCAGCGCGATTTCCCCGCGAACCCCAGAGTCCGTCCCCATAATCAGCCGCGAGAGATCGGCCAGCGAAACGCGATCCCAGTGCACGCGAATCTGCGCCGGCTGCAACCGTGACGACGTTCCCGCCACGTCCCCGTTCACCTGCAACAACCCCGTCGACTGCAACTCGATTCCGCTGCGCCAAGGTTCGGCTTCCAATTGCAACTGCCAGCGCCCCGGCGCAACCTGCTCTACGCTTCCAGACACGCTTCGAAACGCAAACGGCCGCTTTTCGTCGCCCAGCTTGAAATTGATTCGCCCATCGTCGAACTCAATTTTTCGCAGGTGATTGGCGGTCTCCGCCGGCTGGCTGGGCCCATATTGTCCCGCGCCCATTTGTCCCGCGCCGTTCGCGCCGCTATTTCCAGTCGGCGGCAGCCAGTCTTCCAGGTTCCACCGTCCGTTCGGACTGCGCACCAGAATTAAGCTCGGCCTGCTCAATGAAATTGTGCCGAACTCAAAATGCCCTCGTAGCAATCCCATCCACCGCAAACTGGCGTCCAAGTGCTCCGCGCGCAGAAAATACTCACGGCCGAAGGACGGGTCTTCTCCAATCGTCACACCGGCGATATCTAATTGTGGTGTTGGCAAGATCTGTACCGAAAACTGTCCCACTTCCACGGGCCGCCCGAACGTCCGCTCCAGCCGCGCCGTCAGATACGCGCGCATCCTGCCTGTTCGGACTATCATCGACGCGGCGATTTGTGCGCCCAGCAAAATCGCCAGCGTCACAATCGCCACCTTCATGAATTTTCGAACGCGATCCATACCGAAGGGAGTCTCTCAAATTTCCGTGTAAGGGTGCAGCCGAAACGCTCTACCTTGTCATCCCGACCGGAGTGCCGCGTCGTTCGCGGCACGCAGCGGAGGGATCCCAGCTTGATCCCATTTCATCCAAAATCGTTGTGACTAACCTATCGCCGCCTCAATGCACCGTATGCAGCATCCGGCTCCATCTCGTCCTCGCCGGCAAATGCAGCAACGTATCGAATACCCCCACTATCCTCTGTCCGAACGTGGACTCAGCATAATCGCTGCTGTTCGCTTCCACCGACCAATAAATCAAAAACGGCCGCCCCATAATCGCGTCTCGGTCCACAAATCCCCAGTATCGGCTGTCCAGGCTGTGGTCGCGATTGTCTCCCATCGCAAAATATTTTCCAGCCGGCACCACCAGTTCGTCGCCCTGAATGTATTTGCGAATTTCATGCGCCCATTCCGGCTGCACCGGAGAAACGTAAATCTGATTCCCCACCGGCGGGAACGAATAGTTCAGCGGGTCGTATCCCGAAGCCGCATCGTGCACCACGTACGGCTCGTTCAACATTTTTCCGTTGATGTACACCTGCTGGTCCACCACTTTCACGTGATCGCCGGGCAATCCGATCACCCGCTTCACAAAGTGGGGGTGATCCTGGTACGGAAACTTGAAAACAATGATGTCGCCGCGCTCCAGCGACCGGTACGGCAGGAGTTTGTCGTACCAGTGCCCGCGACCGCCAAATATAAATTTGTTTACCAGTAGATGGTCGCCCACCAGCAACGTGCGTTCCATCGACTGTGACGGAATCTTGAACGCCTGCACCACGAAGCTGGTCCCGAAAAGCGCCAGTATCACCGTCACCAGCAGCGATTCCAGGTACTCCGCAAATGTCGTCTGGTGCGTGTGCCGGTGTTCTTCGGGGGGTACCGGCTCGTTGGCGGCAGCAATAGCATCGGCGGGCGCAACCTCTCCGCTCTCCACCGGAGCCACCGTTTCATCCGCCATTCGGTTCTACCTCGGCGCTTTCGATCGACTCTAACTCCAGCAGCTTGATCAACGCACTCTTCGCGGCTTTTTGCTCGGCTTCTTTTTTTGTGCTGCCGTGTGCTCGCGCCAGGCACTCGCCCTTCACCCACGCTTCAACCAGAAAAGTCTTCTGGTGATCGGGGCCCGTCTCCCCCGCCAGCCGGTATTCCGCCGGCGGTTCGCCTCTTCCTTGCAGGAATTCCTGCAAAGCGCTTTTCCTGT
>Ga0210409_10002476_pt1 | contig 21887 bp, 23 predicted proteins | sample IncBWH17MmetaG_FD_161649 | JGI IMG/M metagenome (GOLD analysis project Ga0210409, IMG submission 161649) | Forest soil microbial communities from Barre Woods Harvard Forest LTER site, Petersham, Massachusetts, United States - Inc-BW-H-17-M | ecosystem: Environmental > Terrestrial > Soil >...
GCCACGGGCGAAGTCTTGCCCTCCCCGAACGGTAGCCTGATCTGATCGGATTCCCTGACTGAATCCGGAGTCAAAGTCAGGAAGAAGCCTTCGAGAAACACTGTCGGCCGCACGTGCACCACTGGCATATTGATGAACGCCTTCACGCGTGATGCTTCGCCACCGCCGCCGCATTGACCGTTGCGGCTAGGTAGGCATCCGAAACCGACATGCCGAAGAACATCGTCTCGCAGCCGGCAATCACCCTATGCATGGAATCGAGATCGAGCAGATTGCCGACGACGACTTCCGCACCCACACCGCGCAATGCTTGCGCGCGCTCGTCCTCAGTTCGCACCATGGCCCGCACAGCCTTGCCTTGCTTCAACAGCAGTTCGGTGACCGTGCGTCCTACCGCCCCGACGCGGCCCGCCGCGCCGGTAACCAGAATGGGATTTGCCATGTTTCTCTCCTGTGCGTTCACTTTAATCTAAGTCAGATTTGTTGACGCTGCAGAGTGAATTCGGCGGTACGGGTACCCGGCTCATGACGCGCCTGCCGCTCGCGCCGCTCTAGCCGTGCTGTTCCGGGCTTCGATGGCCTTGACGGAGTTTTCAAACGCCTTTTCCAAGACGCGCCTGCCGATGGTCCCGAGGACCAAGCCAAGCAGCCGCCCCTTGAGGTTCTTGCCTTCGCGTACAACGATCACGTCAATGTCGGTCGTGCCGTTGGGCTGACGCGTGAAGGTATAGGTATGGCCCGACGCGCCTCCCCAAATGTTGGAGTCGGTTGTCGTGAGGACCACGCGGTTGGGATCGGACCAGTCGTAGTGCAGGCGTTCCCAGATGCCGCCCGAGCCTTCGGTGACGTCGGCCTGCGAGGGGCCCCGGTCGTGCACCTTGAGGCACTCGTCGGCGCTGTTGCCAAAGAGCTTCGAGCGGCCAGGCCCGAAGTCGGTGAGCCCGGCGACGTACTGCTCGGGCGTCGAGGTGGTTGTCCGGTGCAGGTGGATCGTGGACATGCGTGCTCCTTTCTAGGGCGGTGTCAAATTAAGGTGCGTAACGGGTGAAAACAAAGTCGCCTCTGAACCCATGCGACGGGATTGCAGCAATGCCGCTTACGTCGGCAGCTCCCTCCCGGCCTGCTCCGCCACCATGTACTTGGCGTACCAGTCGGGCCAGTTCTCGTCGCGTTGGCCGCCGGTGCGCGCTTCGTGTTCGCCGTGGGCCTTCGCCGCACGCCGCATTGCGCTCGCCAGATCGTTCGCCGACGCGAAAGTCGTCGCCGCGGAGTTGATGCGACCGGGAAGACGCGTCGTTAGCTCCTGGAACAGCCAGCCATTGCCGTCCGGATCTTGAACGAGGCGAACGAGCGATAACTGCGATGCTCGGCTTCCGGGCCACTAAGGCGAACTCGCCCAAACAGATAGGGCTCGTCCGTGCCGGCGTACACGCCCTCGTTGTGAAACACTTCGCTGACCTCGACGCCGCGACGGAGCAGCTCGGCGCGGGCGGCCTCGATGTCGGAAACGATCAGGTACAGGCCCTGAGAGGAGCCAGGGGCAGCCGCGGTGACGTTCTTGCCGAAAATAACCGAGCAGCCGGAGCCAGGCGGCGTGAACTGGATCACGCGGAAGTCGTTCTCGTGAGCGTAGTCGGCGTCGAGCCGCCATCCGAGCTTCGCGTAGAACTCCTTCGCGCGATCGATGTCGGAGACGGGGAGGACGACGATCTCAAACTTCATGTCAACCGTTCCGGCCTTCGCGTCGCTGCTTGTGTCTTTCGTAGGGACTGGCTTGGTGCTCATGGCTGCCTCCTTCGTTGTGTTGGGATGACCGTCGCGTTTTTACAAACTACGCCAGAACAAATTGCCGGTCAAGAAACAGTCCCCGCGCGGTCGAGCCAAGTCCCAGCGATCCAGCCTCGAACTCCCACCGTGTATAGCACGATCACCACCTGTTCCATCGCTGGTCCAAGGACGATTGGCATGGTAACAAAGCGGCCGGAATGACTCGACGCGATCTGCAGCGCCCCGTCGTGGTCACACTACGGCTTTGGGTAGTCCCAAACATCGGGCGGCAGCTTATCCTTGAGCGATGCATACATGGCGTCGCGGAACAGTTTCAGAGCTGGATACGGTCGGAGGGCAATCGTGCGCTCCACAATCAGCCCCTGCTCGTTGTCCACGATGACCTCCAAGCTCTCGAACTTGTGGCCATCCATGGTCCCCAACCAGCGCAAAAAAGTGGTGCGCTCATCGACCTTAAACTCGGCTGTGTAGGTGCCGGAACCACGCGTAGCGCTCGACTGAGCGAAAATCGCCGCGCAGACTTTACGCCCCTCGATCGGCCGTACCAGGATCGGGCTGTTGAATACGATGTTTTCGGCAAGCAACTCGCTCACCTGGGCGGCGGTAGGCTTACCGGATTCCCGTAGTTTGCGTAAAGGATGCATTGTGACGCCTCCTATGCCGTGTTATTTGCTGAAATCGAGCAAAGGCTTGTCCTCGCGGCCTAACAGAATATACGCGGTTTTCGTCCAATGAGTGCTGCGATGTCGGCTTGTCGGAATTGGAAGCTATGTCCGCGCTTTCTGGCCCTCGATTGAGGGCGGATCACGGGCTAACAGGAAGTTATCATCGTCTGGTCGTGCGGCGAAACAACGTTGCCGTGACAGATCCGACGGTCGCCTCGGGGACCGTCAAACGCCTAGCCTCAGTCCAAACGCAATGCTGCGAGATTCACGGTGTCGACTTGCTCGTGGCTACGGTTCGCCCCAAATTCCAGCCGCCGCCCAAGGCGCGATATAGTCCAACCAGATTGGTGGTCACAGACGTCTGACTTTGCACGAGCTGATCTTCGTTCGCGTAAAGATCGCGCTGTGCATCCAACACCGACAAAAAATCGACGAGACCTGCTTTGTATTGCTCGGTCGCGAGATCCACGGCCAACTGGCTTTGCGCTACCGCATCGTTCAGCCGGTCGCGGCGCTCCTGTTCTTGCGAATAGCTGACCAGGGCGTTCTCGACCTCTTCGAGAGCGTTGAGAACTGTGGATTGATAGCCGATCACGGCCTCCCGCTGGCGCGAGGTTTGTACGGCGATGTTCGAACGTATGCGGCCACCAGTGAACAAGGGCAAACTGATACCAGGACCGACCGAAAAAAAGTTTCCTGCGCCCAGCGTGAGATCATGGAGTTGAGCGGCCTGACGTCCCGCCGTCCCGGTGAGTACAAAGCGAGGAAATAGATCCGCTTTTGCCTCACCGATCCGGGCTGTCGCGGCGGCCAGTTGCGCCTCGCTGCGACGAATGTCAGGACGTCTCTTCAGGAGATCGGAAGGCAGACCGACATCGACCTCCGGTCCAGCGGAGGGAATTGGATTCGTTTTCTCGAGTTCGCTGCGCAGTGCGTCGGGTTCTTCTCCGAGCAGAACACTCAAGCGATGAATGGAGACATCGATTCCGCTAAGCAGGGTCGGGACAACGGCCTTTGTGGACTCAAGTTGCGCCGCCGCACGCGATACATCAAGCTCGTTGGCCAATCCCGCTTTCGCCCTGGAACTAGTCAAATCAAGGGTGTCTTGCTGCGTTTTGATATTCTTGTTTGCAATCTCGAGCCGGCGCTGGAAACCCCGTAGTTGCGCATACACGCGGCCGACATCGCCCAACAGAATGATGAGCACGTCGCGGCGATTCTCTTCCGCAGCGGTCATGTCGGCAGTGGCAGCCTGCACGCTCCGACGAATTCCCCCGAAGACATCCAATTCCCATAAGGCGGCAAAGCCGCCCTGAAAATTGTTGTATTCGACTGGGACGATGACGGTAGATTTCTGCGGCCCGGCTGGCACGATGATTCTTTGGCGATTGCGGGTGGCCGAGGCCGCTCCGTCGATGGAAGGAAAATAACCCGAACGAGCGACGCCTCGCGCTGCTCGAGCTTCCTTTACACGTTCGAGAGCCAGCTCGAGGTCCAGGTTTTGTTTGGCGGACCGCTCGACGAGTGAATTGAGCTCCGGGTCTTGGAACGAAGACCACCAGTCATCTTTGTCAATTGGTGTCGCGGCGGTTCCGCGAGCTGCGGTGACCGTCCACTGTCTTGGCACCGCAACTTGTGGCCGCTTGTAGTTTGGCCCAACCGCGCAGCCAGCCAGCAAGAGAGTTGAAATAACGAACGAGGCCCAACTCAACCGTCTCATTGCCCGTGTCCTGGTGTGGATTCAGAGCCTTGGCGCGACGGGTTCGCCGCGTCCGGAGTCTTGATGTAAATGTCCATTTGCTGTCCCACGTAGAGGGAAGCGTTTTGGTCCTTAACCCGGTAAATGACCTGGAGAACGCGCGTATCCACGCGCTCGGTGCTATCACCGGTGAGCGACTTCTTGGGGATCACATAGGGCTCGAAGCGGACGAACTCCAGGGGAATTCTTATAGAACCGTTTCCACGAGGAGACGCCGCCGCCGGCTCTCCGCCGCGCACACGCCAGGCATCGTGCTCATCTACATCCACACGGACGTGCAAAGGAGTGACACTTCCAAGAATCATGAGAGGCTCACTGAGCGGACCGCATTGCGCGAACTGGCCCAGCCGCACTTTGTTCTGAAGAATGACGCCCGCAATCGGCGCGCGCATCGTGAGACGATCAATATTGGTTTCAGCCATCTTGACCTGAGCTTGCGCCTGAGCGACTTCCGATTTCGCGACGGCAATATCGGGAGCCCATGCGCCCGCCTTTAGTAATCCCAATTGCGCTTCCACCTCGGCCAACCGCGCCTGGGCCGCTTTGTAGGCAAGTCTCCTGCGCTGAACGTCCTCGTCGCGAACCGCCCGTTTGTCGGTAACGCTTTCGATCAATCGCACTTGCACCTCGGCATCCGCCAAATTTGCCTGGGCCTCACGCACGCGCTCTTCGGCTGGTGGAATATCTTCGGCACGAGGTTCCTGTTCGAGCTTGGCCAAGCGTGCCTGAGCCCCCTCTAGTGCAGCGCGTTTGACCTGTTGATCTGCTCGCAGGTTGCGGTCATCCAGAGAGAACAGCTTCTGGTCTTGCCCTACACGGTCTCCAGCTTTTACGTACAGCTGCGTGACCATGCCGGAAACCGCACAACTTACGTCGATGTTTTCAGAATTGGCTTCGACTAGCCCCACTCCCGCGACGACCTCCTCGAAGCTTGACGTAGGCGGAGCCGAAGGCGGAACCGTCGGTTCCCGCTTGGGACGTGTACGCGCCACCGAAATCATCGCAAGAATCGCCGCAACCGCTGCAACGATCGGAAGAACTGTTCTCTTCATGACTGAATCTCCTTCTTCCCGTTTCTCTCCGTTTTTACGATCCGCCCGTCGTCCATGTGGGCGATAACGTCTGCAAAGTGAAAAACGCGCGAGTCGTGTGTGACGACGACCGCAGCACGATCTGGATGAACGGCGTTCGCGGCGACCAGCTTCATCACAGCTTCCCCGGTCGCGTGATCAAGCGCGGCAGTCGGTTCGTCGCAGACGACCAGCCGCGGCTCGTGCACTAGAGCCCTCGCGATCGCCACGCGTTGCTGCTCGCCTCCAGACAGCGTGGCGGGCAGTGCGTCGCGCCGCCCGTCGAGTCCTAGTTGATCGAGCAGCGCCTTCGCACGACCGACTGCTTCCGTGCGTTTCATTCCAGCCGCAATCAGCGGGACCGCTGCGTTTTCGGCGGCCGTCAGGGCCGGCAACAAATTGAATTGCTGGAAAACGAAGCCGACGTTTTCGCGGCGAAACAGGATCCGCTCGTTGGCTGGCAAACGGCCAGCGTTGCTCCCGAACAATTCCACCTCGCCGTCGCTTGGATCCAGCAACCCGGTGATCACGGATAAGAGCGTGGTCTTGCCGCAACCGCTCGGCCCAACAATGAACGTAAGTTCCCCGAGCCGGGCCTCGAAGTCGACACCGCGCAATGCCTGGACGCGCGTGCGATCGCCGAAATGCTTGCGCACCCCGCGGCATGAAATCGCAATGGATTGGTTTTCTTGCACGGTTCACCCTCGGAATACTGTCGCCGCCTCTAACACGATGACGCGCCTGATACTCAGAAGACTGGCGATGATGACAACGAACAAGATGCAACCGCCTGTCAGCGCGACGCTTTGCCACATCAGAATGATTCCTCGGGTGGCTATTTTCTGGAGGGTCATTTCAAAGAAAGCGGCGGCCATGCCCGTGCCTATTCCGAAACCCATCACCCCAACGATAAATGCCTGCAGCAGAACCATGCCGGTCAGCCGCCAGTTCGTGACGCCTATGGCCTTCAGAGTGCCGAACTGCTTCAGGTTTTCGAGCGTAAACAAATAAAAAGTCTGACCGGCGACCACGGTCCCAACGATTAGCGCGATCGTGATGGTTATCCCGAAATTCACCGGTATGCCCGTGTTCTTCAAGTAGTAGAGAATACAGTCCCAGCGGAATTGATCTGTTGTGCGCGCACGTAAGCCGGTTTGTGTCTCGATTCGCCGGCAGACCTCCTTCGCGTTAACGCCGGGCTGCGGTCGCACCAGCACGTAGGAAAGCTGGGTGCGCTCCCGTCCGATGAAATTCACCGCCTCACTGTACCGTGTGTGAATCACTGGATTGCTCAGGAAGGGAGCGGAAGCGTCCGAGATCCCGACAATCTTCACTTTGTGGTCGTTCATCTCCAGCTCGCGGTCGAGTTCCAGTGGTTCGCCCGGGAAGAGCAGGATGTAGCCGGCGTTGTCGATAACGATCGTGTCCGGCTCACGTAAGCGCTCCCAGGAGCCGAGTAACATCTTCCGCGGAGCGCCAGTCAGCGTCGCGTCGTCGAGGCCTAAGAGTATGCACGAAGCGAACTTTCCCGCGCGGGTTCGGGCGACGGGATAGCCTTTGAACAGTTTCACTGCCCATTCGACGCCGTTCACGCCCCGTACCCGCGTCAGGTCGGTGTCCTTCAGCGCCTTGGTTTGTTCGAAATATTCGGTCTTCCCATCCATCACCCACACGTTCGCATCGGTCACGTCGAGAATCTGACTGCCGGTGCGCTTGAGAATGCTCGCGAAAATTGACGTCTGGTTCTCCAGCAGAAAGGTGCAAAAGGCGATGGCGAAAATCAGCCCCAGATACTTGGCGCGATCCCCCGTTAACATTCGCAATGCCACGAAATTCATGACCGAGCCTCTTGACAACTTTGTTCCTTGTCGGCGACTTCGCTTTGTTTCTTCACGCGGAGGAGAAGATGCGACCAGTAACCTGGGACCTCAATTCGCAGTTCATCCGGATTGCCTCCCAACTCCGAGGCCGAGCCGTATTCCGAAGATTTTTCCCCGTTCTCCAAAGTACGATTCACTTGCGGTCTTGAGCGCTTGAACATGATTCCGCCTTCCGTGGTTCTTAGACAGATGGTACGCAGCCTAGCGATCGCCCTACGCCTTCGGCCGCGCCAGCATCGCCTGCCCGACGTGATATGACATGTGCGCTGTCCGGCCTAGGAGAACGGTGAATTTGTTTCGGTTTGGTTCCCGCTTGAACTCTTCCTCCGAAACGGCGGTGTGCCGCCCCGCCCAATCCGACGGCGAGAATTTCGCAAACCCTTCCCAGAGCTTCTGGTTGATCTTGTCCCATGCCGACTTGAGAGATTGAGCCGTCACCGTGAGTTCGACGGATCTATCCGGTTCCGAAATGAACATTGTGTCGAGTTCCGGGTGAAGCCGTTCGCCTATGCCAAGCAGCGGCAAGAGCCCGTCGTTCACCGCTGTAAGATGTCCCCACAGATAGATCAGGCGGTTTTTGCCGGGAGCGACTTGCTGCTCCAGTTGATCCGGCGAAAGCGTGCCGAACAAGTTGCCGGCGCGTTCTACGTTTGACTTCCATCCGCGAAGTGCCGCATCGATGAGTGAATTGTCCGTGGTCATTGTCATTTTCCTCTTTCAACCCTCTATCGAGTCATTTGTCGAACTCAGTGCCAGAAGCCGCGGTCCTGCGGTCTTATCCCGAAGCGGCGTCCCGAACGCTGGTCACGTTTAGCTGTCACTCGTCATCTAACTAGATGTCTGATATCATCTAAACGTCACGAGAGTCAAGCCAAATAGTTTTCGAGTACGGAGAATCGATCTCATGCGTAAGTCAAAAGCAGAAACCGCAAAAACCCGCGAGCGCATACTCGAGGCGGCGAGCGCCCAGTTTCTGAGCCACGGAATCACGGAGGCTGGTCTCGCCCAGCTGATGCGGGCTGCCGGGCTCACCCACGGCGGTTTCTACCGCCATTTCGCTTCCAAGGATCAGCTCGTATCCGAAGCCTGCAGTCAGGCAGCACAGTCGCTCGCCTCCGGGCTCAAATCCCAAATCGAGGGGAAGCCTCCCGATCAAGCACTGCCGCTGCTCGTCGGCAAGTATCTATCCCGCAGCCACAGGGACCGGCCCGCGATCGGTTGCGTCCTTGCCGCACTCGGGAGTGAACTGGCGCGCGCGGATGCTAAGACACGTGAGGCCGCCACCGAAGGTTTCTTGGGCCTCTCCCGGTTGATTGCCGGACAGCTCAAGAACGTGTCCGCCAAAAAGGCCGAAGTGCAGTCTATGGCGATCGCTGCAGCCATGATCGGTGCCATGACAGTCGCCCGTATCGTCCCGGATTCACGAATTTCCAATTCCATCCTAGTGGGCACGCGGGAGCAGATACTTAAATCCGTGCGACGAAAGCGTTAGCGGGCTCTAGGGCGTCTGGCTCGCGTCGCCGCGAAATGATCCGTGCCAAATTCATTCCGCCCTAACGCATCGACGGTTTCAACAACTAGGTCCCTTTCTGGCCCACCGACTCCAGGGCCTCTATTCGCTCTGCGATGACGACCCGTTGTTTCCAGACACGGACCGTGCGCCAACGAATGGCAGCCCCGGTCGAGTAAGGTCCGCCAAGGACCGCTTCCCACTCGCTGATCAAATCGCCTTTCGAGTCCCGGAAACTAGAAACCACCCGAAAGACATCAACACAGCCTAATCCCATCTCAAGAACCGTATGCACCGGCTCCAGCCGATCCGCCAGACGTTGAAACGCGGCCTGCTTTCCACTGGTCAATTCGCTTCCAAGCCACAGCACTACCTCATCGCTGTAGTAACGGTTCAAGGACTCGGAAAAAAGTGACAGCAAATCGAAATTTTCGAGAAGGAAATCTTCCTTGCCGATTTCCAGAATGGCTGCATTCAGCTCAGTCTCAAGCGCCAGATCGGACCTCTCAAATTCTTTCGGAATCACAAGACCTCCCCCGCGACATCATTGAGACGAGAGCAACCTTTCTCAAAATTGAAAGGACCGATGTGGTGCCTGCGAACTACAAGCACGCCAGCTTGACACTCCGGCGTGCTTGTGGCGTTCTGCTTCTTATGCAGCTCCGTGGAACGTGGCACAGGTGTTCTCCACGCTAGTTTCGAGACGTCATGCTATTAGCTGGCGCGGGCGCGAAATGCGCGCGTCCATCCTCGATCAGCCATCGATAACCGTGACGGGCGGCCACGTAGAAGAAGTTGACCGGGATCACAGGGATGACCGTCCCATCCGGACCATTGACGCTGTGCAGGGTGAGGACCGCATCGACGACCGCGACATCGGGCTTGATGAAGCGGACGCGATAATTGGAGAACGCCGCTTGCGTGGAGCCGTTGACGGCTTGCGCCTCGGAACCGAAGTCCTTCACCATTTTGGCCCGCCCTTGCAGAAAGTCGCCCACTGGCGTCACAAAGGTTCCATCTTCGGCGAATAGGGACGCCCGGAGTTCGGCATTCTTCTCAACGAAAGCCTTGGCAAAGTTATCTCCGAGCGCGCGAACGGCTGCTTCGTCTTGAGCCCCGCCGGCACTCGCAGAGCCGGTCGCACCGATGAAGAGCGCACATGTGATAAGCGCCAAGCCGACACCCTGCATTAGGCCTCGGAGCGCTGACCTGTGCCTCCGGGGCGCTGAATCGATGGTGTGAGTTGCGATTAAAGCAGTTCGATACATTTGTGAGATTTTCATTTCTTTCTCCATAGTTTTCATCTCTTTGTCCTCAGTTGTCTCAAGATTGAATCCAGAGAGGTGGTCACGCTCCCGCCGCAATCGCCAGCCAGCGAGCGCCGTGTAGCCAGCACTGAATCCAGTTCCATGATCGCTTAGATGATGTGTAGCATCTATATGTTACCTCCGATGATGGCGCATGGATCGATTCTCCGGGCTCGACAATTTTTGGGTTTGAATATCGTAACGTTTAGATGATAGCAGACATCTATTTAGAGGGCGACCAGCAGCTGAAGGTGGCGGTGGTCATAGAAATGGAGGAGAAAATGGAAAGACTGAAGAACAAGAACATCCTAATTACTGGTGGGACGAGTGGAATTGGTCTGGCTTCTGCTCAGGAATTCGAACGTGAAGGTGCTCGTGTCGTAATCTGCGGCACGGATGAGAAGAGGTTGAAAGACGCCAGGAGTACCCTCGGACCTAAGGCTCTGGCATTCTCCGCTGACGTCAGCAAGCTATCGGATCTCGATAGTCTTTACTCAAAAATTAAATCTCAATTTGGCCATCTCGATGCGGTCTTTGCGAACGCTGGCTACAGTCAATTTGGGCCTTTCGAAGTCGTCGAGGAAGGTACGTTTGACAAGCTAGTCGCCGTAAACTTGAAGGGAGTATTTTTCACGATTCAAAAGGCAATTCCCCTTTTGAAAAGCGGCTCTTCGGTGATCATCAATTCGTCAGTAACAGTTAAAACAGCCTGGCCGACTACGAGCATGATGTCGGCGATCAAGGCGGGACTTTCCAGTTTGGCGAGAACCATGAGTGCAGAGCTCGCGGATAGAAAGATTCGAGTGAATGCTCTGAGTCCTGGCCCCACCAACACTGAAATGTTCGGCCGTGTTCCCGGTGAGAAAGAGGGCGAAGCCATTAAAGATGTCCTTCGAACTTACAATCCAAGCAAAAGGCTCGCGGAGCCGCTGGAGGTCGCGAAGCTGGCCGTCTACTTAGCATCAGATGACTCGGCCTACGTCGTTGGGGCAGACTTCGCCATCGACGGCGGAGCTGGGGCCTTTTCTCAACTCGGCGGCTGATAGCCCGCAGGTCTACCGCATCCGCTCGAAAAAGCGGCAGAAACTTACGCGCATGATTAGTGGCAACGCAGAGTTCCGCGTCGTTCTGAAGATTTGGGCTTCACGCATACAACACTGACAGCTGTCATCGTTCGGATTGGCAACGAGAAGTCGGCATGGCGGTTCGTCTTTAACTGGCTCTTCTGATTTCTGCGAATACTGCCCGGTGAGTTGGCCTCGCCTAGGGGGCATTCAGCATCTACGGGTCCTGACGCGTAACGCTCACCCGCGCTTTGGACTGTCCTTGACCGAATTGAGCTTGCTTGGCCTCAGGAACCACATGATCTCATCGATGCCTTGCGCGGAGGCATCAATAGTAAGCCCAAAGGGAACGCCATCGCGCAATACGAGAACAGTTGTCTGTCCGTTTGTCTCGACCCAGTCAAGCGTCACGCCCTTCCAACACCATTTGGAAAGAGCGGCAATGAAAGTTGCTACGTGCTTGCGACCAGAAACAGGGGCCGTCGCTGCGTGCACAATTCCGCCGCCATCTGCGTAAGAAACAACATCCTCTGCGAGGAGAGCTTCTAGTGCAGCCATATCTGCGTTCTGCGCGGCAGCGACAAAGGCCTCCAGCAGGCGTCGCTGCTCGCTCGGAGCGACGGACGTGCGCCGGCCATCTGCGATGTGTTTGCGGGCACGGGAGACGAGCTGGCGGATGTTTGCTTCCTCCAAGTGCAGGATCCCTGCAATGTCGGAATATTCGTAGTCGAATGCCTCACGTAAAATATACGCAGCGCGTTCCGCAGGAGATAGTTTCTCAAGGAGCAGCAGGACCGCAAACTTGAGAGCTTCATTGCGCTCCGCACCTATTCTGGGATCGCTGCTGGTGTCCACTGGTTCGGGAAGCCATGTCCCGATGTAGGTCTCGCGGCGTGTGCGTGCGGATTGGAGAATGTTTATGCACTGTCGAGTAGTCGCCGTCGCCAGGTACGCGGGCGGGTTCTCTACCGTGCTCCGATTCATGGACTGCCATCGCATCCAAACGTCTTGGACCACGTCCTCGGCTTCAGCAACGCTCCCGAGCATGCGGTAAGCGATGCCGAACAAACGCGTACGCACGCTTGCGAAGATTGACAGTCCGTCATCCTGCCCAAAGGTCTTCACGTCGGCGTGAATAGAAGGCGGGGTTGGTAGCGGACCCGAGGCCACGGATGTACCTTCCTGCCAGTCAGATGAACGTCGCCAAAACCAACGCCTACCGAAAATAGCGAAAGCATGCCCCGATGTCTAGCGTTATCCCTCCCATGGTCAACTCACCGATCTTCCCTAGAATCTCCGAGTGCGAACTGCCTATTCGCCAAGCGGTGATCAGTTTTTCAGCTGTTTGTTCTGGTCCTTCATCGAGACTCGCCGCTGCGCGCGGAGAGTACTTCACATCGGACAACCCCAGGTTGAATCAAATTAAGACAAAGCACAGCGCCGATTTGTGACAGCTAGCGCCCAGATTTGTATGTGAACGAAGTTCTTGTCACGGCTACGAGGGTTGCCTTGTCTTAAGAGGCGAGGGTACGACTTAGCGACTCGTCATCACTCACATCGATCAAGAAATATTGAGAGGGAAATTTCATGCAGAGTTCGAAGCAAGCAATTGCAGATTCCTCCACGAAATTGCTGAAGAAGGAGGAGACAACCATAAGCTTGGACAACTCACGCCCGGGTAGATCGGGGCTCGATGAATTGGTTCCGTCGCGCTACGCACTGAAGGTCGGCGAGATTGACGTGATGGTGGTCAGCGACGGAGTGCTATCGCTACCAGGCGCGATGTTAGGCCACAACGTCGACCCTGCCGTCCGGGGCGCTTGGCTGGAGAACAATTTCCTCCCACCGGACGTGCTCGAGTGGGCGCTGAACGTGGTCGTGGTGCGGAGCGGCGACCGGACCATACTCATCGACGCTGGGCTCGGCGCGGACCCAGACTTGAACTTGCCGCGGGCCGGGCAGTTGATCCAGCGATTGGAAGCCGCCGGCATCGATCTCCCATCCGTGACCGACGTAGTGCTTACTCACTTGCATATGGACCACATCGGCGGACTGCTCGCCGACGGGGTGAGGGACCGGCTGCGTCCGGACCTGCGGGTCCATCTGGCGGCCGCAGAGGCTGAGTTCTGGACGTCGCCCGATTTCTCTCGCGTTTCCATGCCGCCGGGATTCCCGGACGCGCTTCGGCGGGCGGCCAAGCGGTTCTTGAACGAGTACGGCAGCCAGCTGCGGCCGTTCGAGACGGAGTACGAGGTGGCATCGGGGCTGCTTGTCCGTCGCACCGGCGGCCATACGCCCGGACACAGCGTCGTCCGTCTGGCGTCCCGCGGCGATCGGCTGACGTTCGCTGGTGACGCCGTGTTTCAGGTTGGATTCGAGCACCCCGACTGGTTCAACGGCTTCGAACACGACCCCGAGGAGGCGGTCCGTGTCCGTGTCAGTCTCTTGCGCGAGCTGGCGGCGAACCGCGAGTCGCTGGTGGCCACTCACCTGTCGTTTCCTTCCGTTTGCCATGTGGCAGTCGATGGCGATGTTTTTCGTTGGGTGCCTGGCCCTTGGGAGTACTGACGCTAATGCGTTTATACGGAAGCAATGGCCAACGGCGGAGAAGTGATCATGGACGTATATGAGGCAGTCAAAAGTCGACGGGCGGTGCGCGGATTCAAAGAGCAGCCTGTGTCGAGGGAAGTTCTGGAGCGCGTGCTTTCCGCCGCGGCTTGGTCGCCGTCAGGATCGAACATTCAGCCGTGGAACATCTACGTGCTGACCGGCGCGCCGCTCGTCGAACTCAAGACGCGCGCTGTCGAACGCGTGGCCCACGGCGACCCCTGGGACGAGCGGCAATATGAGATGTATCCGCCCGCACTGAGGTCCCCATACGGCGAGCGTCGATCCAACTTCGGCAAGGAGCGCTACACCGCGCTCGGCATTGCACGCGATGACTGGGAAGCGCGCCAGCGAGCTGCCATCGCCAACTGGAACTGTTTCGGCGCGCCCGCCGCCCTCTTCTGCTACATCGATCGCGACCTGGGCCGGCCCCAATGGGCCGACGTCGGCATGTATTTGCAGACCGTCATGCTGCTGCTCCGCGCCGAAGGACTGCACAGTTGCCCCCAGATGGCGTGGTCGCAGGTTCGCGAGACAGTCGCGGAGGTCCTGTCACCTCCAGACGGTCTTATCCTCTTCTGCGGTATGTCAATTGGGTACGAAGATCCCACGGTGACTTATGTCCGTACGGGCCGCGCCTCGCTTGACGAGACGGTTACGTTCGTCGATGATTCCGCGTTAGCACCTCGTGCATCTGAACTCGAGCAAACAAATCATCTGCATCTGTCACAAAGCGATAGGATGTTCGGTCATAGCAGGTACGACCGGCAGCTGTGAAATGCTTCGGTCGAAATAGAAATAGAGGTGGCTATCATGAAAATCGTTGTGATTGGCGGCAGTGGACTTATCGGGTCAAAGCTGGTTCCCAAGTTGCGTGAACATGGACATGAAGCAGTTGCCGCATCTCCCAATTCCGGCGTCAACACAGTTACCGGCGAGGGACTAGCCGAAGCGCTAAAAGGCGCATCGGTTGTCGTCGACGTATCAAATGCTCCCGCGTGGGAGGATGCGGCGGTGATGAGCTTCTTCGAAACATCAACTCGAAACCTGCTTAACCACGAAGCTGCTGCAGGCGTAAAGCATCACGTCGCACTTTCGGTTGTAGGAACCGACCGGCTGTCTGAAAGCGGCTACTTCCGAGCCAAGATCGTTCAGGAGAAGCTGATCAGAAACGGAACCATCCCTTACACCATTGTTCAGGCGACGCAGTTTTTTGAATTCCTGAAGCAGCTTGCTGACATTTCTTTCGACGGCAAGAAGGTGCGTTTGCCAGATGCGCTTTTTCAGCCGATGGCCGCCGACGATGTCGCTAGCGCTGTGGGCAGGGTCGCCGTCGGCCAGCCTCTCAATGGCACGGTCGAAATCGGAGGACCGGAAACGTTTCGCATCGACGAACTCGTAAGGCGTCGTTTAGCGCCCCTCAATGATTCTAGAGAGGTCATCGCTGATCCAAACGCCTTGTACTCTGGCGCAAAGCTCGATGAGCGAACACTCGTCCCCGGCAAAGACGCCCGGCTTGGCGAGACTAATTTCGAAACCTGGCTCACTCAATCTGCAGGTAAGGCGACGGCGGCGGGTACCCGCTAGAAGAGGAGTCTCTTATGTCGATTCCAAAACTAGCTTTGGTATTGGTGTGCCTGATGCTCCTCCCACTGGGGCCGCTACACCCCCAAGAAGCGCCAAAAGAGGCAAAAGTGACGCCGCTCTTTTCGAAAGACCTGGCAGACTTTCCCGGCAAGGAAGGCCTGATGATCACGGTGGAGTATCCGCCGGGCAGCACAGACCCAATCCATCGGCACAACGCACATGGGTTCATCTACGTACTGGAAGGCTCAATCGTGATGCAGGTGAGAGGCGGAAAAGAAGTGACTCTCACGCCTGGTCAGACTTTCTATGAAGGCCCGAATGACGTTCACGTCGTCGGCCGCAACGCCAGCCAGACCAAACCGGCGAAATTCGTCGTGTTCTTCGTGAAGGACAAGGGCGCTCCCATAGTCGTACCAGAGAAGTAGAAGTAGAAGTAGGTAAGACCGCGAACATGCTTTGCCACAACTTTAAGGAGAAATGATATGAGCACGATCACAGTGAAAGACGGAACAACAATTTTCTATAAGGACTGGGGAAGTGGGCCGGTTGTTACATTTTCCCACGGCTGGCCGCTCTGTTCCGATGCATGGGATCGCCAAATGTTGTTCCTCGCCCAGAACGGATTCCGCGTGGTCGCCCACGACCGGCGAGGCCATGGGCGATCGAGTCAAGCTTGGTCGGGGAACGACATGAATGGGTACGCCGATGATCTGGCAGCTCTCATCGAGGCGCTCGATCTCACAGATGTCACGATGGTGGGCCACTCCACGGGCGGAGGCGAAGTAGCGCGCTACATCGGACGGCACGGTACAAAGAGGATTGCCGCAGCCGTTCTGATCGGCGCTGTACCGCCGGTCATGGTGAAGTCAGCCGCCAATCCGGACGGGATTCCGATCGCAGTATTTGATGGACTGCGCAACGGTGTCGGTAACGACCGTTCTCAGTTCTGGAAAGACTTCGCCATCATGTTCTATGGTGCCAATCGGCCAGGCGCGAAAGTCTCGCAGGGGATGCTGGATCAGTTCTGGCTATGGAGCATGCAGGGCGGTCTCAAGAATGTCTATGACAGCATCAAGGCATTTTCGGAGACCGACTTTCACGAGGACCTCAAGAAATTCGACGTGCCCACGCTGGTCATGCATGGTGAAGACGACCAAATCGTGCCGATTGATATTTCAGGAAGAAGATCGGCCAAACTCATTAAGGGAGCTAAAGAGATTTTCTATCCGGGCTTGCCGCATGGCCTCACCGCCACGAATGCAGATCAAGTCAACGCCGACCTGCTGAAATTCCTGAAGTCGGTCCAACAAGTTCGCAGGGCAACAGCCTAAGCTCTTTGCGCTGGGCAGATCGGGTTAGAATCTTTTCATAAGGGAACCCAATGGCGAAGTTGTACGCGTCGACGTTCCGCTCACATTTGTCGTCCAGAGAGACTCACAAGTGACTGAGTCCGCACACTCAACGCTTCTCTCGGGCGGCCCGAATTCAGCGCTCTTGTTTCCGGAGTTGAGTGCTGCGCAGATTGCACGGATTGCTTCGCATGGAGTGATTCGTCCAATCACCCGCGGCGAAGTGTTGATCGAAGGCGGCCAAACCAACGTGCCGTTCTTTGTACTGAAGGCTGGCGAGATCGAGGTCATTCGCCCATCGGCGTTGGACGAGATTCTGGTCGCGATCGTCAGGCCGGCTCAGTTCACTGGTGACATCAGCATGATCCTCGGCCGCCCCGCGCAGATGCGCCTCCGGGTGAAGGATTCTGGCGAAGTGGTCCAACTGACAGGCGACCAGATGCACGCCCTCATTCAAAACGACGCCGAAATCAGCGAAGTGCTGATGAGTGCGTTTATCCATCGACGGGTCGCAGTGATTGCGCAGGGGATTGGCGACGTGCTGCTCATTGGCTCCGTCGGATCCGGCCCAACGCTGCGAATCAAACAATTTCTAACGCGCAATGGCCACCCCTTCAAGTACCTCGATCTTGACCGTGACGCCGATGTACGACAATTGCTTGATCGCTTTCGCGTGGAACCGACGGAGATACCTGTCGTGATCTGCCGCGGCGAGGCCGTACTGAAGAATCCCAGCAATCAAGAGATCGCTGATTGTCTCGGCTTCAATAAAGGGATCGACTACACCCACCGGCGCGATGTCGTCATCGTCGGCGCCGGACCAGCAGGTCTTGCGGCCGCCGTTTACGCGGCTTCCGAGGGACTCGATGTGCTGGTTATCGAGGCGAACTCGCCTGGCGGGCAAGCGGGCTCAAGCTCAAGAATCGAGAACTACCTTGGATTCCCAACGGGGATTTCAGGGCGAGAGCTGGCCGGGCGCGCCTACGCCCAGGCACAGAAATTTGGCGCCGAGGTCATGATCGCGAAAGGCGCCGCGGAGTTGGTCTGTGAAAACAACGCCTACGGCGTGAGACTCGACGACACCGTGACCATTCCTGCTCGCACAGTGGTCATCGCCACCGGGGCTCGATATCACAGGCCGTCGCTCGCGAATCTCTGTCAGTTCGAAGGTGTGGGTGTCTACTACAACGCGACTTTTATGGAAGCGCAGCTGTGCGAAGGCGATGAAGTCATAGTCGTAGGTGGAGCGAACTCGGCCGGCCAAGCCGCGCTTTTTCTGTCGCAGACGGTGAGACACGTTCATCTGCTCGTCCGCTCCGGCAGTCTTTCGGCGAGCATGTCGCGATACCTGATTCGACGCATCGAGGAGACTCCAACAATCCAGGTCAAAACGAAAACAGAAATCGTGGCTCTTGAGGGAACCGAACATCTTGAGCGCGTGCAGTGGCGCGACAGCACCGGTGCGGTGACGAGTCACGATCTCAAGCACGTATTCCTGATGACAGGGGCCGACGCAAACACCGGTTGGCTGAGTGGCCGTGTCTCGCTCGATGCGAAGGGTTTCATCAAGACCGGACGGGACCTGACGAAGGAAGATCTCGCCGCTGCCCGATGGCCGGCCGACCGCTCACCGTATCTGCTCGAGACCTCACTTCCAGGCGTGTTCGCCGTGGGTGACGTTCGGTGCGGCAGTGTCAAACGCGTGGCATCGGCAGTTGGTGAAGGGTCGATCGCGGTTTCGTTTGTCCATCGCGCGCTAGCTGAGTAGTCCGGACTATCGAGATGTCAAATGACCGACCGCCATGAAGACCGTTAAACACCCGAAGTCGAGACAGTGAGAGAAGTGCATCTGCTTCTTAAATGCTTAGCTTGCTGACCCCGCCGCTCGCCGTTTGTCAGACTGCCGCGTGCGGTAGTCGGACACGAAGAACCCGTTGATGTCGGAGTACGACACCAAGTTCGCGAAGCCCGCGAAACTCCCTTCCGACTTCAACTTCTGCGCAGCGCGCGTGAAACCGGTCCATGCAGCAAGAGCCAACGCGCCGCCGACACTGATGCGTCGCACGCCGAGCGCCGCAATGTCGGCGACACTCAACCCACTGTCCCGAATCACAAGGACATTGATCGGCTTCGGCCGAGCCGCGTCAACGAGCACTTTGATCGCCGTTGGATCGTGGGGGCCGGGTGCAAATAGCACGTCCGCCCCCGCCTCAGCGAATGCCTGCAGACGCCGGACCGATTCGCGAAGCGCGTCATGATGGCCGACAAGGAAACATTCTGCCCTAGCCGTCAGCAGGACGTCGGCACGCGACTGATTGATCGCCTCGCGCGCAGCGCGCACACGCTCGACGGCGAGCGGCAGCTCGTAAAGCGGCGACGATGGATCACCGGTCGCATCTTCGATCGACAGGCCCGCGACGCCGGCAGCGATGCACCGGGTGACATTATCGGCAACATCTTGCGGTGACGCTCCGTAGCCAGACGCGAAGTCCGCATTGACTGGGACATCGACCGCTTCCGCGATATCGGATATGTATGCCAGGTTACGCTCACAAGTGAGCGCACCTTCGGAGTCAGGCAGTCCCTGCGAGAACGCGAAGCCCGCGCTGGTCGTCGCCAGCGCCGGGAATCCGAGCTGCTGCAGGTACCGCGCAGAGCCGACATCCCATGGATTCGGAATCACGAAACAGCCTGCCTCATGCAGAGCGCGGAACGCCCGGCGACGGGCTCTGAAGTTCTCTAGCGATCCCTGGCCTTCCGTTTCGACACGGTGCGTTGTCATCGGTGGTTCGAACTTGTTCATCGCATGCTCCAATCGCTTGACTGAATCGATCCGACTCGCCAAAAGCTAGATTCAGGTGCAGATCATCGTCTGGTCACCAAGGCAGATAGTTTAGACCCACCCCGCTCATTCTGGGGCCTAAGCAGGTTCTGGCTCCCGTTAATCAGGACCTATCGCGACTTTGGCCGCAAGAACACAGTCTTTTTTCCTGCGGTTGAGCGAGAGCCACACGACTCCTGGCGACCGGGCGGCCATTTCCCAAAGTGCTCACGCCGAACTCGCCCGCAGTTGGAGGTCGCACGGGCCACGAGTGAATCGCTGTCTATAAAGGAAGCCCAAGTATGGATTGTTTCAATCAGCACTTGGACGAAAAACGCGCTTTCTGTAGAAGTGCCGAAGTTTCGCCTTTGTCCGTGACTTTTGCGCGGTTGCACAAATGCTGCCAAACACGTGTCTCTTGGACCAAAATCCGGTCTTACCATCCAAGAGTAACTCATTCACTCCGAACAACAGACCGTGAAACGGGGCATTTCTAAGCCCTTGCATAGCTAACGAGGCAAGAGGTGTTCGGTGCGTGCAATGGAGGCGGCTCGGACGCTGCCGCCGCAAAGCAGCGTTCAAGGCAATTTCGGGTGCACGAAGGTTGAGCATCCCCATTAGCATATCTTCCTGTTTCAGTCGTGCAGCAAAGGTGGCGAGGAAATGCAGGATGGAAGTGTGACCGCTGACCAACGTAAGCGAGGTCCGGCTGTTTGGTGCTTTAGGTGGCGGGAGGCCGGGCCAGATGGACGGAGGATACATCGCCGCATAGTCCTAGGAACTGCTGACGAGTTAAGAAGCATTGCTTCAGCACGCAAGAGGGTCGTTGGACTGAGCCACGAAATCAACTTGCACGACGTTCGGATTAAAAGGGAATCGATCGCGTTGGCCGATTTATCGAGACATTTCCAGCAGCGAGAGCTTGCCGACTGTAATCTACGAATTTCGTATTCGACCAAGAAGGCATACGCGGGCTACTTGGAAAAGGGGATCGACCCTCGCTGGGGCGCGTATAGGTTGCTGGACGTTCGAGCTGTTGAGGTGGAGTCGTGGTTGAAGTCGCTGAACCTGGCACAAGGAACACGCTCCAAGATACGGAATGTGATGAGCGTGTTGTTCAATCACGGACGTCGCCACGACCTTTGCGACCGTAACCCCATTGAGTGGGTCCGGCAGAGCGCCAAACGCCGCGCCAGATATCCTGACCAGCGATGAAGTCCAGGGATTGCTTGCAAATCTTCGCTTTAGAGAAAGGACCTTGGTGCTACTCGCAGTAACCACCGGCTTCCGCAGGAGCGAGCTGTTCGCGTTGAAATGGAAAGACGTGGACTTCCAAGGTAAGCAGATCTACGTAACGCGCTCAATCGTGCAGAACGTTATTGGCGTTTGTAAGACAGAGAGTTCACAGAAGCCTGTGCCAGCTCACGATGATCTGATGAAAGCTTTGTGCGAATGGCATGGGCAGCCGCCGTATCAATCGTCAGAGAGTTGGGTATTCGCGAGTCCGGCGAGACAAGGCCGCAGGCCTTACCTAGCACAGCAAATCATGCAGCGCCATATCCTCCCCGTTGCGCGAAAGTTGGGAATCACCAAAAGAATTGGCTGGCATACTTTTCGTCACACGTATTCGACGCTGCTTCGAACTACCGGTGCGGAATTGAAAATCATGCAGGAACTGTTGCGTCACTCCACGATTCGCGTGACGCTCGATACGTACACCCAGGCGGTTACGGCTGAGAAACGCAATGCACAGGATGCCGTGGTCGCTCTCCTGTGCCCGCAAAAAATGCAATAAACGCGAGCTCTGCCTAGCGAGACTTAGTTTCCTGTACCTATTTTGTGCCTTTTTGTGCCCACGCGAAAATGGAGCACTTTCGGTAAGTGCTTGAGAATGAATGGCGGGGACGACGAGACTCGAACTCGCGACCTCTGCCGTGACAGGGCAGCGTTCTAACCAACTGAACTACGTCCCCAGCCGTGGAATCAACAACTTACCGTAAAACCTTGCAAACAAGGGCTTTGCAAGATTCGCATACAGCGCACTGTTTGCCTGGCTCGCCCTTGACTGCAAGCTCTCCTGGCAAAACCGCCTGTACGAATCAGCGCGCTCATGCGAAATTCATACTAACACAGATGAGCTTCTTCGTCATGTTCGCTCAGTTCTTTTCGTACGAGCGAACAAGGATTCGGAGCAGGGAAGTGATCGGAGACTTTTCGTGGAGGGGTTCAGAGGTTCGCGCGAAGTCAGCGCGGCACTTGCGCTGTCACTTCAATGAATAACTGACAAACCGGAAGCGGCCCTGGTAGTTGGCTACAAACGCGTTTCTCGGGAGCAATCCGCCAACCCGGAGGCATTACTACCGAGTAGCCAGGCGGCCTTGCGGCCGCCCGGCCCTCTCAGAACTGGGCGTGAAGGTTTTCCTTCACCCAGCTCAAGCCCTTCGAACGCCTCTTTAGGGGAGACGCGGTTTTGAAACGGA
>Ga0210409_10002479_pt1 | contig 21881 bp, 22 predicted proteins | sample IncBWH17MmetaG_FD_161649 | JGI IMG/M metagenome (GOLD analysis project Ga0210409, IMG submission 161649) | Forest soil microbial communities from Barre Woods Harvard Forest LTER site, Petersham, Massachusetts, United States - Inc-BW-H-17-M | ecosystem: Environmental > Terrestrial > Soil >...
TCAGCATTTTCTCCTTTCGTGCTCGTGGCACACATTTGTCGCGTAACCGGAAACTGACGCACGGCCTGACAGGAAGCTGTTGCGTTACTGCGCAGGATGAATGATCCATTCCGTAATGTACAGACGGACTTTCTCCCGGTGGGCGTCGCGATAGGCTGGATAATCCAGAGAGATGCCTTTGTCGGCGCGGCTGATCAGGATGTAGGGCTCAAGAAGTCCTTCATCGGAAAGTTTGACGAGAGCGGCTAGAGCCGGATCGAGCTGCTGGATTTCTTTCTTTTTCATTTCTTCCTTCACCCGGTCCACGACTCCCTGAAAACCATCCACTTCCTCGGGCAGGCTGTGGCGATATTCCTTTTCGGCTGGAAATTCTTTCTGGAATTTCTCGCCGTGCCACACAGCTCTGAAGAGCGTGTACGAGAACCACGCATCGGTGCCGTCTTTTTTGGCGCTGGCCTGCATCGTGGAAGGGTCGATGGTGATAGTGGTCTGATTCTTGCCTTTGTCTTCGATCTGGTTTGGCGGGACGATGCGCGGATTAGCGAGCAGCATCTTTTGTGCTTTTGCCCACTGACTCAGCCCCATCCAGGACCGCTGGTCGTAAGGACTCGCAACAATAGCGCCGATGAACTGTTCCTTCGCCTCGCTGGAGCGGCCCTGGGCGACCAAGTCATCGCCCCAATAACGATAGGCGGTCTCCCGGTTAGGATCGATCTCGACGGCGCGTGAGAACCACTTGTCGGCTTGCTCGTGATCCTTTTTCTTGAAATAAACGTCGCCTGTAAACAGTGCCGCGTCGTATTGATGAGGATCGAGGGCGAGAGCGCGCGCATAGGCTGCGATGGCAGCGTCCAGATCTCCTTTTACAAACGCGGCTTCGCCTTCCTGCATCACTGCCTGGACTTCAGCGGTTCCGGCGAAGGCCATTTCGCCGCCATCCTCGGGAACCGACAACACTATCTTGAGGAGATTGCTATCGTCCCCCGCCGCCTTTGCCTCGTCGGCAAGTTTTCTCGCCCGTGCTCGCCCTGCCTTACGCTCGGATACGTTTGCGAGCGTGGCGGAGTGGGCGAGCGTCGCAAAGCTGAGACGTTCCAGGACTGCCACATCGCCAGGTTTCTCTGCGTGCAGCTTTTCGAGAAGCGGCAGAGCATCTACAAAATTATTGCTCTCATAGAGAGCAAACGCTTGCGTTCGGCTCGATTGATAACTGTCATCGGTCTGAGCCGGTGAGCCTGGCGCGAGGGCCAGTATTACGCAGAGCATCCACAAAACAACCATCAGCTCTCGGCGAAACCGGCTGTCGAAACTGGGCAGCCTTTGCACCATGATCACCTCGCGGGGACTGATCACGTGTTCCCTCCATTGGACACCGTTCGATTGGGAAGAGTTGCCGAGACTATAGGTCAAGCAGAGTTGGAAAGACAAGCAAGCCGATGGGCTGCCTTATCTGGAAAGTTGATTTTCGCCGAGCTTTTTGAGGCGGTCGCGCAGACGGCGCTGCAGCGGAGTTGGAGTATTTGGATTGAAGGCGACGAGATACCAGAGCGGCTGACTACGATCCTTGCTAAGCCAGGTGAGGGTGCCTGCATCGGCGTTTGGATGACGGGCGACATTCTCGCGGATCGCACCGTAAGGATGCTTGGCCAGCTTGTTCAAAGTCTTCGCGTTGGCGCGCGGGTGCTCGCTGATCAGCCGCAGCAGATAATAGTCTTCCTCGGGGGCTTGCTTGACGAGTTTCTCAAGCATTTCCGGCTTGGCATCGGCGCTCAGCACGAGACCGATCTTTTCGTCCCACGCCGTGTTGATTTGGTTGAGTTCGCGGGTGCGCGCGTGAATCAGGTCTTCCAAGATGCGGCGCTCCTGCTGCAGCCGGGCGATCGGCAAGTCCGTGCCTTCGAGCGAATCGAGGACGCGCAGCAGATGCTGGCGCTCACCGAAGACGATTTGCGAGGTGCGCGTCACCGCGCCCTTCTCTTTTTCCTTGTGCTGCACCAGGTCGGATCGTCGCATTGTCAGATTGCTCCAGCCGAATCGTTTCCCAAGCTCGTACGCCGGGACCGCACTAGCCGCCGCCAAACCCATGGGTTGCACTACGGGGAGTGGGTAAATCGTCTCTCGGTGGCTCATGCGAATTATGTTCCGCACACCGCATGGGGTAAAGTTTGGTGCGTGTTGTATGTGCCCGATGTGCAACCGTCTGTCGTGCTGGCGAAAGCATGTGAACTAACAAGGACTGCAATCTATGAATGCATTTGAAGAGCACCAGGAAGAGTTGGAACATTTTGAGCAGATGTACGGGCGGGAGCGCGGCCGGCTAGCCGTGTCGCTCGATCGCATGACAAATGCGCTAGTGCTCGTTGGCCAGCATGGCGTTTATTGCACCAGCCAGCGAAATCCTGCTGTTCCAGCGATGGATTTGCGCATCATTACCCAGGAGCTGGAGCACGCGAAACAGCTCGTGCAAGCCGTCATGGAAGAATTGAAGCGCGCCAGAGAGGGCCGAAATTAAGAGGCGAGGAGGCACACTCGCTTGTAGAAAGCCGCTTCGGGCTCCGCGCTACAGGCGCGACTAAGCCAAGATCTGTTCCCGCAGACCGCCATAAGCTATCGCTTGGACAAATTTTTTTGCATACATTCCGTACGGGAATCCAAGTTCAATCCGGCTTGCCTCATCGAGCTTCTTTGATTGGCCTGCGGAGAGCGTCACGTCAAAGCTCGCTAGATTATCCTGCAACTGAGAAAGCTTTCGTGCGCCGAGGATAGGGATAACCGGCACGGGGCGATAGCGAAGCCATGCCAGCGCCACCTGCGCCATGCTGCGCCCGAGCTCATCGGACACAGACTTAACAGCCGCGACGACGCGCTCGGTGAGTTGTGGCTCTGGCATGAAATCTTTCGCCATTTCGCTTTTCATACGGCCCTGCTCGGAGGAACCGTGTCCGTGGTACTTGCCGGTCAGCACGCCACCAGCTAATGGCGACCACGCCGTCAAGCCAAGGTTCAAGGCCTTGGCCATGGGGACCAACTCGCGCTCGACGGTTCGCTCAATCAGGCTGTATTCGATCTGCAACCCGACGAAGGGCGACCAGCCGCGCAGTTGGGCAAGCGTATTCGCTTGGGCAATCCACCAGGCCGGAGCGTCCGAAATGCCGACATGGAGCACCTTGCCTTGACGAACCAAATCATCCAGGCCTCGCATAACCTCTTCGACGGGCGTGATCTGGTCCCAGATGTGGACCCAATAGAGATCGATATAGTCAGTCTTTAACCGCTTGAGGCTCGCTTCTATGGCCTGCACCATGTTCTTGCGGTGATTGCCGGCCGCGTTCGGGTCTATGCCTGGCATGGCATTGCTGTATTTCGTGGCTAACACAACGCTCTGGCGGTGGTCCTTCATGAATTCGCCGAGGAACGATTCGCTCGTCCCGTTCGTGTAAATGTTAGCGGTGTCGATGAAATTGCCGCCGCCTTCGAGGAAGGCGTCATACACCTTGCGGGCTTCGTCCTTGGCCGTGCCCCAACCCCAGTCTTCGCCGAAGGTCATGGTGCCAAGCGCCGCCTCGGAAACTCGAAGGCCACTGTTGCCCAAAAGCCGGTATCGCATAGAATCTCCTTTTTTCGCTTTGCGTATAGGTTTTGTCTTGGATGCGGCGCGCGCCTCGCGGGCTAGAGCGCGGCGACGGGGTAAGGACTCACGAGGTGATCAAAAATGGATTCGTGTTGCGTTCTTGGCCGATGCTGGTCAAACGGCCGTGCCCAGGATAGACGATCGTGTCGTCGGGCAAATTCATCAGCTTGCCGCGGAGCGAGTCCGTGATCTGGTCCATCGAACCGCCCCACAGATCGGTGCGGCCAATGCTGCCGGCGAAGAGAGTGTCGCCGGCAAAAAGGCGCGGAGTAGGTATGGCAATTGCTCCGGCGTCCCTCGGCACGTAGAGGCACACGCTGCCCGGCGTGTGGCCGGGAGTGTGGATAACGTTGGCATCGAACGAGCCCCAGCTCAGCGTGTCACCTTCCTTCAAAAGCTGGTCCACCTCGGTGATCTCTGGTGTAGCGACGCCGAGAAACGCGGCTTGCACCTCCATTCCTTGGTAGAGGGGCAGATCGTCGCGATGCATTAAGATGGGAGCGCCCGTGTATTGCCGCAGCTTGCTGAGGCCGCCGACGTGGTCGATGTGAGCGTGAGTGCTGACGATGGCTTTGACCGTCAGCCTGTGCCGGCCGAGCAACTCAAGGATGCGGGTGACTTCGTCACCCGGATCAATCACGAGCGCCTCTCGGCTGACTGGGTCTCCGATGATCGAGCAATTGCATTGCAGCATCCCGACCGGAATGGTGATGTGGATGAGTCCTTGCGAGACAGCGTCGAAGGTGGGCACGGCGTCGCTCATGAGTTTAGATTATATCATCCACTGCGTCTGATTCAGGAATGCGGCAGACACGGGCGGCTGTTTACTTTGTTAAGCTGGTGAAGGAAGGAGACGAATAGAGATGGAAGAAACTGGCGCCGCGATCGAAACGCCGCTAGCCGCATTGCACAAGAGTGCCGGTGCGGCCATGGGAGCGTGGTTCGGTTGCGTGCTGCCGGACTATTGGACTGATCCGCGAGAAGAGCAAGAGTTTGCGCGTCAGTCCGTGGCACTGATCGACAAGAATTGCCGCGCCTATCTTTCGTTCACAGGACCAGATCGTGCGCGCTATTTGAACGCCATTCTGACCAACGACATAAAGACTCTATCCGCAGGGCAGGGCAATGTGTCGCTGCTGCTGAATCCCCAGGGCCACATCCTCGCGGAAATCGAGACTTACGCGCAGCCAGAAAGTCTATTTTGTGTTTCTTACGCGATGATTCGAGAGCGGCTCATCGAAGTGGTGGAAAAATACATCATCATGGATGATGTGACGCTGACGGATGAAACGCAGCGTTTCGGAACACTGGCGATGGAAGGGCCACGAGCAGCGGCAGTCGCCCAAGCGCTTGCGGGAATCGATCTTTCTGCGCTTGTGAAACTTGGCCGCGTGGAAACCACGGTTGCGTCGATTCCCTGCCAGATCACGAAGCGTTCTCCGGGCGGAGTTGCGGGATGCGAATTCTTGGCAGAGCGAGCGAAGCTAGCGAATCTGTGGCAGGTTCTTTCGGAAAGTGTGAAGGAACATGGCGGCGGCCCTATGGGCTATGAAGCTCTAAGCGCGCAGCGGCTTGCGCAGGGCGTGCCATGGTATGGGTACGACTTCGGCGAAAAGCAGATTCCGCAGGAAGCGGGCTTGGAGGTCAGCCACATCAGTTTCACAAAGGGTTGCTACACAGGGCAGGAGATTGTCGAACGCGTGCGCTCGCGCGGGCAGGTGAACCGGCGGAGGGTCGATCTTATTTTTGATGACGCGGGCGTTCCGGCGCCGGGCGAGACGCTGACCGTGGATGGAAAAGAAGTGGGTTCTGTTACGCGTGCGGCCATACCGTCCTTTTTGTCCTACGCGATTGGGATGGGATATGTCCGCAGAGACCACAACGCGCTCGGGAGCCGTCTGAATTGGTCGGGGGGAACGGCCGTCGTTTCCAAATTCCCTGAAGCCCTCGCAGAAACTCCGTCTGCAAAGTAATTGCCTTTTTGCCGGTCCGCAGTTTTTCTTAGGGAAGATTCTGTTCGGGTCAATCGAACTCGCGTCGCGGGGCAGACTGCGCGATGCCGACACGGCCAGCGGTAATTTCGGCTTTGAAGTAGTTTTCGCCTTTAATCGGGCAGCCTGCGATGCGACGGAGCATGGCGATCTGGCCGATGTGGGTCAGGGCATCCGCGATGGGCCCCTGAAACAGGCCTTCGGCCGGAGAGTGAAGAGGTTCCGAGGCGGCAAGATAATCGTCGAACTTCTTTAGTGCGGCGAAGAATCGAGCGACCTCGGCATCCCACGCAAGTGGTTGGGAATCGCGCCAGGCCGCTTCCCCCCTCGCCATGGAATGGGCCCAATCGAAAAGATCGCCCATGTGCGCGAGGATATTTGCGGGCGTACGGGGGCTGTCGCCGAGCGTGAATACGGCGAACGATTCGGGGGCGCCGCGCAGAGCTTTCCCGCCGCGATAGGCGACGGTGGCTACGGTGTGGCGAAGAAGTTGGCGTGCTGGATCAGAAGGCGTCGACATGATGGTCGAATCTCCGTGTTTGCAGGTCAAAACTAGCGCCTAGCATAAACGCGTACGTAGTCGACGAGCATTGCTTGCGGAGAATTCGTCGCTCCAGACCAAAGTCCAGCCTGTGGGAGGCTTCGGTCTGGGCGGGTCGCGATAGGCACGGGCAAAGCGCACAGACTGAAATCTGTGCTACTAGTCGAGATTCAGCGCGCGCTTGAAGGAGCCTTTTTCGTTGTCGATTTTCTTTTGCAGTTGGAGGATGGCGTAGAGGACCGCTTCGGGGCGCGGCGGGCAGCCAGGGACGTAGACATCAATGGGAATCACCTGGTTGCAGCCTTGCACGATGGCGTAGTTGTTGAAGACGCCGCCGGAGGTGGCGCAGGCGCCCATGGAAATGACCCACTTGGGCTCGGGCATTTGATCGTAAAGCTGGCGGATGACGGGAGCCATCTTCTGCGACAGGCGGCCGGCGACGATCATCAAGTCAGCCTGGCGCGGCGAGGGACGGAAAACCTCTGCGCCGAAACGAGCAACGTCAAAACGCGCGGCGGCCATGGACATCATTTCGATAGCGCAGCAAGCGAGGCCGAAACCAAGGGGCCAGATGGAGCTTTTGCGGGCCCAGTTCACAGCTTTGTCGAGAGTGGTGAAAATAATGCCTTCGTCTTCGAGCAGACTGCCGAAGTCGTCGGGCTTAGTCAGTGTGGCGTGTTTGCCGAGCGATGTGCTCATGATGTCCTATTCTACCATCATTTTCGCAAAGCCATGCGGCGGGGGCTATTGAACCGCCGCTGACCGTCCAAGGACCACTACGTCAATTCGTAGTCGGCGGGGGAAACTGCGCGCGTGCGCCGGGTATATGCGACGACCGAGCCGGGCCAGAGCGTGGTGTTTTCGCCTGTACGCGGGTCCTGATACCAGCTATGGCAGCCACCTGATTGCCACACGGTACCTTCGAGGCGGCGATAGATGTCCGCGACGAATTGTTTTTGCGTTTCCGGACGGACTTCGAGGACGTGCTTCTTGCGGCGCTTCATGAGCGCCAAACAGCTCATCACGTAGCGGACCTGCGCCTCAATCATCAGCACGACGGAATTGTGCCCGAGTCCGGTGTTGGGACCGAGGAGTAAGAAGAGGTTGGGGAAGCCGCTTACAGTTACGCCAAGATAGGCACTCATGCGCTCGCGCCAAGCGTCGTGGATTTCTACGCCGGCGCGGCCTAAGAGGCGAATGCCGATGAGCGGCTCCGTGGCGCGAAAGCCTGTGCCAAAGATCAAGACGTCGACAGGGCGCTCAACGCCGTCGGCGGTCACGATGCTGTGCTCGCGCACTTCCGCGATGCCGTCGGTGACCAACTCGACGTTGGGCCGCGTCAATGCAGGATAGAAGTCATCCGATACAAGGACCCGCTTGCAGCCTAACTCGTAATTGGGTTTCAAGGCCGCGAGCAGTTTTGGATCACTGACTTGTTTTTCCAGATGATGTGTGGCGATTTCCGTCGCCTTCCCGCGAACAAAACGGTTTCCCAGAAAGCCGAGAACGCGAAACTCCTGCCGCCAGAAAATAAGTTGGCGAAACGCTCGCATGATTAGCGGAAATCGGCGAAATCTCTGCTTCCATTTTTCCGCGATGGCAAAATCCACGCGCGGCACGATCCACGGCGGAGTGCGCTGGAAAAGAGATAGCTTGCCGACGCGAGGAGCGATCTGCGGAACAAACTGGATGGCGCTTGCTCCGGTGCCGACAACAGCTACATTCTTGCCGTCTAGGTCGACATCGTGATTCCAAGTGGAGGAATGAAATGCAGGCCCCGCAAATCGCTCTATTCCCTTCAGCTTGGGATATTGCGGAACGTGCAAGCCTCCGATGCCGGAGACGAGTACTCGCGCCCGGATACGCATTCCCTCACCGGCAGTGGCGTGCCACACGCCCTCGGCTTCATTCCAAATCGCTTCGTGAAAGCGGGTATTCAGATGGATGTGCGGGGCGAGCTCGTAACGCTCGACACAGCGTTTCAGGTAGTCGTGAATTTCCCGTTGCCCCGGATACATGCGCGACCAATCGGGCGACGGCTCGAAGGAAAAGGAATACAAATGTGAGGGAATGTCGCACGCACAACCGGGGTAACGGTTGTCGTACCAGGTTCCGCCGACGTCGTCGCTCTTTTCAATGAGGAGAAACGAGTTCATCCCAGCTTCGCGCAGTTTGATGGCCATGCAAAGGCCGGAGAAACCGCCGCCGACGATGAGTGCCTCGACGTTGATTTCTTCCCCTTGGCTGCTTTGTTTGACATTTTCGGTCATCTGCCGTCACGCTACCTTGCTGGATGTTTCTGGGGCTACAAGCCGGCGCAGAAATGCAGCGCTCTCACGCAGCGATTGCCCGGCCTCCGGAATCCGATGCGGCGCGAGCTGCCAGGCGTGCGGAACGACGGGCCAAACTTTCAGTTCGACGCGAAGGCCCGCTGCTCGCGCGCGTTCCGCGAGTCGCGTGGAATCGTCGCGCAGAGCTTCATCCGCGCCGACATGAATCAAAAGCGGAGGAAGACCGGTGAGATCGGCGTAGAGTGGAGAAGCGATCGGGTTGCGCGGATCCATCTCACCCAAATAATACCGCGCGCTAAAACCAATGTCTGGTCCGTGGAACATGGCGCAGCGATCTGCGTTAGTGCGAATGGATTCCCCTGTGGCGGCGAGATCGGTCCACGGCGAAAAAAGGGCGGCTCCAGCCGGAAGAGGAGTCCCTTCATCGCGCAACGTAAGAAGGAGAGAAAGCGCGAGGCCGCCGCCAGCGGAATCTCCGCTAACAACAATTTGCTTGGGCGAATATCCTTCGGCAAGGAGACCGCGATAAGCGGCAACCGCGTCGTCAACTGCTGCCGGGAACTGATTTTCTGGCGCGAGACGATAGTTGGGCGCGAGGACTCGAAATCCCTGACGCGCGAATGCTACTGTGATCGGGCGGTGCGACTCTGCCGAGCATCCGAAATAGCCGCCACCGTGTAAATACAAGAGAACGGTCGCTGTTGCGCCAGTTGCCTCCACCCACTCTCCGGGGACGCCGCCGGCTTGCGCGGGAGAAATGCACACGTCAGCGGGCACTCTATAAGGATCAGGGTTGAGAATCTTGCGTGCTGCGCGGTAGTCTCGCACACCGCGGAGTTTTCGTTTGACGCGCCATTTGATGATCCAGACCGAGAGATGAGCTTGCCAGCTAGCCATGTCCGATGTTTTCCGTTTTTCGCCTGGGAGACGCCGAGAGAATAGCAGAGTTCGCAACCGGATATGCTACACGGCGAGAACTACTTTGCCGAACTGCGAGCCTGCTTCGAGATAAGCGTGCGCCGCGGCAGCTTCCGAAAGCGGAAAAATGCGATCGACAATTGGCTTGAAGCGGCCCGCGGCGACTAGCTTCATCACCGTCAGCAGTTCTGACTTCGCGCCCATGTAAGAGCCGAGCAGGGAGAGCTGTCGGCTGAACAGAAAACGCAAATCGATCTTGGCGTCATAGCCAGTCGTGGCGCCGCAAGTCACCAGGCGTCCAGCAAGAGCGAGGCTGGCCACGCTTTCGTCCCATGTCGCGGTGCCCACGTGCTCGAAAACCACGTCCACTCCTCGCTTGTTCGTGATCCGGCGGACTTCGTCGCGGATTTTCTGAGTTTTGTGATTGATGACATGGTCGGCGCCCAATTCGCGCGCTTTCGCCAGCTTCTCATCAGTTCCTGCCGTGGCAATGACGCGCGCGCCGAAGAATTTGGCGACTTGTATCGCGGCGCTGCCGACGCCGCTGCCTGCGCCGAGAATCAGCACGTCTTCGGTAGGCTGAAGTTCAGCGCGCGAGACGAGCATGTGCCACGCGGTTTGAAAAACCAGCGGGATGCTCGCGGCTTCTTCAAACGAAAGGTTTTCGGGATATGGCATGCAGTTCACTTCCGGGCAGCGGACGAATTCGGCGCAGCCGCCATCGATCATGTAGCCCAGATTAGTGAATTGGCGGCAGCGATTGTCGTGGCCCGAAATACAGGCAGCACACTTTCCGCACGTCACGCCTGGCGCGAGCACCACCTTTTGGCCAACTTTAACCGTCGTTACTTCCGCACCGATTTGCGCCACTTCTCCAGCTACGTCGCTCCCCGGAATGTGCGGCAGCGGAATCGGTACGTTGGGCAAGCCGCCCCGCACCCACAGATCGAGACGATTGAGCGCGCAGGCCTTGACGCGCACGAGCACTTCGTTCGCGCGCACAACCGGCTCCGGCGCATCCTCATATTTTAAAACGTCTGATCCACCGTGTTGATGGAATCGAATGGCCTTCATTGCGCCCCCTGCCATGCTCTCAGAATCGCAAGGTAACATCCTGATGACAGAGTGTCCAGAAAGCCTCCTTAGCGGCTGCACGTGGATTGACACGACCTTTGACGCGCCGTAGGCTGAGGGCTGAGGCAGAGCGTGGACCTCTTCGAAGAAATCGTAAAAATGCGGCGCGCGGGACAGCGCGGGGCGCTGGCGACGATCGTGCACACGAACGGGTCAATCCCGAGCTATGAGAGTTCGCGCATGCTCGTACGCGACGATGGGTCCATCGCGGGAACCATCGGCGGAGGCTGCGTGGAAGCCGAAGTGTGGGCCGCCGCCAAGGAAGTGATGCACAAGGAAGCGCCGCGCAAAATGGTCTTCAATTTGAATAATGAGGCGACCTACGACAACGGCCTCATTTGCGGCGGCACGCTGGAAGTTTTCGTGGAACCCATCCTGCCACAGCCTATCCTTTATCTATTTGGAGGCGGGCACGTTTCGATGGCGGTGGCCAAAGCGGCTAGCGCTGCCGGATTTGGAATTGGCGTTATCGACGACCGCGAAGCATTCGCGAACGGTGAACGCTTCCCCATGGCGCACGAAATTTACACGAGCTACGAAGATGCCTTCGAAAAGATTCGTCCAAACGCTGCGAGCTATCTGGTCATCGTCACGCGCGGCCACAAAGAAGATATGCGCGTGCTTGGCTGGGCCGTTCGCACGCCCGCTCGCTACGTCGGCATGATCGGGAGTAAACGCAAAGTTCTTTCGGTCTATAAGGCGTTGGAGAACGACGGCTATCGCCCCGAGGAATTTCAGCGCGTCTACGCGCCAATGGGGCTGGAAATTGGGGCCCTCGCGCCGGAAGAAATTGCCATCAGTGTCGTGGCGGAATTGATTGCCGTTCGCCGCAATGCCGAATCCGCTGCGCACAAAAAATTAATTTACGAACCACGGCCTGCACTAACGGAACGCTGAAACTGAAAGAGGTGGCATGCTCGCTGCCATCATCCTCTCGGGCGGCGCATCACGCCGGATGGGCTCGCCAAAGGCGCTGCTCTCTTATCAGGGCCGCCCTTTCCTCGAACATTTGCTGGATGTGGCCCGCCATCCAAAAATCGGCGTGCGCCGAGTCGTCCTGGGAGCCGATGCCGAGCCCATCGCGAAAGAGGTGGATCTGGCGCCTGATGAGATCGTCATCAATGCGGAATGGGAAAAAGGGCAGTTGAGTTCGATCCAGGCGGCCCTGCGCAGCCTCCCTCCACAAACCGACGGTGTCGTTCTTCTTCTGATTGATCATCCGCTCATCAGTGCGGCGCTTGTCGGCGAATTGGTGGAATCCTTCTATAGCTCCGGTAAGTCCATTATCTTGCCGATTTATGAAGGCCGCCGGGGTCATCCCGTTATTTTTTCCTCTGCGTTGTATCAAGAACTGATGAATGCGCCTCTCGAAACGGGGGCGCGCTCGGTAGTTTGGGAGCATTCCACCGAGGTTCAGACCGTCCAGACGAATGAAGAAGGCTGCGTGCTTAACTTGAACGATCCTGACACGATGCAGAGAGCCTTAGGTGTCTGAGCGCCGTCCTATCCATTACCGACGTTATGAACCCGGAAGACTCTAAGGATCGCGTGGACATCGATAAGCAAAGGAACCGCCGCAACTGGTCGCTCTTGCTTGGTCCCCTCTTTCTTTTCTCAGCAGTCTACTTTTACGACCAGACAGGCCTGGGCAGGCACTTCCGCAGCAGCTTGTACTCCCGCCCGAGCTGGCAGTTCGAGCATCGCACAAGAATAGGCAATCTTCCGCTTTCCCTCTCCGATTTCTATTTTTTGGTGGCGATTTTTTGCGGCGTGTGTGGAGTGATCTATTTCGTCTTGAGCAATGTCGCTCGCCGTCCGCTGGAGATCCTTCTTGGGTACGCGCATTTTCTCGTTTCGATTGTTGCGATTGCTCTGGTCGTTTCGTACATCGGGAATTCCGCACCTGCCGATCCGCTGGAACCGATCCCAAGCGTGTATTGGTCCGCGTTCCTGTTGGCGCAAGTCCTGTTTCTTCTCTACATTGCCTGGGCGATGTTCAGCGCGCCGCCCGAGGAATAGGCCAGCCTATTTGCAAGGTGATTTGGCTCACTTTCGTGCTTTTCTCGTTTCTCTCAGGGGAGTTTGGTGAGCACCTGGTTGAGAGCATCCGCGGCGAGTTGCGCTCCGTGAAAGGTTGCTGGCGGAAGCCCGCCCAATGATTCCGAGATCGTTTCAGCCGTTATCGAGCGCGCTGCTGCGACGGTGGAGGCGGTTAGGCGCTCTGTCAAAAAGGATGCGCAGGCGATCGAAGTCGTGCAGCCGCGGCAAAGGAAACGCGCTTCGATGATCGCGCCGCTCTCGACGCGAACGGCCAGCTCCAGAATATCGCCGCAGACCGGATTCGTCGCTTGTACTTCGGCGCTCGCGTTCGCCAGCCTACCGGCGTTGCGTGGATTTCGGAAGTGGTCCAGGACCAGTTCGCTGTACACCGAGCTATGGTAGCTCAAATAGCCCGGCCCTTTTCAATTTGAGCTTACAGTTCAAGGCCAGATTGCAGAATCGGACAATGGCCGCCACACTTTCATTGCGCGTTGCCTCAAACAGCCTGAACATAGCAAGAGCGCTTCTATCCGACCATGCCACGCCTAATCATTGAACGGCCCGGCGCCCAACCGCGTCTTTATGAGCTGAAAGACGGCTCCACGATTCACATCGGGCGAGCCGCGTCCAACGACATCACGCTTCCGCACTCGAGCATTTCGCGCAGTCACGCCTTGCTCGAAGGCAAGCACGACGTTTGGATTATAAAGGATCAACACAGCGCAAACGGCGTTCTTGTGAACGGCGTCCGTATCGAGCACGCTGAACTTAAAAGCGGCGACGTCATCGGACTTGGCGACATCAAGCTGCGCTTCGAGAACATGACGAGCGGCACCGTTGTGGCGAAAGCTTCGCCGGAACTGGCTTCCCATCTGACCCAAATCCTGGATCAGGAAAGCGTCGCCAAGCTTCTGGAGCACTCGAAGAGCAAGCCGCCTTCGGAGTGGAGCGACTCGCGTGTTGATACGGACGGCCGCATCGAATATCTGAAACGCGAGAATCGTCTCCTCACTCTCCTCTATCAAGTCAGCCGGGCCCTGGGCGACAAAACCACCGTGGAAGACGTGACGGAATGCGTCCTCGACCTTGTCCTGCAGATTGATGGCGCAGAACGCGGTTACGCGATGTTGCTCACCGAAGAGTCGCTTCGCGCTACACCGCAGGCCGCGGGAAGTTACACTTTTCTGCCCGCTATCCTGCGGTATCGCCAAGCTCCCAAAGCGGCCACGCCGCAAATGGCGCTATCGCGAGCCATCATTCAGCAGGTTATGGAGAGCAAGGGGCCGCTCCTGGTGATGGACGCAAAGCAAGACGTGCGATTCTCGGGCAGCGAAAGCATGGCTATGTCCGGCATGCAATCGGCAATGTGCGCGCCGCTGGCTAGCCGCGATCGATTGTTCGGATTACTGTACGTCGACAATCTTTCCAAGCGCGGGACTTTTCTGCAGGAGGATCTGGAAGTTTTCGCGGTCATTGCGGCACAAGCGGGGCTGGTGATCGACCAGGTTATGGCGAAAAGTGAAGTGAAGCGCCAAGGCGTGCAGCTGAGCGCGCTCGAACGCTTTCTATCGCCAGCTATTTCCAGAAAAATTACTGCGGAAGCTGCTGACATCCGCCTCGGGGGAGAAAGTCAGAGGATTACACTCCTTTTCGCCGACGTGCGCGGCTTCACCACCATGGCCGAAACAATGAAACCCCGCGAAGCCGTGGAAGTCTTGAACGAATTTTTCGCGCGCATGACCAACGTAATTTTCGAGCATGATGGCACGCTCGACAAATATCTTGGGGATGGGTTGATGGCTCTCTTTGGCGCGCCCTTCGCTCTCCAGAATGACGCCGAGGCTGCCGTTCGCGCAGCCGTCAACATGCAAAGGAGTCTGGCCGAGCTAAACAAAACCTCGGGTAAGCCGCCACTCAATATTGGAATCGGCATTCATACCGGAGAAGCAGTCGTGGGGTTTCTCGGCACGGAACGGCGCATGGATTACACGGCGATCGGCGACACCGTGAACGTGGCCTCACGCCTTACGTCGCAAGCAGGCCCCGGCCAGATCGTGATTTCCAACGCGACGCACGCTCAATTAGGCCGCGAGATTCCCTGCTGCCCGCTCTCCGCAATGAAACTCAAAGGCCGCGCCGAGCCGATCGATGTCCATGAGGTTCTCTGGCGCGATCCGTCGCCCCAGAGCCTCACTGCGCAGGACTTCAAACCACTGGGACCGGCTTAGATAGATGCACGCCTGATCTGCGTTTCTCAATTTAATGCGTGGAAGTTGCACTCCGCGTATTCGCCACCTTCGCCGGCAGATATTTCTTTTCCACCGAAGCAACCACGACATAGTTTGGATCTACCATTTCCGTCAGATGAATCTTTCCGACCTTTGAAAGCAGTTCATACGCATCCAGATCAGAGAGACCGTAGTCGGCGTGAATCCACGCCACCAGTTCGGTAAACGCAATGCGCACCGCATCATCCACCGGCCGGTAGATGCCCGTGGTCATGATTTCTTTCTCGTTCTCGAACCTGGGCCAGCCCGTGCTCTTCTTTTTCACCACGTCAAATTGCAACCGCACATGCATTGGCACTTCAATGGCGCTGCCGGCAACTTCGCCGTCGCCCATCGCCGCGTGGCCATCGCCGAAATAAAACAGCGCGCCCGCTACATTTACCGGCAGATACAGCGCGTTGCCCACGCTGACTTCCGGCGCGTCCATGTTCCCGCCAAATTCCGCCGGAACGATCGAGCTGCGTGCCTCGCCATTGGCAGGCGCCACGCCGATGCAGCCGAGAAATGGATGCATCGGAATTTTCACCTTGTAGTTCGAATCGAGCGCCTGAAACGTTGCCGTGTTATCTGCGTGGTCGATCGGATAAAACCAAACTTTTTCCGGCAACGGCTCCTTTTCGAGGACCGGCGTGTAGTGTGTGGAATTGATCGCTCCAAATCCAGGAGAAAAAGCGCCCACTCCTTGAGTGCCGTCGACCTGCAAATCCAGGATGTGCACCACCAGTGTGTCGCCAGGCTCCGCCCCCTCGATGAAGAAAGGCCCCGTGAGCGGATTATCGCCCTTGGCCATCGCCGTCGTATCGCCGGGCTTCTGAATGCCGTTGCCAAAGCAATCGAGGGAATTCGCATCCAGGATATTTCCAGGCCGCAGACGCGCCACCGGCGGGGCGACGCCGAAAACGTATTTCACGTTGTCGATCGTGCCCTTGTAATGCACCACGTCCGCCGCAGGAGACCCCGGCACGTTCTGGGCAGCAGCAGGCATTGCAAAGCAGGACACCAAGAGACAAGCCATAAATACGCGCACGGATGACCTCCAGGAAATACGCGCGCAGAGTGCAACACAATCCATCCACGGAGTCAATCGGCCTCCCTCAGCGGCACACATCGGGCTCGCCCTTTGCTATTCTTTTCAGTGAGATGAAAAAGGTGATTCCCTCGAGCGAGCTTCGCATCGTTTCACTCGCACCAAGCGCAACATCGATTCTCTGCTCGGTCGGTGCAAAGGAGTTGCTTGTAGGCGTTACGAAATGGTGCGCCGACGTCGCCCCCGTAAACGGCCTGCCAAAACTCGGCGATTGCTGGCACATGGATTCGGTGGACGAAATCCTTAAACTAAAACCGTCCCTGGTGATCGGCTCGGTGCCTTACAAACAAGACACGCTCGCGAAGCTTTTGGAGCACCCGCTTAGCTTCCTGGCCACGAATCCGCGGACGCTGGCGGATATTGAAAATGACATTCGTATGTTGGGCCGGATCGTTGGCCGCACAGCGCAAGGCGAACTCCTCATCAGGAAAATGCGGAAAGAATTTGCCGCGATCGCGAGGAAGAGCGTCGCTCTGAAAAACAAGTTGCGCGTCTACTGCGAGGCGTGGCCGAATCCGCGAATCAGTTCCCCGCCGTGGGTTGCGGAAATCGTGAAGATTTGCGGCGGAGAGATGGTCTTGCCGCCCGGCCAGAAGGTAAGCGATGAGCAAGTGGCAAGTGCTCGCCCGGATGTGATTGTGCTCGCGTGGGCTGCCACTGGCGACAAAGCCAAGCCGCAAAAATCCTACCAGGTCACTGCTTGGAAAGACGTCCCTGCCATCCGCAACAAGCAAGTCTACGTAGTCCGCGATGAATTTTTAAACACGCCCGGTCCTCCGCTCATCGCTGGAGCAGAACAACTCTTCCGCATTTTGCAAAGCGCAGTGGCACGGGAAAGCAAATAATGAAAGTTATCGTAGCCGCAGTCATTGAGCGCAGCGACCGCCGCATACTCATCGGCCAGCGACGGCGCGACGACACCTCTCCCTTGAAGTGGGAATTCCCCGGCGGAAAAATAGAACCGGGGGAAACACCGGAGGCGGCGTTAGCGCGTGAGCTTCAAGAAGAATTGAGCGCTACATTGGAAAAATGCGTGGAGCTGGGCCGCACGCGCCACAAATACGCCACGATGTCAGAAGAATTGGAAATACGGTTTTACGCTGCAGGCATAAAGGAAGGCGAAATCACACCGAACGAGTTCGAACAAATCGTGTGGGCTTTGCCAAAAGAACTAGGCAATTACGACTTCCTCGCCGCCAACTCCCAGCTAATCGCGCAACTCGCCACAGGGCGCCTGAAACCCAGAGAAATTCTGGAGCACGGAACGAACCCGCCCGAAAAATAGAAAAGACGAACCGCAGCTCGTCTTTTCCATCACCAAAAAACAAACTGCTTAGAATGCAGTTGGATCCGTCACGAAATAACGGGGTTCAATTTGTCCGGGTTAATTCCCAAATCCTTAATCGCTTTGTCCACCACGGACCGCTCAATCTTGCCATCAGAGTGTAGTTCGTGAAGCGTCGCCAGCGTAATGAAACGCGAATCGACTTCGAAGAACTCGCGCAACGACGCACGTCCTTCGCTGCGGCCGAAACCGTCGGTACCCAGCGAAGCCAACCGCCGCGGCATCCACTTGCTAATCATGTTGGGCAGCGTCTTCAGGTAATCGGAAGCGGCCACCAAAACTCCGGGGGCGTCCCCAAGGCACTTGGTCACGTACGGAACGCGAGCCTTGTCGCCGGAGTGCAAACGGTTCCAGCGCTCGGTTTCGTTGCCGTCGACGTAAAGTTCCTTGTAGCTCGTCACGCTCCAAACATCCGCCGCAACTCCGTATTTCGTGTCTAAAATTTCTTGAGCCCGAAGGACTTCGTTTAGAATCGCACCGCTTCCAAACAGCTGCGCACGAAGTTTGGATTTTGGATTGGCCGCCTGCCGGAACCGGTACATGCCCCTCAAAATTCCGTCTTTCACGTTGCCCGGCATAGGCGGCATCGCGTAGGGCTCGTTCATCACCGTGATGTAATAAAAAATGCTTTCGCCGTCTTTATACATGCGGCGAATGCCGTCTTGCAGGATCACTGCCATTTCGTAGGCGAACGCCGGGTCGTAGGCGCGCAAATTCGGCACGGACAACGCCAATACGTGGCTGTTGCCATCCTGGTGCTGCAATCCCTCACCCGCCAGCGTCGTCCTGCCGGAAGTTCCGCCCAGCAGGAAACCCCTGGTCCGCATGTCCGCCGCGGCCCAAATAAAATCGGCAATGCGCTGGAATCCAAACATCGAATAATAAATGAAGAAAGGAATCGTATTAATGCCGTGCGTCGCATACGCGGATCCAGCGGCGATAAACGAGCCCATCGAACCAGCTTCGGTGATCCCTTCCTCGAGAATCTGTCCGTCCTTCGCTTCTTTGTAATAGAGCAGCGTGTTGACGTCGACCGGCTCGTACTTCTGTCCGACGCTTGAATAAATTCCCACCGTTCGAAACAGCGATTCCATACCAAACGTCCGCGCTTCGTCGGGAACGATCGGCACAACCAGTTTGCCGATTTCCGGATCCTTCAGCATTTTGCGCAGCATTCCGACGAACGCCATCGTCGTCGAGACTTCCCTGCCCTCGCTGCCGTCGAAAAACTCCTTGAAAAGCTCATCGTGGTCGGCAACCAGCGGTTTTGATCGCACGCTGCGCTTGGGTGTGTACCCGCCCAGAGCTTCCCGCCGCGCGCGCAAGTATTGAATCTCGATGCTGTCTTCCGCGGGACGGTAGAACGGGACTTCGACGCAATCGTCGTCATTCAGAGGAATGCCAAACCGCGAGCGGAACTCGCGCAACTCTTCTTCATTCAACTTTTTCTGCTGGTGCGTGACGTTCTTGCCTTCGCCCGCTTCTCCAAGCCCGTATCCTTTAATAGTACGCGCCAGAATAACCGTCGGGCCGCCCTTGTGCTCGACCGCGGCCTTATACGCCGCATAGACCTTGCGCGGATCGTGCCCGCCAAGCCGCAAACGCCGCAAGGCCTCATCCGGCAACGGTTCAACCAATTGCAGCAGCCGCGGATCGCTTCCAAAAAAATGCTCTCGGACGTACGCGCCTGACGAGACCACCAGTTTCTGGTATTCGCCGTCCACCAGTTCGCCCATGCGCTTTACCAGCAGTCCTTCCGTGTCGCGCTCCAGGATCGGATCCCACTCGCTGCCCCAAAGCACTTTAATGACATTCCATCGCGCGCCGCGGAATGCCGATTCCAGCTCTTGAATGATCTGACCGTTGCCCCGCACCGGCCCATCCAGCCGCTGCAAATTGCAGTTCACCACAAAAATCAGGTTGTCCAGTTTTTCGCGCGAGGCCAGCGTTATCGCGCCTAGCGATTCCGGCTCGTCAGTTTCACCGTCGCCCAGGAACGCCCAAACTTTCGCGTCCGTCACCGGCTTCAATCCACGATCTTCGAGGTAGCGGTTGTAGCGCGCCTGATAGATCGCCATCAACGGGCTCAAGCCCATCGATACCGTCGGAAACTCCCAGAAGTCCGGCATAAGCCAGGGATGCGGATAAGACGAGAGTCCCCCGCCTGGTTTCAACTCGCGCCGAAAATTTTCCAACTGTTGCGGCGAAATCCGCCCTTCAAGAAACGCCCGCGCGTACATGCCTGGGGCGGCGTGTCCCTGGAAATAAACCGTGTCGCCTTCGAACTCCTCGGATCGCGCGCGAAAGAAATGGTTGAACCCGACTTCATACAGAGTGGCCGCGGAGGCATAAGTCGAAATGTGTCCGCCGATGTTGTGTTCCACGCGATTAGCGCGCACCACCATGGCCAGCGCGTTCCAACGGATCAAGCTCTTGATTCGCCGTTCCAGCTCTTGGTCGCCCGGAAAAAGCGGCTCCAGTCGCGCGGGAATCGTGTTGGCGTAAGGCGTGTTCGCGGAAAACGGTAGATCGATGCCAGAAACAGTAGCGTGCGCGCGAAGCCTTTCCAGAATCTCCGCGGCCACTTCCGGTCCGCTGGATTCGAGCACGGAGTCCAGCGACTCCAGCCATTCTTGAATCTGCGTGTCTTCCAGTCCGTGCGGTACGCTGACTACCTCGCTCGGGCTATCAACGTGTGTTTCGATCTCATTTTCCATAACTTCGGCTGGCCCCTCTTTTGTCAGATTCCGGCGCACTCATCCGCGCGCCTCCAAACTTATCGACACTATAAGGAGAATAGAATACACCGCCGCGCGATTCTCTGCACACTACACTCTTAGCGAAATTCTTCCTTCGCAGGACCAAGGCTCCTGCCGCCGTCTAAGACGAGCGTGTGGCCAGTCATAAACTCCGCGTGCACAAGATAGGAAACAGCATCCGCGATGTCGCTCGGCGTCCCCGTTCGTCCGAGCGGAGCCAATTTTACAAAATCGGCCTCCCACGCTGGCGGATCCCCGGGCATGGTGATCGTTCCGGGAGCGATCGCGTTTACGCGCACTTCCGGAGCGAGCGCCTTGGCCAGCACCTTCGTCAACATCACAACGCCGGCCTTCGAAATGGAATGTGGAATGAAGCCTGGCCACCCTAGCAGTCCGCCAGCATCGGCAAAATTCACAATCGTACCCTTCGTCCGGCGCAGCAGCGGCGCCGCCGCTTGCGCACAGAAAAATCCCGCCTTCAAATTCGTATCCAGCGACGAATCCCAGACTTCTTCCGTCGTCGACACAATGCTCGCGGGCAAAAAATTCGCCGCGCTGTTCACCAGAATATCCAAGCGCCCAAATCCTTTCGCAACCTCTACGAATAGTGTGCGGATCTCATCTATCTTTCGCAGGTCGGCAGAAAGGGCCATCGCTCGCTGCCCCATCTTCTCGATTTCCCCAACCGTTTCCAGCGCTTCCGCGTGCGACGCACCATGGTGAATCACTAAGTCCGCACCTTCTGCGGCCAGACGCAACGCTACCGCACGGCCGAGCCGCTTAGCCGAACCTGTGACCAGCGCCACTTTCCCTGCAAGCGGTCTCGTCTGTCTTTCTTTGCTTTCTGTCATCGCTTTTCCGCCGCCCAAAACGTTACCACACCCGGCAATCACTGCGCCCCAGGGAGCGTTCTCCGGCAGTGCTATCATCACTCTTCGGATTTTAGGGAACTTGCAGAACGGAGGCCCGCATGAAACTTGACTTGCTCGCCATCGCCGCCCACCCCGACGACGTGGAACTCACCTGCGGCGGCACGCTCCTAAAAATGGCGCAAAGCGGATACAAAACCGGCATCCTGGACCTTACCGCGGGCGAAATGGGCACCCGCGGCACTCCCGAAACCCGGGCCAAGGAAGCGGCGAAGTCCGCGAAAATCCTTCGCGTGAGCTGGCGCGGTACGCTCGCTGTCCCCGATTCCGACGTCCAGCCCAGCCGTCAGCACAAGCTCCGTTTAGCCGCCGTCATCCGCGAGCTCCGTCCCAAAACCGTGATCCTTCCTTATTGGGAAGCCCGGCACCCGGACCACTACCATGCATCCACACTCGGCTACGAGGGCTGCTTTCTAGCAGGCCTCAAGCAATTGCCTATCGACGGCGAACCCCACCGCCCCTTCAAAATCCTCTATTCCACCGCCTATGCTCCTGTCCGTCCCACTTTCGTCGTTGACATCACCGCCCATTTCGAGCAGCGCCGCTGCGCCATCCTGGCATTCGCCTCGCAATTCCATCCCAAAAAGGGTGAGTCCTCCCACCAATTTAAGAAGACAAACGTCTTCCTGGCCATCGATCGCCTCGAAGACGAAATGAACCAGCTCGCGCGCCACTACGGCGAAATGATCGGCGTAAAGTACGGCGAACCCTTCCTAGTAAAAGAACTGATGCAGGTCCACGACGTCATCAAGATGGACGTCCGTTCCATCTGAATCTTTAATCTTTTTTACAGAAGGATTTGCGCGGTTACGCTGATGGCTGTACTCACTACCGACCACTCCTACTCACTACTCACGATTCACTTCCCAATCAAAAATTCTCTTCATCCTGCGCCGGCGAATACCCGGGAATTCCTGGTCCTTTGGG